>OJEN01000734.1_pt1 | contig 9999 bp, 8 predicted proteins | sample 1593351 | NCBI WGS metagenome assembly OJEN01 (sample SAMN05416777, study PRJEB24817) | seawater metagenome | isolation source: Sea water | place: Canada:Atlantic | collected 2013-11 | reverse complement strand
ATCTACACCTCTCTATTCGTCGGCAGCGTCAGATGTGTATAAGAGACAGGCCCGATCCGGTTATGTGCATAAAACCCCCCGCCCCCGTCGCGCCGCACGATCAGCCACAATACGCCGATCGGCAGGGCGCAGATCGTCAGCAACACCGCGCCCCCGATCACATCGAGCGCGCGCTTGAACGTCCGGGCATACAAGGTCCGCCGGCGGGGATGGGTCGAGGACGATCGCTGGGAAAGGCCTGTAGACGTCATGGAGCTTTCATTCGTTTTACGATCAACATTGCCCACACGTTCACGGGGCACGGCACGTCCTGCCTCATGGATGACACATCGCGCGATATACGAACAGTCCCGCCGAGGCTTGTTGTCTACAATAGCCCTACGACAAAGTGCAAATTGCGCTATGAGCAGACAGTCCCGACTCAACCCACGAAGACCCGACCCATGAAAGCGAGCGCGATGACATGCTGAGGCCCCTGCGCCGATATCTGCGCCCCATGGCCGGGGCCGCCGGGGCCGGCATGACCGTGGCGGCGCTGCAAATGCTCATGGTGGTGCTGGCCGCACGGATGCTGGGGGTGGGGCAATACGGCGTGTTCGCACTGGCGCTGGGGCTGGCGAACCTGCTGGCGGAGCTGGGCACGCTGGGGCTGCCGGTCTTGGCCAACCGGGTGCTGGCGCGCTACGACGCGCAGGCCCGCCGCGCGCGCATCGCCGCGTTCATCGCGCAGGGCGACCGGGTGTTCGCACGCATCGCCGTGCTGCTGGTCGCAGGGCTGAGCGTTTCTGCGCTGGCCACCGATCATCTGTCGCGCACGCTCCAGGGCGACGCGCTGGCGGACGGCGTGCTGATCGCGGCGCTGTTTTTGCCCGGCGTGCTGTTTCGACTGGCCCGGCGCCACCAGTTGTCCGGGCTGGGCCGCCCTGCCCTGGCCGCGGTGGTCGAAACGGGTCTGGCGGCAACCGCCGGGATCGCGGCGGTGCTGGCGGGGGGCGGTCTGGTCGCCCTGGCGCTGGCCTATGCGGCGGGATCGCTGGCCGGCGTGGCGCTGGCCGGGCGCATCATCACGCAGCATGTCGGGGCGGAGGCGATGCAGGTTTCGCGCGCGAAACCCGACCCACGGCTGAGCCGCGCCTGGCGCCGGGCCGCGCTGCCGATGTGGCTGGCGGCCGGGGGCACGGCGCTGTTCGGGCGGGTCGATCTGGTCATGTTGGGCCCGCTGACCGATACGGTGCAGGTCGGGCTCTATGCCGCGGCGGTGCGGCTGACCTATCTGATCGGAGTGGTCGCGCAGATCGGCCTGCCGATCTTCTGGCCGCTGATCGCGCGGGAAACGGCGCGCGCGCCCGAAACAAACGGCGCGACCAGCGCGACGCCCGCGCGTAAGGCCGATCTGCTCTACCTCACCACCACCGGCACCATCGCGGCGATCGGCGGGGCGGTGCTGTGGGCGGCCAGCACCCCGGTCACGCTGCTGATCTTCGGGCCCGAATATGCGGATGCCGCGCCGATCCTGCGAATCCTGTGCGTGGCGCAGGTCAGCGCGACGCTGGTCACGGCGCTGACCGGCACGCTGTTGATGCGCGGTCAGGGGCGGCGCTATGCCCCCGTCATGCTGGGAGGGCTGGGGTTGGCCATCACGCTCAACCTGCTGCTGATCCCGTATTGGGGCGCGCTCGGCGCGGCATGGGCGACGCTGGCCACCAGCCTTGCGATGCTCGTGGCCCTGACGCTAAAAGTATCCCTGCACTCACCACCCAGATCACAGGAGCGCCCATGATCCGTCTCGATCGCGGCGGCACGTTCATCGCGCTGGCCTGCCTGCTGATCTTTCTGCCCTATCCGGTCTACCGCATCTTCGCGGACGAACGCTTTGGCGCGTCCTACGGATCGCATCTGCTGCATCTGGGGGTGGCGGGCTGCATCTTGGGCGCGATCGTTCTGGGCTACCGCACGGGATGGACGCTGGCCCCGCCGCAACCCAGAGCATCTCGCGCGCGCAGCGTCACCGGAGGGATGGGCCTGCTGCTCTGGACGCCGGTCATCCTGTCGATCGCAGGACACATGCCCGTGGCCGTGGTGCGGCTTCTCAACCCCGAGCTCACCTTTTTCGACATCCGCCTGATCTTCGAGCCCTATGCCGGGATGGGCCTGATCTTTCGCACCTATCTGGTGGCCCTGCCGCTGATCTTCGTGCTGCGCCGGCGGATCAGGCGGCGGGAATGGGCGCTCTTGCTGGGGCTGGGCCTGCTGGTGCTGGTGCGCGCGGAGGCGCTGTCGGAACGTCTGGCGGTGCTGGAATTCGTGCTGGCCATGGGCGTCTGCGTTTCGCTGCGATACCGCTATGCCATCAAGCTGTGGCAGGCGCTGGCGGGGGGGGCCGTGCTCTATATCTTCGCGGCCGTGACCCTGTGGCAACGGGTGGTGTTCCAGAACAACTTCTTCGGCTCGCTGAGCGAGTTCATGTACGAGAACTTCCTCTACAACGTGACCTATTATTCGGTGAACCTGAACAGCCTGTATTTCCGCATGTTCGCCGATACGCCCCCGACCGATCTGCGCTGGTACATGCTGCCGGTCGAAAAAGTCCTGTCGCGCCTCGCAGGCACCCGGCTGGAGGACCCGATGGCCTGGACCGAGTTTCTGGTCGCGCGCGACAATGCCGGGTTCGGGTTCTTCTGGCTCAACAATCCCGGAGGTCCGACGCAGGATTATTCGGACTGGGGGGTGGCGTTCGTGCTGGTGATCTTCGTGAAGTTCATGCTGTTTGGGCGCGTCGCGCGCCTGACCCGCGCGGGCTCCGTCACGGCGCTGGCGCTGTTTCCGCTGTTTTGCATCGCGGTCGCGGAATATCCGCGGTTCAATTATTTCTACATGTCCTTCGGGTTCTTCGTGCTCATAGGCGGTGCGCTCTACGGGGCGATGATCTCAAGGCTGCTGCGCGGCACGGACGCCGTGGCCGCTCACGCCCCGTCCAGCAGCATCGCGGCAACCCGACCGGGCGCGTAATCCGCACGCATCGCCGCCCGGCCCGCCGCCAGTGCCGCAGCCGTGGGCGGGCACGCCAGCGCATCGCGTATCGCGCGCGCCCAGGCGGCGGGATCGCGGAGGTTCTTGACGATCCCGGCATGGCCGCGCGTCACCTCGCGCAGCACCGCGATGTCCGAGATCAGCACCGGCGTGCCCAGCCCCAGCGCCTCGACCGGCGGCAGGCCGAACCCCTCGTAAAGCGAGGGCATCACGAACAGCGCCGCCCCGCGGTAGAGCGCGCCCAGTTTCGCGCGCGAAACATAGCCCGCCAGCACGACCCGCGATCCGATCCCCAGCCGGGCGATCAGACCCGCCAGCGGCCCATCTGCGCCGGCCACACTGGCGGCAAAGACCTCCTGCCCCTGTCCGGTCAGCACCAGCTTGAGGTCGGGGTCATCGATCTGCGCAAAGGCATGCAGCAACGTGGCCAGATTCTTGTGCGGCCAGTGGTGACAGGCCGACAGGATATAGCGGCCCTGAAGCAGGGGCATATCCCCCGGCCGGGTTTCATCCGCCTCCAGATCGTCCCAGCGCACGGCATTGGGCACCACGCGCCAATTGCCCCGGTCCTGCGCGCCGTAGTGCGCGCGCGCCTCCGCCAGAACCGCCTGCGAGATGAAGATCACCTCATCCGCATGGGCAAAGGTCCGGCGCAGCACCGCTTCGAGCCACAGGCGCTTGTCCCGCCGGAAATACTGCGGCAACGCCCGGTGTTGCAGATCGTGGATGATCGAGATCCGGTGCCCCAGCGCCGGGTTGCGCCGGGCGGGGCAGGTGTAATTGCCAAAGATCGTCACATCGGCGGGCAGGGTGGTTTCGCGCGCGAAACGTGCCTCCTGCGCAAAGCGGGCATAGCGCGCGGGCAGGCGGGCGGAGATCGCACCCTGCGGCGTCTCGTGCAGGTGCAGCGCGCTGCGCGCCGCGATCAGCCCCGACAGTTCCGGCGCCAGAACCTGCCCCGGCCCGACATGTAGATGGAGCGCGCAGCCTGCGCGCGCGCTGATCCCGTCGATCAGGTTGATGGCCGCGTTTTCCGTGCCGCCGATCAGACCGTGACGCACGTAATGTGCCGGAAAATGGATGCGCATCCTGCCCTCGTCGCCTGCTCTGCCCCGGTCCGTGCCGGGGCGTCCCCGTCTGCCCCGCCCACCGCGCGGTGCAGATCGCCCTGGGCGCAATTGGCCCCTTGTTCGCCTGCCATGCAAGCGCCTAACGTCACATGGCCCCGATACGGCGTCCCGCAGACCCCAGCCGACCGAGAGATATCCATGCCCCGCACCCGGAGCCAGACCCTGGCGCAGATCTATCCCGAAACGGCGGCAGGCGGGTTTTCCCATGTCGATGGCAGCATCCAGTTCTATACCCGGATCGCCGCCCTGCTGACGCCGGACACGGTCGTGCTCAATCTGGGCGCGGGGCGCGGCGAATATGTGCGCGAGGACCCGGTGCCCTATCGCCGGGCGCTGCAACAGTTCCGGGGCAGGGTGGCGCAGGTCATCGGGCTGGATATCGACCCGGTGGTACTGGACAATCCCGATCTGGACGCGGCCCATGTGATCGCGCCGGCAGGTCCGTTTCCGCTGGCCGATCACAGCGTCGATCTGATCGTGGCCGACAATGTGTTCGAGCATCTGGACAACCCCGCCGCCATCAGCGCCGAGATCGCGCGCGTGCTGCGTCCGGGGGGGTGGCTGTGCGCGCGCACGCCCAATCGCCGGGGCTATATCGCGCTCGGCGCGCGTCTGGTGCCGCGCCGGCTGCACGCCGCGATCCTGCGCAGGGCGCAGCCCGAACGGCAGATGCGCGACGTGTTTCCGGCGGGCTATCTGCTCAACACACCCGCCGCCCTGCGCCGGTTTTTCCCGCCGCAAACCTGGCAACATCACCTGCATGTCTGGGTGGCCGAGCCGGCCTATGTGGGCAATCATCCGCTGGCTTGGCGCGTGGCGCGTCTGGCGCTGGCGCTGGTGCCACCGCCCCTGCGCGACACCTGGTTCATCTATCTGCGCAAGCGCGGCTAGGACGCGGACTGGATTGCCGGGTCAGGCTGTCAGATCAGACGGCCGGATCAAGCGTATAGAGCGTTGTGACAACCCGCCCGCCGCTTTCGCACTCGGCCACATCGCAGATGACCTGCGCGTTTCGCGCGCGCAACCCGAACGGCGCCGCCGCCAGATCGACGCCCGAGCCCGCATCCAGCCGCGTCACCGGGCCCGGCGGTTTGGGCCGGTTGGGGATGAAATCGCCGTCCGGCACATGCTCGCTGATCACCAGCCAGCGGGCCGATCCGGTGATGTTGGGCAGGGCGGCGGCGATATCCTCGTTGCCCAGATGCTGAAACACCTGGCGCACGCAGATCACATCCGCGCGCGGCGCAGGCTCCAACGCGATGTCGAGCACGCGAAACGTGACGTCGGGGTGCAGGCCCTGATCGCGGTGATGATCGATCAGCGCAGGCACCACATCGCAGGCGGTGTAGCGCGCGCAAAACGGCCGGACCTGCGCGCCGACGTGAAAATCGCCGCACCCGATATCGACCATATCGGGCTTGCGCCCCAGCTCCGCCTCCAGCGCGCTCAACGTGGTGCGCATCGCGTCGAGATAGGGACGCACCACCGCGGCGTCGCGGCTGCCAGCGCCCGAATGAAACCGCTCAGCGGCCGTGCCGCCCCACAGGTGCCGTGCATAGACCCGGGTGAACACCTCCGCGTTGCTGCGCGCGCCCCAGATCCAGCCATGCACGACCCGGCGCCACAGATGCAGGGCAGGGCGGGGCAGGGCTGTCTTGAGCGTGCGGCGCACGGCAGGGAACAAAAGTTGAGGCATCAAACGCTCATACACGATTTGGAACAGGTATCATCAGATACAATCATGACAAATGTCCGTAAATATTGGCACAAAAATAGCGACATAACGGCATTGTCGCAACGGGCGCGCGCACCCCTTCATTTGCGTGCCGCGCGAGCGCGCATACTCTTTCATTTGCGTGCCGCGCGAGCGCGCACGAAGCCCAGAAAGGCCGCGTGCGGATCAGACACCCGGGGGCGGCCCGTCCGTGCCCAGTGCGCCCGCCAATCCGCCGCCAGCGCATAGACATCTGCGCCGGGCATCAGCGCGCGCGCCGCGTCCAGCGCGGCCGGGGACAGGAACGCCGCGGCCATGTTTTCGGGACCGGCATCAAGGCTGCTGGCCTGACCGGTTTCGCGCGCGAAACCGTTGCCTTGGTCTGATGTGGTTTCGCGCGCGAAACCCCCGGCATTGGTTTGAGTGGTTTCGCGCGCGAAACCACGGGCCACCGGCCCCCCGGTGCGTGGGCGCACAGTGAGGATATCATCGCGGAAACTCAGCGTATAATCGGGCAGGTGGTCGCTTTGAACCAGATCGCGGATCATCTTGCGAAACACCCGCAAGGCCGAGGCGGAGCCGGATTTGAGCGCCAGCCCCTCCAGCCCGATCTGCCATTCCGCCTGCCGCCCGCAATGCTTGCGCGCGATCTCGTAGACCCGACGCTCCAGCGGCTTGCGCAAGGAGAAATACTCCCGGCTCAGCGTCAGAACAGACCGGTTAAGCACCGCCTGAAACAGCCATTCGCTGAGTGTGACGGAGACGGAAATCATCCGGCCCGTCGCACTCGCCCGCTCGATCCGCCAGCTCTCGATCAAGCCGAACCCCTCGCTCACGTCACGGTCCCCGGTGCGGATATCGGTGGTGATGCGGGTGCCGGCCAGCCGGTCGAAAGCCGCGCGCAGACGGCGATAGCCATCGCCCGAGGTTTCACGGTTGGTGGCGATCAGCATCTCGCGCGCGGTCAGCGTCACGGTGCGCGCCACGGCTTGTCCCGCGTTCAAGGCGGCCACCAGCTGGCTGATGCAATAGATCAGGATGTCCTTGTCGTGGATCGTGGCCAGACCCTTCACGCTGGGGGTGATCTCGACCACAGCACCAGCATGGGCGTAGCGCAGGACCCGCCGGTCGGGGCGGGTGGAGAGCGAGAACACCGGGTGCTCCATGCTGGCCATATCGTCCTTGGGGATCGCGCCCAGCACATCGCACGAGAAGATGCCCCCCGCCAGTTGTGCCATGCCCGGATCGCCGGGCACACCCGTGCCCCTGCCTGTCTTGCCTGTCATCTGTCGCCTGCCGTCTGGTGCCCGCGGCCCGGATCGTTGCGCCCGGTATCTGCGCGGTCTTCACTGCCTTACGTGGTTTCATATCACTTTGCGCGGCAGCGCCCTAGCGCACGGCCCGGAAAACTGCGCGGGCGGTGCGGGGGTCTGGAATCGCGGCTGCGGGGGTCTGGAGTCGGGCTTGCGTGGTTCTGGAGTCGCATATCCAAAAAAAATCTATTTTTCTCAACATGTTAGAAGGATATATAGAATCCATAACACACTATATAACACGAATATAACAAATCAGCTTTGCAAGGCGCGCCAGTTGCGATCAGTCTCGCAATACGCAAGTGTCTCAAAAGGCTTAGAAAATCTATATATGTAACCTTTATGGGTGCATGTTACGAAAAACCGGGTATATTGGTTGAAATGTGATACATCGGTGATCCGTTGCCGAGGCCATCCAGGGATCCCGCAATGACCGAAACCAACCAACCACCTTACTTTGACATCAATCCGGTGGAGGCTGAGGCCGCGTTGCCGCCCCCGATCAGTGTCGCGGATTTTGCCGCCGTGGCAAGTCGCGTGGCGCAAGGCAGGGACGATCTGGCGCGGCGCGGTCATTCACCCGACGGGCACAAGGTGCTGCGCAAATTCTCCACCTGGGAGATCACCCGCTATCTGATCCCGGTCGCCCCTGCGCATTTCCGACGGGTGCTGCGGGCCAATCCGGGGCTGCCGCAGGGCACCTCGGAACAGCAGGGCAGTGCCAAGTGGTTTACCCTCGACGAGGTGCTGGCCTTGCGCGATCACTTCGCCGCCGAGGGGTCCAAGACCAAGGAATACCGCCCCTACCGCCCCGAGGGGCAACCGGCCAAGATCGTGGCGGTCGCCAACTTCAAGGGCGGGGTCAGCAAGACCGCGACGGCCACCCATCTGGCGATGAGCGCGGCACTCGACGGCTACAAGGTGCTGGTGATCGATCTGGACTCGCAAGGGTCGATGTCGTCGATTTTTGGCGCGCAGGTCGAGGATGAATGGCAGACGGTGTTCCCGCTGATCGCGCGCGATTATGCGCAAAGCCTTCAGGCGGAAAACCGGGCGCGCATGGCGCGCGGTGACAGTCCGTTGCCCTTTGACGAAACCTTGGGCGAGGCGTTGAAGATGCGCGCGCAGGACGTGATCGCGAAAACCCACTGGCCCAACATCGATCTGATCGGGGCGCAGCTGAACCTCTACTGGGCGGAGTTTCAGATCCCGGTCTGGCGCACCACCGCACGCGGCTGGAAGCTGTGGGAGGCGCTGAGCAACCGGCTGGACGCCGACGGGGTGCTCGACGCATACGATGTGGTGATCCTCGATACGCCGCCCGCGCTCGGCTATCTGACCATCAATGGCCTGGCGGCGGCGGATATCCTGCTGGTGCCCTTGGGAGCCAGCTTTCTGGAATTTGACTCGACAGGCCGGTTCTTTGACATGTTGCACGCGACGTTTTCCAGCATCGAGGAGGGCGAGAACGCGGCGGCCCGTGCGCTCGGCCAACCTGAGCTGAAGTTCGAGTGGGACGCGGCCGCCGCGATCATCACCCGCTACGATGCGTCCCAGCAGGCGGAAATGGCGACGCTGATCCAGGGCTGGATGGGTGGCATGATGACGCCTTACCGGCAGGATTTCACCGCCCTGATCGGGCAGGCGGGTGAGCAGGTCAACGGCATCTACGAGGCCGATTACCGCGACTTCAACCGCGATACCTATGTGCGCGGGCGCGAGACCTTCGACCAGACCTATGCCATGTTCAAGAAGATGCTGATCGGCGCGTGGAAGCGTGATGCCGCCCATGGCGTGGCCACTGGTGGCACTGCGACGCAGGAGGAAAACTGATGGCCAAGCGCAAGAGATTGAACCCGCTGGAGATCGGCGACGGCGCGGCGCGCGCGCCTGAAACCAAGAGCATGGGCATGCCGCCCATCGCGCGGGTCGCGGGCGAAAGTGCCGGCGGCGGGGAGCGGGCGCTGGCCATGGCGGATGAGGCGGGGCGGCTGCTGCACGCCATTCCGCTGGATCGCATCGACATGTTCCACCTCAACCGTGATCGGATCAAACCCAGCGAGGAGGGGATGGAGGCGCTGAAAACCTCGATCGCCGCGCATGGCCAGCGGGTGCCGATCGAGGTGATGGCGGTTGCCGTGCCGGATGGTGAGGCGGAATTTCCCTTCGGTTTGATCTCGGGCTACCGGCGTTTGGCGGCGCTGCGCGCGTTGGCGCAGGCCCATCCGAACGATCCGCGCTTTGCCACCGTCAAGGCGTTCATCCGCAAGCCCGACGATCTGGGCGCGGCTTACGTGACGATGGTCGAGGAAAACGAGATCCGGGAGGATGTCAGCCATTTCGAGCGGGCGCGCGTCGCCTTGCTGGCCGCGCGCGCCGGGGCGTTTGACAGCGTGGAGCAGGCGGTGGATGTGCTCTATGCGGCAGGCTCCAAGGCGCGCCGTTCCAAGATCCGCAGTTTTGTCAGCGTGGTGGAAACCCTTGGCGGGTCGCTGGTGTTTCCCACGGCGGTGGGTGAGCGGCTGGGGCTGCGGCTGGCCGAGGCGATCCGCGACGGGCGCGGCGCGCGGTTGGTCACGGCGCTGGACACCGGCGATTATGAGGACGCGGCGGGCCAGAACGCGACGCTGGAGGCGGTGCTGAAGGACAAGGTTTCGCGCGCGAAATCTGTGGCGGGACGTGCGGTAGCTGGCGCGCGGGTTTCGCGCGCGAAACCGCTGTTCAGTCACGATCTGCCCGGCGGCATCCGCGCGGAGTTGCACCGTGAGGGGGCGGTCAGCCGGTTGGAGATCACCGGGCATGAGCTGACACC
>OJEN01000728.1_pt1 | contig 10063 bp, 9 predicted proteins | sample 1593351 | NCBI WGS metagenome assembly OJEN01 (sample SAMN05416777, study PRJEB24817) | seawater metagenome | isolation source: Sea water | place: Canada:Atlantic | collected 2013-11 | reverse complement strand
TCGTCGGCAGCGTCAGATGTGTATAAGAGACAGGGTTACAAGCACAACGCCCGGTTTTCCGGTCGAGCGCGCATAGCCTTCGGCGGCATGCACCGCCCCTTGTTCGTGACGCACCAGCACGTGTTTGATGCTGTTTTGTTGGAACACCTCGTCATAGATCGGTAGGACAGCGCCGCCGGGATAGCCAAATACGGTATCGACACCCTGATCAATCAGGGCTTGAACGATCATTTTCGCTCCGGTCATTTTACGTGTCATCTTGGTGCTCCGTCAGGCGGTGGTTTATCAAAAAATACGTTGCGCAAAAAAAAGCCCCCGATTTTGACGGGGGCGCATGGTGACTATTATGGTCTGCCGTTACCGGCCCATGCGCGTGTGTCTTAGAATGACGACGATATCTGTCAAAGCTAGATCTGTCATAGCCAAAGGCCCCTCATTGCGTGCATGGACATTATGAGCGCCACAAAGGGGCGTCAATGCCCTATTGTCGATAAAAGTGTCGCTAGATGCGAATAATCTTTTCATTTATTGCGCGAAATCCTGAATTTTCTAATTTTTGCAAAATCGAAGGCATTTCTTGGGCCGATATCAGCTAGAGTCGCACTCCGGTTCCTTGCAGCACGCCGTGTTCCATCGCGTAGCGCGTCAGCCCTGCGGTGGAAGAGATGCCAAGCTTGCGCTTGATATTCTTGCGGTGGGTTTCGACGGTGCGCACAGAGATATCCAAGGTTTGCGCGACCTCTTTGTTGGATTTCCCCTGTGCCAGTTGCAGCAGGATCGTCTGTTCGCGTTCGGTCAGGGATTCACGCGCGGCGTCCTTGGGTTCAAGCGAGCCTTGCGCGCCGGTGCATAGATACCGTTCGCCGCGCATCACCGTATCGATCGCCAGCTTGATCTCGTCCGTCGGCACATCCTTGAGGATATACCCCATGGCGCCGTGGCTCAGCGCCGAAGAGATATATTCGGGGTTATCATGCATCGACAGGATCACGATGCGGGTGTCGGGCTGGCGTTCCAGCAAGATCTCGGTCGCGGACAGCCCGCCGATCTCTGGCATGTTGAGGTCCATGAGGATCACATCGGGGTCCAGTTCCACGACGCTCTCGATCGCGGCGCGGCCATTGGGCAGACAGCCGACCACATTGATATCGTCATAGCTTTCAAGAATGGACTGGATGCCTTCGGCGACCATCGGGTGATCGTCCACGATCATCACTTTGATCAACTCGGGCGGCTGGGTGTCTGAAAGGGTCATGGGGCAGCTTTCGGGAAGGGGCATATCAGGGCTTAGGGCAGGGCGGTTGGCGGCGGGCGCAGCATATGGGTAAGCGGGACGGTGGCGGTAATCTCGGTGCCGCCTTGGGCAGAGCTTTGCATGGTCAGCGTACCGTCTAGCTGTTCTATCCTCTCTTGCATATTGCGCAGGCCCAACCCTCCGGCGGTGGAGCGTGTCTTGGCCAGCCCCAGCCCGTTGTCAGAGATCGACAGCGTCGCGCCCTGTCGGTGACCGCGCAGATCGACGATAACTTCGGTGGCGCGTGCGTGGCGTTCGATATTGGTCAGCGCCTCTTGCGCGATCCGGTAGAGCGCGATCTTGGCCTCGTCGTCCAGGCGGTTGCGGAATACCACGGTATCGAAGCGGCATTGAATACCGGTGCGTAGGGCGAATTGTTCGACCAGCGTTTTCAGCGCGGGACCAAGGCCGAGATCATCCAGAATACTGGGGCGCAGGTCGCGGCTGATGCGGCGCACTTCGGCGATGGACTGTGCAAGGCTGTCGATCCCCTTTGCCAAAGGCTCTGCCGCGCGGGCGTCGCCCCTTTCCAGCCGGCGTCGCGCGTTGTCGAGCGCATAGCGCACCCCCACCAGGATCTGGCTGATACCATCATGCAGTTCGCGCGCCACGCGGCCGCGCTCTTCCTCTTGGGCGTCAAATACCCGCTGCGTCAGCTTTTTGAGCTTTGCATCCGCAAGCCGCCGTTCACGCAGGTTGACCAGCATGCCCGTGCCAAACACCAGCAGCAGAGCGGTCACCGTAATAACGCCGATATAGAAGAACGTGCGCTGCACCCGCGCCTGCACATCGGATCGCGCCGCGGCCCCGCTGGCAAGCACGTCGTCGATGAACACACCCGTCCCCACGGCCCACTGCCAACTGGGGAAAGAGGTGACATAGGTAATCATCTGCGCATCCTCTCCGGTAGAGGGTTTGGGCCACATATAGGTGTGATACCCGCCGCCACTGCGTGCGATGCGGATCAGCTCGTCCACCACGGGCGTGCCGTTGCTATCCGTCTCGCCAGCAAAGTTGCGGTTGATCCGGTCGGTCTGGCGCGGGCTGACAAGGGCGGTGCCGTCGTAGTCATAGACAAAGAACTGACCTTCCTCGCCGTAGATCATCGCCGCGAGGATCTGCGCCACCTGCGATTTCGCCGCCCCGTCATCAGGAGAGGCGGACCCGTAAACAAAGTAGAACCCGTTGCGCGCCTGTGTCACATAATTGCGCAGCTCTACCTTCTTGGCGTCCAGCAACTGCTGTTCGAGCGTTGAAATCTCGCGGTCGGCCACCGCGCGCGCCTGCAGTGCCACGACAAAGGCAATCGCCGTCACCGCCAGCACAAGCGGCACAGAGGCGATGAGCGTCAGCTTTTGGGCGTAGGTGGGGGCGATGAGGAAAGACGGGCGGCGCATGCAGCGCTGATACTGGGAAATCCACGCGAATCAAAGTGCTAGATGCAGTCACAATTCACCCGCTATACGCGTGTATGCACAACATATGGCAGGTGCGGCGGGACATTTGCCGCATATTTGGGCGGTAAATATATGTGCTCTACGTAGTAGTTGGTATTTTCAACGTCCCGCTTTTGCGTAGAGTAAATGACACTTGAAATGACCCGCGCGCATAAAATGAAGCGCGGGCACCCTCATATAACTCGGGAGGAGTATCCAATATGGACCGTCGTTCATTTCTGAAGACATCCGCGCTTGGCGGGTCTGCCGCCGCTGCATCGACACTGGCCGCACCGCTTTACGCCCAAGGCAAACGCACGCTGACAATGGTCACCGCATGGCCCCGTGGCTTTGCCGTGCTTGATGACGCCGCGACCTACCTCAACAACATGGTTAACGAGATGTCTGACGGCACGTTGACCATCGAAAAGAAAGCCCCGGGCGAACTCGTCGGCGCGTTCGAGGTCTTTGACGCTGTTTCCTCCGGTCAGGCGGATATGTATCACGCGGCTGACTACTACTTCATCGGCCAGCACCCCGGTCTGGCGTATTTCACCGCCGTGCCATTCGGTGCCACAGCACAAGAGCTGACCAACTGGTATCTGCACGGTGGCGGCCATGACCTGCACAATCAGATCGGTGAAATCTTCAACATGAAGATGTTCCTCGCCGGTAACTCCGGTTCGCAGTCCGGTGGCTGGTTCCGCAAGGAAATCAACTCTGCCGCGGACTTCAACGGCCTGAAATTCCGTATGCCCGGTCTGGGTGGCAAGGTGCTGGGTAAACTGGGCGCGTCTGTTCAGAACATCCCCGGTGGCGAACTGTATCAGGCGCTGTCCTCCGGCGCGCTTGACGGGCTCGAGTGGGTTGGCCCCTTCGCGGATGAGCGCGCGGGCTTCCAGGAAGTCGCCAAGATCTACTATACCGCTGGTTTCCACGAGCCAGGGTCGGGCCTGACTGCATCGGTCAACCTCGACGTGTTCAACGACCTGACACCGGCGCAGCAGAAGATCATCGAATATGCATCGATGGCGACCACGCACACCGGTCTGGCCGAAACACTGGCCAACAACGGTGCCGCCTTGGCGCGTCTGCAGCAGCAGGGCGTGAAAACCATGCAGTTCCCCGATGATGTCTGGGATGCATTCGGTGCGGCCTCCAAAGAGGTTATGGACGAGAACATGGACGACTCCCTGTTCGCCGACATCCGCAACAGCTTTGAATCCTCGCTGTCCGCATCGGCTGAATGGCTGTCCAAATCCGACGCCTACTATGTCGAACAGCGCCAGCGCGTTCTGGGCAAAATGTAAGCCATCCCCACGGGATGACAGGGGGGCTGCCTTTGGGCGGCCCCACACGCGACTTTGCGATCCGGAACACGGGCGCGCAAAGCGAGGATAATTTTCGCACCAAGCCCACACTGAAACCGGGCGGGCGAAGGGGGGATATCAATGGCAGAAGATGCAGTATGCGCTGGATTTTTCCGCGCGGCGGAAGGGGCCAAGATCAGCTGCTTGGATCAGTTCCAAGAAGGCAACCTGATCAGCTTCATTCTGGGCAACCTACTTGAAGCGTTCTACAATTTCTTTGCAGCGGTGCTGAACCCGTCCATGTGGCTGGACTGGTCCAACAGCGAAGCCTTGATGCGGTTCATCTATTACGGTGCCTCGGTAGAGCTGTTCTTTGTCTTGCTCGTCGGACTGCTAATTGTCACGGCTGTCGGCATCTGGAAACGCAGCTTTATGTGGGCCTGTGTGCGCGGGCTTGAAGGCTTCGCCAATGTCACCGGGCGTTTCTTTGCTTGGGCCGGGCTTTTGATGGTGCTGCAACAGATCATCATCGTCTTCATGCAACGTATTTTCACCCGGCCTGATATCTCTATCGGCTTTGGTATTCCGCTGCAATTCGACATCAGCTGGTTTGCGGAAGAGTTGAAGCTTTTCAACGCGTTGGTCGTCTGTCTTTGTGTGTCCTACACCTTTGTACAAGGCGGGCACGTGCGCGTTGACCTTTTCTATGCCGGCGCAAAATTCCGCACCAAGCGCGTGATCGACATGTTCGGCGCGCTGTTCTTCATGATCCCCTTTGCGATTGTCACATGGCTTTATGGCTGGTTCTTCCTGTGGCGCCATCTGGTGACACCGAACCCATCGGCCTCTGACCGGTTGGAGCTGCTGCTGCGCAAGGCGCGCTTGCTCAAGTGGAACGTGGAAACCATCGGCTTTTCGCCCAACGGGTTCAACGGCTACTTCTTGTTCAAGATCCTGCTGTGCGCCTTCTGCGCAATGGTGATCTTGCAAGCAATATCAGTGTTTTATCGCGCTTTGTTGGAGTTCCGTGAAGGGCCTGAAAGCGAAGATAAATATCTCGACCGCGATACGTTGGGCGAGGGCGAAGAAGCCTATGAGGGCACACATTAATTCAAGGGGCGTCCCATGCTATTTGGTCTCGACGGGGTCGAAATTGGCCTGATCATTGTTTTTGCCTGCCTCTTTGGCGGCATCCTGTCCGGTTTCCCGGTGGCCTTTGCCATCGGCGGTGCTGGCATCATCTCTTTCGGTATCATCGCCGCACTCGATAGTGCGGGTCTGATGGTGCATCAGGCGATTGACCAATCGTCGCAAGCCTATCGCGATCTGGTGAACTCGGGCGTTCCCAATGACGCGGTATCGAAATTCCGCTATCCGGAGTTGCCGCTGATCGGTGAATCGGTCTTCCCCCAAGGCTGGGAAGTCGCGCTGGACCGGAACGTCAGCTTTATCGTGAACCGTATGAACGAACGCGTTCTGGCGGGGCAGTCGATCGAGACCTTGCTGGCGGTTCTGATGTTCGTTCTGATGGGCATCACGCTTGAACGATCGAAGATCGCGAACGACCTGTTGACCACGATGGCGCGCGTCTTTGGCCCGCTGCCCGGTGGTTTGGCGGTGTCGATTGTGGTTGTGGGCGCGTTTCTTGCGGCGTCCACCGGGATCGTGGGCGCGACGGTTGTCACCATGGGGCTGCTGGCGCTGCCGACCATGTTGCGCAACAACTATTCGCCTGAAATCGCGACAGGTGTCATCGCAGCCTCCGGTACTTTGGGCCAGATCATTCCGCCGTCCATCGTTATCGTTCTTCTGGGCACTTTGGCTGGCGATCTATACTCCGCCGCCCAGGAAGCGCGTGCCACGGCTGTAGGCTGTACCGATGCGCTGACCTACCTTGGCCAGCCTGCGGTTGTTTCTGTGGGGACGCTGTTTCAGGCCGCGCTGCTGCCGGGGATCATGCTGGCGCTGCTTTATGCGCTTTACGCCTTTGTCTATGCGCTGCTGAACCCTGAAAAGGCTCCCGCCGTGCCGATGGGGGCAACCAACGCCGAACCCATCACGCGGGGCGAAGGCTTTACCTGGTTCCTTGGCATGCCAGCCCTGCTGATCGTGGGCACGATTGTTCTGGGCAACCTTGGCATCGTGGGCAGCCAGTCGACTGTTGTGTCCAGCTTTAGCGACATCGGGCAGGGAGCGAGCTTGCGCACCAACGTAGGCGAGGCCTGTCAGGCCGCGATGATCGAACTGCACGGGCAAAGCGCATGGGATCAAGCGGTGACCGAGCAAGCCGCGATCGAGGCGGCGGGCGGTCAACAGGCCAGCGAAAAGCTGACCGAAGAAGCGCTGGCCGCCAAGCAGGCTGAAAAGATCGCCAATGCCGCCCCGATCGGGACCGGTGTTGCGATCATCCTGATCCTGATGGCACTGGTCATGACGACCGCGCGCGGTGTCGCCCCATCGGCGGACAAACGGCCGCTGATCATCGGTGGCATCGGTCTGGTGTTGACACTGCTGGTCGATATCCTGCTGGTCGGTCCGGCCACGTCCTCGGGCACGATGGTGCTGCTGATGGCGCTGCCTTTCGTGGCTGTCATGTATGGCGTGGTCTATGCGCTGAAGCTTTGCGCCGGTAACGAGCTGATCCGCGTGGTCTTCCCGCCGCTGGTCCTGATCGTTGCGGTACTGGGGTCAATCCTTGGCGGGATCACCAACCCGACGCCCGCTGCGGCCTTGGGGGCAGGTGGCGCGATCATGCTGGCCGCCTATCGCAAGCTCAAGGATATGGACCGGTCGCCCAAGGTGATCCTCTGGTCAACCCTGGCCATCCTGATCGCGATCCTTGTCGGCGTGAACTTTGACCTGCGCATCAACCAAGAGGGCGTGAGCGTCGAAAGCTGGTTTGCCTTCTTCGTCGCCTATGGCGCGTATCTATACGCGGTGTTCGGTTTGCTGTTCTCGTGCTGGATCCTCTATACTTCGGGCGTGCTGAGCCCCGTGGTCCGCGAGACGGCCAAGGTGACCTCGATGGTGTTTACCATCCTGATCGGGTCGCAGTTGCTGAACCTTGTGGTGATCTCCTTTGGTGGCGAACACTACATCCAGCAGTGGCTGAAAAGCTTCGACAACGAGCTGACGGTCTTCCTGATCGTGATGCTGGTGCTCTTTGTGCTGGGCTTCGTGCTCGACTTTCTCGAGATCATCTACATCGTGATCCCGATCGTCGGGCCGGTGATCTACGGCGGCACCTTCGACCCGAAGTGGGTGACGATCATGATTGCGGTGAACCTGCAAACGTCGTTCCTGACACCGCCCTTCGGCTTCGCGCTCTTCTACCTGCGCGGCGTGGCCCCGGCGAGCGTCACCACCTCGCATATCTACCGCGGGATCATTCCTTTCGTCTTGATCCAGGTCGGAGCACTGGCGCTGTTGTGGATGTTCCCGGTCATCGTGACCATCGTGCCGGACCTGATCCCCAACTGATCGGGGGTCAGGCCTCCACAAAAACAAAAGGCACCCCCGCGGGGTGCCTTTTTCGTTTCAGCGGATGACAGCGGTTCAATACGCCGCAGCGCTACGGTTTACCCTTTGGTCGGGCTCAGATCGGGGAGGGCGATATTGGCCACCTGTTCGGCAATCGGGTCCGTGTTCAGCGGATGCTGTTCGGGTTCGAAATCATCGGGGTTGCGCATCTTCTGCCACGCGCCGCCCATATAGACCTCAAGCCCCGAGAACTTGGCCTTATAGCCCATCTTGGGGCTGCCGGGCACCCAATAGCCCAGATATACATAAGGCAGACCCGCCGCACGGGCGATTTCGATGTGGTCAAGGATGATGTAATTGCCCAACCCGTCACGGGGCCGGTCAGGGCTGTAGAACGAATAGACCATGCTCACCCCGTCATCGAGCACATCCGTCAGGCAGACGCCAATCAACTCGCGGGTTTGGGTATCGGTATATTCGATCACACGGCTGCGGATCGGGGTTTCCTCGATCATCGCGGCGAATTCGAAGACATCCATATCGGCCATGCCACCGTCTGCATGGCGGCTGTCAAGATAGGTGCGGAAGAGGTCATATTGCTCTTCCGTAGCCCAAGGCGACGTCGCCCGCCGCGTCAGTCCCGCGTTGCGCTTGATCGTGCGCTTCTGGCTTTTGCTGGGGGTAAAGTCGGCCACGTTGATGCGCGCCGACAGACAGGCCGCACAATCCGTGCAAGACGGGCGATACAGTACATTCTGCGACCGCCGGAAGCCTTGCCCCGACAAGCTGTTGTTCAGCTTGGTCGCGGAGTCGCCCTGCAGCGCGGTGAACAGTTTACGTTCCATCCGGCCGTCGAGATACGGGCAGGGCTGGGGCGCAGTCACATAGAACTGCGGAGCGATGGGAAGTGTATGGCGCATGAAAATCCGTTGTTGTTCGGAGGAAATTCTAACAACTGGTCCGAAGCGCGCCAAGCACAAGTTTGGGTCAGTTCACGCTTTCGACACGACGGTTCAGCGGGACTGTGCCGAGGATCACGTCGCTCAGGCTCTGATGGCGCGAGGTGGCGCAGATCAGAATGATCGAAATCACCTGCAAAGGCATCATGGCAACGCTGACCGTATAGCCCGAAGTATGCAAGAACGCAGAGGCCAGATCCAGCGGTTCATCGCGCGCCGTGCGCAATTCCATGCCGAACAGACGCATGCCCCAGGTGGCCGACCCGCTGGCAAGCGTCGCGACACGGTAGGTAAAGCCCACCATCAGCATCAGCAGCGGGAAAAAGAACAGGCCGGTGAAGGCGGTGAACGGCAGGATCAACACGCTGGCGATCAACACCAGCAGGGCGTCAACAACCCAAGCCATGAACCGCTTGGTCGGAATACCGCTATAGAATTCAGGCTGGTCGAATGGATCGGGGGTGGTGGGGGTCATCATGTCCTGTCCCTTGTGAATATCGGCCCCCCGCTAAGGCGGAGGGGGTGTTGATTGAACGCGCAGGCTTTAGGCCTTTTGCGCATCATCGTCGTTTTTGGAGCCTTCGGCCATGAACTGGTCGAACTCTGCCTTGTCCTTGGCTTCGCGCAGACGGCTCAGGAAGGCTTCAAAATTGGTTTGCTCTTCCTCCAGACGGGCCAGGGTGTCGGCCTTATAGGCATCAAAGGCGGCGTTTCCGGTTGAACGTCCGGTGATAGACCCACGGCGGGCGCGTTTGCTGCAAGACGAAGATTTAAACATGCGTTTGCTCCAGATCATATAGGCAAGAAGGGCAAGGCCAAGCGGCCAGAAAAGAATGAAACCGACAACCATGGCGGCGATCCAGGCACCTTTGCCCTTGTCGTCAAGAAAGTCCTCGGTACGGCCCAGCCAACTGCGTTGTGCGGTGTAGGTGGGTGCATAGGTCTGTGTCATCAAGTTCCCTTTCGGTCAGAGTGTGGTGGCCCTGAACGCTGCGGGCCGGTGCGGTGGCGGGCAATGTAAATGCCTTTCACATTACAATAGATCGGGGTGCGTCCTGTGGTTTGCAAGGGATAATGTAAATCTTTTTTACATTATTTGGATTTGCACGTGTTTGTTGGGGGTTAGCAGGTGCCACGGCGCCATTGACGACGGGCATAGAACCAGCGAATGCTTGGCGTATGAGAACACTTGCCAGTCAGATCACCCGCTGTCCCCGCATCTTTACGGCCGATCAGGCGCAGGATGCGCGCGCGCTCTTTCCCGATGCGCCGCCCGAAATTGCCGCGCTTGTGGCGGGGGCGGGATCGACGTCGCCCTATCTTCTGGGGTTGATGCAAAAGGAAACCGACTGGTGTCATGCGGCCTTCGATGATCCCGCAGGGGCGGTGCAGCAGGTGATCGACAGCGCGGGCGCAGTGCCCCCGGACCAGTTGTCCAGTCATCTACGGCAGGGCAAGCGGCGCGTGGCGCTGATGACGGGGCTGGCTGATCTGGCGGGGGCTTGGTCGCTGGAGGAGGTGACCGGCGCGCTGACCGATTTCGCCGACGCCGCCGCCCAAGCCGCGCTGACCGCAGGGCTGAAA
>OJEN01000727.1_pt1 | contig 10067 bp, 8 predicted proteins | sample 1593351 | NCBI WGS metagenome assembly OJEN01 (sample SAMN05416777, study PRJEB24817) | seawater metagenome | isolation source: Sea water | place: Canada:Atlantic | collected 2013-11 | reverse complement strand
TCTACACCTCTCTATTCGTCGGCAGCGTCAGATGTGTATAAGAGACAGCCTATATCCCTGTAGGTTTTCCGGTGATAAGAGAAGGCTGGAAAAGTATTAAAAATGGTGATTTTTTTACGGAATTCTTCTTAATGTCCATAGCCACTTTAGGTGCATTTGCCATTGGCGAATATCCCGAAGGTGTTGCCGTAATGCTGTTTTATGCTGTGGGCGAACTCTTCCAAAATGCGGCCGTTAACCGTGCGAAAGGAAATATAAAAGCCTTACTCGATGTAAGACCCAATGAAGCTTTGGTTTATCGTGATGGCGACTTTGTTTCAGTAAATCCCGAGACTGTTGAAATTGGCGAAAAGATACAGGTACGTGTAGGCGAAAAAGTTCCGCTTGATGGTATTCTGCTTTCTGAAAAGGGTTCTTTTAATACTGCTGCCTTGACAGGCGAAAGCAAACCTGATACGATTGCTAAAGGCAATACTGTTTTTGCCGGAAGCATTAATCTTGATGGCGTAATCGAAATCGAGACGACCAAGGAATTCAAGGATAGTTCCATTGCACGAATTCTGGATATGGTGCAGAATGCAACCGCCAAAAAATCAAAGACCGAACTGTTCATTAGAAAATTTGCAAGGATTTATACGCCTATCGTTGTATTCCTTGCCATCGGACTGACGTTTCTACCTTACTTTTTTGTAGATGATTATGTGTTTAGGGATTGGCTCTATCGAGCATTGATATTCCTCGTGATTTCGTGTCCTTGTGCGTTGGTCATCTCTATTCCTCTCGGCTATTTTGGCGGTTTGGGTGCGGCATCGCGCAATGGTATTCTTTTTAAAGGTGCATCCTTTTTGGATGCAATGACTCAAGTGAACACAGTCGTAATGGACAAAACAGGAACTGTTACCAAAGGGGTTTTTAAAATCAAGGAAATCAATTCCATCACATTTGAGGAAGTCAAATTTATGAAGTATTTGATGGCGATGGAAGAACAATCTACCCATCCCATTGCAAAGGCAATACTGGAATATAAAGCGGACGGGGCGGATTATGAGGCAACCGATGTTTCAGAAATTGCAGGAAAAGGTTTAAAAGGAACAGTCAACGGAAAAACGGTGTTGGTAGGTAACAAAGCTTTGATGACCTCAAACAGCATAGAAGTCCCTTCGGAAACGGATGGCATTGTAGAATCAATAGTTATGGTGTCCATTGATGGGAAATTTGCAGGTTATGTAACCATTGCAGATGAACTAAAGGATGATGCGCACCAAGCCATTAAAAGAATTCGAGATTCAGGAATTTCAAAAATCATAATGCTATCAGGTGATAAGGATTCAATAACTCAACAAGTTTCAAAAGAATTAAATATCGATTGGGCAAAAGGTGGGTTGTTACCTGAAGATAAACTGAATGAGGTTGAAAAGCTTAAAAAGCAACCTGAAACGAAAGTCGCATTTATCGGCGATGGCATTAACGATGCACCCGTATTGGCAGCGAGTGGTGTGGGTATTGCGATGGGCGGTTTAGGAAGCGATGTCGCCATTGAAACGGCAGATGTCATCATCCAGACCGACCAACCGAGCAAGATTGCAAGAGCTATTAAAATTGGTCGTTCAACCCGTAGGATTGTCTGGCAAAATATTGGGCTTGCCTTTGGGGTTAAGGTCATTGTACTAATTCTCGGTGCAGGTGGATTAGCGACAATGTGGGAAGCCGTTTTTGCTGATGTTGGTGTTGCTTTATTGGCTATTCTCAATGCTGTTCGATTGCAGAAAATGAAGTGGAACTAATTATTGTCCAAGTTATATTTTGATTTCAAGTCTTAAAACTCTAAAAATATACTCAAATTTCATTAGTTTTGTATTTGATGCAAAAACCAAATAAAATAGCGGCATTTTTCTTTTTAGGCTTGTTTAGCCTATTGATGTTGCATCAGGCTTTTCCACATTTGCATCATCAGCACGAGGAAACGCATTCCCATTCAGATATTGCCCATACTGGCGAACATCATCATCACGATGACAGTTCTCACGAAAAGAAAGAATCACCATACGGTTTCTTTGGATTTTTTATGGATATGCACGTCCATTCCACGGTGTCCAGCGACGTTGTTGTACTTAAAAGGAATACTGTTGAGCGGCAAACTATCGTAGATGACAATGTCGTAAAACTTACTTCTGATTTTCAAGAATTTTATGTCGTTGATAATAGGCAAAACGATAAACCGCCAATTTATCATCCGCCCAATAGGCATTTTAATCCTTACCTCTCATCCCTCGATTTACGGGGCCCACCATCTTTAGGTTAATCGTTTAGGAATACCTACCGCTACGGCAGGAATCCTCTTATACTTTAAGATTAAACCTAAAACTTCAAACAATGAATAAATACATCGTATCCGCGATTTGCGGATGCCTGTTCTTCGTTAATGGTTTCTCACAGGATAAAAACATTGGGGAACTGCTAAACGTAATAGAACAGAACAATACTGAGTTAAAAGGCTATCAATCTTTCATTGAAAGCCAACAGCTCGAAAACAAGAGCACCAATAATTTACCCGACCCACAGCTTTCAGGCTATTATTTGCCCTTTGGCGATAACGTATCGGGAAATTACACCGAATATGAAATATCGCAATCCTTCGAATTTCCGACGGTTTACGGTTCACGCAGTAAATGGAACGACTTAAAGGCGATACAACTGCAAACGTCCTATGCCAAAAAGCGGCAGGAAGTTTTATTGGAAGCAAAATCGGTATTGATTGAACTCGCTTTCCTTCGAAAGCAGAAAGCTATTGAATCCGAAAGGCGAACCCAGAGCAAACAGGTTTTCGACCAGGTTCAAGAGCTGTATGATAAGGAACAAGTCGGGATTTTGGATTTGAACAAGGCGAAAATCGCTTGGATTCAAGAGCAATTCGTTGTTCAACAGATTGAAAGCGAAATCCAAATTGTACTGTCCAACCTCAGAACATTGAATGGCGGGAATGCCATTGATGGCTTTACAGCAGGTATCGATTTGCCTATCGAGGTTGCCGAGGTCGAAACGCTTTGGCAAGAAAGATTAACCAGCGACCCTTCGTTACAAGGTTTAAAGGCAGCTGAAACGGCTTCGCTTCAAAAAGTAAAACTGGAAAAAAACAAGGTCTTGCCAAATTTGGCACTTGGTTACAATTATCAGGGTGTTAGCGGCAGTAATTTTTCGGGTTTTTACGGTGGTCTTTCCATTCCGTTGTGGAACAGCAAGAACAAAGTTAAAGCGGCCGAAGCCGATTATGAGTATCAGCAATCGAATACGCAAGTCATTACCGCTTCGCTCTATGCCCAATTTCAAGAAACATACAATCGATACGAATTGATGCTCGAAAAATACAATAAGTATCAAACCACAATGGGCAACTTAAACAGCGAACAACTGCTCTTTAAGGCCTATATGTTGGGCGAATATTCGTTTATGGATTACTATGTAGAGCTTCAGTTTTACCGCAATGCATCTGACAGAATGTTGCAGATGGAAAAAGAAATACAATTACTTCAGGCACAATTATTAAAACATACATTATAAACCTTTAAAACAAAGATTATGAAAATTTCAAAAATAATATTTGCAATAGCAATCGCATCAACATTTTTGGTAAGCTCTTGCAGGGAAACAAAAAAAGAGAGTACAGATGACCACGGTCACGAACACAATGAAGACGGAAGCCATATGCACGAGGAAGACATAGAACAAGAAGAATTTGAAGTAGGAAAAGATTCTATGGAAACGAAGACAAATGACCACGGGCACGACCACGATGCAGACGGTAACCATTCAGATGACGGTTCTGATACCCACAAACACGATGATGGTTCTGAACACCACGACCATTAAAACTCAAATACATTCAAAAGATGAAATATATAATAATTGTGCTTGCCTTTTTGGCAATGTCCTGTAATAACAAGGCAGAAGATGCACACGCACATAATGCAGATGGAAGTCACGTGGGCGAAGAAATTCCACGATTGAACCATACTATCTGGACAGATAAAACAGAACTCTTTGTTGAGTTTCCTGCGCTTATAGTGGGCAACGGCAGCAAATTCGCAGCCCACTTTACGGTTTTGGATAAACACCAACCCGTTCGGGAAGGTTCTGTAACGGTAAGTTTGATAAAAGATGGTAAAGGAATCAGAAATAAGGCAGATGCACCGTCATCACCAGGTATTTTTTCGCCTGCTATACAACCAAAAGAAGCTGGGAACTATCAATTGGTTTTTGAATTGACGACACCAGAGTATTCAGATAAAATTTCCATTGATGATGTAATGGTATATGCCACTACGGATGAGGCCATAAAAGCTTTGGGTAAGGAAGAAGACGATGGAAGTATTTCGTTCTTAAAGGAGCAGGCTTGGAAAATCGATTTTCAGACCGCACCTGTTGTTTCTGGTAAAATCTACGATGTCATCAACACATCAGGTGTTTGGATGCCATCGCCAGGTTCAACAAAGTCCTTGGCGGCAAAATCCAATGGTGTGGTGGATTTTAAAATGGATAACCTTACAGAAGGTACAGCGGTAAAACAAGGCCAGCTGTTAATGAGCTTGAACAGTCAAGGTTTAGCTTCGAACAATTTGAGTACGGATATCGCTTCCGCGAAAGCGAAATTCCAACAAGCCAAATCGGAATATGAACGGAAGAAAGAGCTATACGAGTCTAAAATTGTCCCAAAATCTGAATTTGAGAAAGTGGAAAGCAGTTTTGAGATAGCCAGAGCTAACTATCAATCCTTGGTATCCGGTGTTTCGGGCGGAAGCAAACAAATCCGCGCCCCTTTTGATGGGTTTATCAAATCCATAACCGTTTCAAATGGCGATTATGTAGCACAAGGCGTTGCGCTGGTAAGCGTTGGAACACATCAATCCAAGGTTTTAAAAACCCAATTGGCACCCGACTACGGACTTACGATGGACAATGCACAGGGCATTTGGTATCAGGATAATGACGGCCAATGGAAGGACGTAACCGATGCAGAGGGCAAAATCCTTTCTATTGGTAAAGACGTAGAACGTGAAAACCCATTGATTTCTGTTTTCGCACAAGTAAACGCAGAGGTCGAAATGCCAGAAGGTAGCTTAACGCCCGTACAGATTGCGATGGGAAATGCTACCCAAAACACAATGATTCCCGTGAATGCTCTTTTGGAGGACTATGGCAGCTATTCCGTTATCGTTCAGCTTTCGGGCGAAAGTTTTGAAAGACGACCTGTAAAGATTGGAAAACGCAATGGCGAAAATGTAGAGATACTGGAAGGTCTGCAAGTGGGCGAAGTGGTCGTGACAACGGGAGCGTATCAAGTTAAAATGGCTTCAATGTCCGGTTCTACACCGGCACACGGTCACGAACATTAAAAACGAAGAGAAATGTTAAATAAAATATTATCAATTTCACTTCAAAACAGATTGCTCATTCTATTGGGAGCGGTTGCATTGAGCGTGTTGGGCATCTATTATGCCCGTACGATGAACGTGGATGTATTCCCAGACCTAACGGCACCTACGGTAACCATTCTTACCGAAGCGCACGGAATGGAATCTGAAGAAGTCGAAAAATTAGTAACCTATCAATTGGAAACTGCCTTGAACGGTTCGCCCAACGTGAGACGAATCCGTTCGTCATCGGCAGCAGGTATTTCCATTGTTTGGGTAGAATTTGAATGGGGAACCGATATTTACCGTGCACGCCAAATTGTAAGCGAACGCATCCCAATGGTACGAGAGAACCTACCCGAAGGAATCGGTGCGCCTACAATGGCACCTATATCTTCCATTATGGGCGAAATAATGCTCTTGGGCGTGACATCGGATAGTCTTTCGCCAATGGAATTGCGAACCTTGTCCGACTGGACCATCAGGCCTCGTATAAAAGCCATTGGCGGTATTGCAAATGTGGTGGTCATTGGTGGAGATTACAAGCAGTACCAAGTATTTGCCAATCCCGAAAAGATGAAGTATTACGACGTAAGCCTATCAGAATTGGTAGAACACGTTAGGGAGGCTAACGAAAATGCCCCTGGCGGTATTATAAACCAATATGGCAATCAATACATCATTAAAGGAAGCGGTAGAGCCTATGTGCTGGAAGACTTGCAGGAAGCGGTTCTAAAGCAAGTAAACGGCCAGACCATAAAGATTAAGGATGTGGCCACGGTACAAGTAGGAGCTGCCGATAAAATTGGCGATGGCTCGTTAAACGCAAATCCCGCTGTGATTCTGACCATTTCTAAACAGCCCGATGTAAACACCTTGGAGCTGACAGACCGCTTGGATGAAGCGATTGCTGATTTAGAATCCTCATTGCCAAACGGGGTCAACATCAAAAGTCAAATCTTTAGACAATCCGATTTTATTGATGCTTCTATTAGTAATCTAAATATGACCCTTTTAGAAGATGCATTTTTTGTAATGATTATCCTTTTCATCTTTCTGATGAACTGGAGAACTACCGTTATTTCCTTGCTGGCTATTCCTATTTCATTATTGGTTTCCATCATCATATTAAAATGGTTGGGTTACACCATAAATACAATGAGTTTGGGTGGTATGGCCATTGCTATAGGTGCGCTGGTAGATGATGCCATCATCGATGTGGAAAATGTGTATAAACGCTTGCGCGAAAATATCAGAAAACCGAAAACAGAGCGGGAATCGACCATAAAAGTAGTACGTGATGCTTCGGTAGAGATACGAAGTTCCATTATCATCGCTACCTTAATTATTATTGTATCATTTGTGCCCTTGTTCTTTTTAAGCGGAATGGAAGGTCGCTTGTTGCAACCGCTGGGAATAGCCTTTGTAACATCAGTATTGACCTCATTGGTAGTTGCCGTGACGGTCACGCCTATTCTGTGTTCCTATTTATTGAACAATGAAAAGCTTTTGAACAAGCAGGCTGAAGGTACACGCGTGGAGCGATGGCTACAAAGACGGTATGGAGCTCTTTTGGAACGTGTAACCAGAATACCCAAAACCATTATAGGCGTAACCGTGATTGCCTTTCTGTTAAGTCTGTTGGTTGTCACACAATTAGGGCGGAGTTTTCTTCCTGAATTCAACGAAGGCTCTTTGGTAATTAGTGTTGTCGGTCCCCCGGGAATGTCTTTGGAAGAAAGCAACAAGACAGGTAAATTAATCGAGACTATACTATTGGATATGCCCGAAGTAGAGGTCGTTACCCGAAGACAAGGCCGTGCCGAACTGGACGAACACGCGCAAGGTGTCAATGCTTCTGAAATTGATGTGCCTTTTGTCCTTGAGGACAAAACAAAAGAAGAGTTCTTTGAGGAAGTCCGAAACAAATTGAGCGTTGCACCAGGTGTCAATATTACCTTGGGACAACCCATCGCCCACCGTATTGACCATATGCTTTCCGGAACACGCGCCAATATTGCCATCAAGATATTTGGTTCAGATTTACAACAACTATTTGAAGTAGGCAAAAGCGTGGAACAGAACATCAAGGACATTGATGGATTGGCAGATGTTGCGGTTGACCAACAAATTGAAGTACCGCAAATACGCATCAAACCCAAACGCCAGATTTTGTCGGCTTATGGAATGACGGTGGGTAATCTTATGGAACAAGTGGATATCGCTTTTGCGGGAGAAGAAGCGGGCGAGATTTATGAAGGACAGCAATATTTTGATTTGGTGGTCCGTTACGAAAAACCGTTTCGCGACAATATTGAGAACATCAATAAGACCTTGATCAGTTTACCGAATAGAGGACAGACCACGTTAGGCGAATTGGCTACGGTACAATCCGTGAGTAGTCCAAATACCATCAATCGGGAAGATGTGCAACGAAAGATTGTGGTAGCCGCCAATGTACAGGGCAGGGATTTGCGTGGTGCGGTAAACGAAATAAAGGAAGTTGTGGCCAATAACGTGAATATGCCAGAAGGCTACCGTGTGCAATATGGTGGACAGTTTGAAAGTGAATCCAAAGCATCACAGCTTCTCTTGATAACGGCCATCATCGCCATAGCTGTCATTTTCTTGTTATTGTATTATGAATTCAAGGACGTAAAACTGGCGTTCGTAGTGTTGATTAATTTACCTCTGGCATTAATTGGCGGCATCTTAATTGTCTATTTCACATCAGGCATCATCAGCATAGCTGCGACCATTGGATTTATTAGTCTTTTTGGGATAGCAACACGTAACGGTATTTTATTGGTTTCTCGTTATGAAGATTTGCGAAAAGAAGGAATCCAAGGATTTCAATTGATAAAAAAAGGTGCATTGGATAGATTGAATCCCATATTAATGACTGCCTTTACCACAGGTCTGGCTTTGATACCATTGGCCTTAAAAGGTGGCGAACCTGGTAGTGAGATACAAAGTCCTATGGCAGTTGTTATTTTAGGAGGATTGTTATCGGCTACTATTTTGAACTTGGTGGTAATTCCTTGTGTATATCAGTTGGTTCTGAAAAGGGAAAAATAGCAAACGAATTACAATTAAAAACCTTCTTACTATGGTAGGAAGGTTTTTTTATGCATTAATTTTATAATCCCACTCAGCACATTCCCCTACATTCCGTGAAAAGAGCTTCATTACAAAGGTCTTGGACACAATCCCCAATTTCAGTTTTCCATTCCGTTAACCCTTCCCGTCCCGAAACTTCGGGACTGGGAAGGAACACTACATTTCCGTACCAAAATCGTGAATTAATTTCGCTTGAAACCCGTCTTATTTTTCACAAAGTCTATTTGTTTTTTAATTCAGTTATATTGTGTGAAAATTTAGCTTAAATGGAAAAACTAACGGAAAATAAAACCATTGAATTACTGATGCCTCATTTGGTTCAACAAGGCTATGAGATAGAGAGTTATTGCTTGGGCCAAACGAGAGGATATGATATTGTAGCTGTAAAGAATGGCCAAAAATTATTAATTGAGGTAAAAGGTGCAAAAGCACATAAGGATTTGCCTACGAAGCGACGAGATTATTTCAACTCTGGACAGATTAAAACTCATTTGGGTAAAGCAATTATTAAATGCTTAGAAACCAAAGTTGCGTTCCCAAATGCAAAAATTGCCATTGCACATCCTGAGGATGAACAAATAAGAAAAGCAATAGCCAGTATTATTCCAGAGCTCAATAAGATAGGTATACAACATTATTGGGTTAATGCTAATGGAACGGTAACCCTTGAAAAATAATTGATTTTGAATACAACAATGAATTCCAAATTATTTTCTTTATTTCATTTCTTGAATGAGAACAGATATCATAATAAAAGGGTCCAATCAAATTCTTATTACCGGTTTTTAGCGCCGTTCGATTCACTCGAAGATAAATTGTATTCAGTTCTTCATCACGTAGCGAATACACAAAGCCAACCTAAAATTGATTTACTCGCACCTTTTTTTCAGAAAGTATATTCGAATAAATCGCAGCTTCATAGTTTTAAGACATTCATCGATTTTCTAACAGATAAAAAAAATGGTGCCTATAATTATGAATCCCTTTACAATGGTATGTTGAGACAAAAAGGTTGGGGCAACAAAACATCTGCCTTATTTACCAAAACCATTTATCACTTACATAATGTTAAGTATGAATTTCAAAATTCAATATGGGACGATGCACCCAAACTCATAGACGTGAACGAGAAATTTTTCTCGCCAGTTGATGCTGTGATTGAAGCAATTTTCCATCGTATTGACCCAACAACTAAATGGAATTTCCATAAAATAAATAAACTGCTACTGCATAATTATTCTTCTGAAGAAATGGAAGTTTGGGATGACCTTTGGTTTTGGGGGTTTATAAATCAACGCGGTTCTGGTCTAACAAGAGAATTTGTTTGGAACGAATCCAAATATTGGGCATTACTTGAGACTGAAAAGAATAATGCTGTGATTGAAGAGATAAAATTGAAATCGTTGCAATTCCTTTCCATATTGAACCCAAAACAGTAACATATGTATTTGCTATTATCATATTCTAAGTTTGTCTGAATTTAGATAGATTTAATTTCCAATTATTACCACTTAATCTATATAGTGGCGAAAATTTGTT
>OJEN01000725.1_pt1 | contig 10086 bp, 15 predicted proteins | sample 1593351 | NCBI WGS metagenome assembly OJEN01 (sample SAMN05416777, study PRJEB24817) | seawater metagenome | isolation source: Sea water | place: Canada:Atlantic | collected 2013-11 | reverse complement strand
GAGCATAACCTTGCCAAGGTTAGGGTCGGGCGTTCGAATCGCCTCGCCCGCTCCAACTGGTTCTCTGCTTACCCAGCAGGACAGCAAGGCCACCTTCGGGTGGCCTTTTGCTGTTCTGGGCCCCTAAAACTTTGAAGCTGATCACAGGCCTACAAAGAGCCAGCACACTTACCAGTTCGGACAACGGTCCGTTCATTGATGCCCAGTCTAGCACTATGATCAGGGATGAAGCAGGCACGGCTACGGCGCATAATATACTGTCGCCACAATGATACGCCCAAGCGGCACGTGACAATGCTTTGAATCGCCCCGAGTTTGTCGGAGACCATCAACTTAAGTAAGGATGATGGTTATGATAAAAAGCAAAATGGCAAATCGCTACTCGCCAGAAGTCCGCGCGCGTGCGGTCCGGATGGTCTTCGAGCATCAAGGCTCATACGAAACGCAGGCGGGCGCGATTGCGGCCATTGCATCCCGTTGACCGGCAGTGGTTTGCCCGCAAACCACGAGAGGGGAAGATCGGCTGTATTCCCCAGACCTTGAGCGGATGGGTCAAGCAGGCCGAGAAGGACAGCGGCATGCGTGATGGCGTGACAACCGAGGAACGCGACCGGATCAAGACTCTCGAACGAGAGAACAGGGAATTGCGTCAGGCCAACGAGATACTGCGTAAGGCGTCAGCTTATTCTGCGCCCCCTCTCGCGCATGTTTACATGCGCTGCCGGGCAGCGGGACGGAACTCGACCGCCCACTGAAGCGATGATCGCCTTCATTGAGGATCAGCGCATTGTTTACGGCGTCGAGTCGATCTGCAGGGTGCTGCCGATCGCACCGTCCATTGCCCGGCAGGCGATTGCAAAGCAATCTGCCGAGAGGGAACTTACTATCACCAACTTGCGTGCCGAGCGGACCCTTCCAAAGCTTCTGCACGGCATCAGCGTGACACAGAGCTATGCCCCGAGATCAAACGGGTCTGGGACGAAAACTATCAGGTCTACGGAGTTCGCAAGGCGCGGCACCAGCTGAAGCGCGAGGGCTTTTCGCTGGCGCGCTGCACGGTGGAGCGTCTGATGAAGCAGATCGGCATACGTGGGGCCGTGCGTGGAAAGGCAATGAAGACAACGATTCCTGACACATCAGCACCCTGTCCGCGTGACAAGGTGAACCGCACCTTTCGGGCACCAGCGCCGAACCTGCTGTGGGTCAGCGATTTTACCTACGTGTCGACCACTGCCCGGCAGTGCATTGCGGAGCAATGTCACGAGAGGGGTGGCAGGGCTTTGTCTATGTGGCCTTCGTCATCGATACGTTCGCTGATCGCATCGTCGGGTGGCGGGTCTCGCGGTCCGCCAAAACGGACTTTGTTCTCCCCTATCGTGCATTGCTGCGCAATACCCTGCCGGGCAATGGATGCCTTGGAGCAAGCCCTGCACGATCGACGGCCCGTCCAGAAAAGTGGACTGGTTCACCATTCGGACCGCGGCAGGCAAGGCGGATTCAACCGGTCGTCGCAACACCCCGTTGATGGAGGTGTAGATGACAAGAACAGGCAGACGAAAATGCGAACGTTCGACCCGGGACAAATTAAATTCACCAGGAAGGCCGCCAGTCTGGCAACGTGAGAATCTATGCCGGTTCTGGCGGGCGGTTGCAGAGGGGCTATCCAGTGAGGATGCCGCCGTCGAAGCAGGTGTTTCTGCGCCCGTCGGAACGCGTTGGTTTCGGAGTTCTGGCGGAATGCCTCCCACACATCTTGCGCCATCGGCGCCTTTACTGAAGAACCGTGGCCTTTCCTTCGCAGAACGTGAGGAAATAGCTTTGGAGTGCGCGAGGGGTACAAGTGTCCGTGCCATCGCCCGGAAGCTTAGGAGATCGCCCAGCACGATCTCCCGAGAGATCAGGCGCAACTCGGCAACCCGTGGCGGAGACTTCGACTACCGTGCGATCAACGCACAATGGCATGCTGACCGTGCGGCTAAGCGGCCAAAAGCCAGCAAGCTCACGCTCAATCTCACTCTCCGCGACTATGTGCAAGATCGGCTGTCCGGCCTTATCGCCACACCAGACGGCATCGCCTTCGATGGGCCTGTTGTGGTATGGAAAGGTCGGCGGGCTGTTCACCGGCAAAGCCGTCGCTGGTCGTCTGCCTGGAGCCCGGAACAGATCTCGCAGCGACTAAAGGTGGACTTCCCAGAGGATCCGACTATGCGCATTAGCCACGAAGCCATTTATCAGGCTCTCTACATCCAAGGACGCGGCGCGCTGAAGCGAGAGCTCTCCGCGTGTCTACGGTCCGGTCGTGCGCTCAGGTTGCCGCGTGAACGCGGACGCAGTCGCTGCAAATCCTTCCTCACTGATGCGTTGACGATCAGCGATCGCCCGGCAGAGATCAGCGACAGAGCGGTTCCGGGCCATTGGGAGGGCGACCTCATTCTTGGTCTTGGCAGCTCGGCGATCGGTACACTGGTCGAACGCACAACTCGCTTCACCATGCTCTTGCACCTGCCACGAATGAAGGGCCATGGGACAGCAAAACCAGTTAGGAATGGACCAGCCCTTGCCGGTCACGGCGCCGAAGCCGTCCGCGATGCCATCGCCGAGACGATTGGTAGCTTGCCTGCTCAATTGCGTCGCTCACTGACTTGGGACCAAGGTGCCGAGATGGCCCAACACGTGCAGCTGCGGATCGATACCGGTCTCGACATCTACTTCTGCGACCCTCAAAGCCCCTGGCAGCGTGGCAGCAATGAGAACACCAATGGTTTGCTCCGCCAATACTTTCCCAAGGGCACGGACCTCAGCCAGCATGGCGCTGACGAGTTGAGCGCTGTTGCGCACTCACTGAACACGCGCCCTCGAAAGACATTGGGTTGGCAAACACCGGCAGAAGCTCTCGACCGGCTGCTCAAACAGGATATGATCGAAGGTGTTGCGACGACCGGTTGAATCCGCCCAATATTTGTCCATTCGATATACCGAGCGTTTGGCTGAGGCTGGCATCGAACCGTCGGTCGGCAGTGTCGGGGATTCCTATGATAACGCCCTCGCTGAGACAATTAACGGTCTCTACAAAACCGAACTGGTCCATCGCCAAGGACCGTGGCGCAACATGCAGGACCTGGAAATGGCGACACTCGGCTGGGTCGATTGGTTTAATCACCGGCGCTTGCTCGGCCCTATCGGAAACATACCGCCAGCAGAGGCTGAACAGAACTTCTATGCACAGCGCGACGTGCTCGATATGGTCGCGTAAAATGAAGCTACAGGTCTCCGGTAAAACCGGGGCGATTCACCTGTCACCGCTGAATGCCCTCACTCTGTGGCGTACAAGGGTTCCCTAGGCCTCTCTCTGAGGGCGGCAGCACAACAGGCCCGATACCCCTCCCCCGTTGCTACGAGAGCACCTGAGGCGTCTCAGGCCAGTACCAACGAAGCTGGGACAAGTGGATATTCGCGAGGCGCTACGCGCTCTGCCTGTCCTTGTGGATCATCGCTGAGGAGTTGGATCATACGCCCCAGGCGCGTGCCTCAGAGCCAAACACAGAGCATGTTTCAATATGGCACCCAATGCGTGATTACCGACGCCTGGCGTCAGTCAAATACTGCCGGGATCAAAAGAAAAAAGCGGGCGCTGAAAGCACCCGCCTGCCTCGGCATATACCCGTTCGAATGATGGCACTATGAACACGGCCCTCATACGGCAAACGCCGGTGACGCAATTATTGTCTGCTTAGAGAAGAGATATCGTCGATCGTGCTGATAGTGTTTCACGTTCCATCTGTTCGATGGCGCGAATGTGCCACTCCAAACCGGTTTGACCTTGATCGGCTGCTTCGGCCAAGTTGTTCTGCGCCAGCTTCGCCTGGTCGGCCGACAGAACCAACGCCTCGGCGACCTCTGCGCGGCTGGTGCGTATATCGGCAAGCTGCGCGTCATAAGCATGCTCCGAAATCGCCCCTGAGGCCTTGAGCTGATTCAACGTCGCCACATCTTCTTGCTGCTGTGCGAGCATCTGGGGAAGATGTGTCGTGATATCATCCAGCTGGTCATTGGACTTGCGGATACTGCGCACAAGATTGTTGGCGGAAACCAGCTCCATCCGTTGGGCGACTTCTCGTTTTCCAGCGAGATTCCCGCTCACCGCACCAACAACGCCACCGGCCGCAGCGGCTCGCAGGCAGCCCGAGGCATCGGATGCGGCAAGCACCGAGATACCGCAGCCCACCGCGGCACCAACCGCGGCATGCTTGATTGTGGAGTTGCGGACAATATCGCGCATCAACGCGTCAAGCGCGGCGGTTTGCTCCACCATACCGGCGTCGTTCTCACGGTTTTCCTTGAAGCTTAGCGTGCCGGACGAAGGGCCGAATTGCGCAGCGCGATCGGCAGTGGGCGCAGCACATCCTGAAACAAGAACGGCAGCGGCGAGGGAAATCGTTAGAACAGTGGTTTTCATTACATGGATCCGTTGAGCTAGGCGTATTCGCGACTAATAGACGCAAATTATGCCGATTTTACGGCATCTGCGCCATGAAGTTTTCCGACGTTAACGTTTATCTATTCACCTTCGTGCCACAAATGCCCATAGTTCCCGCACAGGGTGAATTTTTTAAAAAGTCATATTGTTGCCGGTTTTGTTCACTATCGTTTAGGGAGTTCGACATAGGTTGCCTCGGAGCCCCGAAGCAAATCTTGGAAGGAGACCACATTGAAAATTCTAGCAGTCGACGATGATCCATTCATTCTAGAACTCCTTCCCGCGATGTTTGAACAGGCAGACCTGAACGATCTGCACACGGCCCCTTCGGGTCCGGCTGCTCTCGACATGATCAAAGCTCAGAAGGTGCCATTCGATTGCTTGCTGCTGGACGTCGATATGCCGGAAATGGACGGGATCGAGCTTTGCCGAAGAATTCGCACTGTCCCCGGGTATGAGGACAAACCGGTTTTGATGCTGACGGCGAAGACAGATTCGATCTCTATCGAGAAAGCGTTTGCCGCCGGTGCGAATGACTACATCGCCAAGCCATTTAACCTGAAGGACATCTACAACCGCATTCGCGTGGCCGAACGTCTTTTGGTGTCATCCAAGACCATCAAACGCATCGACGCGAGCGACCTGTCCAAAGAAGGCACACAGGTAGCTGAAGATATCACACTGGCCGACAAGGTCTTTTTGGCGAATGTCGGCAGGCTGATCCTGTCATTCTCCCTTGGGAACTACATTACGCAGCTCGATCGGAGCGAACTGGACAACTATCAGGTTTTCGGCGTGTCGATTGATGATGCGGAACGTATTTTCGAGGAAACGTCACAACAGGGGTTCCTTCATATCCTCACCAGCGTGGCAGAAACCCTGACCGACCTTATCACCTGCCCCCATCTTCTTATGTCCTACGAAGGCAACGGTGCCTTCCTGTGTATTACGCGCGACCCGAACCTGCCCGAATGGGACCGGATGGAGGCTGGGCTACAGGCCAAGCTGGATGCGCTGAACTTGCTAAGCGATGATCTGAAGCAAGAGAGCATCAGCCTGTCAGTCGGCACGCCCATAGCACCGAATGCGAACCGGACCCAACGGGTGAAAAAGACCTTCGAACGGGCGCTATCGCGCGCTGAAATGCGCTATGCGAGCAAATGCGCCGCCGCCTGATCCTAGTTGATCGGGAATTGCACCAGACACTGCGCCGCATGTTTGCGGTAATCCTCTAGCGTCTGATCGATCGAGCGGCGGTCGCGCATTTTGCCCATGGCCGATTTTTTTTGCGCCCGCGTGCCACTCACATGGCGTTCTAGGATCAGGACCGTCACGCCCAGCATGATGGTCTTTTCATCCTCACCGATCATGTCCGCACGCGCCAAGGTCACCGCCGTATAGGCGATCATATTGGCGCAGCGCAGCGCCGCGGCCTCTTCCCCTTCATAGGTTAGCGCATGCGCTGGCCCCCAAAGAACTGATCCGCAAAGAAGCGCAGAAAGCAGGAGCCTCAAAACGCTTTGAACGTCATCGTTGTAAGCGAACGTTCAATCCCTTCGATGTCCAGAAGGTTATCGTTGATGTAAACGCCAATATCTTTTCCCGAAGGAATATAAAGCTTCATCAAAAGATCGTAATCACCAGAGGTTGAATACAACTCGGAGTGTATTTCCCGCAGCGCGACCTCTTCGGCAACGCGATACGTACTGCCGGGCCGGCACCGGATCTGGATAAAAACGCAGGTAGACATGGACAGGCCTTAGGCTGGTTACAACACGTCCAAGCTGACATAAGGGGGCAACAGCCGCAATCGCTGATTGGGACCGATTGGCATCGAAACGCTTTGTCTTGGCGCGACGGCCTGCCCTGCTATAAGAGCCCGAAAGACGGAGATATTCACATGCGCCAGACCACCATCAATCGCTCGACCGCAGAGACCGAGATCAGCGTCGAAATCAACCTCGACGGGACAGGGTCCTACGCCAACCACACGGGTATCGGGTTCTTCGATCACATGCTGGATCAACTGGCGCGTCATTCGCTGATCGATATGAAAATCAGCGCAAACGGCGATCTTCACATTGATGACCACCACACTGTCGAGGACGTAGGCATCACACTTGGCCAAGCGCTAAGCACGGCATTGGGCGACAAACGCGGCATTCGCCGCTACGGCGCGTGCCTGCTCCCAATGGACGATGCCTTGGTGCGTACCGCGCTTGATCTGTCGGCGCGGCCCTTCTTGATCTGGAATGTGGACCTGCCGACCGCAAAAATCGGGAACTTCGATTGCGAATTGGTACGGGAGTTTTTCCAGGCGCTTAGCACGCATGGCGGGATCACCTTGCACATTGATATGCTGCATGGCCTGAACAGCCACCACATCGCCGAGGCCGTCTTTAAATCTGTCGCCCGCGCCCTGCGCGAAGCTGTAGAAACCGACCCTCGGAAATCTTCTGATATCCCCTCGACCAAGGGTGCGCTGTAACGATGTTAACTGCGATTATCGATTACGAATCGGGCAACCTTCATTCGGCGCATAAGGCGTTCGAACGGATGGCGCGTGAGTGTAATGCTGGTGAAGTAGTGGTCACCGCTGACGCCGATGTCGTGGCGCGCGCCGACCGCCTTGTCCTGCCCGGCGACGGCGCATTCCCCTCCTGCATGGCCGCGCTGAAAGGCCAAAGCGGCATCTATGCCGCAATGGTTGAATCCGCCGTCGACAAGGGCCGCCCCTTCCTCGGGATCTGTGTGGGCATGCAGTTGATGGCATCCATGGGGCGCGAGTATGAATACACAGCAGGCCTGGGCTGGATCAGTGGCGAAGTGACCAAGATCACGCCACGCGACCCATCCCTAAAAGTACCGCATATGGGATGGAACGACCTTGTCATAGACCACCCTCACCCCGTTTTCGACGGAATCGAAACCGGGGATCACACGTATTTTGTCCATAGTTACCATATGGATGTACAGGACGATGCCGAGCGGTTGGCGCATGTCGATTATGCTGGTGACGTCACCGCTGTTATCGGCCGTGACACCATGATCGGCATGCAATTCCACCCGGAAAAAAGCCAGACAACCGGCCTTCGTATGATTGCGAACTTTCTGAACTGGCGCCCCTGAACCGGGCACCGCCTTCTACCGAAGGCGGGTCCAGATCATTTCGTCGCAAGCATTTCCTGTGCAGGTCTGTAACCGCATCGCATTGCCGTCGACCAACATCTTCGCCTTATGTTTTTTTGACGCAGAAGGCTCCAGCAACGTGCCGACATAGCTCCCGTCAGGTTGCGGCTTCATATCCCAGAAGACCCGTTTGCCAACCGCTGTAGAGCGCTTGTCATATCCACGCCGATCCTTGGCACGCTCGACGGTGCCGCATAGCGCAGGCCCGCAGGGTTTCGCGCGTACGTGAACAACCAATCCGTTAACATCCGGCGCAGATTTCCAGATACCTTCAACTACATCAGCAAATACAGTCGTCGAAGAAGCTGCAAAAATAGCAGCATAGAAAATATATTTTGTTAAAAACATCGTATCACTCCCCCAAGCGACACATGCCTTACAGCTTTTTAGCAACGCACCAAAAAACCAAGGCGCGGGCATAGTCTACACCCGCGTCCCGATTCGCGCAAATCCCACTCATTTGGGATGGAAATGAAGGTTACTGGACCCGCTGCCAGTCCTGCTTTGAACACAGCAACCCGCCCGCGACACAGCCCGACAGTTTCAGGCTGTTACCGGCGACGCTCATCTTGCCGATGTAGATTTTGTTGTTTGAAGGTCGCCAAACCTTACCTGCATATTTTCCGCTCCCGTCAGGTTTCATGTCGATGACCAACTGCTTTCCGATATTTTCGGACTTATATTCGCCCGACGCGTTGAACGTCCGCTGAATCGTACCGCAGATCGCCCCACCACAGGGGGTCATTTTGACATGCGCATAAGCCCCGTCATCCGGTTGCGTTTTCCAAACGCCAACCGCCGGGTCAGCAGCCATAGCTGTTCCTGCAAAACCAATGCCAACGATGGCCGCAATAATCGTTCTTTTCATGATATATCCTCCCGATATGCCCTCAAATTGAAGCCAATACGACGATTCAGGCAAGCTTGACGTAGGGGACACCTCTGCCGCGTTGCAAAAACCCGCCCGCCGTGGCAATTGAAACCAACTCCCCCAATGCCAAGGGCAACACTATGATCCTCTACCCCGCTATTGACCTTAAAGACGGCCAAGCCGTTCGTCTTGTGCACGGCGACATGGAAAAATCCACTGTTTTCAACGATGACCCCGCGGCGCAGGCCCGTGAGTTTGTGGATGCGGGCTGCACTTGGCTTCATTTGGTGGACTTGAACGGTGCCTTCGCAGGGACGCCGGTCAATGCCGCCCCGGTGGAAGCGATTTTGAAGTCTTGCGACGTCCCCGCCCAGTTGGGAGGCGGCATTCGCGATATGGCGACGATCGAAGCTTGGCTGGACAAGGGTCTGGCACGCGTCATTCTGGGCACTGTCGCGGTCGAAAATCCCGCTTTGGTGCGTGAAGCAGCGCGTGCTTTTCCTGGCAAGGTCGCGGTCGGCATTGACGCCAGAAATGGTCGCGTGGCAACCAAGGGATGGGCTGAGGAAACCGACGTAATGGTTACAGATCTCGCTAAATCTTTCGAAGATGCAGGTGTCGCGGCGCTGATCTACACCGATATCATGCGAGATGGGGCCATGGGCGGTCCAAACATTGAAGCCACCGCCGCTTTGGCGCGTGCCGTGAATATTCCTGTCATCGCCTCCGGGGGCGTCAGCTCCCTTGCTGACCTTGAGGCGCTGAAAAAAACTGGCGTGATATCCGGTGCCATTTCCGGCCGGGCGCTTTATGATGGCGCGATCGACCTGAGCGAAGCTTTGAAGGCCCTCGCCTGAGTTTCCAAATGGTTTCAAATCCTCGGGTGGTTTGGAGGGCAGACAGCCCTCCAACGGTTTTTTCCGCTGCCCCGTCGCGAGAAAGAAGACATGCTTAAGACCCGTATTATTCCTTGCCTCGATGTCGCCGATGGTCGCGTTGTCAAAGGCGTTAATTTTGTTGGCTTGCGCGATGCCGGTGACCCGGTTGACGCAGCGATCGCATATGACGCTGCAGGGGCGGACGAGCTTTGTTTTCTTGATATCCACGCCACACACGAAAACCGTGGTACCATGTTCGACCTGGTCACACGCACAGCCGAACACTGCTATATCCCGCTTACTGTTGGTGGCGGTGTACGCACTGTTGCAGATGTTCGCGCCCTGCTTTTGGCTGGCGCCGACAAGGTCAGCTTTAACTCTGCCGCGGTAGCTAATCCGGACATTATTGCGCAGGCAGCAGACCAATTCGGCAGCCAGTGCATCGTCTGTGCCATCGATGCGAAAACCGTCGCCCCCGGAAGGTGGGAGATTTTTACCCATGGTGGCCGCAAACCTACGGGCATTGATGCAGTCGAATTCGCAAAGACGGTCACAGAGAAAGGCGCAGGAGAGATTCTGCTTACCTCCATGGATCGTGACGGTACCAAACAAGGGTTTAACATTCCTGTCTCTTATACACATCTCCGAGCCCACGAGACCGTACTAGATCT
>OJEN01000722.1_pt1 | contig 10106 bp, 10 predicted proteins | sample 1593351 | NCBI WGS metagenome assembly OJEN01 (sample SAMN05416777, study PRJEB24817) | seawater metagenome | isolation source: Sea water | place: Canada:Atlantic | collected 2013-11 | reverse complement strand
CGAGATCTAGTACGGTCTCGTGGGCTCGGAGATGTGTATAAGAGACAGGCGGTGACCTATTTGCTGCCACCGTGGAACCTTGGCGCGCCCTATGTGCCCAACCTCGCGCTTGGCACATGGCTGATGCTGCTGCCGTTTTCGCTGCTCGGGGTGCTGGTACAGGTCAGCGCCGAAGAGATCGTCTTTCGCGGTTATGTCCAGCAGCAGCTGGCGGCACGGTTCACCTCTCCGCTGGTGTGGATGGTGCTGCCGGCCGTGATTTTCGCGCTTGGGCACTATCTTCCCGATCAAGCCGGCGAAAATGCGCTGGTCATAGCACTTTGGGCCGGTGTCTTCGGGATGTTGATGGCCGATCTGACCGCGCGGGCAGGGTCGCTGGGGCCAGCCATTGCAGTGCATTTCTGCAATAATGTCGCGGCGATCGTCATCACCTCTCTGCCCGATGACCTATCGGGTTTGGCGCTGTATCTGACCCCCTTCGGGATGGATGATGTTGACGCGTTGCGCGCGTGGTTGCCCGTCGATTTCGCGCTGATGCTGGTCAGCTGGCTTGCCGCACGGTTGGCGATCCGCCGTTGATTGCAATTTACTGCGCGTCAGCTTATTTGGAAGGCGAAACTGGAAGCAAAGGTTCACCATGAACTGGATCAACAACTACGTCCGTCCTCGGATCAATTCGATCTTTTCGCGTCGCGAAACACCGGACAATCTTTGGACCAAATGCGATGATTGCGGCACAATGCTGTTTCATCGCGAGGTGTCGGACAACCTGAACGTCTGCACCAGCTGTGGTCACCACATGGCGATTACCCCGCGTGAACGCTTCAAGGCGCTGTTCGACGGCGGCATCTTTACCGAAGTCAAAGTCCCCGCGCCGACGCCGGACCCTTTGCATTTTCGCGATCAGAAGAAATACCCCGACCGTCTGAAGGCCGCCCAGAAACAAACGGGCGAAGCCGAAGCGATGCTGGTCGCCACCGGTGAAATCGGCCGCACGCCGATCGTCGCGGCAGGTCAGGACTTCTCGTTTATGGCCGGGTCCATGGGCATGTATGTCGGCAATGCCATCATCGCCGCGGCTGAAAAAGCGGTTAAGCTGAAATGCCCGCTGGTTCTCTTCTCCGCCGCCGGTGGCGCGCGTATGCAAGAAGGCATCCTGAGCCTGATGCAAATGCCGCGCACCACCATCGCCGTGCAGATGCTGAAAGAAGCGGGGCTGCCCTATATCGTCGTTCTGACCCACCCCACGACCGGTGGTGTCACGGCGAGCTATGCGATGCTGGGGGATGTCCAGATTGCGGAACCCAATGCGCTGATCTGCTTTGCCGGCCCACGTGTGATTGAACAGACCATTCGCGAAAAGCTGCCCGAAGGCTTCCAGCGCGCCGAATATCTGCTGGACCACGGCATGCTGGACCGCGTGACTCCTCGCACCCAGATGCGGGACGAGTTGATCGACATCACGCGGATGCTGATGAAGCTGCCGCCCGCGGTGCGCGGCGATCTGCCTGCGCCAACCGAAGGCGGCGATATTGCCCATGCGCTGACGCCAGAACCCGATGCGGCCCCCAAAGCCGAAGCGGCGGAACCCAAGGCGAAATGACGCAGAACACATCGGATGCAGTGCTGGCGCGTATGATGGCGCTGCATCCCAAGATTATCGACCTGACGCTGGATCGCATGTGGCGGCTGCTGGACGCTTTGGGCAACCCCCAGAACGACCTGCCCCCTGTGATCCATATTGCCGGTACCAATGGTAAAGGATCGACACAGGCGATGATCCGTGCGGGGCTTGAGGCGGATGGCCACCGCGTCCACGCCTATACCTCGCCCCATCTGGCGCGCTTTCACGAACGCATCCGCCTTGCCGGAGAGCTGATTTCCGAAGCCGCGCTGACCGAGATGCTGGATGAATGTTACGCCGCCAACAACGGCGAGAGCATCACTTATTTCGAGATCACGACCTGCGCCGCGCTCCTGGCCTTTGCCCGTACTCCGGCGGATTATACCCTGCTTGAGGTCGGCCTTGGCGGGCGTCTGGACGCGACCAATGTGATCGACCAGCCCGCATTGACCGTCATCACGCCGGTGTCGATTGATCACCAACAGTTTCTGGGCACGACCCTGCCGGAGATTGCGGGTGAAAAAGCCGGCATCATCAAACGTCGCGTGCCCTGCGTCGTCGGCCCGCAACAAGATGCCGCGCTCGAGGTGATAGAGACGCAGGCGGCACGCCACCACGCCCCCGTTTTTGCCTATGGTCAGCAGTGGCATGTGGCCCCCGAAGCGGGACGGATGGTCTATCAGGATGACACGGGTTTGCTGGACCTACCCAAGCCTAACCTGTTGGGCGCGCACCAGATTTCCAACGCCGGTGCGGCTTTGGCGGCACTGCGACAATTGGGGGCCTCCGCGCAAGCCTGCGAGGCCGCTGTGACCCGCGCCGAATGGCCCGCCCGAATGCAACGTCTGCGTCACGGGCCGCTGATCGACAGTGCGCCGCAGGCCGAATTATGGCTGGACGGCGGGCATAACCCTGCTGCGGGCGACGCCATCGCGGCGGTGCTAGAAGACATGCCCGCCCGCCCCACATTCCTGATCTGTGGCATGTTGAACACCAAGGATATCGGCGGCTATCTGCACCCGCTGGCCGGTCATGCAGAACAATTGTTCGCCGTCTCGATCCCCGGCGAAGCAGCAACGTTGCCGGCCACCGAAACCGCGCGCGCAGCGATCGACGTCGGCCTGACCGCGCAAGAGGCACCTGGCGTCGCCGAAGCGCTTGCAACCATTGTCGCGAAGGTGCCCCACGCGCGGGTATTGATCTGCGGCTCGCTCTATCTGGCAGGCGCAATTTTGCGGGAAAACGGATAGCCTTTTAACAATTAGAATTGGCTATATTTACGATTTGTAGGGAATTTGCGTCCTAAGGTCCGAGGGTAACATTTTTGCCTTTGGGGGGACCAATGCAATGACCAATACGTATCAGAATTTCCTTGCGCTGCGCAGGATGGTGTTCGGCCATCTCCGTCTGCTCGCAATCTTTGTCGGTGTGACCTTTATCGTCGATCACTGGCGATCTTCCGGGGGCCACGACGCCGCGCAGGGCTATGCCAATGGACAGGTGGCGTATCTGGCCTCCGGTGGGCCAGCCTTTGTGCCGCTGTCGCCTGCGACGCTGCTCAACAAGATGCACAAAGACGCTTCCTTTGACGTGGGCGATGCCGTCAGCGCGATCGTCCAATCGTTCGATGATAGCAAACGCGGCCAAGTGCTTGAATCCTACCTGATCTGGGCGATTAGCACGGAGCGGTCGGACAGCTATATTGATACTTTGCTGAACAGCGCGGCGGCCAAAGGCGATTTCAAAGTACCACCGGCGCTTACGACAGCCTCTGGTGCGCTGGATACGGCAGGTTTGCTGACGGCGGTTGTTGTCGCCGAACGCAAGGCTTTGGCCGCCCGCCAGACTGACGGCGATCAAGATCATGCTCGCGACGGGCGGCAGATCCGCCAGTCCGTCGCATTTTACCACGATCAGGCCGCGCCACTCTATCTGGCTGCAGTCGATCTACAGCGGGATGGGTACGCCCCGGGGCGGCGGCGCAATTAAGCGCCCCAGCCTTCCCCCTGCATTTCGCGCAAACGCGATGCCGTACGCTCGAACTCGAAGGTGCCTTCCCCCTCCAGATATAGCATTTCGGGTTCGGCCGCGGCCGAGCAGATCAGCCTCACCTTAGCCTCGTATAACGCGTCGATCAGGGTCACAAAGCGTTTGGCTTCATTGAAGTTTGACCGGCCAAGACTGGGGATATCATCCAGCATCAACACGCGCACGGCCTCTGCCAATGTCAAATAATCTGCCGCCCCTAGGGGTCGACCACAAAGCGCGTGGAACTTGGCGCGGGCGACACCGTTGCGAAACTCGGGCACGACGACATCGCGCCCCTTCACCCGCAGGATCAGCTCCTCCCCCGGGCCGCCAGCCAAATCCTCCCAGACGGCATTCATCGCGGCACGGCTCTCTGGGTTGACGGGGGTGAAATAGGATTTCGTACCCGCCAATCGGTCCTGTCGGTAGTCGCGCGGGCTGGCAAGCTCCATCACCTTCATCTTCTCTTTGATCAATTCGATGAAGGGCAGGAATATTTGGCGGTTCAGACCGTCTTTATAGAGGTCATCCGGTATCCGGTTCGACGTTGTCACCACCACCACACCAGCGGCGAAAAGTGCCTCAAAAAGCCGGCCAACGATCATGGCGTCAGTGATGTCGGTGATCTGCATCTCGTCAAAGGCCAGCAGCTTCACGCTATTCGCGACCTCGGCTGCGACTGGCGCAATCGCATCGTCGACGCCTGTTTTCCGCGCCTCATGCATTGCGTTGTGAATTTCCTGCATGAACGCGTGGAAATGCACCCGCCGCGTTGGTACATCGCCCATATTTGCCGCGAACATATCCATCAGCATCGACTTGCCGCGACCCACACCACCCCAAAGATACAGCCCCTGCGGTGGCTCGGGCGCGCGCTTGAAAAAGCCCTTTTTCTGCGGGGCCATCAAGGCGCTGCGAATGCGGTCAAGCTCTGGCAGTACGGCCTCTTGCGCGGGGTCCGGCGACAGGCTGCCGTCGGCAACGCGGTTATCGTAAATGGTGCGTAAATCGGTCATGCCTTTGGCTTACTATGTGCCACAGGCTTTGGGAAGAACCCCCGCAGGACGATATGCGCGCAGTTTTGAAATTGACGGCCCCGGTTTCAAAGCTACGGTGGCGCCACGTGCTTCGGGGGTCATCATGGAGAAAAATACGTCAATCTTCACACCGGTGCTGATCGTCGGGTGTCTGATCATCATGGTCAGCTTTGCCGTGCGTGCCTCTTTTGGCGTCTTTCAGATCCCCATCGCGGAAGAGTTCGGCTGGCTGCGCTCCGAATTCTCGCTGGCGATCGCGATCCAGAACCTCGCCTGGGGCATCGGTCAACCGATCTTTGGCGCGATGGCCGAGAAGATCGGAGACCGCCGCGCCATTATCATCGGGTCCGTGGTCTATGCCGTGGGTCTGGTGCTGTCGGCCAATTCGGTGTCACCGATTGAACACCAAACCTATGCGTGGTTGGTGGGTTTCGGGATCGCGGGAACGGGCTTTGGCGTGATTTTGGCCGTGGTTGGCCGCGCCTCAACGGCCGAGAACCGGTCGATGTCGCTGGCCATTGCCACGGCGGCGGGCAGCGCGGGTCAGGTCTTTGGTGCGCCAGTGGCGGAATGGTTGCTGGGGTTCCTCAGCTGGCAGGCGACCTTTCTTGTCTTTGCGGGCGCGATCATGGCGATGTTGTTGACGCTGCCGTTGATGCGCGCCCCCGCGATGGCCAGCAAGGCCGAGCTGGAGGAAAGCCTGTCGCAAATCCTGGGCAAGGCGCTGCGCGACCCGACATTTACCTTCATCTTTATCGGCTTCTTTTCCTGCGGCTATCAGCTGGCCTTTATCACCGCGCATTTTCCTGCCTTCGTGACCGAACTTTGCGGTCCGATCCTTGCGGGTGGTGTGCTGCATAACATCGGGATCACAACAACCTCTGCCCTGGGTGCGGTGGCGATTTCCCTGATCGGTCTGGCCAATATCGCCGGAACATTGTTGGCGGGGTGGGCGGGCAAACGCTATTCCAAAAAGTACCTGCTGGCTGCGATCTATACCGGACGTACCGTGATTGCGGCGTTGTTTATCCTGCTGCCGATCACGCCGGTGTCGGTCATCCTGTTCTCCATCGGGATGGGGGCATTGTGGTTGGCGACGGTGCCGCTGACCAGCGGGCTGGTCGCGCATATCTATGGGCTGCGCTACATGGGCACGCTTTATGGGATCGTGTTTTTCAGCCATCAGTTGGGCAGCTTTATGGGGGTCTGGTTGGGCGGGCGGATGTACGACGCTTACGGCGATTACACCGCCGTGTGGTGGATCGGTGTGGCCGTGGGCGCGTTTAGCGCGCTGATCCATTTACCCATCCGCGAGAAGCGGTTGCCCGGGCTGGTGACGAGTTAATCTGTCGCCTTATCCGCCGTGTCGATATGTGCCTTGATCGCTGCAATGATCTGGGGCGCATGGGTATAGGGCAGGCCGTGGCCTGCGCCTTTGATCACCTCGTGTTCGGCGGCGCGGTTCCATTCGGCAAGGCTGCCGATGGCTGACGCGGGGATCACCTGATCATCCTGCCCCCAAAGCGCCAGCACAGGGATATCATGCGTCCGGATCGCGCGGTGTTCGTCCCGCAGCACATCCGCCAGAATACCGCGACGGCTGGCCAACACCCCAGGAACATGTTGCTTATAGTCCAACTGTTCGGCCTGATGGTCGTGGATGTGGCGGACCTGTACGGGGATGTCACGTTCGGCCCTGATGCCGCGCCGGAAGGTCGGCGGGAACAGCGCCAGCATCAGCCAATCGCCGACCAGCGGGGTTTTGGCCATAAAGTCCACCAGCTTGTTCGGTGCCAGCCCCATCCCAGCGGGCGCCAGCAGGATCAGCCGTTCGACACGTTCGGGGAAAGCGGCGGCAAAGCACGTCGCGATAGAGCCGCCCATGGAATAACCCAGCAGGGTGAAGCTGCCGGTGACATCCTGATCTTCCAGCAGGTCTTGCAGCTGTTTGATAAAGAACTGGCGATCTTGCGGGCCAGACGGACGGTCAGAATAGCCGCGCCCGTAAAGGTCATAGGTCAGAGTCCGGTACCCCATCGACGCCAACCCGCGGGCGACCGCGCGCCAGACGATGCTGGGGGTGGTCAACCCGTGGATGCAAACGACGACAGGGCCTTGAGCGGGGCCGGTCCACGCGTAATGGGTCACGCCGTCGGGCAGCTCTGCGAATTGGCCAAGGGCGCTGCCGCGGTCCGCGTCCTCCATTTCGGCACGGTTGCGTTCGATCACAAGCGGGATTGCGATGATCAGAGCCGCAATGAGAAGAAACCAGATCATCTGTGAGCGCGCCACCGGTCAAGGATATAGCGGCTGGTCATCAGGTCGAGATGTGCGCCGCCGCCGTTTTTGAACAGGGTGATGTCATCCTCTGACTGGCGGGTGAACGCGCCAAGATCATAGTAATCCGCGACGATGTCACTTGCGCTCAGCACACCTTGGGCCATCGGAATCTTCAGCTCACCGATATGTTCAACCGTGGTGTCGAGGCTGTCGACAAAGACCCGGGCACGGGTCAGCGCCGTATCATCCACCTCGCGCATGTCGGGGCGGTAGGCACCGATGAGGTCGATATGCTGGCCGGGTTGCAGCCAGTCGCCCATGATTAGCGGGTCGGTCGACATGGTGGCGGAGGTCACGATATCGGCGGCGCGCACCGCCTGCTCCAGATCGGTCGCTACGTTGATCTTTAGCTCAGCCGCCATGGCTTCTGCGTTCTTCGCGGTACGGTTCCAGACCGTGATACGGGCCTGCGGGAAGGCGGCGGAATAGGCGGCGTGCAGGGCGCGGCCTTGGGTGCCCGCGCCGACGATCAGGATTTTGCGGCTGTCAGGGCGGGCAAGCCTGCGCGCGGCGAGCAGGCTGTCACCGGCGGTTTTCCATTTGGTCACGAGGTGAAAATCTACCAAAGCCTCGAGCGCGCCGTGATCATCTGCGTAAAGCGACACGCCGCCGTTCACCATCGGTGCCCCTTTGGCGGGGTTGTCGGGAAAGATGGTGGCGGATTTCACCGCCAAACCCAGCCCGTCGATCCATGCGGCGCGGTTCAGCAAGGTATCCTTGCCGCGATACAAAAACGTATCCGCGATTTCGGCGCGCGGCAGGTTGTGCCCCTCGGCCAGTGCGTCGGTCAGGCCGATCCAGTCCAGCAGCGCGTCGCCGGCGTCGAAGGGGATGATGTCGAACTGGGTCATGCGGCCTCTGCTTCGGTCAACAGCCCCGCAGCGACGAGCCTGTCAGCCCATCCGTCCGGCCCGGTGAAATGATGGGTCTGCCAGCCGCGGGCGTTGGCGGCGTTGATATTGTCGATACGGTCGTCGGTGAACAAAAGCGCGTCGCCGGACAGGCCCGATCCTTCCTCGAGCGCTGCATAGATCGCGGGGTCGGGTTTGATCATACCCATATGACCCGAGATGAAATCGCGATCAAAGGCGCGCAGGAAAGGGTAGTGTTCTGCCGCATGATCATAGGATTGGATGCCGAAATTGGTCAGCGAAAACACCGGCACGCCCTTGGCCTGCAGCGCCTTTTTCAGCCTGAGAGAGCGGGGGATCACGGGGGCGGCCATTTCGATCCAGCGATCATGCCACATGCGGATCTCGTCGCGCCAGACGGGGTTGGCTTCAGCGGCGGCATAGATCGTGTCGGTGAAATGCTGGCCGCTATCGACAAGATCGTTCATGCCGTGCAGGTCCACCTCGGCGAACATGGCGCGGCGGCGGTCCTCTCCGATCACGGAGTCATAGAACCGTTCGGGCTGCCATTCGATCAGCACATTCCCGATGTCAAAGACGACTGCCGCTGGTTTCATGTGCTCTTCCTTTTGCCGGGTCGATGGGGGCACCTGCGCCGCCCTTGCCCTATCGTTGTGCCGCGCGAAGCTCGCGTTCTAGCGCGTCCAGAAAACGGGAGCGGTCGGCCTTTGTAAAGCTCTTGCCGCCGCCTTGCCGAAACGGGTCAGCAGCTCGCAGATCAGTCATCAGATCACGGGTGGCCAAAACGTTGCCGATATTTGCCCCGGTCAGGGCCTCGCCATTGTGTTTGAGCACCTTTGCGCCCGCCGCGACGCATTTTGCGGCCAGCGGGATGTCTCCGGTTACCACGACATCGCCGGGGCCCGCGCGCTCGGCTATCCACATATCTGCCACGTCCGGCCCGTCTGGCACGATTATCGTCTCAACCAAGGGGTTTTGCGAAGGGCGCAGCCCGCCGTTTGAGACGACGAACATGCGCACCTTGTGGCGTGTGGCGACCCGTTCGGCCTCGGCTTTGACGGGGCAGGCATCCGCATCGATGTAAAGCGCGGTCATGCGCCGTAAAGCGCATCTGCATGAAAGGCGATGTGGTCTTCCATAAAGCTGGCAACGAAGAAATAACTGTGGTCGTACCCCGGCTGGATGCGGAACGTCCCCTCTTGCCGTTTGGCAGCAATCGCGGCGGCCAATGCTTCGGGCTTGAGCAGATCAAGGAACTGATCCGCAGCGCCCTGATCAATCAGGATCGGCCCGTCAAATCCCTTTTTAGCCATCAACAGGGTCGCATCATGGCGGGTCCATTTCGTCTCATCTGTGCCCAGATAGGCGGTCAGCTGCTTTTTGCCCCAGTCGCTGGCGGTGGGGTTGGCGATGGGGGCAAAGGCGGAAACCGACTGAAACCGTCCGACGAGGTTCATTGCCAACGTCAGCGCCCCATGCCCGCCCATAGAGTGACCGGTGATGCCCTGCCGTTCCATGTCCACGGCAAAATTCGCAGCGATCACTGCGGGCAGTTCATCCGCGATGTAATCCCACATCTGGAAATGCGGCTGCCAGGGGTCTTGGGTCGCGTTCACGTAAAACCCTGCGCCCTTGCCCAGATCATACGCGTCAACATCCGCGACATCCTCGCCCCGTGGCGACGTGTCAGGGAACACAAGCGCGATGCCATGTTCAGCAGCCCAGCATTGCGCGCCTGCTTTGTTCATTGCGTTCTCATGGGTGCAGGTCAGGCCCGAGAGGTACCACAGCACGGGCACGGGCCCATCCTTGGCCTCTGCGGGCAGGAACAGGCCAAATGTCATGTCGCAGGCGCAGGCGGCGGAGGCGTGTGAATAGACGCCCTGAGTGCCGCCAAAACAGGCGTTTTCTGAGATCGTTTTCATGGTGTGTCCTTTCGAGTTTTAGCTGTCCGCAGCGCGGTCAGATGGTATTTGAAAAAGGATGAAGGTCAGATTTGTGTGACCCATCCTACGACAAGGCTGACCGTCAGGATGCTGAAGGCCGTGGAAACCAGAATGGCGGTCGAGACGCGGATCGGGGCCACGCCGTAGTGTTGCGCCAGCATATAGACATTGCCCGCCACAGGTAGGGCCGATACGGCGATGATCACACCTGCCTTGTACGGGTCCACCCCGAACCTGTCTCTTATACACATCTCCGAGC
>OJEN01000719.1_pt1 | contig 10130 bp, 8 predicted proteins | sample 1593351 | NCBI WGS metagenome assembly OJEN01 (sample SAMN05416777, study PRJEB24817) | seawater metagenome | isolation source: Sea water | place: Canada:Atlantic | collected 2013-11 | reverse complement strand
ACGAGATCTAGTACGGTCTCGTGGGCTCGGAGATGTGTATAAGAGACAGTGTTAAAGCAGGGTAACGTCTCGGAAGTATTACCTGCAAAGGAGTTTAGAGATCAGGCGAGTTTGGGCCATGTAAATAGCTATCTTGATGCAGATGGAACTTTGCGTGCTATTCGTTTATTGGATCGATTTAAAAGTGAACAAAAAGATCAGCGCTGGCCGCATTTTTCTTTGGCGACATTGGTTAACCAGCAGCCATCTAGTCGTACCTTAGAGTCATACCATGATGAAAATATTTTTATACCTTTTGTGACTCAAGGTGATTTTCAGCGTGTTTCTTTTGTAGATGTTTTAGCTGGATTAATTCCTACTGAGCAGCTTAAAAATCGCACCATTTTTGTCGGTATGACAGCCACAGCAATGGGAGATCCGTTACTAATACCTACTAACGTTGGCGGCCGACAAACCCCTGCGGTAGAAATAAATGCTAATGTTTATCAAGCGCTCAAACAAGATACGTTAATCAAACCATTGCCTGGTTTCTATGCTCTTTTGATTAATTCTTTATGGGTTATTGTGGCATTGTATTTAATGCCAAGAATTTCAGGAACCCAGCAGTTTTTGGTAACCACCATGTTTATATTGTTGGGTTGGTTATTGAGTTATGCATTGCTTTTTCAAGGTTATTGGTATCGCAGTGCAGGCTTGCTTGTTGTGTTGTTAGCGATTCCGTTTGTTTGGAATCTGTTGCGATTGAGTCGGTTATTTAATTATTTACGCACACAAGTTCAGCAGCTAAAACGACAACAAAATAAAAAAGTGTTTCGCTTACCTAATTATCATGGTTTAGATACCGAGGATGATTTGAAGGCATTTTTAAATATCATTCAGATTTCGGATTATCGCCTAACCGTTTCTAATGAGAGTTCATATGAGCCGATACCCGCTGTTGTTTTGAATCAGGATGGTGGTATCACTCAAGAAATTAAATTGCATTTGAAGGGCGAACAAAAAATACTATTTCTTAGTTTTAAAGAGTACACCGCATTAGAAAAAAACAAATTAAATATATTAAAGCAGTTGCTTTTACAGAAGCAGCGCGAGGAAAAGAGTTCTTATAATCGTTCTCAAGTAGATCGTGATGTGTTTCAGCAGCAGCTGGCGTTGATGGATGATTTTCAGCAGCAGGTGTCTGTTTCACAAGCACTGTTTGAAGAAAGTATCGATGGTGTAGCAGCGGGTATTTTGGTATCTGATTTGACGGGTAAGGTGTTGTTCAAAAATACAGCATTAACCGAACTTATAGATACCGAAGCCGTAACTACGCAAGATATGTTTAAGATTATTCATTTACTGAACGACGATTGGTTAAGCTTATTGCGTGAAGCTGTGCTGCTGCAAAAATCGGTTACGGTTGAGGCTAAAGTTAATCCGTTAGAACGTTCACACAAACAACCAGTGGATGTTTCGGTGAGTATTCGTTGTTTGCAAAATAAGGTGGATGAAAATTTAATCCCCTTAGCACCTATGTTAGTTTTTAATATCACGGATATTAGCAGTATCAAACAAGCTCAACGCAGTCGTAGTGAAATGATTGATTTTTTATCACACGACTTACGTTCTCCAATGGCTTCTTTACAAGCGATGGTAAACCAATTACGTTCGGCGGATTTATCTTCTCTTGATATGGCCGAGGTTATTAACAAAGTAGATCTTTATAGTAAACGTGGTCTTAATTTTTCTGAGCAATTTTTAGAATTAGCCAAGATTGAAACCGATGAAGAGATTGAGTTCTATGAAATGGATCTTTATGCAATCGCACAAAATGCTTGCGATACTCTTTATCATCAAGCGAAAGAAAAAAATATCAGTTTAAAGCTTGATATCGAAGGTGATTATTGGATTTCAACTAATGGTGAAATGCTTGAGCGAGTGTTGTTAAACCTGGTGAGTAATGCCATTAAGTACGGGCCGTCTGACAGTCAAGTAACCCTCTCGGTTACTGCATTAGAAACTCAGGAGCTAGAGGCACAGCAAGTTGAAGTGTGTGTTAAAGATCACGGTCCGGGGATACCGGCGGATTTATCACAACTTTTATTTAAGCCTTATGCGCGAGGCAAAGATAGCAATACCCAAAAGGCTCAGGGAATTGGTTTAGGTTTACGTTTTGTTGATGTGGCGTTAAAGCGCTTACACAGCCAAATAGAGTTTGAATCTAATGAGCAGGGCACGCGTTTCTTTTTTAAGCTGGTCGCATTACCGATATCATAGAAATTAGTATAAGTGTGTGGCTATATTTGTTGTTGGGCTTCTACTTGTTGATCTAAAATCTCACAAATTTCTTCTTGAATACGTTGGCATAAGTCGGGGTCACTGATGGGATTGTCGTCTTTGTCAGAGATGAAAAAGATATCAGAAATACGCTCGCCTTCCGTCATAATGCGAGCACTGTGCATCAATAAGTTATAACTCATAAAAAATTCCCCCATGCGAGCCAACAAACCGGGACGGTCAGCCGCCACAACTTCGATTAACGTACGCTTCATAATGGGGTCGTTACTAAGCGTTACTTGTGTCGGGATTTGAAAATGCTTGAGTTGGCGTGAAGTTCTGCGCTGAATAATATTGCTGTATTCAGAGGGGTTGGATAACGCTTTGATGAGTGAGTTTTTAATTTGGTCAATACGGGATGCATCATTACCAATAGCATGCCCTTTTTCATCTAATACAATATAGGTATCAACAGCATTGGAATTATTCGACGTCATAATGCGGGCATCTTGAATGCTTAAATTAAGTCGGTCTAGAGTCGATGTTGTGACCGCAAACAAGTTTGGGTGGCCTTTCATATAAATGAAAATCTGAGTGGCACCTTCAAAATCGGTGTCGCTGGTTTCACGAATGGCAATCAAGGGCGAGACACTATTGCCGTGTTGTTCAATGATTTGTGTGTGCCAAACAATGTTTTCAACACCTTCACGTAGAAAGTAATCATCGCCTGGGTCGGCCCAAATTTCACGAGTACGAGCTTCGTTTATGCCAAGTTCTTCTAGCTCGTAAATCGCTTCGTATTGAATTGCATGTATTAGTTGTTCTTTATCAATGGTGTTTTTTAAACCGCGGCGAAACGCTTGTTTTGTATTATGGTACAGCGTTCCCATTTGCTCTGCGCGCCAGCCTGTCCAAAGTTTTGGGTTGGTGCTGATGATGTCGGTAACAGAGATTAAAAATAGGTGGTTAAGATGGTCAATATCTCTTACTTCAAGAGCAAATTGATGAATGTCTTCTGGGTTGTAAATATCAATGCGTTGGGTAGCTTGTGACATCAGTAAATGATTGCGCACTAACCATTCGACCATGTGAGTGTCGTACTGATTTAGTTTATGCTGAAGACAAAAATCTCGGGCAATGTCGGCCCCAATTAAATCGTGGTCGCCACGGCTGCGCTTACCGACATCATGAAGTATGGCGGTGATGTATAAGACTTCTTTGCGTTTGATTTTATGAGTTAAATTATGCGCGAGGGGAAAGTGTTCTTTTTCGTCGGCGTGGCGATATCTTCGCAGTAATTGCACCATGCGTAAGCTGTGTTCATCGACGGTATAAATATGAAATAAGTCATATTGCATGAGGCCAATAATATTACCGAATTCGGGAATGTAGCGGCCTAAAATACCGTAACGCATCATGCGTTTTAGCGTACTAGAGATTTGCGTATTGTTTCTTAAAAACTGCATAAACAAATCGTTATGCAGGGGGTTTTCGCGAAACTTTTGATCAATCAATTCTCGATTGTCATGCAGTGCACGAATGGTGCTAGAGTGCATGCCTTCAATGTTATCGCGTTTAGCAAACTCAACAAAAATGCGTAAAAGCAGTTCTGGTTTTTCGGCTATACGCTTGGGATTAGTTAAGCGGATATAGCGATTGAATACATACAGATCATCATCTATCGGTTCGATAACGTCTTGGCTTGGGTCTGCAAAAATATCGTCTTTGATGTGATATAGCAAAATATCTGTGAGTTCGGTGAGCGCAAGTTGATGGCGATAAAACTGCAACATCATGTGTTCGACGCCTAGCATTTCTTCGTCGTCAAAAAATCCTAATATTTTGGCAATGTCTTTTTGTAGATCAAACAATAATCGATCTTCTTCGCGATCTGTGACCATGTGAAGGGCATAGCGTAATTGCCATAAGAACTCTGTACTGCGCTGGTATTGGCTGAGTTCGAATTGAGTTAAAAACTTGTATTGTTTAAGTTCTTTAAGTTCATCGTGGCCAAAATGACGCATCGCCATCCAATTGATGGTTTGAATATCTCGTAAGGTCCCTGGCGATTTTTTAACATTGGGCTCTAGATTATATTCGGTGGTTTCGTGCTTGGCGTGGCGTTCTTTTAATTCTTGCCATTTAGCTTCAAAAAATTCTTGGCTCGACCAAATTAACTGAGGATTTGTTCGTTCTTCTAGTTGAGTGAGTAATGTCGTGTCACCGGCAATTGTTCTTGCTTCCATCATGTTGGTGATGATGGTGAGGTCTTTACTTGCCTCTGCAACGCATTCATCAAGGGTGCGAACGCTATGACCTATGTCGAGCTTTATATCCCATAGTAGGGTTATAAAATCTTGCATGGCTGTTTTGTGATGCTCAAAAGCCGTCTCTGATTCTAAAATTAATAGTAGGTCAATGTCAGAGTGCGGATGCAGCTCGCCGCGACCGTAGCCCCCTACGGCTAGTAAAGCAATATTGCCCAAGTGATTGTTAGGATTGTTAAAACCGCAGTGTTGCCACAAACAAGATAAAATTTGATCGATTAATAAGCTGCGTTGAGTAACTAGCTTAGTTGCGTCTAGAGAATCTCGGAAATACGCATGTGATTTTTGTTTAATATCTCCAAGTAGTGATTTGATAATTGGGATTGGAGAGGTGGCCGTTCCTAACTGTTCCAAAAGAACATCGTTATCAAAAGAGGGAAGCTCTAATGTGGTTTTTCTAACGGCCGTGATTAACAAAATCAATTACCTAATGCGAATTAAATAAAATAGCGCAGCGCTTTGATGTTATGCAAAGCGCGTTTCTTCTTTACGCAGTGTTAGCACTTCTACTCCGGTTTCCGTCACCAAGCAAGTATGTTCGAACTGAGCGCTGGCTTTTCTGTCCTTTGTCACCACTGTCCATCCATCTGCAAGTTGTTTGTTGAAACGTTTGCCTAAATTAAGCATTGGTTCAATGGTAAAAGTCATGCCTGGTAGAAGTTCCATGCCCGTACCTGCTTTACCATAATGCAGTACTTGAAAACCGTCTTCGTGGAACTGGCTACCAATTCCGTGACCACAATATTCGCGCACAACAGAATAGTGATTGCTTTCGGCGTATTTTTGAATAATTTCGCCAATATCACCGAGTCGACAACCGGGTTTAACCAGCTCGATGGCGCGGTACATACTTTCTTGTGTAACTTCAACTAAGCGCTTAATCGGTGCGCTTGGTTCGCCAATAAAAAACATTTTACTGGTGTCGCCATGGTAGCCATCTTTGATCACGGTGATGTCGATGTTGATGATGTCGCCTTTCTTTAGGGCTTTATCATTAGGAATACCATGACAGATTACGTGGTTAACAGAAGTACAAATAGACTTAGGAAAACCGTGGTAATTAAGAGGTGCTGGAATAGCGTTTTGCACATCAACAATGTAATTGTGGCAAATTGTATTGAGTTCGTCGGTAGTGATTCCTGCAACGACATGCTCTTCGATCATTTCTAGTACTTCAGCTGCTAAGCGACCAGCAATGCGCATTTTTTCAATTTCTTCGGCTGTTTTCACAAATTTAGACATAATTCTTCGCTTGTACTTTTGCTAATCGATGGGCGGGCTCATAGCTATGATGAGTCCAAATTAATGGCGTTATTGTACGCGTATCTTTAGCTTTTATAAATGGGGCATATTTTCTATTAAACAAGCCCAAAGTGCAGTTATTACTTTATTTTAATTGCTGAAAATGGTATAAAGCGCGGCTAATTGAGCCTGTTTTGTTTTTGTGTTTTCGAATTTATCTTGAATGCTCTGCTTAACAGCCCGATTAGTAAATAATACACACACACATTACAACGATGTTGCGGGGTGCCGAAAGGTCGCGATATTGGATGTGTGGAGGCCCAACCCAAACTTATATTAAGGTAGTTATATTATGGCGCAAGTTAGCATGCGTGATCTGCTTAAAGCAGGCGTACACTTTGGTCACCAAACTCGTTACTGGAACCCTAAAATGGGTAAGTACATCTTTGGTGCTCGCAATAAGATTCATATCATCAACTTGGAACACACTGTTCCTGCATTAAATAATGCATTGAAGTTGATCGAAAATCGCACTTCTGGCAACAACAAGGTTTTATTTGTTGGTACCAAGCGTGCAGCAAGCAAGATCATCCAACAACAAGCAGAGCGTGCTGGCCAGCCATACGTTGCTCATCGCTGGTTGGGTGGTATGTTGACTAACTACAAAACTATTCGTCAATCTATTAAGCGTTTCCGCGATTTAGAAGCTCAAAAAGCTGACGGTACTTTTGAGCAGTTGACTAAGAAAGAAGCTTTGATGCGTGCCCGTGAAATGGACAAGCTAGAGCGTTCTATCGGTGGTATCAAAGACATGGGTGGTTTGCCTGATGTTGTTTTCGTAATCGACGTTGATCATGAGCGTATTGCGATTCAAGAAGCAAACAAGTTGGGTATCCCAGTTGTTGGTATCGTTGATACTAACTCTAACCCAGATGGCATTGACTACGTTATTCCTGGTAACGATGATGCAATCCGTGCAATCGAGATCTATGCAACTGCTGTTGCTGATGCAGTTCTTGATGGCAAGCAAGTGACAGCCGCCGATAAGGGCGACGTTGCTGAAGAAACTGCTGAGCCAGCGGCTGAGTAATTTCGAAGCTATCTCATGAAGAAAGGGGCTTGCCCCTTTTTTTTTGATCATTCATTTAATTTTTTAAATATTTGAGGACTTTCTCATGGCACGTATTGCTGCACAATTGGTTAAAGAATTACGCGAGCGCACAGGCTTGGGTATGATGGAATGTAAAAAGGCTTTAACCGCTAACGATGGCGACATTGATTTGGCGATTGAAGATTTGCGTAAGAACTCTGGCCTAAAAGCGGCTAAGAAAGCTGACCGTACTGCCGCTGAAGGTAAAGTATTTGTTGCTGCAAATGGCAACACTATTTTCGCCGTTGAAGTTAACTCTGAAACAGATTTCGCTGCTGGCGATTCTAACTTCTTAGGGTTTGCTGAAACAGTTGTTGCTAAAGTTGCTGAAACTAAAGAAACCGACATTGCTACATTAATGGCGGGTGATCTTGAAGCTGCACGTGAAGCTTTGGTTCAGAAAATTGGTGAGAAAATTGAAGTTCGTCGTATCTTCACTTTAGAAGCTGATGTTGTTGGTAGCTATGTTCACTCTAACGGTAAGCTAGCTGCAATTGTTGGCCTTAAAGGCGGCAACGAAGAAGTAGCAAAAGACATTGCGATGCACATCACTGCGCTTAACCCAGTAGTGGTTAGCCCAGAAGATATGCCAGCAGAGCTTGTTGCTAAAGAAGAAGAAATAATTAAAGCTCAGCCAGATATGGCGGGTAAGCCAGACGCTATCGTTGAAAAAATGATGGGTGGTCGTATTAAGAAGTTCCTAAAAGAGTCTAGCTTGACTGAGCAGCCTTTTGTTAAGAACCCTGATATGACAGTTGGTCAGTTGGCTAAAGAAGCCGGCGCAGAAATCGTATCTTTCCAGCGTATTGCTGTTGGTGAAGGTATTGAGATTGCTGAAGTTGATTTCGCAGCTGAAGTTGCCGCTCAACTTAAGGGTTAATTCTGATTGAATTGACTGGGAATTCTTTTCTGTTATGTGAGAGAATTCAATAAATGCCGGGGTAACCCGGCATTTTTTTGAAAGCCTGAAATGGTTTTTGTCTACCCCAAACAATATTGATGACATCCACTGGAGTTGGCTATGGCTGAACAACGTACCCCTAGATACAAGCGTATTCTTCTGAAACTAAGCGGTGAAGCGCTGATGGGAGATTTGGGATTTGGTATTGATCCAAAAGTATTGGACCAGATTGCTTTAGAAATTGGTCAGCTTGTGGGTATTGGTGTACAGGTAGGGATAGTGATTGGTGGTGGGAACTTATTTCGCGGTAAAGCATTAAGTGAAGCGGGTTTAGATCGAGTATCAGGCGACCATATGGGAATGCTTGCCACTGTAATGAATGCATTGGCTATGCGTGATGCTTTAGAACGTTCTAATATTACAACCCGAGTTATGTCTGCAATTCCAATGAGTGGTATTGTTGAACACTACGATCGCCGTAAAGCTATGCGTGGTTTGAATAGCGGGCATGTCATTATTTTTTCAGCGGGTACCGGCAATCCATTCTTTACGACTGATTCTGCTGCGTGTTTACGTGGTATTGAAATCAATGCCGAAGTGGTACTTAAGGGTACCAATGTAGATGGCGTGTATACAGCCGATCCAAAAAAAGATCCAGAGGCTGTAAAGTACGATACTCTGACCTATACCGAGGTGCTAGATAAACAGCTTGGTGTAATGGATTTAACCGCTATTTGCCTTGCACAAGACCATGACATGCCATTGCGTGTGTATGATATGCATGAATCAGGCAACTTGGCGAAGATTATCATGGGTGGCGATTTAGGCACTCTAATTGTTAATGAGGAAAGTTAATAATGATTGAAGATATTAAGCAGGATGCGCAACAGCGCATGGTAAAAAGTATTGGCGCTATGACCGATGCTTTTAAGAAAATTCGTACAGGCCGTGCTCACCCTTCAATACTAGATGGTGTGATGGTTGATTATTATGGTTCGCCAACGCCGTTGGCGCAGTTGGCTAACATTAATGTTGAAGACGGCCGTAGTTTGGCGATCGTGCCATGGGAAAAACCATTAATCCCTGCGATTGAAAAAGCTATTATGAAGTCTGATCTAGGTTTAAATCCGTCAACGACAGGTGATAAGATCCGTGTTCCTATGCCTGCCTTAACAGAAGAGACGCGCAAGCAGTTTATTAAACAAGCGCGTGCAGAAGCAGAAAAGGGTCGTGTTTCTATTCGTAATATTCGCCGTGATGCGAATGGCATGATCAAAGACCTTCTTAAAGACAAGGAAATTTCAGAAGATGATGATCGTCGTGGTCAAGATCAAATTCAGAAAATTACCGATCAGTATATTGCCGAAGTTGATTCTGTATTAGCAGGCAAAGAAAAAGATTTAATGCAGGTTTGATCTGTATTAAATCTTTAAGGTAATACCATGTCGACCAGTATATCTGATACAGAAGCCGTGACGGGGGGTATCCCTCGTCACGTTGCTATTATTATGGATGGTAATAACCGCTGGGCTAAAAAACGCCTTATGCCGGGTGTTGCTGGCCATAAAGCCGGTGTTGATGCTGTGCGAGCGGTCGTTGAGACCTCCGCTGAGCAAGGCGTAGAGGTATTGACCCTGTTTGCTTTTAGTAGTGAAAATTGGCGTCGACCACAAGCTGAAGTTAATGCGCTTATGCAGCTTTTTATCGTTGCCTTAGAGCGTGAAGTAAAAAAATTACATAAGAATAATATTCGCCTCATTGTAATGGGTGATAAATCAGCGTTTCAAACTAAAATTCAAACGTTGATCGCCAATGCTGAACAATTAACAGCTAATAATACTCGTATGACGCTGGTGATTGCAGCCAATTACGGTGGGCAGTGGGATATAGCTCAAGCGGCAAAGCGCATCGCACAAGAAGTAGCAGTTGGAAACCTTAATGCTGACGAGGTTGATGAGCAGATTTTTCATAAGTTTACTTGGTTAAACGAATTTCCAGCTCCAGACCTTATGATTCGTACCGGTGGTGAACAACGCATTAGTAATTTTATGATCTGGCAAACTGCGTATTCTGAATTTTATTTCTCAGATGCTCTTTGGCCCGATTTTAAACAACAAGAATATAAAAAAGCATTGGCCGCATTCGCAAATCGCGTTAGGCGTTTTGGGCGGACTGATGATCAGTTAAAGGAAGGGTAGCCGTTTGCTGAAGCAACGTATCATTACCTGTCTCTTATACACATCTCCGAGCC
>OJEN01000718.1_pt1 | contig 10138 bp, 10 predicted proteins | sample 1593351 | NCBI WGS metagenome assembly OJEN01 (sample SAMN05416777, study PRJEB24817) | seawater metagenome | isolation source: Sea water | place: Canada:Atlantic | collected 2013-11 | reverse complement strand
AACCAATTCGGCTAAGATCGAAGATTAGGAGGAATGCCCGATGAAGGGATTTTTGCAGCGGGTATTTACCAAGCGACGCGAAACCCCCATCACCTACGACGAAGCCAAGGAAATGGCGGCAAGTCCCGATGCCGGTGTGCGCGGAACGCTTGCCCAGCGCCATGATACGCGCCCTGAAATCCTGTATTTCCTTGCCAACGACACCGATTCTTCGGTGCGTCGGCATATTGCCGCCAACGAAGCAACGCCGGTACAAGCTGACGTCTTTCTGACCGACGATACAGATGACAGCGTTCGTGGCAGCCTTGCCGAAAAAATTGCCCATCTTTCGGCTGGCCTGACGCCAAACGAAAGCGACAAACTCCGCCGCATGACCTATGAGGCACTTGATAAACTGGCGCGCGATCAGGCCGTCCATGTTCGTCAGGTTATTTCCCAGACACTTAAAGACATCGCCGACGCCCCGCAGCCGATCATTCAGCAGCTTGCGCGTGATGCCGAAAGTGTCGTGTGTGGTCCGGTCTTGCAATATTCGCCGGTTCTAAGCGAAGACGACCTTCTTGAAATCATCGAAGGAAGTTCCGGCCGTGGCGCGCTGAGCTTTGTTTCGCGTCGACGCAATGTCGGCGAAAAACTGGCAGATGCCATTGCTGCGAGCAGTGACAAAGACGCGATTTCGCATCTTTTGGGCAACCGTTCGGCACAAATCCGCGAAGAAACCCTTGATCAACTGATTGACCGTGCCCCCGATTATCCAGAATGGCACCAGCCATTGGTCGAGCGCCCGGAACTGCCCCCAACTGCGGCAGGTAAACTTGCCCGGTTTGTTGCAGAAAACCTGATCAGCGTACTTGAACGGCGCAAGGACCTTAAGAAAGACCAACTTGAGGCAGTGCGCGAAGTCGTCCAGCGCCGAATTGCATCTGGCGAGTTCGAAAAACGCGAAGCACCCGCCGAAGAGCCCAAGAAAAAAGCCCAAAAAGGCGCACCGGCTGAACCGGCCAAAGGCAAAGCCGATGGCAAGGATGCGGCAACGGCGGCTGCCGGCGAAGAGGAAGAAGAACCGGCCTACGACAAGGCGGTTGCCATGCACGCCAAAAAGAAGCTGACCGACAAGGAAGTCGCCAAAGCTCTTGCCGCCAATGATGTTAAATTCGCCCGTGCGGCCCTTTCCGTTCTTGCTGGCATTCCCCCGGAAGCTGTTACAAAGGTGCTCAACACGCATTCCGCCAAAGGGGTTGTTGCCCTGACTTGGAAAGCCGGGTTACCTGCCGACCTTGCCGTTAAAATTCAGGTCAAACTGGGCCACGTCCCACCAAGTCAGACGCTTAATCCACGCAACGGAAATCAATACCCGCTTAGCGAGGATGACATGAACTGGCAACTGGAATTCTTTACCGGGATGACAACAACCGGTTTGCGCTGATCCCGAACAATCAGCGCAATTCCGTCCCCCATATCAATGTATCAGAAAGCAGATTACGCCGGGCGTTCCATACAAATGTGAGGAATTCCGTCTTCCTCGTACACCTCGCCAAACTGAATAAAGCCAAGGTCTTCGTAAAACTTCTTTAGATACAGCTGCGCATTAAGATAGATCGCCTTGCCGGAAAACTTTTGGTCGCAATGGTCAATCGCATGGGTCATCAATTGGCGCCCCATCCCCTTCCCGCGCAAAACTTCACTTGCCACGACACGGCCAATCGCAGGTCGGTCGCCTTGTTCTACATGATCAGGATCAATGCCCGGTCCGACGATGCGAACGGCGGCGAGAACAGTCTCCCCATCAAGTGCAATGATGTGATCGCAAAGCGGATCAAGACCATCAATCTCGGGGAAAATGCATTCCTGTTCGATGATAAAGATTTGCTGGCGCAACTTTAGCAGGCTGTAAACCTGATGCGGGGTCATCTCGTCGAAACGACAGGAAACCCATGTCAGTTTTTGTGGGGCGTCTTGCATAGAAATCGTCTTTCTCAGGGGCGTTTAGCATTGTCAGACAGATGCACAGATGTTCAGCATTGATGGGATTGTGCGATGCCGGATCATGGGGCTACTTTTTCAATGTGATAAATGAAAACGTCATCGGATTTCTCGGACGATCGCAACCGGTTTCCGGTCATCTCACAAAATGCTTTCATATCCGTCACCGATCCCGGGTCTGTGGCCAGAACCTTAAGCATACCGCCCGCTGGAACATCCCGGAGGGCTTTTTTCGCCTTGAGCACGGGCATCGGGCAAATCAAGCCCCGCGCATCCAAAATTACATCAAAATCATCACTTGAAGATGTCGACATGAAGGACCTTATAAAAAAAGCGGTTTCTGTGTGATAAAGCGCCAATTGGCGATTGTTGCATTTGCACAATATGTTAGACTGAATAATAACAATCAATCAAACGCTGTTAGCCTCCCCAAGATGCAAATCTATCTCCCGATTGCCGAAATATCGGTAAATATATTCCTTATTCTGGGACTGGGCGGCGGGGTAGGCTTTTTGTCTGGCCTGTTTGGCGTCGGCGGCGGATTCTTGATTACGCCGCTTTTGATTTTTTATGGCATCCCCCCGGCAGTATCTGTTGCCACGGCAGCCAACCAGATCGTCGCATCGTCAGTATCTGGTGTTTTCGCCCATTGGCGACGCGGTAATGTTGACCTGAAGATGGGGCTGGTTTTGTTGGTCGGCGGCATCGTCGGATCAACGGTTGGTGTCTGGGTCTTTGCCTGGTTGCGGTCGCTTGGGCAGATCGACCTTGTGATTTCGCTTTGCTATGTGATCTTCCTTGGCATCATTGGCGGCATGATGCTGTTTGAGGCATCACGCGCCATTTTCCGTACGCGCCGTAAAGGGGGCGGCATCCGCCGCCGTAAGAAACACCAGCACAGTTATATCCATGGCCTTCCGTTCAAAATGCGGTTTTACCGTTCGGGCCTTTACATCAGTGCGCTTTTGCCCCTTGTTATTGGGTTCTTCGTCGGCATGCTGACGGCCCTGATGGGGGTTGGTGGCGGCTTTGTCATGGTCCCCGCCATGATCTATCTTCTGGGTATGCCGACCGGCGTCGTGATCGGTACGTCGCTTTTTCAAATCATCTTTGTCACTGCGAACGTCACATTCCTGCAATCGATCCAGACTCAAACGGTTGATGTCGCCCTTGCGACCTTGCTTTTGATTGGTGGGGTGATTGGCGCACAGTTTGGCGCGCGGTTTGGATCGCGCCTGAAGGCAGAACACCTTCGTGCGCTCCTTGGTTTGCTTGTGCTTTCGGTCTGTCTCAAACTGTTGTTTGATTTGGTGATCGAACCAAGCGAGCTTTATTCGATCATGCCGGGGAACCTGTAATGCCATTTTCCCCGCACATGTTTCGCATCGCATTCATGGCTGCTGTTACCGTCATCGCAGCGACCTTACCGCTTAAGAACAGCCGTGCCGATGCGCTTGTGGTGGATTTGTCAAACCACCTTGTTGCCATCACAACCGGCTTTACCGGCACCGATGTTTTGCTGTTTGGTGCGGTTCAGAACGAAGGCGACATTATCGTAACTGTGCGCGGCCCGGATCAGGATATGGTCGTGCGGCGCAAGGAACGCACTGTCGGAATATGGGTGAACCGCGAAAGTGCCACCTTCAAAAACGTTCCAACATACTACGCCAGCGCATCAAACCGGCCGATGGACATTATTGCCAACGATAATGTGCTCAGAGATTATCGTATTGGCTTGGAACATCAGCGTTTTATCGCAGCCACCGACATCACGGAAGTAGACCAGAAGGCCTATCGTGACGCGCTGGTGCGCAACATGCAAAACGTTGGCTTGTTTAACCAGCGCCCGGCAAAAATCAGCTTTTTGTCAAACCAGCTGTTCCGGACCGACATCCATTTCCCGGCCAACACACCGACCGGCACCTACATGATCAATGTCTATTTGATCCGCGATGGACGCATTGCCAGTGTCAAAACAACCCCGCTGGTGGTTTCCAAAACCGGGGTCAGCGCAGAAGTCTATGACTTTGCTCACCGTTACTCGGCACTTTACGGCATCATTGCCGTGATCATTGCCGTGATTTCTGGCTGGGTCGCAAGCGTCGTCTTCCGCAAGGGATAATTTCCTAAACCGTCGCCTGACAAGGCTAACGCCCCATATTGCCTGCTTTCAAAATATCTGACTGTGCGCCGCAGCAATTCTCTCGCACTTGCGCAACGGATAATTCTTTGCCCAACGAGCTAAAAAACAGCTTGGAAACAGGCCTCGAATTACGGCACACTTTATGGAACTGGCCAATGACGCTGTCCCACACTCAGTGCCATGATTGCCGATCAGGTAAACTAATCAGGGCTTACATATGACTTCACACGATGCCGATGCGGAACTGCGCACATCAACAAACCGAACGTTTCTTGTTGTGGTTGATGACAGTGACGAGATGACCAAGGCACTTCGTTATGCCTGCCGTCGTGCGCAACATACGGGTGGTCGCGTTGCGTTATTGAGTGTTATTGAACCTGCAGAATTTCAGCACTGGGTCGCTGTTGGCGATCTGATGAAGGAAGAAGCCCGCGAGGAGGCAGAAGCTCGTGTCAATGAACTGGCCGCCTATGTCCATGAACAAACCGGCGCCATGCCGCTTCTGTTTATCCGCGAAGGCCGCCTGAAGGACGAATTGCTGACGTTGCTTGAAGAAGAAGAACAGATTTCCATTCTTGTTCTCGCAGCTGGCACCAATTCCGAGGGCCCCGGCCCGCTTATCACTGACCTGACCAAAAGCGACACGGTTGGTCAGTTGCGTTTGCCATTAACCATCGTCCCTGCCGCCCTGTCAGAAGCAGACATCGATGCGTTAAGCTGACGCAAGCTTTTGCTGAAAACCTTGATGAAACCTCAAATCAACCGGCCGCCTATCCTCAGACATCGGGGTCAGGCATAGGCCGGTTGAATGGTTTTCTCAAGAAACTGCATATAGGCGTCAAAGGATGATTTTTGCCCAAACAGGATGTGGGATCGGCTACGGATAGCTTGTGAGACGACCGAACGGCGACGTTTATCCGTCGCCAATGTAAGGGCGGTATCAACGTAATCGGCAGAATGATAGGCTACACAATCAAACACTGAAATCTGACGATAACAGGTATGGCTGCGCCGTGACCGAGCCGCACTACCGGGCAGGGTCACCAACGGCACACCAAGCCCAAGGCAATCAAACGCCAGCATTGCATCGTTCCATGCCGGGCTTTCAAGCACCACATCGACCGCACATAAAAGCGACAACATATCGGACCGATTGCGCACCGAAACAAACCGCATACGTCCGGCAACATCAGCATAATTGACCGCAAACCGCCGTCCCCATGCCGCGTCCCAGCTATCGCGTTCCGGTGCAATCAAAATAAGTTCAGCCGTTTCATCAAGTCGCAGGATTTCGGCGATCAGCGGATCAAATTCGGCGGTCAAAACATCCAATGGCTGCGGACACAAATAGGTATTTCTATCTTGCGCCAGGCGCCAGTGTCGTTGCAGGTCCGTCGTTGTCAGACCAAGGTCATCTGGCCGTGTGGCATTGACAAACAATCCGGGTAACCGGATCAATTTCTCGCTAAACCGTTTTTCGCCACCTGCGGTTTCCCAGTCTTCGGCAATCAAGTGATAATCGATATTGGAAAGACCACTGGTCGCGGCAATACCACCACCGGAAATCTGCATCGGGGCCAAACGCCAGCTTGCCAGCAGCATTGTATAGGCATCGGCCTGCGGATCGACATAATGCAACACATCAAGATCAAGCCCAGCAATCACGCGCGCGGAATGCAATGGATCAAGTGGCAATGGCACGACAAGATCGGCATGTTCGTCAATACGCGCGGTAATGTCGTCTTCGCCAGTTGGCGGGCGGATCACAGTGACATCGAACCGATCCCGGTCAATCGCATCTACAAGCCCGACGATCCATCGCCCAATACCATTTTCGCACATATTGGCGGAAACGACCCCGATGCGGATTTTTCCGCCGCTATGGACCTTGTCCTTGCTGACTTCGGGCACGTCATATCCCGACACCAGCTGTTCCCAGTAATGACCAACCGCGCGCAATTGCTTGTCGCCTTCTGGACGAAGGGCTGCACGCCAAACCGGAGGGAACCGTGTCAGAATAGTGGGATCAATGCGGTCTGCACCGACGTACTCCAGCCCCGGTTCAAGCGAGTCTTCATCCATCGTATCGTCAAGCAACTCACGAACGACTTCGTCATTCTGTGCCGCAATGTTGGTCGGCACGGGCGCAAACAGCAACCGGCGGGCCGTCCTAAACAGGGCGGCGTTTTCGCCTGCTGCGATCTTGCGATCAATGCCGTTTTGCAAGACCGATTGCGCCGATGCAGTATCACCTTCTTCGGCCAATTCGACAGCAAGGCGAAATACAGCGTCATCGCCGCCACCAACACCGATTGCCGCGCCAAACCGTTCAACGGCTTCGCTATGACGGCCCACAATGCTGAGCGCCTCACCCATCATCAGTAAAAGTTGAGGGTCTTCGGGGTTGGCCTGTAAAAGTGGTTCAAGCGCGCCAATGGCTTCTGTTCCCTGCCCTACCCGCAAATTGAGCAATGCCAAAGTCCGGCGGGCGGGCGCATCGGTGGGATCAAGCGCAAGAACCTGACGCAAACAATGCTGCGCCCCGGCAAACTGTCCCAAACGGAAAAGTGCGTCACCATAGGCCGTTAAGGCCCGTTGATGACCGGGCTCAAGATCAAGCGCGCGGCGCAACGGCTCGCTGGCAGAAACCGTTCGTCCCTGATCAAGCCTGATTTGGCCAATCAGAACGAGTGCATTGACGATATCATCGCGCATTTTAAGCGCAGTCAAACAGGACGTTTCAGCCCCGGAAACATCGCCCAACGCATAAAGGCAGGCGGCATAGTTGGCGTGAATTTCTGCAACGTCAGGGGCCAATTCCAACGCATGTTGGTAATTTTCCCGTGCTGCGTCGAGTTCATCAAGCTGGCGATAGGTATTGGCGATATTGCAATAAAGTGCTGGTGCATCCGGACACAGCCGTATGGCGCGTTTAAACGCACCAATTGCATCACGTAATTTACCGACGGCTTTTAAGGCTTGTGCGTGATCATGCTGGATTTCGGCACTGTTGGCGTCGGCAATGGCCGCACGCCCCATGCGTTCGGCAGCAACGGCCTGATTTCCCTGACGCATGGCGACAAGACCGGCAAGATGCATTGCTTCTGCTGCCTGTGGAAATGCGCGTGTCATCTTGCGACAGGCTTGTTCAGCCTCCGCAAGCTGGCCTGCTTCATACAGGTCCATCGCAGACCGGAATATGTTGCCGAAATCAGACAAGAGATGCCTTCGCCGTTAGAGTATCAATTTATCCCGTCACCATACGGGCCAAGCGTTAACAAACCACGTCTTTGCCATAAATTCTTGCTCGTGGCCATGCCCAAGGGTTGCATTGATGCAATACCATCCTGCGCCACGGTGAATTTCATCTTTCAATCTCTCAGAAATTCACCGTAATCCTCGAAAAAACCAGAAAAAATCCTCCGAACTTCCATTCAGAGGATTTTATGGACATCGATAAAGCAATGGCGGAAAGGTTAAGGCCTATCCGTCGTGACTGAAATACCGGCCAAACCGATTGGCGAGAAAATCATCAAGACCAACTTCTTCCTGACGAACATAGCCAGCCCCCGGGAGCTGTTGGGTCAAAACCATATCGATCAGCGCGCATAACCCGGCAGAGGTCGTAATCTGGATCGCTGACCATTTTTGACCACCAATTTCAGTACCATGCACTTTGCGGATGAAGTTTTCTTCGCACAGGTCGCCATTTCTCATACCAACTGCATCCGCAAAAATGACAATCACATCCTGCTGGGTAATCGGCAGGGCGTTTTCAAAAATTTCTTTCATCATATCGGGGCGTTCGCCCAAACGCAGATCTTCGATCAGGATTTTCAGGATTTCCTGATGCCCCGGATAACGCACCGTTTTGTAATCAAGATTGGCGACCTTGCCTTCAAGCATGTCACATAATGCTCCAACCCCACCCGACGTATTGAAGGCTTCGTATTCTGTGCCATCAATTGTGAAGCGTTCATATCCTTCAAGCGGAAGCACCTCGACACGTTTGCCATTGAGGATGGCCTCACACGGGTTGAGGTACTCGTTGATCAGCCCGTCAGTTGACCAGGTCAGGTTATATTTCAAACGGTTGGTCGGGTTTTGCGGCAAGGCCCCAACCCGAAGACGCAATTTCTGCACGCTATCAAACCGTTTAAACAGGTCATGGGCGGCAATTGAAATAAATCCCGGTGCAAGACCACATTGCGGCACAAACGCGCTGCTTGCCCCCTCGGCAATTTCACGGATGGCACGGGTGGTTTCAACATCCTCGGTAACATCAAAATAGGATGCCCCAACTGCGCGCGCCACACGGGCAATCGCAACGTTCAGATAAAACGGACAGGTCGACAAGATGGCATCATGCCCGCGTGCAACCTCGGTCAGGGCGGCTTCATCTGTAACATCAACCTTTACAAGCGTTGCTGCATTATCCTGCGCGCAGAATTCCAGCATGTCGCCATTTGCATCGGCTAGTGTCACCGCATAATCGCCACTTTCATTCAGCATGACGGCGGCAATTCGCCCGATTTTACCAGCCCCAAGGATTAAAATCTTTTTCATTTTCGTTCACTCCCAGATCAACACACAATAAACAAACAGCCATGTTTCCGATGCCGTGCCTGTCCTGATAACGTTTTGTTTATGACCCTTTTATCGTCCGCCGCTGGACTGACGCTTACAACCCGGCGATACTGTCAAAATCATTGAATACACCGTCATTTTTATGGGCATACCCGATGAAACGCCGACTTGATGAAACCGACCGTCGCCTGATTGCCAGGTTACAGGAAAATGCACGTATTCCGATTGCCGCCCTTGCGCGCGATGTTGGATTATCGCGCAGCGCCGTTCAGGAACGTCTTGAACGGCTTGAAAAGTCACAGACAATCATGGGCTACACCGTTCAACTTGGTGATCAGGCACGCCCGGTTCTTCTGGCCGAAGTCATGATCCAGCTTGAACAAAAGCAATCGGCGGGTGTTGTTGGCGCATTACAGAAAATCCCCCACTGCATTCGCTGTCTTGCGATTGCCGGGGAGTTCGATCTGATCGCTGAAATAGCGGCCGATACATCGGAAGAACTCGATACCGTACTTGACCGGATTGGTGGGCTTGCCGGAATAAAACGCACGTCGAGTTCGATCATCCTTTCAACTAAATTCGATCGCCGCTAAACTGGCTCTCAAGGTTGGGGAACCTTCTTTTCAGGAAGAAACACCGAGTGACGTCAAAACGTAGATATTCCGTCCTTTCTGTCCTTCTTGCCGGTTTTTCCGCCACCAGCATTCTGGGCGTCGGTTTGGCCCTTTATGTCGGGCTTGGAGCGGCCTATGAGAACACCCGCAATCTTTGGGTAATGCTTGCAGATGTCGATCTGACATCAGTTCAACGCACCATGCAGGAACGCATGGATGAAGTTGACAAAAGATCAACCTGGGTCGCCGAGCAGGTTGCCGACGGTGCGCTTGACCCCAGCTTCCAATACGGCTGGAACAATGCAATGCGCGCGCTTGCTGCGGCAAATATGGATGTCATGGCCTATGGCCTTGTCACCGGTGAACGGCAGTTTATCGGTTATAACCCCGATGATATGAGCGTCATCCGACGTACCCTTCCCATGGACGATATGCTGTTTTCCGAATTGGCCCAGATACGCGGACCAGCGACCAGTAGAACCGGCTTTCCCCGCTGGGACCCATATTTCGACAAAACCGTGTTAACCAGCTGGGTCCCGTTATTTAATGACGGGCATTACCTTGGAACCTTCATACAATATCTATCGCTCTCGAACCTGTCCGACAGCCTGATTAGAGGGCGCGAAGACTTACCCGGAACACCTTTTATCCTGATTGGTGGCAATCGGGTGATGGCACATCCGGGTTTGCGTGACTGGGGCACAAACACCGCATCCAAACTCATCGATGATGCGAACATTGCGCGCAGCCCAATTCCCCTTCCGACCATAAATCTGTCTCTTATACACATCTGACGCTGCCGACGAATAGA
>OJEN01000713.1_pt1 | contig 10179 bp, 9 predicted proteins | sample 1593351 | NCBI WGS metagenome assembly OJEN01 (sample SAMN05416777, study PRJEB24817) | seawater metagenome | isolation source: Sea water | place: Canada:Atlantic | collected 2013-11 | reverse complement strand
CGCGGGCAATGGCGCTAATCAAATTGCCGCCGTCCTGCATTCGAATATCTTCACCCGGGACTACGTGGATGTTGGCAGCTGTCGCGTTGCCCTTAAATCTGAGACACGACGCGTTCGGGGGGAGTGGGCAAAACTTGGGGGTGTCTGTGTATGCTAGTGGTTCATTGAGAGGGGAACTACCATGGACGTGCGAATTATTGTCGAGACGACTTTCGAGAACGGAACCACAAAGAGGCATCGTCTCGGCCGCCTATCCCGCCCGTTTCGGCGCACGCAACCTGAGGGTTTCGGGTTGTTGCTCGAAGATGCGAAGACGATCCTGGGGCAATTGCAGAATGCGATCCTGCGCGACCAGATCGAGGAAATTTCCGAAGCCAGCAGGATCTGTCCGGACTGCGACGGGGTCCGGGCTATACATGATTATCGGTCGCGGGTGCCCGACACGCTTTTCGGCAGGTTCGAGGTCAAAGCGCCGCGCATTCGCCGGTGCGCCTGCAATGCAAAATCCGATGTTGTCTTGGGCGGACCGCTTTCGCCTCTCGCTGACTATTTTCCGGATCGATCGACCCCGGAACTGCGACGCCTTCAGGCCGAACTTGGGGCGCGTCATTCCTTCCGGGAAGCGGCGCGTATCCTGGAAACCTTTCTACCTTGCGCGAAGCAGGTGAATACATCGGTGCGCAATCGACTGGGCAAAGTTGCCAGGGAAATCTGCGACAGCGAGCAGACTGAGCCGTTGGTTCCTTCAGCCGCCAAAGAGGCGCCTGCGTTGACGGTTTTCCTAGACGGTGCGCATATCCGATGCAGGCCGGAATACCAGAAGCGACACCTCGATGTTGTGGTTGGCAAGATCGAAAGCCACGATAGGTGCCGTCGCTTCGGCTTGGTGCAACAAGCGGTCCTGTCGCCTGCCAGTCAGCTTCGCCGGGACTTGATGTCTCTCGGTTGGGATCGCGAACAAACCGTCACGGTAATTTCGGACGGGGAACCAGCCCTGCCAAACCTCGTCCGCAATGCCGTCGGTGGAAAGGTACGCCACATCCTCGACTGGTGGCATATCTCGATGCGTATTCAGCACGTCGAGAACGCCGTAAAAGGCCTGCTGCAGAGCAGGGGTTTCTCCGGCATTCCAGTGCTGTTCAAACGTCCGGCCGAAACGCTGCGATGGTACCTTTGGCATGGAAAAGTTCTTACGGCCACGACCAGTCTGCAATGGTTGATCGTCGATTGCGCCCGGCTGGTTACAGATGACCGCGTGGCAACTGAAGCCACTCGGCGAGTGCAAGCTCGCTGCCGAGACCTCTATTCATACCTTGCGAACAACATGGACAACCTGACGAACTACGGCAAGCGACATCGAAGAGGCCTTCCGGTCTTTTCTTCCCGAGCAGAGGGCTGCGTGGACGACATCGGGAACACCCGCATGGGCAAGCGCCGCCGCATGAGATGGTCGCCCAAAGGAGCCCACCGCGTGGCGGTTGTCCGCGCCGCCGTTCTCGACGGTCGGCTAACCGGCGCCTACCAAAGAGCAGCCGCATAACCCCCAAGTTTTGCCCACTCCCTGCTGCGGCAGGATGGTACATCCTGCAGCCGACCCACTCCCAGACGAGTACTCAGACGGACGAAAGAATGGCACTTCCCGCAGGTGCGCTTGCAACTGTCAGGCTGCCCCCAAGTTTCACCGAGCAAGAGCAAATCGGCAAGCGTGCCTATGGTGCGGCCTGCGCGACCTGCCACGGCGTCAATGGGCAGGGTCAGGACGGCGTTGCTCCACCGCTGGTGCACAAGATTTATGAGCCGGGCCACCACGGTGACATGGCGTTTGTCCTCGCAGCACAGAATGGTGTTCGGGCGCACCATTGGAAGTTTGGCAACATGCCAGCTGTCGAGGGCGTAACACGAGCAGAAGTATTGAATATCGTGGCATATATACGGGCTCTTCAAAGGGAAAACGGAATTAACTGAGTGACCTGTCGACCTGAGGCAAAAGCATAACAGCCATCCAGTAGATAATAACTGTCATCAACGGGGAGAGAAACGAATGAAACCTAAATTTATCGCAACGCTAGCACTGGCATAGTCCGGAACAGGTGTTCTCGCCGATGGACATGCAACCGGCGACGCATCAGCCGGAGACAAGGTATTTAACAAGTGCAAGGCCTGCCACTCAATCGTCAGGACGGATGGTGACGTTATCCGAAAGGGTGGCGCGGTTGGGCCAAATCTTTATGGTGTGTACAACCGAACAGCAGGGACCGAAGAAATGTTTGGGAATAAATTTCGGGACTCTATTCGTGAAGCGGGCGAGAATGGCTTGGTCTGGAACGAGAGCGATTTCGTAGCCTATATTGCAGATCCGAAGAAGTTCCTCGCGACTTTTCTGAACGACAGCAAGGCGAAATCTGGCATGTCATTCAAATTGAAGAAAGAAACGGATGCCAAGGCAGTCTGGGCTTATCTCGTTTCGGTTGGACCGGAGGTTGAGGCCGATTAGATTTTTATTCGTTTGCACGGCTCTTTTTATGCTCGGTGCGCCCTTTGTAGCGGCTGAAGATGCCCCTCTGTTTCCAGTCAGACCACTGATTGCACCGGTTGGGGATCACGCACGTGAACCCTCGCTTTCAACACTGCCCGATGGTCGGATCGTGATGAGTTGGACCGAAGGTAACAACGCCGTTCGGATGGCCCTGTTCGATGGCACCTCTTGGACGGAGGCGCGTACAATTCATCAATCTGAGACACTGTTTGTGAACTGGGCCGACTTTCCGTCAGTCGTTGGGCTTAGCGATGGGACGCTTGCAGCGCATTGGTTGGAATTGAATGGGCCGGGCAGCTATCAATACGACGTAAAGATCGCTTTCTCCTTCGATGAGGGTCTGAACTGGACAACGCCAATCATACCCCACGATGACCGATCAAAGCGTGAACATGGTTTCGTGTCGCTAATCCCTGCAATTGGCAGAGCCTCGCAACCGCTGTATTGCGGCCTTCAAGCCTTGTTTGTCATGCTTTGACGCGTGATCGGTTCTTGGATCGCCCGGTATTCACGCCGGACACGGGTTGATGCGGCGCAGTTGAACGAGGCGTCGCATGTTATATGCGAGGTTCTTCATCCCGATCCTAGCCTTGGGGTTCCTCCCAACAAAGGTACGTAATGCGACATAGCGTTCACGCCATGATGTTAGTCTGATGGCGTTTTTCGTGTTTTCGCCCCGCCCGTTTTGCTGCTCTGTTTATGCTGCCTTTTTCGGGGGCAGGATGCCAAGGGTATCGCGGAGCTTTTCCTCGGAGAAGTCGTACTCGCCGAGCATGTTGATATGTGCCCATGACATGGGCGAATGGGAGGCGATCAGCATTATCGGCGGATCAGCAGGCTGAAGTGAGAGACAAGATCAAAAACGGCGAGACGATCTCAGCCATTGCACGCCATTTTGAAACCAGCAGGCAAACAATCATGCGCGTCAGAAATCAGGGATAATCCTATGTCGCATTTCGTACCTTTGTTGGGATAGACCCAGACTTAGCAACGCCCGCCTCTTTAGCCGCCTTGTTCAGAGATAGTTTTGCCATAGTTTTTCCTGCCTATTATAGGTGGTCGGGTTCGGTTCTGATGTCCGGTAGAACCAGTTTATATGAAAACTACCCGAGCAGGGAAGGGCAGGGCCAAAAAGGTTCAGAAACCTTCAACAACCGCTTTGATTTTGAACGGGGTTTGTGGTGGCGGGAAATGGGGGCAGGGGACCTAGGCTCCACAAAGGAGCGTTTGGTGAATCATCTGAAGAAATGGACACTGCATTCCGCCTTCCTCTTAATGCCCAGATTATTGCAGAGTTGGGGAGCCCGATCGAGGACCTAATCGCAGCTAATGAGGCATTAACCTCGTCCCCAAAAATTCGTCGACGCCCTCATATCGGATCTTAACATCTTCACGGCTTTGATAGTACCGGAACAGTTCACTTAGAGGGGCTGAGAAATCCTTGTAAGCCGCTATTACCGCGACCAATCCACCCAAGGACAGCTTCCCATTGATCACAAGGTATCCACCGATTGCATAGAAGAAAAAGGGTGTGAGCGAGGACAGAAAATTGTTGAGACTTTTCGCGAAAAACTTCGCCCGATGGATGCTCAACCGGATGCGTTCAATTTCCTTCAGGCTGCCCCCGACCGCTTTTGAATGGATGCCGCTCAGACTATCGGTCGTTGCCTGACTTCCAAGCTGGCCGCTGAGATATCGAACCTCGCCCATCCGCGCCCGCGCGAGCACATTGACCTTTCGTTGGAGCCGGGGGATCAACGCCAGCTGAAGTGGCAACAATGCAATTGCGGCAGCCCCCAGATACGGATCCTGCAGAAACATAAATACAAGTATTGTCAGGAACGTTCCGCCCTGAAATACGGGAAGCGCGAAGGCTTCTGAGGCAAAGCCTCCGATTGGCTCGACTTCTTGCATGATAATCGGGATCACCTCGGATCGTTGCTCCGTACCCGAACCACCTCTCCATCTGTAGTATATATTCAGTCTAAGCCGCCTCAGAAGCCGCTCTCCAACTTTCCCCTTATAGACATTCAAGCCATATTTCAGAAGTCCGCTTGTCATGATCGCGACAAGATACACCCCACAAAGAAAAAACAGATGTTCGGTTTGTGTTAGTTTGAGGCCGAACATAAAGGCAGTGTGTTCTGGTCCGTCAATGGCCCTGTTGATAATCCGTTTTGGTAATTCCAAGGTTGCATAGAGGATCGGTAGCGAGATCAGGCCCAAAACCACAAGGTTGAATTGATCCCGCCGTGTGTGGCGAAAGATCAGCTGAAAAACCGAGCCCGGAAGTCCGGACTGCAAGACCGTGCCAGACCTTTTCCCAGATACGTTCGTCGCGCGTTTCGCGAGACCTTGTGTAACCCGTATCAGAACGACGAGGATTAGCGCCAACGGTGCCCAGATAAGGATAACATGAAGCACGACATACAATCCGGAGGATAGTTCTCCGGGGTTTTCATGACCGAGGGTGCTGCTTATCCATTCAAACACGTCCCAGATTGCTTGCATATCGATATCCAGTTTCGGGAAGAATACTATTTCTTTGTTCATGTGCAAGCCGCCTTACCGGACGGCGCTTCAATCCGTAGGTGGTTTCAAATTTCCCGCATAGGGCGAGGTCCGTGCTCAAAATAGCACGGCACAGCGGTTTTCTTCCCTCCTGCCAGCGCTGGAGAGATTTACACATTAGGGCAATTCGGCTACCAAGTTGGGCAATCTAATACACCGAAGGAACGATTATGACCAATGATAAACTCGCGTCTTTGAACAGGCGTGGATTCATGTCGGGGGCTGTGGGGCTGGGATCAGCCGCGTTGTTCCAAAGTGTTATTCCATCCTATGCATACGCGAACGGTGCGCCTGCACAAACGTCACCAGGGGTCTATGACCTGACCATCGCAAAAAAGCGTATCAAGGTTGGCGGTCGTCGCGGACGCGGCGTGACGGTGAACGGCGGAATTCCGGGACCATTGCTACGGTTCAAGGAAGGCGAAGACGTTACAATCAATGTTCGCAACACTCTAGGCGAAGACACATCGATCCACTGGCACGGGCTGATCCTTCCCAATGCGATGGATGGCGTTCCCAAGGTTACGTTTCCGGGGATCAAACCAGGGCAGACTTTTACATATCGTTTTCCGATCCGGCAAAGCGGTACATACTGGTACCACAGCCACTCGGGTCTACAGGAACAGTCAGGACATTACGGGCCGCTTATCATCGACCCTATCCGACCTGATCCTTTCAAATACCAGCGTGACTATGTTGTCATGTTGTCTGACTGGACTTTTGAAAACCCTTATAGCGTGCTGCGCAAGATCAAGACGATGGGGTCTTACTACAACTTCCAGAAACAGACAGTCGTCGATTTCATGCAGAGCGTCGGAAAAAACGGTGCCAAGGCGACCTTTGCGGATCGCATGCGGTGGGGTGCCATGCGTATGGACCCGACGGACATCGCCGATGTAACGGGTGCGACCTACCATTATTTGATGAACGGCATGACCGGCGGCGAAAACTGGACCGGATTGTTCCGTTCGGGTGAGAAAATTCGCCTCCGGTTTATCAACGGTTCGGCAATGACCTATTTCGACGTCCGGATTCCGGGCCTGAAAATGACGGTGGTTGCCGCGGATGGCCAGAACGTCAAACCTGTACGCATCGACGAATTCCGTATCGCAGTGGCCGAGACATTTGATGTGATCGTTGAGCCAGACGGCAACAAGCCCTACACGATTTTCGCCGAAACAATGGACCGTAGCGGCTTTGCGCGTGGCACCCTTGCGCCCCAGATGGGCATGCAGGCGGGTATCCCTGCCCGACGCACCCGTCCTGTCAGAGGCATGGCTGACATGGGTATGATGCCGCCGGGTGGGATGGCGATGGATGGCGGCATGGCAAAAGAACCGTCCACTGGCATGAAGGATATGCAAGGCATGAAGTCCATGTCCTCTGATGGCATGGCGGGTATGGAAATGCCGAGCAAGCCCCAAGGTAAATCTTTCAAACACGGTCCGGAAAGGCATCTGCCAGGAAGTGCGATGGTGTCTATGTATGCGACCGATCAGACCGCAAGCCCCGGTATTGGTTTGGGCAACGATGGTCGCCGGGTGCTCACTTACAAGGACTTGCGCAGCCTGGTACCCTACGAGGACAAGCGTAGACCGGCCCGAGAGATCGAGTTGCACCTGACCGGCGTGATGGAGCGCTATATGTGGTCCTTCGATGGGAAGAAATTCTCGGAGGTCAAGGGACCGATTCAGTTCCGGCATGGTGAACGCTTGCGCTTGATTTTGCGGAACGACACTATGATGGAGCACCCCATTCACCTGCATGGCATGTGGATGGAGATGGAAAACGGTCAGGGACAATACCTGCCGCGAAAGCACACAATCAACGTCAAGCCAGCCGAGAGGATTTCCGCGTTGGTCACTGCGGATGCACCCGGGAATTGGGCCTTTCATTGCCATCTTCTCTATCATCTCGAGATGGGGATGTTTCGCGTTGTAACCGTTGCCTGAACTAGAATGAGGAAGTCCAAAGTGGAAAATACGAAAATTAGTGGCAGGCACAAATTGACGATTTCGTCCCTGTGTTTTGGTCTCTTCGCAATGTTCGCGACAGTGCAGCATGCTGATGCTCAGGTGATGGATGAAGAAAAATTCGGCACCGTTACCGTTGATCAGCTCGAGATCAGGAATAATGATTCTGGCGGAAACACACTGAACTGGGACATTCAGGGCTGGTATGGTGGCGATCGTGACAAACTCTGGGTCAAAACCGAAGGCGCGAGTACAACATCGTCCACCAAGGAAGGCGACGCGGAACTGCAACTCCTCTATAGCCGGATGGTTGCTCCGTTCTGGGATGTACAATTTGGTGTGCGTCACGATCTGAAGTTTGGGCCTGGCCCAAACCTGAACCGAACCTATGCTGTCGTCGGTTTGCAAGGGTTGGCACCCTATTGGTTCGAAGTTGAACCCGCGCTCTTCATCAGCGAAAAGGGCGATGTGTCGGCTCGCTTTCAGGGCACCTACGATCTGCTGTTTACCCAGAGGCTGATTGCCCAGGGACGCTTTGAAACCAGTGCGGCACTCCAGGATGATCCGGAATTTGACGTAGGGTCCGGTTTTAACAACGTGGGTGTAGGTATTCGCTTGCGGTACGAAATCACGCGGGAATTTGCGCCTTATGTTGGTGTGTCCTGGAAGCGGTCCCTTGGAAACACGGCAGACTTGATCCGGGCCAAAGGAAACAATATTGACAATACATCTGTGAATTTTGGTATTCGTATGCGTTTTTAATTCTGCACACCAATCTACAATCATCTTACCCATTCACCCTTGGATACCTGTCCAAGGGTGAATTTTTTTGCCTACAGTTTCCAGAAAACTGGCTTCGTTAGTCGCGGCGGAGCGACCACATTTCGGACAGACGCAAGTTATTGGAAAAATGATGGATAAGGGAAAGACCCGCATGTCCGATCAAATAGGCCCAAACAAGATTGGCAAGGTTGAGGTGAATAAACATGACAACACCAACCAGACCGCCTGCATGGGGATCACCGCTGTTTATAAAGTAATATATTGTACCTGAAGCAGCCATGGCAGTAACCAGCAATAGGCCAAGCCCGTGTATCGCAGATGCCAGTGGAGCGTGGTCATCATACGGAGGTAGGCGCATCCTCCGAATGGCTGCAAAATGAAGCTTGGTATCAGACCAAAGTGCCGACAGCCGTACGGCAGACAACCACGGGAACATAAGGCCCGATGGTGCCTGTCTTTTGCGAAAAATGACCCCGAACCAAAAGAGAGTAATGAACGAAAATGCCGCCAAACCACCGTATTCATGCATTTCAAAGTAAAAATTCCCTGCTGCATCAGGCGCGGGGGCAGACAGGACAAGGCTTGTCAGCAGTTGATTTATGACGGCAATGGCCAGCCCGATGTGTGATATTCGGATCAGAAATCCATGTTTTCTCTGTCGTACATAATGCGCAGCTTGGGGCATAAGCTCATAACCTTGATTATATTGAATTCAATCAACTAATACCGGACACGTATCAATAATCAACGACCTTAGGTAGTCCGGAAAAGTCGTTTACCAGTAGCCGAGTTCCGTGCATGTTCGATATGACCTATGTAAGCACGGCCAAAACAACCGATTGCCGAAACCAACCTCACCGCTCGATCCCATGTCCACGGTCGCGCAGACCATCCCGCTCGATCTCCTGCTGTCGCTCCAGCTCTTTCACCCGTTCCTGTTCTTGCGCGGCCTCCTGCGCCTGATGCCGTTCCTCGGCCTCACGGCCTTCACGCAGCGCCGCCGCTCGGTCTGCCAGACCCTCACGGTCAACGCCCTCCGCCGCCGCTTCGCGCAGTCGTGCCGCCAAATCCTGCGAAGACTGCGGTGCATCCCGCTCCGGCGCATCGACACCCTGTTCCTTTTCGCGGCCCTGCCGCGCCTCCCACGCATCCCGCAACCGCGTGGCAAGATCGCTCCGGTCGGACCGGTCAGGTTCTTCCTCTCGGCCGTCACGGCCCCCGGCAAGCGCCAGCTCGGACTGTCCTGAATCCGCAAACCTCGCAGGTTCCAGACGGTCCATGACCCGCTCCGCCGCACGGTCCAGCCAATCGCGGACCTGTCCGGTCAGCTCCTGCACCACCTGCCTGACCTCAGCGGCACGGTCCTTGACCTCATGCCAGACGCGCACGGCGGCAACCTCGATGCCGCGCTCCTTGAGCTGCCACGCGCCAAGGGAAAGCTGCGGCAGGGGCGGGCGGTCCAATGACATGGCCCGCACAGTCTCCTGCAGATCCGCGCCCTCGTCGCCGCGCTCCCGCGCCACCGCCGCCATCTCAAGCGCCTCGTCGCGCTGTGCCACGAGGGTCCGGTGATCCACGCGGTCCTCGATGCCGGCCCGCTCAAGGGCCGCATTGCTGTCCCGCGCCCACGCCTCACGCCAGCCCTCAAGAACCTCGACCTTGTTCCAGTCGCGGTTTTTGGTGGTGAAGCCGTCTGCGTCCACCTCACGGGTGGTCAGCAGGATATGGGCGTGATGGTTGCGTTCATCCCCTGCACGCCCCGGCGCGTGCAGGGCGATGTCGGCCACCATGCCCCGGTCCACGAACTGCGCCTGGGCGAAGTCGCGGACCAGCGCGACCCGCGCCGCGTGGGTCAGCTCGGCGGGAAGCGCCACCCGCACCTCGCGGGCGACCTGGCTGTTCTTGCGGGTCTCGGCCTCCTCGACCCGGTTCCACAGCTCGGATCGGTCACGGACCCAATCCGGCGCGTGGTCCGGGGCGAGGATTTCCGTGTGATCGACGCCGCCGCGCTTGGCGTAATCGAAGACCAGCCCGGTGCGGCGGTCGTCGATACGCTCAGCCACGCGGTAGGCGATTGCCGCCGTAGCTGAACGCCCCTGGCTGCGGGAAATCATCGTTGCGCGTAAATGATAGATCGCCATTCGGTGCCGCACTTCGCTTAGGGGTCGAGGGGAAACGCCAGTCTCCCCCGCCCACACAAACTCGACAGAGTTTGTATAAGTGGGCACTTCGTGTCTTGCACCCTGACGCAACCTTTGCGAGCACTTCGTGTCTTGCACCCTGACGCAACCTTTGCGAGCACTTCGTGTCTTGCAC
>OJEN01000712.1_pt1 | contig 10184 bp, 6 predicted proteins | sample 1593351 | NCBI WGS metagenome assembly OJEN01 (sample SAMN05416777, study PRJEB24817) | seawater metagenome | isolation source: Sea water | place: Canada:Atlantic | collected 2013-11 | reverse complement strand
CTTTGATCTTGATCTGCCTGCATTGCGGCAGGCGATCACCGATCTTCCCGGCGTCAAGCAGGCGTCGCTGCGGGTGAAGCCGGGCGGCGTGTTGCAGGTGTCGGTACAGCCACGGGTGCCGGTCGCCGTTTGGCGCAGCCAGGATGGGCTGCTGCTGATCGACGCCGAGGGAAGCCCCATCGGCCAGCTTGCATCGCGTGGCGATCGCACGGACCTGCCCCTTGTGGTAGGCGAGGCGGCCAACCAGCGCGTGAGCGAAGCCCTTGAATTGATCCGCACGGCGGCTCCGTTGGGGGAGCGGCTGCGCGGTTTGGTGCGCATGGGAGAGCGGCGATGGGACGTCGTTCTTGACCGTGAGCAGCGTATCTTACTGCCCGAAACCCAGGCCGTTCAGGCGCTGGAGCGGGTGATCGCGCTGGAAGGCGCAAAGGATGTGCTGGCCCGCGACGTCGCGCGGGTAGACATGCGGTTGGCCCAACGGCCCACCGTGCAAATGAACAAGGACGCCACACAAGAATTGTGGCGCATCAGGCAGATTTCGGGACAGTGAAAAGATGATGGACCTATACGATAGTCAGCGATCCATGCGCCACATGCGTAAGCTTGCGATGCAACGCGGCGTGGTGGCTATTCTGGATGTGGGCACGTCAAAGATCGCCTGCCTGGTGCTGCGGTTTGACGGCACGGGCCGCGTCTCTGAGGAGGGCGAGATCGGATCGCTTGCGGGGCAGTCTGGTTTTCGTGTGATCGGGGCTGCGACCACGCGGTCGCGCGGGGTCCGCTTTGGCGAGATTTGCGCCATGCAGGAAACCGAACGCGCTGTGCGTACCGCGCTGCAGGCGGCGCAGAAAATGGCGAACATCCGTGTGGATCACGTGATCGCCTGTTTCTCGGGGGCTGAACCGCGCAGCTACGGTCTGGATGCCGAGCTGGATCTGGAAGGGCAGGTCGTGTCCGAGCAGGATGTCGCGCAGGTTCTGGCCAATTGCGACGTGCCCGAATACGGCGAGGGCCGCGAAGTGCTGCATGCGCAGCCGGTGAACTTTGCGCTGGATAACCGGTCGGGCCTGTCCGATCCCCGCGGCCAATTGGGCAATACCCTGTCGGTCGATATGCATATGCTGACCGTGGACGCGGCGGCGGTTCAACACCTTGCCCATTGCATCAAACGCTGTGACCTCGAACTGGCGGGCGTTGCGTCTTCGGCCTATGTCTCGGGGATTTCATCGCTGGTCGAGGACGAACAGGAGCTTGGTGCCGCCTGTATCGATCTTGGCGGCGGGTCGACCTCTGTTTCGATCTTCATTCGCAAACACATGATCTATGCCGACAGCGTGCGCATGGGCGGGGATCACATCACCTCTGACATCTCTATGGGGTTGCAGGTGCCAACGGCCAACGCCGAACGGATCAAGACCTTCTATGGCGGGGTGCATGCGACAGGCATGGACGATCGCGAGATGATCGATATCGGTGGCGACACCGGGGATTACGAACACGACCGTCGCACCGTGAGCCGTGCCGAGCTGATCGGCATCATGCGCCCCCGTGTCGAAGAAATTCTGGAAGAAGTCCGCGCCCGTCTGGATGCCGCGGGCTTTGACCACCTGCCAAGCCAGCAGATCGTGCTGACCGGCGGCGGCAGTCAAATTCCGGGCCTTGATGGTCTGGCAAGCAAGATTTTGGGCCAACAGGTCCGTTTGGGCCGCCCGCTGCGCGTGCATGGCCTGCCACAAGCCGCAACCGGTCCGGGTTTCGCCTCTGCTGTAGGGTTGGCGCTGTTTGCCGCGCACCCGCAGGACGAGTGGTGGGACTTTGACATTCCCGCCGACCGCTACCCATCCCGGTCGTTGAAGCGCGCTGTCAAGTGGTTCCGCGACAACTGGTAACCCCCAGATGCGGTGCGCGCGTCGAAATCATGAGAAAACCGGCAAAAAAACGCCCATATAATGTGTCAAAACCGTGTTTTCTAGGTGACGCATGGGCGTTCTCCCTATACAATAAGGGGGATTGCACAAAAAATGCTCCGTAAGCGAGCTAAACAATACAGGCGGATGGCTCATGACCCTTAATCTTTCAATGCCCGGACAGGGCGACCTGAAACCCCGCATCACAGTGTTTGGTGTTGGCGGGGCAGGCGGCAACGCCGTGAACAACATGATCGAGAAAGAGCTCGACGGTGTTGATTTCGTGGTTGCCAACACAGACGCGCAAGCGTTGCAGCAAGCCAAAGCGGAAAGCCGCGTTCAGCTGGGCATCAAAGTGACCGAAGGTCTGGGTGCGGGCGCGCGGGCATCTGTCGGTGCTGCCGCTGCCGAAGAAAGCATTGAACAGATTGTCGACCACCTGGCCGGCGCGCACATGTGTTTTATCACCGCCGGTATGGGCGGGGGCACCGGGACAGGGGCCGCGCCGATCATCGCGCAGGCTGCGCGTGAACTGGGTGTTCTGACCGTTGGTGTTGTGACCAAGCCGTTCCAGTTTGAGGGCATCAAGCGGATGCGTCAGGCTGAGGACGGGATCGAGGCGCTGCAAAAGGTCGTCGATACACTGATCATCATTCCCAACCAGAACCTGTTCCGTCTGGCGAATGAAAAAACCACCTTTACCGAAGCATTCTCCATGGCGGATGACGTGCTGTACCAAGGTGTCAAAGGCGTCACGGATCTGATGGTCCGACCCGGCCTGATCAACCTCGACTTTGCGGACGTGCGCGCCGTTATGGACGAGATGGGCAAAGCGATGATGGGCACCGGCGAGGCAGAGGGCGAAGATCGCGCCATCCAGGCCGCCGAGAAGGCCATCGCGAACCCGCTGCTGGACGAAATCAGCCTGCGCGGTGCCAAGGGCGTTCTGATCAACATCACCGGCGGTCACGACCTGACCCTGTTCGAACTGGACGAAGCGGCGAACCGTATCCGCGAAGAAGTCGACCCAGACGCGAATATCATCGTGGGGTCCACGCTCGACACCGAACTGGGTGGCGTTATGCGCGTGAGCGTTGTTGCCACTGGGATCGATGCGGTTGACGTCAATACCGAGATGCCCGTGCCGCGCCGCTCCATGTCGCAGCCTTTGCCTGCCAAAGCGCCAGAGGTTGAACAAGCCCCCGCCGCCGAAGCACCTGCACCCGTTGCCGCACAAGCCGAGTACGAAGAAGAGCCACAGCAGCAGCTGTTCAAGGAAGAAGCCGCGGTCAACCACAGCGGTTTCTCTGACACATCCTATGAAGACGAAGCGTCGGACGCAGATGATCTGCCACCCCCCGCCTACCGTCCCGAGGTTGCGTCCTTCCAGCCGCGCCGCGAAGAGGTGAATGTCGACGCGCAAGAGCAAGAGGCGTTTGTCGCGCCACGCGCCCCTGCACCCGGCACCCCATCGCCCGAAGCACTGGCCCGTCTGCGCGCCGCCGCGCAAAAAGCGTCGCCAAGCCAGCAGCAACAGCGTCAGCCACAAGCGCAGCCGCAGCAGCAGCGTCAACAACCCGCCGCCGAGCAGGGTGAGAAGCGCTTTGGCATCAACTCGTTGATCAACCGCATGACCGGTCACGGTGAGGCGGAAACACAGCAGCAGCGCCCCGCACGTCAGCAGCCGCCGGTTCAGACCCGCGCGACCTCTGCCGCGCCACAGCCGCGCGACGTTCAGGACGAAGATCAAGAGCGGATCGAAATCCCCGCCTTCCTGCGTCGTCAGGCGAACTAAGCTTACCTAAGACGTCCTCGTAAACGTCCGAAAGGCCACCCTTAGGGGTGGTCTTTTTCGTTAGCGCCACAACTTTAGGCGTGCTGCGGTGCAGCAATTGGGGTGTGCGGGTCGATAACATTCGTTGAAATGTTGCTGTTATATGTTCACGCTTCGCCGTCGTTTCAGGGATGATCGGGAGCCTGAAATATATATATAACAATGGTTTATTGGGGGTATGCGCACGTTAACGCCCAATTGTGACAGTGATGTTTCAGACGGTAGCAATGATTGAATTGAGCATTAGGAACGGCCCCGTTAGGACAGAGTTCAACTTAGACAGATGATCTTTGGACAGTGAGTATTGACCGTGCAGACAACCATTAAGACAGCGATCAGCTTTAGCGGCACCGGCCTTCATTCAGGCCGTCCTGCAACTGTGACGATCCGTCCGGCTGGTGCGCATCACGGTATCTGGTTCTCGCGCAGTGACGTGGATGTGGGCGATCGCCTGATCCCCGCCCGCTGGGACGCGGTGAATCGCTCGCCTCTTTGCACCAAGCTGGAAAATGCGGCGGGTCTGCAAATCTCTACTGTTGAACACCTGATGGCCGCACTGGCCGGTTGTGGCATCCACAACGCGCTGGTCGAGATCGACGGCCCCGAAGTGCCAATCCTCGACGGCTCTGCCGCGCCCTTCGTGCGTGGTATCATGCAGCGCGGCGTGCGCGTGCTGGCGGCCCCTGTGCGTGCTTTCGAAGTGCTGAAAACGGTCACCGTGACGGATGGAGAGGCCTCGGCCACTATCGCACCGGCAGAGACCCTGAAGATCGACTTTGTCATCGACTTCGCCGATGCCGCCATTGGCCATCAGGAAAAGTCGCTGGTCATGAACAACGGCAGCTTCGCCCGCGAACTTTGCGACAGCCGGACCTTCTGCCGTCAGGCGGATGTCGACGCGATGCAGGCGAACGGTCTGGCATTGGGCGGTCACGCTGGTGAAAATGCCGTCGTCTTCGACGGCGACCAGGTGCTGAGCCCCGGTGGTCTGCGTCACGCCGACGAACCCGTACGCCACAAGATGCTGGATGCCTTGGGTGATCTGGCGCTGGCCGGTGCACCGCTGATCGGCCATTACACCGGCGTGCGCGCCGGCCACAGCCTGACCAACACGCTGCTGCGGGCGCTGTTCGCGACCCCCGGTGCCGTGCGCATGGTTGAATGTGACGCGCAAATGGCGTCGCGTCTGCCCGGCTTTGGCCTTGAGTGGGACGAAATCCCCGCCGTTGCCTGAAAGCGGTAACGCGATGTCGCAGGGCAGGGCGTTAACGACGGTTGAAACTCCGGTGGGGCTTGGGTAATCCTTTGTTTACGATTTGGCCCGTCGACAGCCGCCCTTGCAGGGGACTGCCGAATGGTCGTTTTGTTGCGCGAAACCTTGTGCTAGTCACGGGCAAAGGCGTATCGTGAAACGTGACGCAGAGTTTAAAGCGAGGGTGAAACGCATGACGGGTACGATGTCGCGCAAGCGGGTGGTCGGTGCGGTGCTTTTGGCGGGCGTTCTTGGCGCGTGCGGTGGTGCTCAGGACACGGGTCGGACGACCAACAGCTTCTTCAACCCTCAGGAAATCCCGCTTGAAACATACTCGGCCGAGCAGATTTACGAGCGTGGCGAATTTGAACTGAACCGTAAACGCCCTGCCGAAGCCGCTGAATATTTCTCCGAGATTGAACGCCTCTACCCCTATTCCGAATGGGCCAAGCGGGCGCTGATCATGCAGGCTTTCGCCTATCATCAGGATCAGGATTACCCCAACAGCCGCTCTGCCGCGCAGCGCTATATTGATTTCTTCCCCGATGATGATGACGCATCCTATGCAAGCTACCTTCTGGCCCTAAGCTATTATGACCAGATCGACGAAGTTGGCCGCGATCAGGGATTGACGTTTCAGGCGCTGCAAGCACTGCGTCGCGTGATCGAGGATTATCCGGACAGCGAATATGCGCGGTCTTCCGTGCTGAAATTCGATCTGGCGTTTGACCATCTGGCGGGCAAGGAAATGGAAGTGGGGCGCTATTATCTGCGTCGCAAACACTATACCGCGTCGATCAACCGCTTCCGCGTCGTGGTCGAGGATTTCCAGACAACCACCCACACCGCCGAGGCGCTGCACCGTCTGGTAGAGGCGTATCTGTCGCTGGGTCTCACGGACGAGGCGCAGACCGCAGGCGCCATTCTGGGGCACAACTACCAGTCCACCGAATGGTACGAGGCAAGCTATAAGCTGCTGACCGGTCAGGGTCTTGAAATGAAGTCCTTCGGCGATAACTGGTTGACCGCGATCTACCGCCAAACGATCAAGGGCGAATGGATCTGACCCAAGCGCCTTTTGACGGCCCACACGGATAGTGACCCATGCTACGCGGCCTAGATATTTCGGATATGCTGATCATCGACCGGCTGGAACTTGCGTTTCAGCCGGGTTTGAACGTTCTGACCGGCGAAACCGGGGCAGGTAAATCGATCTTGCTCGATAGTCTCGGGTTCGTGCTGGGCTGGCGCGGGCGCGCCGATCTGGTGCGTCAGGGCGCGTCACAGGGCGAGGTCACGGCGTGGTTCGACCTGCCCGAAGGTCACGCCGCCCACGCGGTGCTGGAAGAGGCGGGCCTGCCCGGCGGGGGCGAGCTGATCTTGCGCCGTATCAACGGGTCTGACGGGCGCAAAACGGCTTGGGTCAATGACCGCCGCTGCTCGGGCGAGGTGCTGCGCGCGCTGTCGGAAACGCTGGTCGAATTGCACGGCCAGCATGACGACCGCGGCTTGCTTGACCCCAAGGGCCACCGCGCCATTCTGGATGAATTCGCGGGCACCGCCCCGCTGCGCGACAAGGTGCGGCAGGCATGGTCTGCCTTGGCTGCGGCGCGCAAGGCTGCCAAACAGGCCGCCGTCGAACGCGAGGCCATTGCCGCCGAAGAAGAATACCTGCGCCACGCCGTGGCAGAGCTGGACAAGCTGGACCCGCAAGCGGGCGAGGAAGAACAGCTCGACGCGCGCCGTCGCCTAATGCAAAGCGCCGAAAAGATCCGCAGCGATGTGGTCAACGCCTACGAGATGATGGGGCAGGGCGGGGCAGAGACACAGCTGGGCGACGCCCTGCGCTGGCTCGACGGGGTGGCCCATAAAGCCGACGGCGCGCTAGAGGCCCCGATGGCGGCGCTTTCGCGTGCGATGGTCGAATTGGACGAGGCGATGGAAGGCGTGGTCGCCGCCATCGACACCATGTCGTTCAACCCGATCGAGCTGGAAGAAACCGAAGAGCGCCTCTTTGCGATCCGCGCCATGGCCCGCAAGCACGAGGTGCTGGCCGACGATCTGGCGGGCTTTGCCGATACGCTGCGCGGCAAGCTGGACGCGCTTGACGCAGGCGAGGCCGCACAGGCGGGCCTAGAGAAAGCCGTGCGCGACGCCCAAGCCGCCTATGATGCCGCAGCCGACGCCCTGACCGATGCGCGCCGCAAGAAAGCGGGCAAGCTGGACAAGGCCGTCGCGGCAGAGCTTGCCCCGCTCAAGATGGAGCGCGCAGTTTTTGCCACGCAGATCACCGAGGAAACGCCCGGACCGGAAGGCCGCGATGCGGTGTCTTTTACCGTGGCCACCAACCCCGGCGCGCCTGCGGGCCCACTGGGCAAGATCGCATCGGGCGGGGAGCTCAGCCGCTTTCTGCTCGCGCTCAAGGTCTGTCTGGCCAAGGGGCAAACCGGCCTGACGATGATCTTCGACGAAATCGACCGGGGTGTCGGCGGTGCGACGGCCGATGCGGTGGGGCGTCGTCTGGCGGCGCTGTCGCAGGGCGGGCAGGTGCTTGTTGTCACCCACTCCCCCCAGGTTGCCGCTTTGGGCGCGCATCACTGGCGTGTGTCCAAGGCCGTGTCCAAGGGCATGACCCTATCGACCGTCACGCCGCTGTCAGCGCCGGAACGCGTGGACGAGGTCGCGCGGATGCTGGCTGGGGATACGATTACCGAGGCCGCACGCGCTGCCGCGCGCGAGCTTTTGGGCGAAGAATTCGCCAGCTAGCGGCACAGTCTTGATTGCAGGGGTTTTAACGCAGGCGGCTCTGTCCTAGACATGGGTAAACCCTGACAGCAAAGCCGCCATGCCTTTGAAACCGCGCCCCTTTCTGAACCAGCAGTATGACACATTGTGCAGCCATGCGCGTCTGGGGTGGGATGTGTTGCGTGAGAAGGGGCCGGGCAAGGTCACCTTCTGGTTCATCGCGCTTGCAATCGGCATCTCGGCAGGCTTTGCCGCGCTGTTTTTTCGTAAAGGGATCAACGCGTTACAGGCGTTTCTTTATGGTACCGAAGATGTGCAGCACCTGCATAGTTTTATCGGCAGCCTTGACTGGTATTGGGTCGTTCTGATCCCCACCATCGGCGGGCTGACCGTGGGGCTGATCTTGCATAATTTCACCCGAGATGCCCGTGTGCGCAGCGTCGGCGATGTGATCCTTGGCGCGGCATTGCACGAAGGTCGGGTGGAAACACGGGCCGGTATTGCGTCGGCACTGGCCTCGCTGATCACGCTGAGCACCGGCGGATCGTCAGGGCGAGAAGGGCCGGTGGTCCACCTTGCGGGGGTGATCTCGACCCTGGTGAGCCGCCGGATCAATGCCAGCGGTATTACCGGCCGTGACCTGCTGGGCTGCGCCGTTGCGGCGGCCGTCTCTGCCAGCTTTAATGCCCCGATCGCAGGCGCGCTTTTTGCGCTCGAGATCGTGTTGCGCCACTTTGCCGTACACGCCTTTGCCCCCATCGTGATCGCGTCGGCCGCCGGCACTGTGATCAACCGGTTGGAATTCGGCGGTCTGACCGAATTTGAGCTACCCACCGTGGGCGATATGTCCTTCTATGCCGAGCTGCCCGCCTTCCTGCTGCTGGGGCTGACCTGCGGCGTGGTGGCGGTCTTTCTAATGCGCGGTATCTTCTGGGCCGAGGATCTCGGCAACTTCATACAGGCGCGCAGCAAGCTGCCGCGCTACCTGCGCCCTGCCGTGGCAGGGGCAATCCTTGGCGTGATTGCGCTGTGGTTCCCGCATATCATCGGTGTCGGATACGAGACGACAACCCGCGCGTTAAGCGGTGATATGATCCTGCACGAAGCCGTTGTCTTTGCCGTGCTCAAGATCATCGCGGTGTCGATCACCCTTGGCGGGCGGATGGGCGGCGGGGTGTTTTCGCCCTCGCTGATGCTGGGGGCGCTGACGGGGCTGGCCTTCGGGTTGATCGCCACGGGCGTCTTTCCCACGATGTCGGGGGCCACGTCGCTTTATGCGCTGGCGGGCATGGGCGCGGTGGCAGCTGCCGTTCTGGGGGCGCCGATCTCTACCACCTTGATTGTATTCGAACTGACCGGAGACTGGCAGACAGGTCTGGCGGTGATGGTCGCTGTGAGCATGTCGACCGCGCTTGCCTCGCGTCTGGTGCACCGCAGCTTTTTCCTGACGCAGATGGAACGCCGCGGTATCCACCTTGCCGCCGGTCCTCAGGCCTATCTGCTGGGCATGTTCATGGTGGGCCGCATCATGCGCCGCCCCGACGACCTGCGCGCTGCGAACGAAGAAACCTGCTGGGATCTGATCGGCGAGGGGACCTATATCGACGGCACCGCCACGCTAGAAGCCGCGATGCCGATTTTCGAGCAGACCGGCGCGGCGTTTATTCCCGTGGTCACGCTAAAGCCCGAATCGCCGCCCGAACTTTTGGGTGCGCTGTTCCATGTGGATGCGCTTAAGGCCTATAACCGCGCCCTGGCCGAGACAGCGGCCGAGGAACACTCCTGATTGTCGCTGTATTCGCGACAGTAGGCGCAGCAGGGCTGAACTGTCCTAAAATATTGAAATGCGTCTGAAATGCGGCGGTAATTTGTCTTTCTTGCGTTCCTCAGCGTAAGCTACACTCTGGGTATAGCTTAGGGGGATTTGAACATGCTTGGATTGACTTTATTACCAGCGCTCGCGCTTTTGGGATTTGCGGGATTGATTGGCAGCGACAGCGATGACGATGATACCAATGACGACATGCAAGACGTGGCAGAGCCCGAGGTTGCAGACCCGCAGATCGCCACGCAGCAGGGCACCAACGGCCCTGATCTGGTCACGGGCACGGGCGCGGATGATGACATCGACGCGTTTGGCGGTGACGACACGGTAAACGGCTTTGGCGGCGATGACACGGTGCAGGGCGGCGCGGGCAATGACCTGCTGAACCTTGGCGGTGGCGACAATCTTGGCAATGGCGAAGAGGGGCGCGATACCGTCAACGGTGGGCCGGGTGCCGACACATTGCTGGGCGGGAACGGCGCGGACAGTCTTTCAGGCTTCGGGGGCACCGATGACCTGTCCGGCGGGCAGGGCAGCGATATGCTGCGCGGTGGTCTGGGTGATGATCTGCTCAATGGGAACAACGGCAGCGATACGCTTGATGGCGGGTCTGATAACGAC
>OJEN01000709.1_pt1 | contig 10215 bp, 10 predicted proteins | sample 1593351 | NCBI WGS metagenome assembly OJEN01 (sample SAMN05416777, study PRJEB24817) | seawater metagenome | isolation source: Sea water | place: Canada:Atlantic | collected 2013-11 | reverse complement strand
GCTGTGGAATAGCCCATGGCACCCCCGACATCGAGCACAAGTTCACTGTTTGAAATTGCCAACGCATCCAGCATTTTGGCCAATGTGCGCGGCTCCAGCAAAACACGGCCCTGCCCCAGATCAAGGTTTTCGCCCATATAGGCGGCCTCGCGTTGGGCGGCGGGAACAAAGTCTTCGCGGGGGACGGCAAGCATCGCCTCAATGATCGGAAACTTGGTCACATCGGAAGGTCGGACCTGTGTGTCGACCATCATAGTACGGCGCGCAAGGAAATCGCTCATTAGCTAAACTCATCTGTTCAGATTCTCTTGAAACAGGTGTGCCACATCGCCTGCGGCGCGGCAACGGGTGCGCGCCCATTTTCACCGTGCGAGGGGACTTGCAGCTGAAGATGTGATCATATAGCACTGCACGAACCATCGGCTGGCGAGTTGGCGGAGTGGTTACGCAGCGGATTGCAAATCCGTGTACAGGAGTTCGATTCTCCTACTCGCCTCCACTATATTCCCCTATATAAATTATGTTTCTCACAGGCTGACCGCGCGTGGCATGCGTCGTGGCTATGGCATCCTCTATGTTTTAACCGTATCATCCGCCAAATACGGAAAATTGCGCCTATTGACCCGACTGGCCGTTGCCCGGCGGGCGGTGATGTGGCATCTCACGAGACAAATAACTGAACGAAAGAGTTTAGCTGATGACAGATTTCACAGCCCGCCGCACCATGATGGTTGATACTCAGGTGCGCCCTTCGGATGTTACCAAGTTCCCGATCATTGATGCGATGCTTAAGGTGGCGCGCGAGGATTTTGTGCCGGTGGCCCGCCGCGAGGCAGCTTATCTGGGCGAAAACATCAGCTTGGGCGAAGGACGCGTGCTGCTTGAGCCGCGGACGCTGGCCAAGATGCTGGACGATCTTGGGGTCGAGAATGACGAGCTGGTGCTCGATATCGGCTGTGGCTACGGCTATTCCTCTGCCGTGATCGCACATATGGCCGAAGCGGTCGTCGCCGTCGAGGATGACGAGCAGATGGCGAAAGAAGCGCAGGAAGCCCTGATCAACGCGGATATCGACAATGTCATCGTACACCACGGCCCGCTGGCTGATGGGGCACAGCAACATGGGCCCTATGATGTAGTGATCGTGCAAGGCGGCGTGGCTGACGTGCCCGAAGCGCTGTTGGCGCAGCTCAAGGATGGCGGGCGGATCGCTTGCCTGTTCATGGACGGCCCCCTGGGCGAGGTGCGTTTGGGCTACAAAAGCGAACGTGGCATCAGCTGGCGCAAAAGTTTCAACGCCGCCGCACCTGTCCTGGACGGGTTTACCCGCGCGAAAGAATTCCAGCTTTAAGCTATCAGAACTGCTGCAGATGACGGCAGATGCAGTGACACCGATGGAGTGTAAAATATGATGAATACGGGCAAGATGCGGTCCGTCCGCAGCATGATCGCGGCGTCCTGCGTCGGTTTGGGGCTGCTGGCACCGATGGCCACACAGGCAGAGACATTGGCCGATGCGCTGGTCGGGGCCTATAACAACTCGGGCCTGCTGGACCAGAACCGCGCCGTGTTGCGCGCCGCAGACGAAGATGTGGCGATCGCGAAATCCGCGCTCAAGCCGGTGCTGCAATGGACGGGAAACCTGACACAATCCTATAACCGGTCGGTCAGCGGGGGCACCAGCACCATCCCGGCGGGTTTCAAAAGCTCTACCGATTCACTGACGACATCGGTGAATCTTGTGGCGTCGCTGCTGGTCTATGACTTCGGGTCGTCGCGCTATGCGATCGAGGCGGCAAAAGAAACCGTGCTTGCCACGCGCGAAACGCTGGTCAGCGCCGAACAGCAGATTCTGCTGCGCGCCGTTGATGCCTATATGACCGTGATCCAGACGCAGCAGCTTGTCTCTCTGGCCGAGAATAACGTGCGGGTTCTGACGCAGGAATTGCGCGCCGCCCGTGACCGTTTCGAAGTGGGGGAGGTGACCCGCACCGACGTATCACTTGCCGAAGCACAGCTGGCCGCCGCGCGGAGCAATCTTGCCGGTGCGCAGGGCGATTTCATCAGTGCGAAAGCCTATTACAAGGTGGCCGTGGGGCGTGAGCCCGGTCGTCTAAGCCCGCCGCCAAGCCTGCCGAAACTGTCCAACAGCATCGCGACCGCCAAGGCACTTGCGGTGCGTCAGCACCCCGATATCCTGACCGTCCAGCACCAGGTCGCGGCTGCCGATCTGCTGGTACGCAGCAACGAAACCGCACTGAAGCCCAATGTCTCGGTGCAGGGGGCTTACGGTCTGACCGAGACGTTTGATTCCCAAGCCTCGACACGCAGCGGGTCGATCGGCTTTCAGGTCGGGCAAACGATCTATCAAGGCGGTGCCTTGTCGGCCGGTGTTCGCAAAAGCCAGGCGCAGCGCGACGCACAGCGCGGCAACCTGCATGTGGTGGTTAAAGACGTGGAGCGCGCGGTCAGCGATGCCTATGCGGGGCTTGCCTCTGCCCGAGCGCAGATCGAAGCCTCCCAGCGTCAGGTCCGCGCCGCACAGATCGCCTTTGACGGTATCCGCGAGGAAGCCAGCTTGGGCGCGCGCACCACACTTGATGTGCTGGACGCAGAGCAATCCTTGCTCGACGCCCGTTCTGCCCGTGTGTCGGCGCAATCGCAGCTTTATGTTGCGGCCTATTCCGTGCTCTCCGCGACGGGTCAGTTGACCGCGCAGGACCTGAAACTGCCGGTGCAGATCTATGATCCATCCGCCTATTATAATATGGTTAAGGACGGCCCGACGAAATACTCCAAAGAGGGGAAGCAGTTGGATCGTGTGCTGAAGGCGCTGCAAAAAGACTGACATTTTCACCACCCCCATTGTGAGAAGCCAACCTTCGGGTTAGACTATTCGCGAAGAACGAGTGGTGATTAAATATGTCCGAAACCGTCACAAATGCAGAGGTCGAAGACGTGCTGTCTTCGATCCGCCGTCTGGTCTCCGAAGATCGCAAACCAGCGCAGAAGCCGTCGGAAGCGCCTGCGATTGAAGAGAAACTTGTGCTGACGCCGTCCTTGCGCGTGTCCAATGACGCGCCTGTGGCCGCCCCTCGGAAAGAGGCGAAGCCAGAGGCGGTTCAGCCCCGGTCGGCGTCCTATCAGGATGCGATGCAGGACATGGATACCGACCTTGAGACGGACGAGGGGGCGGATTTGTCCGCCTCGGATCGCAATCAAGTTGCCGAAGATTTTAAGTTTATTTCCGGCCGCGAACCGCGTTTTCGCGCCCAGTTCGCTACGCCCGCAGGGGATGGCAAGCCGCAGGATACGACCGAGCCGCCGCGCAAGTTGGCCTTTAGCGCGCCACGTGCTGCGGCATACTCCACCGATATGCTCAACCTTGGCTCATCCGAGCTCGTCGATGATGTGCCACCGACGCCGGACCGGTTGAGCGCGAAAATCGCGGCCCTCGAAACAGCGATCAGCCGCATTCCCGAAAACTGGGAACCTGACGAGCCCGGCAAAAGCGATTACTCCGGCAGCGAAGACCCCGCGATGGCCTGGGAAGATGACGTTGAGTTCGACGCCACCGGCGCGCCTGTGTCCGATGCCGCCCCAAACGATGCGGAAGAGGCCCTGCTGGACGAGGATATGGGATGGCACGATGCAGTCGAGGCCCATGCACCCCAAGAGCGTGCCGAACCCCAAGACCGCGTAGTGGACGGCCCCTTTGCCACCCGCGTGACCGCAGCAGATGCGACTGTGACCGATACCACCGACGCCGCTGCCGAAACGGCGCAGGATGATGATGCAACGCTCGGTTTCGGGCCGGATGAATATCTGGACGAAGAGATGCTGCGTGATCTGGTGTCTGAAATTGTCCGCACAGAGCTGCAGGGGGCCTTGGGTGAACGGATCACCCGCAACGTCCGCAAACTGGTGCGCCGTGAAATTCACCGCGCCCTGACGTCGCAAGATCTGGAATAAAGAACCTTTAGCGCGAACGCGCATCTTAGTGGATAAAGGGGCAGGGCGTCACGCAAGCCCCTTGCCAGATGTGTTGCAGCTCAGGCCAAGACGCCGCCGCCGCAACGTCCGCTTCGAGCCCGTAGTATCCGTTACCTAAACACTGAGCTATTGGTCAGCATGATCCGAAATCTTCAGAGACTCATCGAGCGCCAGATACAGAAGGCGAAGCTGCAAGGTCAGCTTGAAGGTCTTGAAGGCGAAGGCAAAACCACTGCCTGATCGCTCAGCGGATGCTTTTGTGGATGCGGGAGAAGCTGCGGGGTTCCGGATTGTGGCTCAAGCCGGTGTCGTGCCAGAAGAAATCGAACTCAAGAAGAAGATGGCTGCGCATCAGGGCCACCTCGCCACGCTTGCGAACGGGCCTGAACGGAAGGAAGCGATGGCTGAACTCGCTCGCCTTGAACTGCAATACAATATCGCTCGTGAAGCTCGCCAGAAGTTCATGCGCAGATAAATTCTACTCCCTATCTTTTTTGGAAAGCAGCGGGAGCATTTTTCCTGATCGCGCTGCCTCAGCGAACGCCAGCTTCGTCGCTACAACCTAGATTCAAGACCCCAGCACTCTCGCAGAAATCCACCACTGTCGGGACTTTACCGTTTCGGCGCAACGCATCAGGTAAGGGGCTCGGGCGTCACACCTTGCCCGTTTGCGCATCAGGCGGGCGCAACGCTTTCCGGCATAGCACAATTGCATTTAGTCAAAAAAAACGCGGCCCGTGAGCCGCATCTTTTTGTTCAAACTTTTGGCAGTCTTCAGGCAGCTTCAGCCTGTTGTGCAGCGTGGCGACGCTCGGACTCTTCGCGGGACAGGGCGACAGAGGTACGGACACCTTTGCCAACAAAGTCCATCAGACCTTCGACAACACGCTCGTTGGGGTCGATGCCCGCGCAGCTCAATACTTCGCGGCCATCGCGGGAGCGGGCCCAACGGGCAATCTGTTCAGGACCGTTGCCGTATTTTTTGTCATCGGCAATCGCATCGTCCAATGCAGCCAGTACCACAGCTGCGAAAAGTTTGCGGGCACGGTTACCTTGTTCATTGTTAAAGGCAGTGCCATCAACGAAATCTTTCATCTCGTCGTCCTTTCTATTATTCTTGCTCTTGTCATTTAGGCGTGGGGTTCCTTATGACCGAAAGAGCTCGATTCGGATACACCTTTATTGCATAACACTCATGCATTTACTGCATAGCTTTCGCGGTTGCAGCATCGGGTGCGCTGTCTTGCGGGGGTCGACGTTGATATATATAGGTCGGTCCAATCTCTCTTCAACTTCATTGCTATGGTGCTGATACATGCCAAAGATTAACGGGAACGAAATTCGGCCAGGAAATGTGCTCGAGCATAACGGTGGTCTCTGGGCAGCGGTCAAGGTCGATCATGTCAAACCGGGCAAGGGCGGCGCCTTTGCTCAGGTCGAAATGCGCAACCTGCGCAACGGGTCGAAACTGAACGAACGCTTCCGCAGCGCCGACAAGGTTGAAAAGGTCCGGCTAGAGCAAAAAGACCAACAATTCCTGTATGAAGACGCAGGTATGCTGGTTCTGATGGACACCGAAACATACGAGCAAGTGCAGCTTTCAGCCGAGCTTCTGGGCGAACGTCGCCCCTTCTTGCAGGACGGTATGATGGTCGTGGTCGAGTATCACGAGGAAGAGGCGCTGAACGCGTCCTTGCCACAAAAAGTAACCTGTAAAATTGTCGAAACTGAACCGGTCGTCAAAGGCCAGACAGCGGCGAATTCCTTCAAGCCAGCGGTGCTTGATAACGGCGTCAAAGTGATGGTGCCGCCCTTCGTCGGACAGGATGAAGAGATCATCGTGAACACCGAAACGATGGAATATTCCGAACGCGCGTAAGCTGTGGTGTGACGCTACGTCATAGCTTCGCTGCGATGCAGAGCCCCGGTGAACGCCGGGGCTCTTTTGCGTTGCGGGGCAGGCGGGGTATTGGGTTTGGAAGCCTCGGATCTCCCCAATCGCGGGTATTTGTTGCTGATATGCAACTTTTCCGGCGGGCTGCGCACGCCGTCATCTTGGCGTGCCTAATATTTACGCAGGGCCGTTGCGGGGCCTTAGCCGTCCGTCACCATGGTCACCGTGGCGTCCCCCGCCTGCATCGCCGCCTTGGCGCGGTCATACCGCAGATAGGCCAGCGCATGGGTGCCGGTGCGGGTAAAGATCGTACCGGCAGGTTTGCCATCGGCGGTGATGTCCGTGCCGGGTTCTACCGGCGCGCTGATCTCGACCTGGGCCAAGCCTTTGCGCAGCTCGGTCTTGTGTTTCATGCGGGCCGTTACCTCTTGTCCGACATAGCAGCCCTTGCGAAAATCCACGCCGTTCAGCCGCTCGAACCCCATTTCGAGGATGAAGCTGTCCGAGGTAAGCTCTGCCCCAGTTTCGGGGATCATATAGGTCACCCGCAGCGCGTCCCAATCGGTGGTGTCATCGGTTTGCGGTGTGTCGCGATAGGCGCGCCAGCCCATGCGGGCATCGCGGGGGTCGCTATAGGCATCGTCCGGTGAGTTCTCTAGCCCGCGGTGCAGATGCAATTCGGTCGCGTCTATGGTGACATCAGCCCGCAGCTTGTACATGGTCAGGCGTTGCACCAGCGCGTCGGCATCCGCTTCGGCCACGTCCAGCAAAACGCTGTCCCCGTCGGCGGACAGGAAGAAATCGGTGATGAATTTGCCTTGGGGCGTCAGGATCGCGGCATAGATCGGGGCCTGATCCAGCTTGCGGATATCGTTGGTCACAAGGCCCTGCAGAAACTCGCGGGTGTCGGGGCCTGACAGTCTCAGGATGCGGCGGCTGGTCATATCGCTTGTCCTTTCAATGGTTAACATGACATATAGCAGCGCAGTTCGAAGCTGAAAGGGGCAACCATGCGCGCGCCTATATCTGTTGTCATTCCGACCTTGAATGCCGAAGCGCCCTTGACCGGCTGCCTGACCGCCCTGATGGAGGGGCTGGAGGCGGGGCTGATCCGCGAGCTGATCATCAGCGACGGGGGGTCAACCGACATGACCCTGACATTGGCAGACGCATGGGGCGCAGAGATCGTCACCGGTCCGGCATCGCGGGGCGGACAGTTGCGGCGCGGCTGTGCGAAAGCGCAATCCGACTGGCTGCTGGTGTTACACGCCGATACGCGGCTGGCACCGGGGTGGACGAGGCCCGTCACCGCGCATCTGCAGGGGCAGAAAGCGGGCTGGTGCCAGCTTCAATTCGATCAGGGCGGCATGGCCGGCAAAGCGGTGGCCGCTTGGGCGAACCTGCGTAGCCGTTTGGGGCTTCCCTATGGCGATCAGGGACTGCTGCTGCCACGCGCGCTTTATCAATCGGTTGGTGGGTATCCTGATCAGCCGCTGATGGAGGATGTAGCGCTGGCGCGTGCCCTGCGCGGCCATCTGCTGGGGATGGACGTCACCGCGGTGACGTCGGCCGACAAATACGCGCGGCAGGGCTGGTTGCGTCGCGGGGCGCGTAACCTATGGACTTTGATCCGCTATTTCGCGGGGGTGGCCCCGGCCAAGCTGGCCGAGGGCTATGCCAAGTGACCCGCGTGCCGGGGGGTGGCCTAGTTGCCGAACAGCCGGAGCCCGATACGTTGCAGCAGGTTCGGCTCGACAGGTTTGAGGCCGCGTTCCATGCGCCGCATCGCCGCTAGATTGCGCCCGTCGCTGACGGTTTTTCCATCCTCGAACTGAAGCCGATAGAGATCGGCATAGATGCCGCCACGGGCCAGAAGGTCTTCGTGTTTGCCTTCGTCCATGACGCGACCACGGTCCATCACAACGATCTTATCCGCGCCGCGGATTGTAGACAGACGGTGGGCGATGACCAAGGTGGTGCGCCCCTGTGAAAGACGGTCCAGCGCTTGCTGCACGACTTTCTCTGACTGCGCGTCCAGCGCGCTGGTGGCTTCGTCCAACAGCAGGATCGGTGTGTTGCGCAGCAGGGCGCGGGCGATCACGACACGTTGGCGCTGCCCCCCCGACAGGGCAGAGCCGCGCGGACCGACGCGGGTTTCAAGCCCGTGTTCGAGCTTGGGCAAAAAGTCCGACACATGCGCCGCATCCAGCGCCTGCTGCAGCTCTTCGTCAGATACGTTCTCGCGGCCCAATACGATATTCTCGCGCAGGGTTTCGTCAAACAAAAGCGCCTCTTGCGTCACGACAGAGAACAAGCCGCGCAGCGCGGGGATGTCCATCTCTGTCAGGGGGACGCCCGCGATGCTGACGTTGCCCTCTTGCGGGTCGATCAGACGGGTCAACAGGTTGAATATCGTCGATTTCCCCGCGCCAGATGCACCGACAAGCGCCGTCGTCTCGCCTGCCGCAGCGTGCAGCGTGAGATTGTCCAGCACCTTGGCATCCCCGTAAGACAGGCTAACCCCTTCAAGCGCGATATGCGGTGGGGTGGTGGGCACAGGCGTGGGGTTGGCGGGCGAGGTGAGGTGTACCGGCTCGTCCATCAGCTCTTTCAGACGTTCCAGCGCGGCAGCGGCCGTCTGCCACAACCCGCTGATCGCGCCCAGACGACGCAGCGGGTTAAAAGTGAACCCCATCGCGGTAAAGAAGGTCATGAACTGACCGATGGTTTTCTCGCCCTCGATGATTTCGTTGCCGCCATAAAGGATCACGGCCATGAACCCGAGGCCCGAGATGATGTCGATCATCCCCGGAATGGCCGAGTTCCCGAAGGAGGCACGTACCTCGGTACGGATATAGGTTCTGGTCAGGTCGCGGTATTGCTTGGCCTGATACTTCTCGAGCGCGTTGAGCTTGATTTGCACGATGCCGTGGAAAACCTCGTCCAGCCGTGTCGACAGGGTCGCGCCCAGATCCCGTGCCTCGCGCGACCGCGCGCGCACAAAGCGCTGCGCCAATGCTGCGGGCATCACCATCAGCGGCAAGCCGATGCAGGCCAGCAGCGCCCAGACCGGATCGATAGAGATCGCGACGCCGAGCAACACAATCAGCCCGATCAAGTCGCGACCGGCACCGGTGATCACCGCCTGCCAGACCGACCCGATGGCATTCACATCCGATTGCACGCGCTGGATCAGAAATCCCGGCGGATTCTGTTGGTGAAAGGCCCCGTCCTGCACCATCATCCTGTCCAGCAGATCGATCCGCATATCAGCCGCCGACTTCTGCTTGATGCGTGTCAGCAGCACCTTTTGCACCACACCCGACACGGCGCGCAGGACGAAAATGCCCACCAGCACCAAACCAACCCACAGCAATGCGCCTTTCTCACCAGCGACGAACACCTGATCGAACATCGGCTGCATCAGCTTTGCCAAGCCGCCCATGGTCGAGGCCTCGATCGACATGAAGATGACCGCGACAAGCAGCACCCACATATGCTTTTTCAGATAGTCGCGCCAAAGCCAGGTCAGCAGTTCGCGCGAGGTATAGGTCACATCACTCATATAAAGGCCGGTTCCTTTGGGCATATACAGCTACGGGTTTACGCAGCCCTTGGGGGCAGGGCAAGCTGCCTGCGCGCTTTGTGTGATTGACGCGGCGCTGGCTGCGGATAAGTTGCAAGAGATTTTTCCTGCTGAAGGGCCCCCGTGTCATGCCGAAACTTCCCAACCTGTCACAAGGGCGCGGCTACCTCGCGATCCCCGGTCCGTCGGTCATGCCCGAGGCTGTGTTGAACGCGATGCACCGTCCGGCCCCCAATATCTATGCCGGTGAGATCGTCGATATGATGCCGCCGTTGATGGAGGATCTGCGCCGTATCGCGGGCACGCAGCATCATGTGGCGATGTATATTGGCAACGGCCACGCCGCCTGGGAGGCATCGCTTAGCAATATCGTAGCCCCCGGTGACAAGGTGCTGGTGCCCGCGACAGGGCGGTTCGGTCACGGCTGGGGCGATGCCGCCACGGGGATCGGGGCAGACGTCGAGGTGATGGATTTCGGCCTGCAATCCACAATGGACATCGACCGGATCGCCGATCGTCTTGAGGCGGACACCAACCACGAGATCAAAGCCGTGCTGGCCGTGCACGTGGATACCTCGACCTCGGTGGTCAACGACATCGCCGGTCTGCGCGCGGCACTGGATGCGGCAGATCACCCCGCGCTGCTGATGGTGGACTGTATCGCGTCCTTCGCCTGTGACCGCTTCGAGATGGACCTGTCTCTTATACACATCTCCGAGCCCACGAGACCGTACTAGATCTC
>OJEN01000702.1_pt1 | contig 10262 bp, 10 predicted proteins | sample 1593351 | NCBI WGS metagenome assembly OJEN01 (sample SAMN05416777, study PRJEB24817) | seawater metagenome | isolation source: Sea water | place: Canada:Atlantic | collected 2013-11 | reverse complement strand
GAGATCTAGTACGGTCTCGTGGGCTCGGAGATGTGTATAAGAGACAGCCCCCATAGAGGCCACGATGGGCATCAACACCGCCAACGCCACGATCTGCGCGATCGCCGCCTCGAACTGCGAAATCACCATAGAGGCCGCGATGGCCGTCACCAGGTTCACCGCCAGCCAGGGCAATCGCTGCTTGGTTGTCTCGATCACACGGTCAGACAGCGACCCTTCGCCAACACCGGCCAGACGCAGGATGTCTTCTTCGTGTTCCTCGTCCAGCACCGACATGGCGTCATCAATGGTGATCACCCCGATCAAACGCCCCTCGTCATCGACGACCGGCGCAGAGATCAGGTGATACTGGTTGAACGCATAGGCGACATCGCCCTCGTCTCGCAGGGCGGGAATGACCTGAAACGTATCCTCCAGAATGTCGCGCATGGGGGTGGCGCGTTTGGACCGCATCAGCTTGCCAAGGGTGACATTGCCCACAGGGTGCAACCGCGGATCGACCATGACGATGTGATAGAACTGGTCCGGCAGGTCTTCCTCGGGCGTGGCGCGCAGGTGATCGATCGCCTCGCCCACGGTCCAGTGTTCAGGGGCCATGACAACTTCGCGCTGCATCAAACGACCAGCGGAATATTCGGGATAGGTCAGCGCCTGTTCGACAGCGACCCGGTCCGCATCTTCTAGGGCCCCCAGAATGGTCTCGGCCTGCGCATCTTCAAGGTCTTCGATCAGATCGACAACATCATCGCTGTCCATGTCGCGCACGGCGTCCGACAATACCTCGGGCGTCAGAATCGCAACGACTTCCTCGCGGATCGATTCGTCGAGCTCCGACAGAATCTCGCCATCGAACTCGCGGTCATACAGCCGGATCAGCTTGGTCCGTTCAAAGGCGCTGATCTGTTCCAGAAGGTCGGCGATGTCGGCCGCGTGCAGCGGCTCCATCAGCTCTGTCAGCTTGGCGGCGTCATCGATTTCCACCGCATAGAGAATGGACGCCACGGCCTTCTTGTTCAGCCGATATGCCTCGCCTTCATCCTCGGCGTCGGGGGAGAGTTCAAGTTCCTGTGCGTCGTCAACCATGGCTGCCCCCACTTGCGATTTTGCGCAGACCATAAGCGTGCCACAGCGCGGATACAATGGCGCGGAACCCTGCGCTATCGGATTGTCGGCACGGCGGGCTGCGGTTAGACAGGCGGCATGAAAACACAAACACTCCTCCTCGGCCAAACGCTCCGGTTTACGGGCAATCCCCTCTCTGACCCGTGGGAGGAGACGGTTCATATCGACAGCGACGGTGGCGTGCTGATTGAAGGCGCGCAGATCAAGGCCGTGGGCCGCGGCGCCGACCTGCGCAAGGCGCACCCGCAGGCGACGGTGCAGGACTATGGCGAGCGGCTGATCTGCCCGGGGTTTGTGGACGCCCATGTGCATTATCCGCAGACCGCCATCATCGCGAGCTGGGGCAAACGGCTGATCGACTGGCTCAACAGCTATACCTTCCCGGAGGAAATGCGCCTGTCAGACCCCGCCTATGCCCGCGACATCGCCGGTCGCTATCTGGATCTGACTCTGGCCAACGGCACGACCACCGTCTGCTCTTTCGCCACCATCGCCCCCACCAGCGTCGACGCGATATTCGACGCGGCAGCAGAGCGTGGTCAGCGGATCGTGGCGGGCAAGACCTGCATGGACCGCAACGCCCCCGACGGGCTGCGCGATACGGCGCAATCGGCCTATGACGACAGCAAGATGCTGATCGACCGCTGGCACGGCAAAGGCCGCGCCAGCTATGCGATTACGCCCCGTTTCACGCCGACCTCGACGCCGGAGCAACTCGCGGCCCTGGGTGCGCTCTGGACTGAGCGCCCCGACTGCCTGATGCAGACGCACCTGAGCGAACAGATCGACGAGATTGCTTGGGTCCAAGACCTTGTGCCCCACGCCCGCGATTATCTGGACACCTACGAGGAACACGGGCTGGTGCGCGATCGCGCCGTCTTTGGCCACGCCATCCACCTGACCCCGCGCGAGATCGACCGACTTGCGGACAGCGGCGCATCGGTGGTGCATTGTCCCACCTCGAACACCTTCATCGGATCGGGACTGTTCGACATGGCGCATATCGCCGCGCAGCAGATACCGATTGGCTTGGCCACGGACACCGGCGGCGGATCGTCGTTCTCGATGCTGCGCACAATGGCTGCAGCCTATGAGATCGGTCAACTGCGCGGCACCCCCACCCATGCGGCGCAATTGATATGGCTTGCCACCGCCGGCTCTGCCCGCAGCCTGCATCTGCACGAAAAGATCGGCACACTCGCCGAAGGCTTCGAGGCCGACATCACCGTGCTCGACCTCGCCTCCACCCCCGCGATCAAGCAGCGCAGCGACAATGCGCACAGCATATGGGATCAGCTTTTCGCCACAATCATGATGGGCGATGACCGCGCCATCAGCGACGTCTGGGTCAACGGGGTGCGCCGAGGCTGACGCCAGCCTCCTTCATTTTGCCCTTAAACTCCCCGCGGCGCGTCCCGCAGGCGCGCCTTGCGGCACGGCTTCGGGCCCATCCTAACAGGGTGCGGCCAGAACCATTGCCCAAATCCGGTCCGGCCCCTGAAACAGGCCAAAACCCGTGGCATTCCGGCTCATCATATTGCGGTAATGCGGCGCCGACTGCGCCCATCCCCGCATGACTTGCGTCAGATCCCCCTGCCCCTTGGCAAGATTCTCGGCCACGTAACACCAGCGATAGCCCTGCGCCCGCACCCGATCGCCGACACCAGACCCATCGCGCCCCGTGTGCGCGAAATACCCGTGCCGCGCCATGTCCAGCGCATGTGCCCGTGCGGCGGCCTCTAGCCGTGGTGCATAGGACAGCGGGGCCACCCCCTGCTGCGCGCGCATGGCATTCAACATCTGAACCGCCTGTGGGTCGGCGCGCAAAGGCGATATCGCGGCAATCAACAGAGCCACGGCCAAAGCCAGCCTTCGCAGAATATTCATACTGTCAACTCCCCCCGCCTTCGCGCTACCCGCGCCTCTACCTCCTCCCGAGATAGAGCTATGCGTGTTTATATCGCGTCCCGCAGCGCCCGCGCGAGCTTGTTTTGCTGCGCGATCTGCGCGGGTAGATCTATGGTCACGACCTGCCCGTCCCGCACGACGCTGCGCCCTTCAACAAGCAAATCGCGGACTGTTGTCGGCCCTGCGAGCAGCAACGCTGCCGGATCCCAGCTCCCGGCGCTTTCAATCCCGCTCACGTCCCAGATGGCGATGTCTGCACGCGCCCCCACCTCGATCCGCCCGCATTCGGGGCGGCCCAGGATGTCTGCACCGCCGCGCGTGGCAATCTCGAGCGCTTCGCGGGCGCTCATCGCATCCGCCCCGCCAGCAACGCGCTGCAAAAGCATCGCCTGCCGAGCCTCCGCGACAAGATTACCGGCGTCATTGCTTGCGGATCCATCTACCCCGAGCCCTACGGGAACCCCGGAATCTCGCATCGCACGAAGGGGCGCGATCCCCGAGCCCAAGCGGCAGTTCGAACAGGGGCAATGTGCAACGCCAGTCTTGGTCTGCGCGAATAGCGCGATCTCGCTCGGGTCGAGCTTCACGCAATGGGCATGCCATACATCGGGCCCGACCCAGCCCAGATCCTGCGCATATTGACCCGGACGACAGCCGAATTGCGCCAATGAATAGGCGATATCCTCGTCGTTCTCGGCAAGATGCGTATGCAGCATCACGCCTTTCTCCCGCGCCAACAGCGCTGCGTCCCGCATCAGGTCCCGACTTACCGAGAAGGGCGAACAGGGCGCGATCCCAACCCGACACATGGAAGAGGCCGATGGGTCATGAAAACCGTCGATCACACGAATGCAATCCTCCAGTATCGCAGCCTCGCGTTCCACCAAAGCATCAGGTGGCAACCCACCGTCGCTTTCCCCGATGCTCATCGCGCCGCGCGTGGGCTGAAACCGCACGCCGATCTCTGCCGCGGCGTGTATCGTATCCTCCAACCGGCTGCCGTTCGGATACATATACAGGTGGTCCGAGCTTAAGGTGCAGCCGGACAAGGCAAGCTCTGCCAACCCCACCTGAGCCGAGACATACATGTGATCCGGCGTAAACCGCGCCCAGATCGGATAAAGCGTTTTAAGCCAGCCAAATAGCAGCGCGTCCTGCCCGCCCGGCACCGCCCGCGTCAGACTTTGATACAGGTGATGATGGGTGTTCACCAACCCTGGCGTCACAACGCACCCTGATGCTTCTACCACCTCCCCTTCAGTTGTCAGGTTTTGTCCCACCGCCACGACAACCCCATCGCGCAGCAAAACATCAGCCGATACCAATTCGCGCCGCGTCTCATCCATCGTCAAAAGATAATCAGCGTTGCGTATCAGCAGTTCGGTCATATCGGACAATTCCTAACAAACTCTAAAGCTTCGGCGTGAATATCGGCATTGGCCGCCGCGATGGCACGTCCCCCATGATGGGCGGGGCCGCCATCCCAGTCGGTAACGACGCCACCGGCGGCATGGACAAGGGCGATTGGCGCTTGAATATCATAGGGTTGCAGGCCCGCTTCGATGACCAGATCGACCTGCCCCGAGGCCACCAAAGCATAAGCATAGCAATCCATCCCAAAGCGCGCCAAACGCGCATGTCGCGCCACCTCGGCAAAGGCGGCACCTTCGGATGTCGTCCCGACTTCTGGGAAAGTAGTGAAAACGGTCGCCTGTGACAGTGCACGCGCCCCACGTGTCCGTAGCGGATGAACGCCAGACGGGCCCGACACCTCGGCTTGGCCGCTGTGCCCGACAAATCGCTCGCGAATATAGGGTTGGTCGATGATCCCGAAAAACGGCCCATCCGCATTGCTGACCGCGATCAACACGCCCCAGGTCGGCGTGCCGGAGACAAAACCCCGCGTGCCGTCGATGGGGTCTAAAACCCAGGTGAGCCCGGACGTCCCTTCCGCAGTCCCATATTCTTCGCCTAGGATGGCGTCGTTGGGGCGTTCGCGTGCCAAGATATCGCGCATGGCCCGTTCGGCCGCACGATCGGCTTCAGTGACGGGATCATAGCCGGACTGGAATTTGTTGTCCGCAATCAGATCTGCTTGACGAAAATGGGGAAGTATCGCGGCACGGGCGGCGTCCGCCAGCAAATGGCCCACACGCAATATATCGGGATCGGAGTGCATATTTGGTATCATAGCTACCGATCTGACACTTTCGCCAGATCCTTGCAAGATAACACTTCCCGCTAAAGGTTAAGCCACATCACTGAGGACACGCGCCAGTTCGAACAGGCGGCGGCGTTGGTTTTCGGGGATCGCGTAGTAAGAGCGGATCAAATCCATCGCCTCTTTATCGCCGCTCAGATCGGCGGGGATATTGTCCAAGGCCTTTTCGGGCTGAGGCTTTTCGGCTTCCAGACCTTCAAAGAAATGCGAAACGTCCACGTTCAGGGCAAAGGCGATGTCCCAAAGTCTGGACGCGCTGACACGGTTTGCACCGGTTTCATACTTTTGGATTTGCTGGAATTTTATGCCAACAAGTTCTGCTAAGCGCTGCTGTGTCATGCCTGTCAGCCAACGGCGCTGCCGTATTCGCTGACCAACATGAACATCTACTTTATGAGGCATCACGATCTTCTTTCTAACTCAGCGCCCATAATTTCGACGCTTGTATTTGTGGAGAGGAAGTGACCAATTCACGTGGTCATTTCCGACAAAACGTGCTACTTGCAAATATACTCACTATGCGCAAATAAAATGAAAATGGACATACGTTCAGTTATCATTCCAATCAGCGCCAGCACTTAATCAAGCGTTGTTTCCGCGAGAAAAATACCCCTTATACGAGAATTGAACGTAGCAAGCGTTCGGGAACTCGCAAAACTTTTTACCTGAGCCGAGCACCATAAATTCGCCGCAATGCTGTGTGTCAGCATTTCCAACACATTGAGACCTGCTCCTCTCACGCTCAAGAATACCATATTTGTCAGTAAGATAGCCCCGTCCCTCAGCTTCGCCACTACATTCTGCGCGGGTGCGCGATGTTTTGCTCACGGCACCCAAATACCGCCTGATTTGCGCTAATAACGAAAACGTTACGGCACAATTGCGCATATCACAGGGAAGAATCATCCTTTTCATGGGCAAAAGGCTTGCAGTCTAAACCTTAAAATACCGTTCAGAGCCGCGAGAACGGCGCGGCAAAGTGCCGCGACGCAAAATTCGCAAACGCGTTAGGAAAATCTTCATATTTTTTCTTTAGCTCATTCATCACGGACACGCAGATGTGCAACCGAAAGGCTGCGTGTTCCGACGGTAGAAATGCCTATGTTGCGCCACATTTGGCAAAGCAAAACGCCAATAGTGTCCGCTGCGCTAGAATTGGATGCGAAAGCTCTTGAAAACAAAGACGTGTGTGCCGATATTTGACCCAATACCGAGGTCGGAGAACCGACTTTGCAACACGTCTATTATTTGGAGGATATTCATGGCCGACGTGAACACCATCCGGTCTGCGGCCGGATCCCGCGCCGCCGCTATCGATGAAGGGCTGCGCACCCATATGAATAAGGTGTATGGCACCATGTCGATTGGCATGTTGATCACCTTTGCAGCGGCTTGGGCCATTTCCGGCCTGGCCGTGACGACCGATCCTTCGGGCGCGGTTGCGCAGATTGGCACTGACAAATACCTGACCTCCTTCGGTTCCGCGCTGTATATGTCGCCGCTGAAATGGGTTGTGATGTTTGCACCTTTGGCGTTTGTCTTCGGCTTGGGTGCCGCGATGAATAAAATCTCGGCCGCGACTGCGCAGACATTGTTCTATGTTTTCGCTGCCGTCATGGGCGTTTCGATCAGCTCGATCTTTCTGGTCTTTACGGGCTATTCGATCATCCAGATTTTCTTGATCACTTCGATCGCTTTCGCGGGCCTCTCGCTTTGGGGCTACACCACGAAAAAGGACATCTCCGGCTGGGGTAGCTTCCTGATCATGGGCGTCATCGGCCTGGTTGTTGCGTCGATCGTGAACATCTTCCTCGCCTCCCCTGCCCTGGTGTTCGCGATCTCGGCTATCGGCGTTCTGATTTTCGCTGGCCTCACCGCCTATGACACGCAGAACATCAAGAACACTTACTTGGCACATGCACATCACGGTGACCAAGAATGGCTGCAGAAGTCCGGTATCATGGGCGCATTGAGCCTGTACCTGAACTTCATCAACATGTTCATGATGTTGCTGCAATTGTTCGGCAACCGCGAATAACAGACTGCCCCACGACGCGGGGAAATACCTAAGAACGAGCGCCCATCGACATCTGTTCGGTGGGCGCTTTCTTTTGCCCTAGGCGCTATCACAACCGTCGGCCCGACTACCTAATCTGCCCGCGACGCTTCCGCTTAACTGCGATCCATCTAAGCAGTCTTTTCAGTAACATTCGGTTCAACAAGCGTGCTGGCACGACCTTGCGACTGTACGTCTTCCAGTCGGGCGCGCAGAAAAGCACACCCGCAGAGGAGCGAACCTCTTCTCGAAATGCTCACAGAAGTGATGATTTCGAAGGTCTCAGCTTAGGCGCCAGCTCACCCCCGACCAAGCTAAACCGCAACGTGGAAGGCTTGCCCCAACGCAGCGGTCACGGCCATCGCAAGCGCGCCCCAGACCACCGCACGGATAATCGCCGAACGCATGGGCGCACCGCCAAGCCGCGCACCGCCGCCGCCAAGCAGTGCCAGAGCGAGCACAGCGGTCACGGCAATCGCAATCAAAGCATACCCGGCAGGGGCGACAAGTGCTGCAATCAACGGAAAGGCCCCACCCAGAGCGAAGGCGAGCGCGGAGGCCCCGGCGGCCTGCAGCGGATTCGCCTGCCCTGCCAGGCCAAACATACCGAGTTCTTCGCGCGCATGCGCACCAAGAGCGTCGTGGTCGGTCATCTGCGTGGCAACCTTAACGGCGAGCGCGGCATCGACGCCGCGGTTCTCCAACCCTTCGGCAAGCTCTTCCAGCTCGTAGTCTGGGTCTTCCTCCAGCGCGATACGCTCACGCTCCAGATCGGCGGCTTCCACATCGGCCTGCGCCGAGACAGAGACATACTCCCCCGCGGCCATGGACAGCGCGCCAGCGGTCAATCCAGCGAAACCGGTCAGGGCGACATTTCCGGTCGCCATCCCCGCTGAGGTAACGCCGACCAGAAGGCTAGAGATGGAAACAATCCCGTCATTCGCCCCCAGTACAGCGGCGCGCAACCAGTTGCTCCGGTTGATGTAATGGCCTTCTTTGGGCATTGCCCGTCTCCTTGCGATCACATCCGGTACTTAGCCGCGACAGCGGGGCTGTTCCCATGTCCGAGGTAGAAAAACGCAAAAGGCCGCGCACGAGGCGCGGCCTTCATATCGCGTCGACGGTAAGATCTTACTTGATCTTGCCTTCTTTGTATTCAACGTGCTTACGAATAACGGGGTCGTACTTTTTGATGACCATTTTCTCGGTCATGGTACGTGCGTTTTTCTTGGTTACGTAGAAATGGCCTGTGCCCGCGGACGAGTTCAGACGGATCTTGATCGTGGTTGGCTTCGCCATAGTCGTTCTCCTGCAACGACGAGCAGGCCGCTGATCGACCGCTCGTGAAATCCTGAGTTTTGGGTTCTAGTCACGCCTGCGCCTGAGTCAACCGCTATTTCCTGCCCATGGCCCAAACGAACCGGAAAAATTGAAGTTTTCCGGACCAAGCCCCCGAAGAACAGGGGTAAAGACCATGATTATGCGCGGAAGGCCTATAAGCCGGATTTTGTCCCCGCCTTGCGACAGGGGATGACCATTCCTCTGACCATGCAGTTGCCTGCACAGCTACAGCTGCCAACCCGGACCTGCTGGGGCAGAAGTGGCCCCGCCTTGCCTGTTGCCAGACGCGGCGCGCGGTCCCTATTTGGCATTGCTCCCGGTGGGGCTTGCCTTGCCAGAGATGTTACCACCTCCGCGGTGCGCTCTTACCGCACCGTTTCACCCTTACCTCCCCGGTGGTATCGGTTGCCCGACCCGTCGAAGCGGCGGTCTGTTTTCTGTGGCGCTTTCCGTCGGGTTACCCCGCCCGGGCGTTACCCGGCACCGTTTCTTCTGGGAGTCCGGACTTTCCTCGACCCTGTTGCCAAGACCGCGGCCATCCAGCCTTCCGCGCGCTGCACGCCTAGCGCTTAACTTCAGGTGGGGTCAATCAGTTTCACCCGCCGCGATGCCTTCGGCGAGGATTTTAACCATTTGGAAAAGGGTGTGGTGCTAGAGATCATGCCCGAGGGTCATATCCGCGGCGCAGAGCGGCCCCTTGCGCCAGGGGGCATACCGCAGACGCGTGCTGTGCAGCAGGAGGTCAATATCATCGGTGGCGGTGTAGCCTGCCGCATGTGCCGCCGCGATAAAGGCAGCCGGCGTGGGGTCGGATCCGGGGTCGTTTTCCGCGTACCGACTGCCTTTGCCGGCAAGGTTCTGACGCGCCAGACGTGGCCAGTCGAATCGCGGTCCGGGGTCGATCTTGCGTCCGGGGGCCATATCCGAATGGCCGATGACCCCTTCGGGCGGGATCGACCACCGCTGCATAATCCCGCGCAGCAGGGTTTCAAGCGTGGCCATCTGCGGTTCGGAGAAGGGGTGATTTCCGCGGTTATCCAGCTCTATCCCGATAGAGCGTGAATTGATGTCATCGCGACCCTGCCATCCCCCCGCTCCGGCATGCCAGGCACGCTGGTCTTCCGGGACGAGTGGTACAGTCTCGCCCTTGCCCGTGATCAGGTAGTGGGCGGAGACTTCGGCCGCAGGGTCACAAAGACGTGCGCAGGCCGCTTCTGCACTGTCCATCGCGGTATAGTGGAGCACGATCAAAGAGGGCCGCAACCCGTTGCGGCGCGGCCCATGGTTCGGGGAAAGGTAGCGGTCAGGCGCGTCTGCCATAGGGCCTAGCCCTGCACCCCTTTGCGATAGGGGCTCGGGTCCCAGTTGCAGGCGTATCCGTCGCCGTCAGGGTCCATGCCAGAGCGGTCCTTTTCAGGGCCGCCCGCACTGAGGAAGGCGATCTGCGCCTGATCCGGGTGCGAATACTGGGCGCAGGCCCGTGCGAATTTGCGCTGCTTGTTGAACCCCCGACGGGTGTAGATCGGGGTGCCGACGGCGTGATTGTTCTGCAACGCATAGGCCACGATATTGGGCCCGGCATCTGTCTCTTATACACATCTGACGCTGCCGACG
>OJEN01000701.1_pt1 | contig 10273 bp, 8 predicted proteins | sample 1593351 | NCBI WGS metagenome assembly OJEN01 (sample SAMN05416777, study PRJEB24817) | seawater metagenome | isolation source: Sea water | place: Canada:Atlantic | collected 2013-11 | reverse complement strand
CGTCGGCAGCGTCAGATGTGTATAAGAGACAGCCATTATTGTTACCTTAGTGTGAACATTAAAAAAGAGGTTTATTTAAATTGCGCTGATTATAAATCACAGCGCATGAGACAGCATTGAGTTTTTCGCGGTGCATTTTGTTTAACAAGAGGTATTATGATATTCACCAGCATCTTAGATACTCTATTTTAAAGCGCTGGTTTAAAGCCACTGTTTAAAACAACTATTGTAAAACCACTACTTTAATCTAAAACTACTCTTCTAAAATCAGTAGTTTGAAACGAGAAACCACTATGTCAAAGCCAATGCCGACCGACCCAACTATATTCAGCAAAATCATTAATAAAGAACTGCCCGCCGACATTGTCTATGAAGATGAGCTGTGTCTGGCATTTAAAGACATCCACCCCTGCGCACCGGTTCATATTTTGGTTATTCCCAAGAAACCTATCCCTCGTTTATGCGATGCCACAGAAGACGATAAAATGTTACTTGGGCATTTAAACCTAGTTGCACACAAAGTGGCTGAAGATGCGGGCATTGGTGAGGCTTTTCGCTTAGTGGTTAACAATGGCGAAGGGGCTTGCCAAACTGTTTTTCATTTACATTATCACGTTGTTGGTGGTCGCAGTTTACAGTGGCCTCCGGGTTAATAGTTAGTTCATAGACAAATGTGGCAATTATTTTGACTTTTTTGTCAAATATGACCCAATAACCATTGTTTATTCTGAAAACGGCGGTCGCATTTGTTTATTATTATTGTTTTATTCACATGTTTAACAATGATTTATAAAGCATAAAATAACTCACAATACTCCTGCAAGACACTGATATTTAAAGATTTTATATCTTTAAATATCGGCATTCCTGATTATTATATCTTCACTTTCATTTTATAAATCGCTTATTTTTTAAAAGTGGACTGATTTATGCTTATTAACGTTTGTTAAAGGTGCATATACCTAAACTTTATGACATAGGTCCCAATATGGAATTAGATCCGCTCATTCTCTCTAGAATACAGTTCGCATTTGTCGTCTGTTTTCATGCCATATTTCCGGTGTTTACCATCGGGTTAGCAAGTACTATTGCCGGCTTTGAAGCATTACACTTTAAAACAGGCAACCCAATATGGTTGCGTCTCTCTAAATTCTGGACACAAGTGTTTGCTGTTGTGTTTGGGATTGGTGTTGTATCTGGGATTGTTATGTCGTTCCAGTTTGGTACCAACTGGAGTAATTTTTCTTATGCCACGGCTAACTTTTTAGGGCCCGTTCTCAGCTATGAAGTCATCACAGCGTTTTTCTTAGAGGCGACATTCTTAGGTGTTTTACTATTTGGTCGCGATAAAGTGCCCAAGGGCGCACACTTATTTGCAGCTATTATGGTGGCCTCCGGTACCTTTATTTCCTCTTTCTGGATTTTATCAGCTAACTCATTAATGCAAACCCCAGATGGTTTAGAGTTAATTGACGGCATGTACTACGTTAAATCGTGGTCTGATGCGTTATTTACTGCCTCTTTTGGCTACCGTTTTTTACACATGGGGCTGGCCTCTTTCTTAACGGCAGCTTTGGTGGTTGCTGGGGTAAGCGCATGGTTTATTTTGCAAAAACGCGAACTGGAAGCCAATAAAAAAGCCTTATCTGTTTCTCTTTGGTTTTTACTAATATTGGCACCCGCGCAAACGATTGTGGGGGACTATCATGGTTTGAATACTTTAAAGCATCAGCCAATGAAAGTAGCCGCCATGGAAGGTCACTGGGAAACAAGCACAGGGGTTCCTCTGTTGTTATTCGCAATCCCTGACCAAGACGCTCAAACCAACCACTTTGAAATTGGCATTCCTAAAGTAGCTAGCCTTATTTTAACTCACGACTGGGATGGCGAATTAAAAGGGCTTAAAGAAGTATCTGTTGAAGAACAGCCACCAGTATTTATTGTATTTTGGTCGTTTAGAATCATGGTTGGCCTTGGGCTGCTTATGATTGTATTTGCACTGTGGGGTTTATTTTTACGACCTGGTGGCCGCTACTTTAAATCACCAGTATTTTTAAACGGCTTACGCTTTATGAGTATTTCTCCTTTTATTGCTGTATTAGCGGGTTGGGTTGTAACCGAAACAGGGCGTGCACCTTGGTTAATTTATAATCAAATGACACACGCACAAGGATTAACACCTTCACTAACCGGCGGTATGGCTCTATTTACTCTTATAGGTTATGTCGTTGTGTATGCCGCAGTGTTCAGTGCGGGTATTTATTATCTCTTGAAGGTGTTTAGAGGTGGCTTAGAAACAGCCAACGAACCACACGAACTGGATGAATTTGAACGTCCTAAAAGACCATTTTCAGCGGCGCATGCTGCCATTGATGAGGAAGTTTAATCATGGAACCAACATTCGATCTAACGTTAATCTGGGCGTTCATTATTGGCTTTGGCATTATGATGTATGTCCTCATGGATGGTTTTGTTCTTGGCCAAGGAATTTTATTCCCTTTTGCGCCAGATGAAGAATCTCGCGACACTATGATGAATTCAGTTGCTCCCGTGTGGGATGGTAACGGCACTTGGCTTGTTTTAGGCGGTGCAGGTTTACTGGCGGCTTTTCCCTTAGTTTACGCGGTGTTTTTACCGGCCTTGTACATTGGTGTGTTTTTACTACTTGCCGGCTTAATCTTTAGAGGCATTGCCTTTGAATTTCGCTTTAAAGCAAACCAGTCTAAATACCTATGGAACTGGGCTTTTGCTGGCGGCTCTACTGTTGCTGCCTTTGCACAAGGGGCCGTTGTGGGCGCTTATATCCAAGGTTTTGAAACAGAAGGCTTTGCTTATTCTGGCGGCGCGCTGGATTGGTTAACGCCTTTCACTGTTATCACTGGCCTTGGATTGGTATCGGGTTATGCTTTGCTGGGCTGCACTTGGTTAATTTTAAAGTCTGAAGGTGCCTTGCAAGAATGGGCTTATAATTTAGCGCCTAAGTTACTGGCAGGCTTGCTGGTTGTGTTTGCAATTATTGGCATTTACACACCGTTTGTAGATGAATTCGTAAAAGAAAGATGGTTCGATAATTTAAGTATTATTTGGATCTTACCTGCTCTGGTTCTGCTGTGTGCGTTAACGGTAGTGCGTGCTGTTAAAAAGCGTTCTGAAGGCGTGCCTTTTATTGCAAGTATGGGAGTTTTCTTATTCAGTTATTTGGCATTAGCTGCAAGTAAATGGCCCTATATTGTGCCTCCTAAGTTCACCATTTGGGATGCTGCTTCGTCGACTAATTCGCAGTTGTTCTTGTTGCTGGGTTTCTTATTTGTTATTCCCATCATTCTTGGTTATACCAGTTGGTCATACTGGGTATTTCGAGGCAAAGTGAAACAAGGCGGCTACCACTAAGTTTATGATTAGCCACCTTGTAAAACAGCCTGGCAGTTCTAAACAGCTGACAGGCCGTTTATTTTTAAACCAATACATTGCGCAAGAAAAAACAGCACTTCGAGCATCTGTTATTGCAGGGGCTTTATCAACTCTTTTATTGATTTTTCAATGGGTGTCTTTTGTTTATATTGCACAAGACGTTATTGTTAATAAGCAACCTCTTTCAAGTCAGTTAATACTTTTAACAGTACTGTTAGGTTGTATTATTGGGCGAGTATTTCTTACTCGTTTACAAACTTTATTTTCACAAAAAGCCAGCCTTAATATTCGTAAAAGCATTCGTAATACCATGCTTGCTCACTGGCGCTCTTCCAGCCCCGTGGCATTAAAAAACACCTCCTCAGGTGCCTTTGCTTCTCAATTTATAGAAGAAGTTGAAGCAATGGATGGTTATTTTTCTAAGTATTGGCCCCAGCAAGCCTTGGCCATTATTTCACCCTTATTAATTTTATCTGCCATAGCTGTATTTAATTGGCTGTGTGCCTTGCTGTTACTTATTTCGGCTCCCTTAATACCTTTATTTATGATTTTAGTGGGGATGGGAGCAGAATCACTGAATCAAAAATATTCCACTCTTAGACAACGTTTAGCTGGGCACTTTTTAGATCGCGTTTCTAACCTTTCTAATATTTTATTATTGGGAGCAAAAGACGAGATTTTTGAGGAGGTGGAATACAACAGTGAACGCTATCGACATGTGATTATGAAAACCTTAAAGGTCGCATTTTTATCATCAACCGTGTTGGAGTTTTTTACTAGTGTGGCTATTGCATCACTGGCAATTTATATTGGCTTCTCTCTGTACGGCGCAATTACTTGGGGGCCAGCCGATAGCCTTTCATTATTTTCTGGCCTAACTATTTTAATTCTTGCACCCGAGTTTTTTCAGCCTTTGCGAACATTATCTCAGTATTACCACGATCGAGCCTCTGCACTTGGCGCTGCCAATAATCTGGTAGAGTCTTTAACACCGCAAACTTTTACACCCAAACAAAACCCACCAGCATGCGCCGATGCTCAAGAACAACAACAGTTGGTTATAGAGGATCTTGTAGTGGGTTTTGACACCCCTCTGTCTCCTCCTTTAAACCTAACTATTAATCCAGGCACAATGGTTGTGATTTCTGGTGACTCTGGCTCAGGAAAAACAACACTGCTAAATACTATTGCGAATTTTATTCCTGCTCTTGGCGGTTCGGTAAAACTTAAACCTAATAGCCACAGTTCAATCGCCTACTTGCCACAAAAGCCTTGGATTAAAAATAATAGTATTTATGAAAATTTAAAATCACTGGCACCTCTTTCGTCAAAATCAGAAATGGAAAACGCACTGGATCAATTAGGGTTGCTGGATGAGCTTGGGGTAAATCGCTTCGGCTTAGAAACTCTAGTGGGCGAGCATGGCCAAGGGCTATCGGGTGGTCAGATGCAACGCATGGCCTTTACGAGAATATTACTCAATCCAAGTCCTGTAATTATTTTTGATGAGCCGACTGCACAGCTCGACTTAAAGAGTAGGCAATTAATTTATAAAGCCTTAACTGCTTTAAAGTCTAAGCGTATTCTGCTTATTGCTAGCCATGATCCGTTATTGATCGATGTTTGCGACTTGCACTTAACGATGCCTATTAATGCAAAAAACAATGCCTATTAATGCAAAAAAATAACAGGGCCTATCATTCAAATATGGGCACGGTATAAAAAATTAACAATGAAATATTGGTTTAACTTAATTACAAAAAGCCAAGGTAAACGTTTATACATTGGTATTTTTTGGGCTTTTGTAACCGCTCTATCGGGTGTTGCCTTATTGATGCTGTCCGGCTGGTTTATTACCGCAACAGCGCTTACTGGCTTAGCCATTAGTGCCGGCCTAGTGGTGGTATTTGATATGTATATGCCCGGCTCTGGCATTCGTTTTTTTGCCCTTAGCCGCACTGTTGGGCGATATGTAGAACGAATTTATAACCATGATTCTATTTTACGGTTAATCTCTACCTATCGCTTAACCCTTTTTAAAGGTTTGACGAACTTATCGAGCAAGCAACTTAGGGCAACTTCAGATAGCGAATGGCTAGGAAAGCTAACATCCGATTTAGACGCTTTAGACACTATTTTATTGAGTTATATTATCCCTCCCATTGTTGCCGCACTTTCTATCATTACGTTGTCGTTATTTCTTAGTTTTTTTTGGTTTGATCTCGCACTTTATTTAGGCGGCGCCTTGCTGCTGTGTTTGTTTGCCAGTATCCGCATTACTATTAAAAGAACCAAGCAATTTGGGTCACTCTCGGCTAGTTTATTGAATGCCTGCCGCAGCGATGTGATTGAACACTTACAAGGTGCTTACGAGTTACAGTCTCATGATTTAATGCAAGATCACGAGCAACAAATTTTAACCACGCTGGATGATTTTTATCGCGCACAAAATACTCTCAATACGAGCGTGGCAAACATTCAACTTTTGCTGGATCTTGTGTTAGGGCTCATCATTATGGCGCTTATTTGCGCAACGTTAATGGCGGTTAATTCAGGGCTTATCAGTGGTGGCATTGCCATTATGATTGTGATGATGTTTTTGGGGTTATCAGAACTTTTACAGATGGTTCCTTCTCAATTCAATCGCTGGGGAAATACTTCGTTTTCTGCTAATCGCTTAACATCACTTGCCGAGTCTGTTGCTTCAAAGCCTGTAATCACAAAAACCATCATTGACGACATTAACAACATTGATATTGAAATTTACGCGAATAAAAGAATTGCTGTCAGCCAACACTCTCCCTTAGTTTTTTCTTTGGCTAAAAATACTTTAGTCAATTTACAGGGGCGCTCAGGGTCTGGAAAATCTACTGTTGCTCAGTTACTCATCGGCAGTGAACAAGCTAACGATACCGGCAGCGACGACCCGAGTAACTTATCTATAAACAACCTAGCCACAAACAACATAACGATAAACAAACAGCTGAAAATAGAAGATATTTCACGGCCTCATTGGTATGGCAACCTTGTTTATTTAGAGCAAAAAAATGTCGTTCTTGCTGGTACATTAGGCTACAACCTCAGCATTGGTTTAGCAGACGTAACAGAAGATGATATTTGGAAGGCACTGAAACTTGTCGAATTATTTGACTGGGCTAATGCACTACCTCAGGGGCTGAATACTTGGTTGGGCGAGGCAGGCAGTAAGATATCGGGCGGCCAAGCACGACGCATTAGCCTGGCTCGCTTACTACTGAGAAATCCACAATTAATAATTTTAGACGAACCCTTTAATGGCGTAGATGAAAAAATGGCTGAGAGAATTTGGCAGAATATTCAGCCTTGGTTGCGCGCTAAAATGTCTGTTTTATTAACCCATGAGCGACCTGGTTATTTAATCAAAGAGTCGCATTTATCAACACAAGAATATACGCAAATAGACACAGGGTCAGAAACTGATTTCTCGATAACAGAAGTATGTTTAAACGAATAAAGTAGCAGCGCCATCTCTTAGGTTAAGTTTTTATGATGGCTCTATTTTTTCCAGTTTTCTATACAGTGTACGCAAACTAATACCTGCCTCTTTGGCTATACTTTCTTTATTATTGTTGTGTTTCTTCATTAAGCTCTGCCAGTACTCTGCTTCTAATTGCTGCAGTGTTATCGCCTTACCCTTATCACCCATCGGTTGCTGAGTCTGCGTGAGACTTGCTTCAGAAAACTCATAGTTACCAAGGGTTAGCGCTTCTTGAATAATTGGCTCATCAATAACTTCAGTATCGCTCAGTACAATGGCACGAGTAATAATATTTTTCAGTTCTCGGATGTTCCCAGGAAATTGCTGTGCGCACAGTAGATCCATCGCTTCTGGAGTAATAACATGACTATGCCCTGTTATTTTAATCATTTGCTTAGCCAGCTCTGGTAGGTCTTCTATACGCTCTGCCAGTGATGGAACCAAAATAGGAAACACGTTAATGCGATGGTACAAATCCAATCTAAACGTGCCGGCACTCACCATTTCTTTTAAATTTCTATGCGTTGCACACACCAAACGAAAATTAGTTGTACGAACTTCACTTTCTCCGACTCGGCGAAAGGTTTTAGATTCAATAAGTCGTAATAACTTAACTTGAGTGGCCAGTGACACATCACCTATTTCATCTAAAAATAATGTGCCTTTATCGGCATACTCAACAATCCCTTTTTTATCGGTATTAGCCCCTGTAAACGAGCCTTTTTTATGACCAAACAGCTCACTTTCAATTAGGGTTTCGCTTAAACCAGAGCATTCTAAAGTCACAAAGGGTTCTTTGCTGCGCGGACTACTTAAATGAATAAGACTGCTGATTAATTCTTTACCAGTACCGGATTCCCCAAGCAGCAACACCTCAACATCGGTTTTTGCCACACGCTCAACTTTACTTAATAAGCGCTTAAACTGAAGGCTGTTACCCACTATTTTTTTGCTGGCTGATGCACCATTGGTTAACGGCACAGGGGTGAGTAGTTCGATGAAATAATTGAGTTGTTTGTCTTCGTCGAAGATAGGGATCATTTCGACATTAACATGCTCACGTCCGTTTGACGTTTGATGAATGTGCAGTACTTTTTCTTTTTTGCCAGACTGTCGCGCTTTGTGCAAAGGGCAGTCTTCTCCTGCCTGATCGCAGGGCGCACTGTAGCCATGAGAAACAGAAAAACAGGTAGGCTGAGAGCGATAATCTATATCACCAAATTTGGCTTGATACTGTTTGTTACTGGCTAAAATTTCATAATTTTCCGTCACCAAAATGGCAGGAGAATCAAACCCTTCTAGCATCTGCCCTAATTCGTATACTTTTTTCATGATGTTTCTGCTTCACTCAGCGTTCTCTGATAGTGCAACTCGAATACCTGATGCGTCTGAAATGACTCTGTTTATAACAATCTTTAATTTACCGGCACAGTTTGACCGATAAATATAAGTTTGTCATTGCGCTATAAATTTAGCCATGTATTTACACGAGGCGCATACTTTCGTATGATCCATGCTTGATTTTAAGGCGACCCGTGTCGCCTTTTTGCGTTTCTGCCATCAAAGAAATATTAATTTACAGAATTCGGAGTAGAACAATGCCGCCAATCATGAATAACCCTGTCATGAATACTTATGGTCGGCTTCCTGTGTCATTTGTTAAAGGTGAAGGCTCGTGGGTCTTTGATACCGATGGCAAAAAATACTTGGATGCTTTAAGCGGTATCGCCGTGTGTGGTTTAGGTCACGCACACCCAGCGGTGACTCAAGCCATTCGCGATCAAGCGGATAACCTTGTGCATACTTCAAACTTGTACGGTGTAGGCCGACAGCAAGAATTAGCTGAACACCTAACCCGAATTTCTGGCATGGATAACGTATTTTTCTCTAATTCTGGGGCAGAAGCCAACGAAGCCGCTATCAAGATTGCACGTAAATATGGTCATGACCAAGGCATTACCGAACCTCAAATCGTTGTGATGACCAAGGCCTTTCATGGTCGAACTATGGCAACGTTAACGGCCACTGGAAACTCAGCGGCACAAACGGGCTTTACCCCGCTGGTGCCGGGTTTTATTCGCGTGCCTTATAAAGATTTGCCTGCAGCTCAAGCCATTGTTGCTTCTAACCCGAATGTGGTGGCTATCTTTTTGGAGCCCATTCAGGGAGAAGGCGGCTTAGCCACTGCTAGCAGCGAATACATCCAAGGTTTGCGTCATCTGTGTGACGATAACAACTTATTAATGATGCTAGACGAAGTGCAAACCGGTAATGCCCGTACTGGTACCTATTTTAACTTTCAGCAACACGGCATAACCCCCGACGTATTAACCACGGCCAAAGGCTTGGGTAACGGTGTACCTATTGGCGCTTGTATTGCTAAAGGTAACGCGGCTAATGTCTTGCAACCTGGCAATCACGGCTCTACTTATGGAGGTAACCCATTAGCCTGTGCAGCCGCCGTTGCGGTAATTGAGAGCATTGAGCAAGAAGATATTTATAACAATGTACAAGCCCGCAGCGAACAAATGCGCAGCGCCTTCACTACTCGCTTAGTTGAAAAAGGTTTGGCTACTGAGCTACGTGGCACCGGCTTAATGGTAGGTATTGTTGTTAACCAAGACTGCCCTCAATTGGTTAAACAAGCTCTGGATATGGGATTATTAATTAATGTGACGTCGGGCAACGTGGTGCGTTTATTGCCGCCATTAAATATTAATCAGCAAGATGCTGATCAGGTGGTAAACCTAGTTTGTCAGCTGATAGAAAATTTAAAGTAAGGAATCGCCATTATGGCTAGACATTTTTTAACATTATTAGACTTAGAACCTGCTGAACTTGAATGGGTTATTAATCGCGCCATCGAATTAAAAAAGATGCAGCACGCGGGTGAGATTTACGAACCTTTAAAGAACCAAGTACTGGGTATGATTTTCGAAAAGTCGTCTACCCGTACGCGTATTTCTTTTGAAGCTGGCATGACACAGTTTGGTGGCAGCGCGATCTTCTTATCGTCTCGCGATACTCAACTGGGTCGTGGGGAACCGATTGAAGACAGCGCTCGCGTTATGTCTCGCATGGTCGATGCAATCATGATTCGCACCTTCGAACATGACATTGTAGAGAAGTTCGCCAAGCATTCTAAAGTGCCTGTGATTAACGCATTAACCGATGATTACCACCCATGCCAGCTATTAGCCGACATGCAAACGTATAAAGAACATCGCGGCAGCATCAAAGGCAAAACAGTGACTTGGGTAGGCGACGGTAATAATATGTGCCATTCCTACATCAACGCCTGTCTCTTATACACATCTGACGCTGCCGACGAATAGAGAGGTGTAG
>OJEN01000697.1_pt1 | contig 10295 bp, 10 predicted proteins | sample 1593351 | NCBI WGS metagenome assembly OJEN01 (sample SAMN05416777, study PRJEB24817) | seawater metagenome | isolation source: Sea water | place: Canada:Atlantic | collected 2013-11 | reverse complement strand
AGATCTAGTACGGTCTCGTGGGCTCGGAGATGTGTATAAGAGACAGCTTGATGCCATTGCGGTTCAAAGCTCGTTCCAGATGGGGCAGCTTGGCGTCAATGCGGTCATCGACGTTGCCGAGGGCAAAACGGTTGAGAAATTCATCAACACCGGTTTGGTCATGGTGACCAAAGAAAACATCGACAGTGCAGAAGCCCAAAACGTTCTTTACTGAGCGCGGCGCAGACAGGCCGGAGGGGGAACACCCCTCCTCCGGTCTTGATTGGAAGTCACGGGGAGTGAGTAAAATGGTAGCGCCCGCACCAATTGTTGAAATGAAAAATATTGGCAAGCGTTTTGGCGGCATTCACGCCGTCGAGAATGTTTCGGTGGAACTGCGTCCGGGCGAGGTTGTTGGCGTTCTGGGCCATAACGGTGCTGGTAAATCCTGTTTGATGAAAATTTTGTCGGGTGCCATGAACCGCACCGATGGCACAATTATGGTCAATGGGGAAGAAGTGGCGCTTGCAAACCCGATTGAGGCGCGTCACTGCGGGATTGAGACGATCTACCAATCGCTCGCCCTTGCAGACCACCTTGATGCGCCGGCAAACCTGTTTCTGGGGCGCGAGCTTAAGACACGGTTTGGCACACTTGATGACAAGCGCATGGAGATGGAAGCCCGACAGGCCCTTCGGCAGCTTAATCCGAATTTCAAGAACATTACCGACACGGTGCTGAATATGTCAGGGGGGCAGCGTCAGGTGATCGCCATTGCGCGCGCGATATATTTCAATGCCCGTGTTGTGATTATGGATGAGCCGACCGCAGCCCTTGGCCCATCAGAGACGGCAATGGTTGCCGAATTGATTGAAAAATTGCGCGAACAGAGGATCGGTATCTTTTTAATCAGTCATGACCTAAACGACGTGTTTGATCTTTGTGATCGGGTCATGGTCATGAAAAACGGCCAGAATGTTGGCACGCACGCCATTGACGAAGTGACAAAAGACGACCTTCTCAACCTGATTATTCTGGGAAAATTGCCCGACAACTGGTCACCGCGGAACCTTGTCGCGTCGTAAGGTGCGCCGTCCAAAGATAAATATCCGAATTTCGAAAGCAGGAAATCAAAGATGATGAAATCACTGGTATGCCGAAAACCTGGCGGTCTGGAACTTGAGATGCGCCAGATGCCCAAAGAGGCCCAAGCTGGTGATGTGTTGGTCGATATCAAGCATATCGGCGTGTGCGGCACTGATTTTCACATTTATGAAGGTCTTCACCCCTATCTGGAATATCCGCGCGTCATGGGGCATGAACTGGGCGGGGTTGTTGCCGAGACGGCGAATGGCCTGAATGCGGGCGATGTGGTGATCATTAACCCCTATTTGTCCTGCGGCACATGTCATGCCTGCAAACGTGGCAAACCAAATTGCTGTTACCAGATCAAGGTGCTTGGCGTGCATTGTGACGGCGGCATGTGTGAGCGGATCAGCGTTCCGGCAGAAAACCTTTATCCTGCGGGCGATTTGCCTGTGCGCCATGCCGCAATGGTCGAGTTTATGGCGATTGGTGCCCATGCGGTGCGCCGTTCTGAAGTCCATAAAGATGACCGCGTTTTGGTGGTTGGGGTGGGTCCTATCGGGCTTGGTACCGCGCTGTTTGCCAAGGCCAGTGGCGCAGAAGTGCATCTGCTTGATTCCAGTCAGGGGCGCCTTGATATGGCCAAAGAACGGTTTGGCTTTAAACATCTGCATAATGCCGCCCAACCCGCGACAGAGGTTTTGGCTGCGACCTCAGGCGACGGGTTTGACGTCGTCTTTGATGCCACCGGCAACCAAAAGGCGATGGAAGCCGGTTTTCAATATGTTGCGCATGGCGGCAGCTTTGTGTTGGTCAGTGTTGTTCATGGCAACATTTCCTTTGCCGACCCCGAGTTTCACAAGCGCGAAATGCGTTTGATTGGCAGCCGAAATGCCACGTCAGAAGATTTTGATCGCGTCCTGACCGCGTTTAGAAATGGCGAGATTGATGCCGATGCCCTTAACACGCATGACTGTTCCATTGATGCGTTTCCAGAGCAGATAACGCACTGGGTTCATGATCGGGACACGATGATCAAAGCGATTATTTCGGTGTAATATGAAGACTTCCGTTATCCAGTTTGGCACCAGCCGTTTCCTTCAGGCCCATGCAGATTTGATGGTGTTTCAAGGAAGCGACCATCACATCACCGTTGTCGAAACAACCGGCTCAACCGCCAGCCGGGACCGCATTGAGGCGATCAATAAAACCGCATCGTTCCCGGTTATTTTGCGCGGTCTGAGCAATGGGCAACAGATCGACACACGTATTGATGTGTCCTCCGTCACGCGGGGTCTTTCCGCACGCGAACAATATGCCGAACTGCGGCGTATTTTCATCGATGAGGCTGACTATGTGATCAGCAACACCGGTGATCGGGGATTTGAGCTCCCCACCGAGACAGACATCTCGCCGACGGGCTGGACATGCTATCCCGAGTTGCTCACGCTGCTTTTGCACGAACGGTTTCGTAAACATGGCCGTCCGCTGACCCTTCTGCCAAGCGAGTTGGTGTCGCGCAACGGTTCGGTGTTGCGTGATATTGTCATGGGTCTTGCCGCTGATCACGGTTTGGGCACCTTGTTTTCGCAATGGTTGAAAACGGAATGTTTGTGGATGAATTCGCTTGTCGACCGCATTGTTTCCGAACCTATTGAGCCAATCGGTGCTGTTGCAGAACCTTATGCATTGTGGGCGATTGAAAAGCAGTCGGGATTTGTGCCGCCAGCCAGACACCCAGACCTTGTCATTGTTGACGACCTTGCGGCGGTTGAACGCAAGAAATTGTACATTCTCAATCTTGCGCATACGCTGCTGGCTGAGAAATGGCAGGCGGAAAATCGGCCCGCAACGGAAACTGTGCGTGAAATTCTGAACGATCAAGACGTTCTTGACTGGGTATCAGAGATTATGGAGATGGAAGTCATTCCAGCCTTTGGGCCGGACAAAGACGCCGCACATGACTATTGGAAAACCTGCCTTGAACGGTTTTGCAATCCGTTTCTGGCCCATCGTTTGGCCGATATTGCCCAAAATCATGCAGCAAAGGTTGAACGCCGGATCGGCGGCCTTATGGACTGGAAAACAGAGTGCGGTTTTGAACGATTGCGCGCGGCCGTTCCCCTGATATCGAACAGAGAAACCGCATGACATCAGGTGTGCGTCACGTAAAGACCTGATCAAGATTGCCGTGCTTGGATCCGAGTGACCGATATCGCTGTCACAACCGGATGATGCCCCGCCCATCCACCAGTACGTCCGCCAGCCAGTCGGCAACCACACGCACCTGTGGCAGATGGCGTTTGTCCTGATGGGCTTGGCCCACACAAACCGGCAGCACGGCACAGCATGGCTGACCGCGCATCATTGCCACCATGATGGATCCCCGGTTGGCATAACCGATTGTTGTCCGGTCGGGAAAGTTTGCCGCCAGCCATTTCTGTTCGGGTTTATCGGCAAAGAAGTCATCAAGATCGATCCAGGGCACGTCATACGGATTAACCGGCGGGTGATTGCCGCTGTAATAAACCCCGGAGCCAAGCATGCCCAGACGGCGAATATGAAAGGCGCCGGTTTCCGGGCGCGCAAGGCGAATGGCAATGTCTGTTTCACGTTGCGATAGGCTGAGGTTGCGGTTAGCACCGATCAGCTCAAGTGCCAGCGCCGGATGTTTTTGATGCAGTGCTGCAAGATGCGGCGCGACGCAATGTTCCAAAATGGCATCAACACCGGTGACACGCACAATCCCCGTCACCGCATGGCGATCATTTTTCGAGGCAGGTTGATTTTCAAGCAAGGTTGAAACGGTTGTTTGCATGGTTTGGGCGGTCTCAAGCAGGGACCGTGCACGCGGTGTTGCGCGCAACAGACGCCCATCGCGGTGCAGGACCGGATAGCCCAGCCATTCTTCAAGCCGGGCAATGCGGCGCGCGATGGTGGTTTGATTAACCCCCAATTCGCGGGCGGCGGCAGTCATATTCCCGGTCTGACAGACGTGGGCAAAGGTGCGCAGTCCTTCCCAATCAAGCGACATGGCGGGTGGCTTTCTTTAATCTGCGAATTTGCAGATAGTAGCCGAATTATTGCCGCTGGATAATGCAAATTTGCAGGATCAAACTACACACATCATTTGAGTATGCAATAGGATCAGACCATGACAGCCAAAACCATCTTTGACATTGCCGGTGCAAGTTTGCCAACCGGAACGCCAAAAGACGCCGCCCTTATCGTAATTGATGCGCAGGAAGAGTATCGCAGCGGTCAGTTGAAACTGGTCGGGCTTGATGATACGCTGGGTAATATTGGACGGTTGCTGAGCCATTGGCGCGACAAGGGTGGCACGGTCATTCATGTCCAGCATCAGGCGACGGGCCTGTTTGATCGATCCGGCCCCTATGCCGCGATCATCGGTGACGTCGCCCCGACCAAGGATGAGGCGATTGTGACAAAGTCGGTGCCAAGTTCGTTTGGCAATACCAACCTTGATGAACTGCTTACAGAAGCCGGTATCAAGCATGTCGTACTGGCCGGTTTCATGACCCATGTCTGCGTTTCGACCACCGCGCGGGTGGCCAATGAAAAGCAATATGCCGTCACCGTGATCGCCGATGCCACCGGCACGCGCGACCTTCCCGATGCATTGAGCGGATCAGTAATCCCGGCGGCAGATTTGCACCGGGGCGAATTGGCGATGCTGGCCGATACATTCGCCAAGGTTGTCACCACACAGGATGTGCTTGAGGCGTAATCATCGACGATCGCCAGACAAAAGAAAACGCCCCGAAGTAAGCTCCGGGGCGTTTTCTTTTGTCTGGCGTCTTCAACCCTTTCGAAGGGTGAAAACTTATATACTTCTACGAACTGAATTCACGAAATCTTGATAGGCGATCAAAAGGCCTTTGTCCAAATCGACAGAAGGTCTCCAGCCCATCGAAAATAGCCGTTCGCTGTTCATAAGCTTACGTTTGGTACCGTCCGGACGAGTAGTATCAAACTTAATGTCGCCGACGTATCCAACCGTCTTAGCAACAGCGGACGCTAACTCGGCAATTGAGACGTCAGAACCAAATCCCACGTTAATGTGGCTACACATTTCTGTTGTGTTCGCACTGTAGCGATCACGATCAAGGTTCATTACATAAACGCTGGCAGACGCCATATCTTCGACGAAAAGAAACTCGCGCCGTGGCTGACCGGTTCCCCAAACGAAGACCTCACTCGCATTTTCCTCTTTTGCCTCATGAAAACGCCTTAGAAGAGCCGGGATCACGTGACTGTTTTCAGGATGATAGTTATCTCCGGGACCATAAAGGTTTGTTGGCATCACACTGCGATAATCACGTCCATATTGACGGTTGAATGATTCACACAGCTTAATTCCAGCAATTTTTGCAACCGCGTAAGGTTCGTTCGTTGCTTCAAGGACACCTGTTAGAAGGGCTTCTTCTGACATTGGCTGTTCTACTGCACGCGGATAGATACAGCTCGAACCAAGAAATAGAAGCTTTTGAACACCAGCCTCATGTGCGGCACCGATAACGTTGGTTTGGATTACCAAGTTTTGATAAATGAAATCCGCGGGATAAGTATTATTCGCGTGAATTCCACCAACTTTTGCTGCGGCGAGATAAACTTCATCAATTTTTTGTTCGGAAAAAAACCGATTAACCGCATCTTGATTTTCAAGATCAAGTTCAGCACGAGATGCTGTAACAAGCTCGATATCTGAGTCGGCATTCAGCAAGCGCGCAATCGCACTGCCCACCATTCCTCGATGACCTGCAACAAATACTCTTTTGGTCATGCCTTACTCCGAGGCATTGATTGCAACATCAAATCCATTTTCCTTCAAAACCCGATGTTGACGCGCGCGCTTGAGATCATGAGATACCATCTCTGAAATCATATCCGACAATTTGATTTCTGGTTCCCAGCCAAGTTCTGATTTGGCTTTAGAAGGATCCCCCAGCAACGTTTCCACTTCGGCGGGCCGGAAATAGCGCTCATCAACGCTGACGATTTGATCACCTATTTTCACCCCAGGTGAAATCGACTGATCAACCGACTGGACAATTCCTTTTTCGGTTAAACCTTCACCTTCGAAGCGCAGTTCAATCCCAAGCTCTTTAGCGGCTTGCTCAACAAACGACCTCACAGAAACCTGCTGCCCCGTCGCAATCACATAATCTTTTGGTTCGTCCTGCTGCAGCATCATCCACTGCATACGAACGTAGTCTTTTGCATGCCCCCAATCACGTAGTGCGTCCATATTTCCCAAATACAGACATGCCTCCAGACCTTGAGAAATGTTTGCTAAAGCACGTGTAATTTTCCGCGTCACAAAAGTTTCACCGCGGCGAGGGCTTTCGTGGTTGAACAGAATTCCGTTGCAGGCATACATCCCGTAAGCTTCACGGTAGTTCACAGTAATCCAGTAGGCATACAGCTTTGCAACCGCATATGGGCTGCGCGGGTGGAAAGGAGTTGTTTCCTTTTGCGGGATCTCTTGGACCAGACCATAAAGCTCGCTGGTCGAGGCCTGATAAAATCGAGTTTTCTTCTCAAGCCCCAGAAACCGAACGGCTTCAAGCAAACGCAACGTACCAAGTGCATCAACATCAGCAGTGTATTCAGCCGCTTCGAAGCTGACCGCGACATGACTTTGAGCACCAAGATTGTATATCTCGTCAGGCTTAACATCATTAACAATACGTGTCAGATTGCTGCTGTCAGCCAAGTCCCCGTAATGCAAAACAAGCTTGCGATTCGTCTCATGCGGGTCTTGGTAGAGATGATCAATACGCTCGGTATTGAGTGAACTACTCCGCCGTTTAATGCCGTGAACTTCGTATCCCTTATCTAGAAGGAATTCGGCAAGATAGCTGCCATCCTGCCCTGTAATACCGGTAATGAGCGCCCGTTTAGCCATCAGTCCGTCCCATCTCATTTTTTATTGTGTTTTTCGACCATACTCGTCATCAAAACGCTCTATATCGTCTTCGCCCAAATAACTTCCCGATTGTACTTCGATCAGTTCCAAAGGAATTTCACCTGGGTTCTCCATACGATGGACAGCGCCTACTGGAATATATGTCGACTGGTTCTCACCCATTAGAAATGTCTCACCACCACGTGTAACAAGTGCAGAACCTTTTACAACAATCCAGTGTTCTGCCCGGTGGTGGTGTTTTTGCAAAGACAGTCGAGCCCCTGGTTTCACTGTGATACGTTTAACTTGAAACCGATCACTATGGTCAATACTGTCATAGGCGCCCCAAGGACGGGCAACACGACGATGCTCCAGCACTTCTGCCCTGCCCGCGCAAGCCATTTCTGAAACAACTTTCTTGATCGTTTCGACCTGATCAATTGCACTTACCATCAGCGCGTCAGGCGTATCGACAATGACCAGATCTTTTGTGCCAATGGTCAAGACAAAGCGTCGATCAGATGCATGAACCAATGTGTTCGCAGAGTCCACAAGGTGGATATTTTCTACCACACCCAACTTGCCACAGTTATCTGCATCAGTATCGCTTAGCGCAAACATCGCATCCCAACTTCCAACATCACTCCAAGTTCCGGAAAATGGAACTACAGCAATATTTGAGGCTTGCTCCATAACAGCATAGTCAATACTTTTTGCGGTTGCATGATTGAACTCTTCGCCTGGACGCCAAAATTTTCCATCTTGCTTCGCATTCGCAATTGCAGAAACACAAGGCGTATAAATACCTGGTTCAAACTGCTTTACAGCATCAAGAAGGACACATCGCTTGATCAGAAAAATGCCAGAGTTCCACAAAAACTTTCCTGATGAGAGGAATTCAAGGGCTTTGGCAAGATCAGGTTTCTCATGAAAACGGACCGATTTATTGGCGACACCTCGAATTTGATCACCAGTTTCGATATAGCCATATGCTGTACTCGGTCCATTTGGCTGAACACCGAATGTAACGATCCATCCGTCGGCAGCCAAGTCGGCAGCCTTTGATACCATCACGCCAAACTTGTCCCTATCAGGAATGAAATGGTCAGCAGGACAAAACAACAGTAGGTCGTCCTCATTCCCCGGAAATGCTGCTGCCAAAGTCATTGCCGGCGCAGTATCTCTTCCACTTGGCTCCAGAATCTGGGTTACATCCACCCCGGATTTTTCTGAGATTTCCTGAACAAAGAAACGGTAGTCATCTCCGCTGACAGCCAAAACTTCGCCAAAACCTGAGATACGCTCTATCGTAAGTTCAAACAGGGATTTGCCCTGATACAAGGGTATAAATTGCTTTGGAAATGCTTTTCTGGAAAGCGGCCAGAGTCTAGTACCAGAACCGCCGCACATCACGACTGGCTTGATTGCAGTATTTTTTGGCATGATTATGATGCTTTCCCAAAAGACAGCCCTCTGTTCCAACCGCTTATAGAACAGATTATCGTACCGTTCCAATATCTCTATCCAGTTAATTTTTCAACGTACTATTGTCGCAAAATCCCTGCCTACCAGATCTTAAATCTGGTAACCTCAATCCCTATAACTCAAACTGAGAATGCCCCGCAGATTGCTGCGGGGCATTCTCTCATTACCGTCGTTATGGTCGGTCAGAACATATGCTGTCCGCCGTTGATCGACAGGCAGGAGCCGGTGATGAAGCCGGAATTGGGGCCGCAAAGATAGAGGATCGCCTGGGCGATTTCGTCGGCTTCGCCCAATCGGCCGACCGGGATTTTGGCGATGATGCTGTCACGGACCTTTTCGGGGACGGCTGCCACCATGTCGGTGTTGATGTAACCCGGTGCGACGGTATTGACCGTGACCCCTTTGCGCGCGACTTCCTGTGCCAGTGCCTTGGTAAAGCCATGCACGCCGGCCTTGGCGGCGGAATAGTTGGTCTGGCCCAATTGGCCGGCCTGCCCGTTGATCGAGGAGATATTCACCACCCGGCCAAAGCCGCGTGCACGCATGCCTTCAAGAACCGGTTTGGTCATGTAAAACAGGGAACTCAAATTGGTGTCGATCACAGCGGTCCAGGCTTCGACATCCATCTTGTGCATGAAACCATCGCGCGTGATTCCGGCATTGTTGATCAGGATGTCAATCGGCCCGACGTCGGCTTCGATCTTTGCGATGCCCTCGGCACAGGCATCGGCATCCGCAACACTCCATTTAAAGGCCGGAATTCCGGTTTCTTCGGTGAAGGCGCGGGCGGCCTCGTCGTTGCCTGCATAGTTGGCGGCAACGGTGTAGCCCGCATCCTTCAATGCCAGACTGATTGATTTGCCAATTCCACGTGTGCCACCGGTTACCAGTGCTGTTTTTTTCATGGTCGCCTCCCTAAACTTCGTTCATCAAGCGTATCGGTATGTTGATTTTCGTCGTTTGCCCTTCTACGACATACGAAACTTTAATCCATAAATATAGTCATATACGTAATTTTATTTCCTCTCCATGATCTATGTCATTCAAGGGTGTAGTCTTTGGTCGAAGCCGATACTGGGTATCTTAAAAGCAAACAGGGCATCCCCGCGAGGGTCAGGACCTATTAATTTGATTGAAATGGCAGCCGTTATATTTGTCATATCCAAGGAAAAGCCCGCAGAACGGGTTGGAATCCCGAACAAGGGATTTGACGCAGGAGTTGACAAATATAACGGCTGTCCTTTGGATCAATCGGATTTGCACGGGCTACTTTGTCGCAAAACCTTGCAAGATGTATATCTTCCTGTGGTTTTGCTTCGCGTATCCGCACAAATCTGATTGACCATTTCCATCAAATTAATAGGTCCTGACCCTAAGAGGACGCCCCGCGTGCTTAGAAATTCAGGCGAAAATTGCGGCTTAGCGTTCGACGCAAAGCGCAACCCCCATGCCACCACCAATGCAAAGCGTCGCGAGGCCTTTTTTCGCATCGCGTTTCTGCATTTCATGGAGCAGGGTGGTAAAGACGCGCGCACCCGAGGCACCGATCGGATGGCCCAGCGCAATGGCCCCGCCATTGACGTTGACCTTATCGGTATCCCAGCCCATGTCGCGGTTAACCGCGATCGCCTGTGCGGCAAAGGCTTCGTTGGCTTCGATCAGGTCAAGATCACCGGCCGACCAGCCAGCCTTTTCAAGCGCCTTTTTCGACGCAGGGATTGGGCCCGTGCCCATGATCGCCGGATCAACACCCGCCGTGGCCCAGCTTTTGATCGTCGCAAGCGCTGTCTCTTATACACATCTGACGCTGCCGACG
>OJEN01000691.1_pt1 | contig 10346 bp, 20 predicted proteins | sample 1593351 | NCBI WGS metagenome assembly OJEN01 (sample SAMN05416777, study PRJEB24817) | seawater metagenome | isolation source: Sea water | place: Canada:Atlantic | collected 2013-11 | reverse complement strand
CCAACACCAGGGCCAGAAAAAATACCAACACCAGGGCCAGAAAAAATACCAACACCAGGGCCAGAAAATAAAACAAATGATTTAGATGGGTGGTTTTAAAAATGACTGAAAAAGTAAAAGAAGAAACGGCGGCGGCTTTTGATGAAGACGAATTAAAACGGCTAGAGCGTGAAGCATTGGGTGAAATTAAAAGCGATTCGGCGGCGGTGGGTGATGTTTCAGAAATGGAAAACTACAACGCACCTGATGAAGAAATGCGCGGCCTTGTTGGTGGCCTGTTGGGAATGGGGTTTGCTGTTTTAGCACCTAACTGGCAGATCAGGCCGGAAGAGGTCGAGCAATTAACAGAGGCGTATTCGGTCTTGCTTTGTAAATATTGTCCTGATGGGTTGGGCGAGTATGGCGTTGAGTTGTCGGCGGTGATGATAACGTTTGCAGTGTTTGCGCCGCGTATCGGTACGCCACGAGTAAAAGAAGAAAAGCCAGTCAATAACGACGAGTTAAATAATTCGGGTATGCCTGATATTTTAAGCGACGAGGCTATTTAATGGCGGTTGATGTAACGCTAAAAGCCAATATTACGGTTGTTTGCGGGTCCAGTGGTTCGGGAAAATCGGCATGGACTAAACGACAAATAAAGGGCAAGCCGCGCGTGATCGTTTGGGATATTGACGAAGAATATATAAATGAACAGGGATTTGAGGCGGTGCGCGATAGAGGCCATTTAATAGAACTAACCTTAAAGCGAAAAAAAGGCCGTTTTGCATACGTTCCATCATCTTTAGATGAGTTTGGTTTATGGTGCAAAGTGGCCTTTGCATGGGGTAATTGCACAGCCATTGCAGAAGAAACGGCAGACGTTACAAGTCCTGCAAAAGCACCGGCAGGGTGGGGCGCATTGGTGCGGCGCGGTAGAAAGCGCGGCATTAGTGTAATTGGGGTAACTCAAAGACCGGCTGAAAGCGACAAAACAATTATTGGAAATGCCTCTTTAATCCATTGCGGCATGTTGAAGAGGCCGCAGGATAGAAAATATATGGCGTTAGAAATGAATATAAAGCAGGAAATAATGGATAAATTAAAGCCGCTTGATTGGGTCGAAAGCACAGCCGAGGGACAATTTAAAAAAGGGCGTTTGAGGTTTTAACATGGGGCAGGAGAAAATAAAAAAAGCAGTTAACAAAGCTGAAAAGATCGAAAAATTAAATAAAATTATGGCTGATGGTTGCACGGCTTCACCTGATTTTAATTTTACAGATTGTTGTAACGTACATGATGAAGATTATGGCGCGGCAAAAATAACACGGTGGCAAGCTGATAAAAAATTGAGGCAATGTATCAGCAAAAAAGGGGTAGGTTTTTATAAATTTAAGGTTTTGCCTTGGGTTTATTGGGGCGGTGTTCGGGTGTTTGGGGGTAAATATTATGGCAACGAGTGCCGGAAAAAATGCAAAATTTGCGATTATTTCAGCAAAAAAGCACTTAATTTAAAGGATTTTTTCTTATAAGAAAACCGAGTTTTTAGGGGGTTGCTTAGGTATTTTTTTTCTTCAAACTATAAAACCAAGTGTCAATACAGATACTAAATTTTATTAATTAAAGGAAACATTATGCCAAGCATGAAAACAATTTTAAAAACAGCGGCAATCGCGATTGTAGCGGTCGCAGTAGCTAAAAAAACACCATACGTAAAAGAATTCGTTTAGGGGGTCTCGGACATGAGAAAAACAATCAAATTGCCTTCAATGGCAAACGTAGGCGCAGGACAAACAGCAACATTAAATTGTCCGGTTGGCCTAACTTATGACCTTATTTCTATCGCTTATAGCGGTTTTAAAACTGACGGAACAACGCCGATCACACTTGATGATCTTCAAAATATCGAAGTTCGCGTTAACGGAAAAACTATCCAGCAGTTTAATGATGGTTTAGAACTTGATTTAATTAACCAGTATCACGGCAGAGGCGCGGCGAATGGTATTTTGAATATTTGGTTCGTTCGTCCTGAAATGGCTAATTTAGGTATGCAACGCTTAACGGCATTGGGTACAGCAGACGTTCAAACGTTATCAGTTCATATTGATGGTGAAGCAACACTGGCAAGCTTGGCGTTAACAGCTAAAGCGGTTCAGTCTGAAGCGCAACCAATGGGTGCAATTACTAAAATCAAAGCCTTTCCCACTTCTTTTTCTGTGGCGGGTGAGGTTGAAATTGATAATCTGCCACGTGCAGGCGGTGTAATGATCGGCGCGATTCACTTGTTTAAAGCGGATATTTCAAACGTAGAGATAGAGGTTAATTCAATTAAGGTATTTGATGCAACTAAGGCTTATGCAGAAGAAATGCAATCGCGTTATGCGAAAGTATCTCAAACAGCGGTTGCAACTCATGCAGATTTTATGCTTGAGGGTGATTTGTCGCAGTCTTTAGATACTCGCGGAATTCAGGATTTTAGAATACGTCCAACTTTAGATACATCCGGCGCGGTTCGTACCGTTGTTGAATATATCGACGGTTTCGCCGGAATTTAAGGGGGCTTTATGGCTATGGGTGATAATTGGGCCACGTTTGATAGCCTTTATGGTGACGGCGTAGGTTCTGTAGATAGTTCGGGCGGCTCGTCATGGTATGACGGCGCATTAGATGCGGTCGGCGGTGTTGTTGGTGATGTAGTGGGCGGCGCAGAGAATTGGTTAGGTCAGTTGATGAATTTCGAACTGCAAAAAGAGCAGTTAGGGTATAAAAATCAGTTAGCTAATCAAAAAGCTGTTTTAAGCACTGTTGAAGCAGAGCAAAATACGGGTGCAGTTCCATCTTCACCAAACTATCGCGGCATTGATACCGTCGAAACGTTTGGCGGTATAGATAAGCGCGTGTTGATCGTTGGGGCTGTTGCTTTAGCGGCCTATTTATATATTAAATAGTGGCGGGGCCAATACCGTTACCGGATTTTAGCCCAACTTACGGCGGCGATTCGGGGCCTGCATTATCAGAGACGGGTCAAGTAAATGTCAGTCAGGGCGGGATGAATATTCCCGCCTACCCTGATTTTTATAGCCTTGCGCCAATAGATGCAGACTCACAACCAAAGCCAATAATTAACAGGCAAGATCAAACAATGTTCTATGCAGTTGGGGCGGCCTTTTTATTTGTTTTTTTATTGAAAGCTAAAAAATGAGATTAGAGCGCAAAGCGTGGAACGAAGACGCGGCGCAGTATCTTAAAGCGGCAATGGGTAAAGACACCGAATTTATAAAGGCTGAAGTTATAGCGGGTATTTCTGTGCTTTGGTTGGTTGTTGGCTGTGGTTGGCTAGTAACCAGAACGGAAGATCAAGAACTTGTATTTGTTGCAGGGGTTGGAAGAAATGCAAAAAAAGTCATTGAGTTATTTATGAACAAAAAAAAACAATTAAACATTAAAACGTGCCGGATTCATTCGGCGCGTGTTGGTATGGGTCGGTATTTAAATTCATTGGGATTTAAAGAAGTTGATCGCGTTTATTCGGTGAATATCTAATGGGTGGCAAAAGTAGTAGTAAAGCCAGTACAAGTACAACGGCAAAGACGACAAACAGCAATCAGCAAGGCAATACCGCGCCAATATCAACTCCAAGTATCAGCATTGGCGGCGGTAAATATGTCACGGCTAATGTAAAAGTCAACACAGATCAATCAAAAGTGTACAACATTAAAAACACGCTAACGGATTTCGGCGCGGTAAATAAAAGTATCGCGTTGTCGGCTGATGCGTTGCGATATTACGACAAGATTAATTCAAGGTCATTGCTTGAAATGGCAAAAGTAAGCGGCGGCGCGTATGAGTTTGCAGAGCGTGCTTTGGAGTTAGTGGGCGAATCAAAAAAACCAGACGACACACAAAATTATAAAACCTTAGTTAAATGGGGCGTTTTGGGTGTCGGTTTAGTGTTAATAATTGGTAAGGTGAATAAATAATGAAAGAATTTAGATCAACGTTTGCGGCGGGGGAAGAAATACCGTACGCAGTAGCTGGGAATTATTTTAGATTAATGGCGGGTTCAAGTGATATTAAAGTCACTTTTCCAGAGTCGGGAATGTCAACTAATTTTCCCGTAGGCGTGGGCGTTAGTTTGGAACGTTTTACGCAATTACGAATTTACAGCGAAGTAGCTCAAACTATCGTTTTTGCGGTGGCGGTGGGTCGTGTAGACGATTCGCGAGTGATTACAGTCGAACAAGGCGGCTCTAGTTACAGCGCGCCGGAAATTGTGGCACTTGTAGCGGGTACAGCAAAAGAAGTTTTACCGGCAAATGTGGCGCGGTTTAAAGCATCAATGCAAGCTGATGCAGACATGTATATCGGTGCAGATAATACAGTCACCACGGCAAACGGCATAAAGTTAGCGGCGGGTAGTTTGGTTAATACGGGCAATTCGGCGGCGGTGTGGTGTATATCACCAAGCGCGACGAATGTACGAATTTTACAAGAGTTTGCATAATGGAAGTTTCACAATTCCCGCAAAGACGGACAAAAAACCTACTAATAAACGCGGGTTTTCGAGTCAATGCACGGGAGTACGTCACGGCAACGGCAACGGTTGCGGCTGATGAGTACACGCTAGATCGTTGGCGCGTGTTGGTGTCGGGTGAAAGCGTCACCTTTGCGGCATTGGACGCGGTGAATGAAATAACTTGTCCGGCGGGTGGTTTAGGTCAGAAAATAGAAGACTTAAACATTAGAGGCGGTGCTTATACGATTTCATGGGAAGGGACTGCAACGTGTAAAGTTAATGGCGTGAGCAGGGCAAACGGCGAGAGTTTCACGTTACCAGAGGACACACTAGCTGATGTTGTTTTTTATTCGGGTACGTTGGTGTTTGTTCAACTGGAGGAGGGCTCAATTAGAACGGATAATGAATTTCGGCATATTTCAGAAGAAAAAACAATGTGCGCGAGGTATTATCAGCAATACTCAAAAGGGACAACAACCCATACAATCGGCGGCGCTATATCGTCGCAAAAAATACGCGAGGCTTTTACATTTGCTAGTGAGATGAGAGTGGCTCCGGCGGTGAGTTTTTCAGCGGTGCAAGATGGGGCTGGGGCGGATATAACATCCGACACAACGTTTTCGGCTATCACCTCAACAAACTTAACACAGGTTGGAGCAACGGCACGAACAACGGCGCGAACAACGGCAAAAGATTTTAGTCTAGATGCGGAGTTATAGTAGATGATAAATACAGTAAAAGAACTGGAGAGCGGTTATTTATTAAACGGCGTTTTAAGGGTTCCAGAAGATGCAAGAAACCGCCATTATAAAGCGGTACAGCAGTGGATAGCAGACGGCAACACGCCAGAGCCAGAGTTTACGCAGGCCGAGATACTTCAAAGATCAATAGACGAAGCAAACAACGTAGCAAAGGCCGAATTATTGCTCCTAGATTTAGCATCAATTCGTGTTATGCGTGAGTATATAGCGGAGTTAGCAGACGCGCCGCAAATTATTAAAGCTCGAGAAACAGCGGCGGCGGCTGAACGGGCCAAAATAAAATAATGAAATGGCTATTAATCGGCGGTTTATTACTAATAGCAGTACCAAGAGGCGTTAATGCAATGCAACAAGAAAAAGAAAAGCAAGCAATCGAAAGAGAAAATTTACCGCGCGGCATACGCAACAATAACCCGTTAAACATTCGATACAGCAAAGCGAATAATTGGCAAGGCCAAACAGGAACGGACGGCGAATACGCTATTTTCGACACGCCAGCGAACGGAATCAGGGCGGCGGCAAAGCTACTAAACAACTATTATATTAAATACAACCTTCAGACGGTCGCAGACATTATCAATAAATGGTCACCACCAATAGAAAACGACACAAGCGCGTATGTACAGGCCGTAGCCAATAAATTAAACGTATCAGCAAGCGATGTTTTATTATGGCCAACGAGCATAAGCGGATTAATTGACGCAATGACACACCACGAAAACGGCGTGCAACCATATACAACAAATGAAATTAACAGCGGGATAACAGCCGCGGGAATTAACTAAAATGAACAACACAACAAAATACTTATTGATCGCGATTGTGGCCCATATTATTTATATGAAAAACAAAGAAGAAAAAGAGCATTTAGCAGGCTTGATTGGTCTAGATAGTTCGGGGTTTTGGTTGTAATGCCTTTTTTAATACCAACTATTCCATGGATTTTATCATCGTTGGCGGTGGTGGGGACAACGGCGTACGTTGTGTCGGGCGAAGAAGGTACGAGCTTTGTTGATGAGGCTGTCGACAATGTGCAAACAGCGGTGCAGGATTTGCTTGTTGCGGGTGTCGTGGTAACAGGCCTAAGCGTTTTACCAATACCAAATAAAGGAAAGCTGATAATAGGTGCGGCATATGCGGCGTATTTAATCGCAAAAATCAAAGCAGAAGACAAAGGAAAAAGCGTACTGGAAAAGGCGCAATAAAATGATAATAGATGTTAATTTATTGGTGCTTTTTATCGCGTTGTTTGCGGGTCTTGTCGCGTTTATAGGGCAGGGAATAATAAGGAAATTACAGTCAATAGATGATGATTTAAAAGAATTGCTTATAGATCATGGCCAACGAATAACAACGCTAGAAGAGAGATCTAATTTTATGGGAAGAAGAAAAGCTTTTGAGGCTGATTAATCTATCGTTCATAATAACCGAATAGACTGTTTATTTTATTTGGGGGTGTTATGGTATAACCGAATAGACTGTTTATTTTATTTGGGGGTGTTATGGTTTTTTTTAAAAAGTTAGTGAAGTTTTTAGTTTTGGCAGTGCTTGCAATAGTAATTCTTGCTATTTTTTCAGGCACTTATAAAAGCTATAAGGCGCGAGAATTGGAGGTTGAAAGAGAGATGGCGCTTCCAGTGTTGCCGGTTGTCTATGATAAGAGGGCGTCATTATTTGGTAGAGGTGATGTAATAGTTTTAATAAATAGGCACGATAAAGATCTATTTGTTGAGGCTGTTTTTAAGAATCAGAAAAAGCAAAAAACAATTACTATTCTAATGAAGCCTAACGAAAGGTATCCAATAGGATGGGCTGAAGGGTGGCGAGTAGAGAAAGGTGACGCAATGAAAATCAGCGCCAATGGATTTAAGGCGGCGTACTACTATCATGAGAGAGAGCTTGAGAAAGTTAATCCTGAATTAGTTTGTGGACTAGCGCAATTAAGCGGTTTGTGGGCTCTATGTTTACTAGTAGAAAGTTAACGCGGCTTAAAAATAACAACGTTAGAAGGCAGGTTTAAAACTGCCTTTTTTTGTGCCTGATCGTTTAATTCAGCCTTTAAAGCAGTAATTTCCTTTTTTAGGCGTTTGACCTCGTTTATTTGATTGGCGTAGGTACTTCTAAGCCATCCTACAGACTCGATTTCACTTTTATTGAACTCGTAGCCGCTATTGGTGTGCAACGTATCGCCATCAATCCATACAGGCCAGTTAGCAGGCAAAACGCGCCGACACGCGACCGCTTCAAGATAAGCCATTTTGCACTTGTCGGCCTTGTCGGGATTTTCTAAGTAATTTTTAACGGTTTTAAGCGTAACGCCCATGATATCAGCGGCGGCCTGTTTACCGATTGATACAACGCCGTTAAAACCAGAATAATGAGTAAAGTTAAACATATTGCACCTGTTTCCATCTTGGGCAAACGATTATTTTAGTCGGTAATTAAAAAAATAACTTGACGGCGTGGTGTAGCCTGATTAATATACTCGCCGCAAGTTGTTTATTTAACATAATATACATTGAATACCAAAAATCAACGTATAGACCAATAAAACCAAACACTTGCACTTAGTTAATGAGAATTATTTTCTCGTTATTTATAGCACCTTAGAGGCGGTTTAGCGGCCGCCTCGTCTTTAAAAGGTGCATTAATTAATAGCTTAAAAGGTGCATACATGTCAAAGAACAAAAAAGCCTCATTAGTAGGTTCTAAATACCTAAAAGAAATAAAAGAAAGTTTAAACATGCAATCGCGTGATGCGTTGGCGTGGGAAAAAATGAGAATTAATGATCGTTCGTTGCTCGTTAGATCGGCTCAACTATCAAACGAAAATGTGCGGTTTGAATGGTCAAGAATTAATCCTGAATCACAGCAAAAAATCAGGGCGGCGGCGAAACGTGCGGCGGCTTGGGTAAATCAGTTGGAGTTAATCTAGTGATTAATAAAGTTGATGTTGACGTTGTTCATGCGCGAATTTTGCGCGGGTTTGCGGGTGAATTTGAGGCGCGTTGCGTTGATAAAATGGCGCGTTCTTTAATTACTGGCGAGCCTTTAGAGTTCATTTATAACGACCAAAAATACAAGGTGGTTACAAATGCCGAGCGCGTTTAGTTTCTTAAAGGCGGCAACGCTTAAAGAAGATCACCAACATCAATATAACTGCCTTTCGGCCTTGCCTTTTTCTTATAAGAAAAAAGCGGCGTATTTGGCTATGGATAAGTACAAGGTAGAAAGAAGAGCGGGAAATTATTTCTTATTGGAATTGAGCGAAGTGGCAAAGGTTGGGGATGATCGCTTGATGATTTCAGACCATGACATAAAGCAAGCGGCGGATGAGTACTCTTTGGAGTTGTCGCGGGTATTGGCTGAAATGGGTGGCGATGATGATTTTGAATATTTAATCTCACTTGAATACTTAAAGAGAAAAGGCGTTCATATTTCGAAAGAATTGGCGAAGGTTGAAACGCCTTATTTATTAGCGCGGTTTAAATGTTCTATTTGGTGGCGTAGGCAGTTAAGAAAATTACATGGGCGCAAGTCCGAAAAGATCGGCATTGATTTGGGGCTAGTTCATAAGAAAACAGCGGCTTATTGTTCAGATCATGCTTTAGAGCGTAGACGTAGCCAGAAGAAAAGAAACGCGGCTTTATTGCGTGGCCTTGTTGCAGAAAATCAGGACGGCGATAAATATATTCTTGAAGAGTTGGCAGAATTGGGCGTGTCGAATCCTTCTATTAAACGTTCTGAACTCATGGTTAGGATGCGCGGATTTGAAGAAATAGCAAAAGAGACGGGTCACGTTTCAGAGTTTTATACGATTACTTGTCCTTCACGGTTTCATGCTCGCATGAGCAAAACAGGCCGAGAAAATCCAAAATATGACGGCTCGACACCTGCAACGGCTCAAAAATATCTTTGTGGTGTTTGGGCCCGTATTCGTGCGAAGTTGGCGCGGTTAGAAATTGGCGTTTATGGCTTCAGGGTTGCAGAGGCGCACCACGATGGAACGCCTCACTGGCATTTATTATTGTTCATGGCTTCAGATCATGCGGCGCAAGTAAAAAACACGATGTCATTTTATGCAATGCAAGATTCACCAAACGAGAAAGGCGCGAAAAAATACCGCTTTGAAGCTGTAACGATTGACGAAAGCAAAGGTTCGGCAACGGGTTATATCGCTAAATATATCGCTAAAAATATTGATGGTTTTGGCGTTGGTGAAGATTACGAAACAGGAAAGAGCGCGGCCGATAGTTCGGAACGTGTCGAAGCGTGGGCGGCTTGTTGGGGTATTCGGCAGTTTCAGCAAATAGGCGGTGCGCCGGTTGGCGTATGGCGTGAATTACGGCGTTTAAGGGATGGAGAAAGCGGAGCGATTGAAGAGGCCAGAAAAGCGGCTGATTGTTCAGATTGGGCGGCGTATCAAAAAGCACAAGGCGGCGTATTCGTTAGGCGTGATTCGTTGGCGGTGAAGGTTGCAAAGTGGGAAGAGTTAGACGAAGACACAGGCGAGTTGAAAGACCCACCTTTAAACCGTTATGGCGAGCTAATAGCGGGGCGGGTGTTTGGGTTGGTTAGTAAGGGCGTTAATTATCTAACTCGTTTTTACCGTTGGACTATTTCAAAGAAAGAGGTTTTGAATTTTGGCGGCAATTCGCCGCCCTTGGAGTTCTGTCAATAACTGTACGGAACATTATAAAAAAGGGGTAGAAAGTGAAAAGAACAATTTTAGATTTAAAAAACCAGTTTGCAATACTCAAAAAAACGCCTGTTTTTTCAAAGGCGGCGGTGGGTGAAAAAATATTGCTCTTGCTGATTAATGTTATTGAAGAGCAACAAATGGAAATTGAGGAATTAAAGAATGGCCAATGAAAATATAGGGTCGATTAATTGCCAGTATCACGAACAGCCATTAAAAGCGGCGGTTCGGCGTGATAGGAAGGACAAGCTTTATATTTATTGTGACGAGTGCGGGATTATTTCACCAAGGGCGGCAAAATTTCAAACGTACATAAAAGCCAATATGACAAGCAACGAGCCAACACCAGGGCCAGAAAAAATACCAACACCAGGGCCAGAAAAAATACCAACAC
>OJEN01000687.1_pt1 | contig 10362 bp, 9 predicted proteins | sample 1593351 | NCBI WGS metagenome assembly OJEN01 (sample SAMN05416777, study PRJEB24817) | seawater metagenome | isolation source: Sea water | place: Canada:Atlantic | collected 2013-11 | reverse complement strand
GAGATCTAGTACGGTCTCGTGGGCTCGGAGATGTGTATAAGAGACAGCCGCAAAGGTGCCCATGACGGCAGCCTGATCCGCCCCCTGTCTGACGATGATATGGCGGTGCTGACCGATGCCGTGGCCCGGATCCCGAACCTGATGATGACGCTCGCCCCCGAAAACGTCACCCCCGATCAGATTACGGCGCTGACGCAGGCGGGCGTGCTGGTATCGCTGGGCCATAGCGATTGCGACTACGACACCGCCATGCGCGCCTTTGAGGCCGGTGCCCGCATGGCAACGCATCTGTTCAACGCCATGAGCCAGGCCAACGCGCGCAGTCCGGGGCTGGTGGGGGCGGCGCTTGATCATCCGCGCGTGGCATCCGGCCTGATTGCCGACGGGGTGCATGTACATCCGGCCATGATCCGCGCCGCACTTGCCGCCAATCGCGGCGCGGCAGAGGTGTTTCTGGTGACCGACGCAATGGCGACTGGCGGCTCTGATATCACCAGCTTCACCCTGAACGACCGCGAGATCCTGCGCCGCGACGGACGGCTGACGCTGGCCGACGGAACGCTGGCCGGGGCCGACCTGACCCTGCTGCAAGCCGTGCGCTATATGCACAACACCGTGGGCGAACCGCTAAAGCGGGCGCTGGCCCGTGCCACAGTAGTCCCTGCGCAACTGCTGGCGCACCCCCCCGAAGCGGACAGCGTCGATGCGATGATCTGGATCAACGACGACCTGTCAGAGCTGCACTGGCTGACCGAGCTGTAACCCTCGCCACCCCATGCTCACGAAAAAGGCGGCCCGGATCTCTCCGCGCCGCCTTAAATTTTTCACGTCAGTCATGCGTCGCGCAACGCCCCGATGATCTGGTCGAACGCCTCACGCGCCTTGGCTCGCATTTCGTCGTCCGTGGCATCCTGAATAGGATGCGGCACCAGCACATAGCGCGCGCCCTCCATGCCTAAGGCCTTGCGCTGCGTTTCAGCGGCTTGGCCAAACACGCTTGAAGCGATGGAAACAGACGGGATCCCCTGGATTTCAAACCAGACTGTATCGTGCATACTGCACGTGGTACATGATCCTCAGTCCGCCAGCCCTTCGACCAGAAAGTCGCATTCATCGCGGATCTGGTGGCGCAGCGTGTCGGGGCACGGCTTGGCGAAAGTCGGCTTGGTATAATGCCGGACCTCAACGCCGGGTGCGTTTTCGGTCAACAACCTGTCCAGTTCATCCAGCAGTATATTGCCGCGCGGCTTGCTGATGTTCAGCAGCCCGACAACCCCCTGGACCGAACCGGACCGTTCGCTGATCTGACGCGCGACGGGGACACGTTCGTCCGTCGGGTCAAGAATTATTGTCATTCACGTCCTCCTCTGCTGTGAAAGCTAGCCTAGATCGATCTTTCTGGAAACGGAAATCGACCCCACCTCCCCCGTGGCCCACCCGTGGAACGCGGACGAGAATTTGCCCGCATCCCCACCGGCCACGACGATATGGATATATTCCTTGCCCGCAAATTTAGGGGCCAACTGCGCCAGTTTTTCCGGCCCCATGCGTTCGGCGTCCGCCACGGGGATACCCGCGCCCGAATGGTCATCCTGCACCATCTCCGACAAGGGGCGCGCCGTGACCTCTTGGATACGGTCGCGCAGCCGGTCTTTGGAATAAGGGCCATCGACGGTCAGCGTCTGGATATGCTCGGGGCAGACCACCAACAGCGCGTCAATCGGCAGGTTATGCATCTTCGGCAGGAACACCCCTTCAAGCCCCTGCCCCAAAGACCCCGCGATCTGGTCTGGCTTGCGCGAGGTTTGGTCCACCAGATGCACCGGCCCGCCGGTCATGGCAAAAACAGTTACAACTGAATCTTGCGCTTCAAACCCACGCTCCACATGCAGCGGCTCCCACGGGGATACCGCCTCGTTTTCAGCAAAACACATCGTATATTTCATCGGATTGCCCAGAACAGAACGTTCAACCCCGCCTGTGGTCGCCCCGCCAACATTGCGAATAATCAACCGCAAGGCGCGCCCGATGGTGGCATTGGCACGGTTGCCTGCCCCCATCGCACCCAGGCCCGCGTTCATACCGATCTTGTCCACGACGGGGCCGTTCACCACCATAACTGTGGCCGCGCCCATCGTCGTGGCGGTGACCCCGTGGATGTTGAATTCATCCGTGCAGACAGCTTCGACGGCTGCGATCACGACGGGCAGATATTCGGGCTTACACCCCGCCATCACCGCGTTGATCGCGATCTTTTCGACCGTGGCGATACCCATGTTTGGCGGCACTGTGGCAATCACATCCTGCGGATCACGATGCGTCCCTTCCAGCATGCGGATCACCCGTTCAGGCGTCGGCGGCACCAGGGGCAACCCGTCCGAGAACCCCTGATCGAACATGAATTCCGCCATGTCATCGCCGCTGGCGACCTCTACCTTGCGGGCGCGCAGACGGCTGCCCTCGGCCTCTGCCCGCAGCGCGTCGTAAACCTCGGGGTCAAAGTGTTTCGACCCGCATCCCGGACGCCAGCCGGGCAAGCTGTCCCAATCGATCTGCGCCGCAGCTTTGCCCGTCGCACGGGCCATCTGGTCGGACAATGCCTGCCAGTCATCGCGCACGAAGCCTTCGAAGTGGGTCACGACAGCGCCGCTTTCATCAATCCAGTAGAGCGCGGGCACGATCTCGAAATCCCAGTCGAACGAGGTCTTGCAGCCCGCATCCTCAAGCACCGGCATGGTCAGCCCGTGGCGCTGCGCGAAATCGCCGTTCTTCTCGCCGGATTGCCCCGGCACCAGAAACCGCACCGCATCACCATAAGCCTGCGACAGCGCCTGCAGCACCGGGCCCGCGATATTGCAGGTCTCGCAATCCTCTTTCACGAAACAGACCAGCGCAGGGCCCGTGCCGTCAAAAGGGTGGGCCGCGCCTTGCAGATCCTTCAGGGTAAATTCCGGTTTCCGATCACTCATGTCGCCCCCTCCCAAGTATGCCGCTGCATACTGTGGGGGATCGTCAGGCATGTCCAGACAGCTTGGCGGAGACGGATGGGAATCGAACCCACCACACGCCGTATCGACGCGTCCATGGTTTTGAAGACCAGGGAAGCCACCAGACTCCGGTCGTCTCCGCGTTGCCACACCGTAGCCCTGCCGCAGGGCAAGCGAAAGCCTAATGCGTCTGCGGCGCGATCTGCCGCGTGTCACCAATCCGCAGGGTCATGCCTAGCGCGTCCAGATGCTCAAGCAGCGGCACGATGAACTTGCGGCTGGTGCCCAAGGCGGTGCGCGCCTCGCTGGTGGTAAAGGCCGTGGGCGGGGGGAAGTTTGCCGCAAGGCTCCGCTGCGCGTGACCGATGGTCGCCGCGTGAAACACGACTTGTTGTTTCAGCGCGATATTCGCCAAGGACACCAACCGCCCCTGCGCCACCATCAGCGCGATCAAATCCGCGTCCTCAGGCGCATCGAACTGCCGCACATCCGGGGGGGAGGTGCCGCCTGTGCGCATACTCTCTTCGATCTCGGTCAAGCGGGCAAGCTGTTGCGGGGCAAGTGCTGCAAAGGGGTCATGCCGTGCGAGACTGACCAAACCGTCGCGCAAAACAACCTCTCCACGCCTGTGCAATTCAGCTTGGGCGAAAGGCACCAAACCCCGCAGTGGCGTCACCCGTTGCAGTACCGCAAGGGCCGCCCCCTGCTTGATCGGGTGGTCGGTATGAAAGCGCTGCAAAGCCGCCACCACCGCCGTTTGCACCGTGGCGAGATCGTCAGCCAGCGCGATATGTTCCGGCGATAACCGCACAACGCCCGAGGGCAGCGCAGCCGTCGCATCGCAGCGCGCCAACCGGACAAGATCAGACCACAGCGCCACCCCGCGCCCCTGCGCACAAAGCGCTGAGGCAAGGGCGGTACCATCCTGCTGCTGTGCCGCCTGCATCACCGCCAACCGCCGTCTGTCGCCCGCCCCGACTGCCGTGGCCTGCGGGTCAAGGATCACCGCGCCCGCCAACGTCGCCGCAGGGGAAAGCTGGCGCAGCACTGCCGCCTGCCCCGCGAACCCCACCACGGGACGTTTAAAGCGCAACTGCCCTAGCCCCGCGCCCCCCGGCGCGATCTGGCCACCGCCCATCAGCCGCAGGGTCGCGACCTCATGCGCCGTGCCCCACAGCACGCGCAAATCCTGCATATGTTTGACCGGTCGCGGTGCCATGTCAGAGACGGTCAACCACACATCCATACAAAGCGTCGCCCCCTGCCCGCCCGTACAGATCACATCACCGCGGGCAATATCCTCTAGCGCGATACCGCGCAGGTTCACCGCGACCCGCTCGCCCGCCGCGACCCTCTCCCGCGCCGCGCCGCGTGCTTGCAGGCCACGGACCACCGTCGCCGCACCGCTTGGCTGCACGGTTAACGCCGCGCCAACCGCCAACGCGCCGCCAAGCAGCGTGCCCGTCACCACCGTTCCGCGTCCCGCCAGTGTGAACGCGCGGTCCACCGGCAGGAACGCCCCCATCGGCGCGGCCCGCGCGGGCAAAGCGTTGAACCGCCGCGCCAAGACCTGCCGCAGATGATCCGTCCCGCCAGCGGTCGTGGCCGAACAAGGCACCAATTCGGCCCCGGTAACGCCTTGCGCGGCAAGGGTATCCGCAATTTCCGCCAGACGGGCGGGCAATGTCGCCTCGGGGATCAAATCCACCTTGGTCACCGCGACCACCGCCACGGGCACCTGCAACAGTCTTGCGATCTGCACATGCTCGCGCGTTTGCGCCGCGACTCCCTCCACGGCCGAGACGACCAGCATCGCGCCCTGCGCGCCGCTCGCACCCGACACCATGGTGCGAATGAAATCCTCGTGCCCCGGCGCGTCAATCAGGTCGAGCGTCCCACCCGCCATCTCGCAATGGGCAAACCCCAGCGCGATCGACAGGCCACGGGCTTTTTCCTCGGCCAGCCGGTCCGTCTCCATCCCCGTGAGCGCGCGCACCAGCGCCGTCTTGCCATGATCCACATGGCCGATCACAATGACGCAGGCCGATGTCATGTGGCGGCGATCGCGCCCAGCGCCGCGACGATATCGGGCAGCTCGTCATCCGTCACCGTGCGCATGTCCAGCCACAGCTTGCCCTGATGGATACGCCCGACAATGGGCACCACCCCGGCCCGCAAACGATCCGCAAGGGTTTCAGCAGGCAGCGCGGCAGAGGCCACGACGACACTGAAACTGTCCAAGTCCTGCTGCGGCAGCGACCCGCCGCCGACATAGGCGGCTGACGCCATCACCTCAACATCCACCCCCTTCACCGCAGCGAGGGAACCCGCGAGCCTTTGCGCCCGCGCCTCTACCTCTGCCAAAGGCTGCGAGAGCGCGCGCAAGACCGGCACCCGCGCCAGCGGATCATGGGGTGGCAGGTAAAGACGCAAGGTCGCCTCGAGCGCGGCAAGCGACAGCTTGTCGATGCGCAACGCCCGCAGCAACGGGTGCTTGCGCAGCCCCGCGATAATATCCGCCCGTCCCGCGATGATCCCCGCCTGCGGCCCACCAAGCAGCTTGTCGCCCGAGAACATGACCAGATCGACACCCGCCTTGAGGATATCCGCCACCACGGGTTCGTCGCGCAGCCCAAAGGGGGCAAGGTCAATCAGCACGCCGCTGCCCAGATCTTCCATCAGGATCAGATCCCGCTCCGCCGCAAGTTGCGCCAAATCATTGCGTGACGGGGCAGAGGTGAAGCCCACGATACGAAAGTTGCTGGTGTGGCTTTTCAACAGAACCGCCGTATCCTCGTCCACCGCATCGGCATAATCGCTAAGCCGCGTCTTATTCGTGGCACCGACCTCTTTCAGCTCTGCACCGCTTTGCGCGATCACATCGGGCAGACGGAAAGACCCGCCAATCTCGATCAGCTCCCCGCGCGAGGCGATCACCTTGCGCCCCGCGGCGGTGCCCATCAGGGCCAAGACAACCGCCGCGGCGCAGTTGTTCACGATCAGCGCCGCCTCTGCGCCGGTCAGTTGACAGATCAGCGCCTCGGCATGGTCATAGCGCGACCCGCGCTTGCCAGTTTTCAGGTTAAGCTCAAGGTTCGAAGGCCGCGCAGCGATCTGGTCCATCGCCTGCAACGCCTCGGGGGCAAGACGGGCGCGGCCCAGATTGGTGTGGATGATGATACCCGTGGCATTGATGACAGGGCGCAGGTTCGGCTGGCGGGCTGCCTTAATCCGGTCGGCAATTCTATGGGCAAAGGGTTCACTGGCGAAATCGGGCAAGCCGACCACCCCGCCGCCCTGAATATCACGGCGCAGCTGGTCGAGCGTTTCGCGCAGGGCGCGGCGCACCTCGTCATGGCTGTAGGTCGCAACCAAAGACGCCACATGCGGTTGCTGCAACAGCGTATCGATCTGTGGCAAATGTCTAAGCTGGCTGGTCACGCGTCACGCCCCCCGATGGCTGAACGCGCAGTGTAATCGCGCGGGCCACGGGGGCAAGCCGGAACGCAGGCCACAGGCGGGCGACCAAAAGGCCCGCCGCGCGGGTTACGCTGCCAGCGCTTCCTTCACCGCGATGTCGGCCATCTGCAAAATCGCCTCGCGGCTATCGGCGACGGCGATAAAGCGGCCGTTGTGGCAGAACTTTGCCCCCTTGACGCCCGATGCTTCCTCAAGCGCGGCGTCTTTTTGACCCGCCCAAGCCACCGGAAGATCAGCGCGGTTCTCGAACGTATCATCCCCCGACCGGATCGTTGTCAGCGTCCATTCCTCGCCGCGCGGGTGGATGACGAACAACAGATGATCCGCCCCCGCCTTCACCACGGCCCCGCGAAACGGCATGCCCATGGGCAGGTCCAGCACATGGCCCTCGCCCGCAGCATCAATGGCGGTCATGACCATCGCTTCGGCGCGGAACTTGGCGGCTTTGCGACGGATCGACGCTTCGACAAAGGCGCGCGCAATGGGCAAGGCGGCGGCAAAGGCGCGGTCGTCCACGCCTTCCTCGCGGTCATCGAAGACGGGTTTCAGGCTTTCCAACAGCGCGGGCAAGGTCAGACCGGCAAACAGCGGCCCCGCCTCTGACGCGTTGACGGCACCATTGTCCAGCAGGTCGATCGGCAGAACAAACCCGCGATCGAAACTGTCGTGGATGGCATTCACATCCGCCTCGGGTACGTCAAGCGCGCGCAGATAATCATGCCCGTAATGCGCCCAGATCAGCCCGAAAGAGCTATAGGGCTGCCCGTCTTCACGCAGCGGATTGGGACGTTGATGGTGATCGAAAATCCCTGCTTCGGCATCAAAGTCACCGCCCACGTCGTAGATGATGCGCCCCTCGGCCGGTGTGATCAGCGCCTTGTCGCGGCTGCGCAGCACCGTGGCGTCTGGAAACAGCCGCGTCAGGATGACAGAGGATAGGAGTTCATCCGCGTGAAAACCGCCTGAGTGGGTCACGAGTTGGGTGATCGTCATGTTTCTGTACCTTTGCGCATCTGTTCAGCAGGTCGAAATGAAAACGGGCGACCGTGCGAGGGGCCGCCCTGTGAATATGTATCGCTCACACCGCCCGTCACGGGCCTAGCATAAGAAAACGTAGAAAGAGTTAATGCGTCCAGGCCCCGCGGCGCCCTGTGGCGAAATTCTCGCCATAGCCGCCGGCGCGGACATTTGCGCGGCGTTTGTTGGGGTCTTGCACCAGCGCGTCGATGTTGTGGTCGCGGGCGTATTCCACCGCTTCTTCCTTGGTGGCGAACTGCAAACGCACCTGCGTTTGCGTGTCCTTCGACGAGGTCCAGCCCATCAACGGGTCAATCTCGCGCGCGTGCTCTGGGTCGAATTCCAGCAACCAGACACGGGTTTTGGCCGTGCCAGAGGACATGGCAGTTCGGGAAGGCTGATAAATACGCGCGCGCATAGCTGAATCTCCGCTGTGATCAGGCGGTTTATCAGCCAAATACGGCCAAGGATCAAGGCATCACAGTGATTTGTGCCGAATTCGCGTTACATATGCTGCGGCGCAGCATAGACTGACTTCATGCAATCGGAGCACCTCTCATGAACCCCCTGACCCTGATGACGCTCAATGCCAACCTCACCAAGCTGATGATCGACACCCAAGCCGTTATGACGCTTAGGCTTTTGGGGATGGCCGGCGCCCTTCCCCAGACCCGCGGAGAGAACGCCCGCATGGTCAATGAAAAAGGCCCCGCCATGGCCAAAGCCTATCAGGCGGCCACCAAAGCCGCCTTTGCCGGGGGCACGCCCGACCAAATTTTCTCGGCCGCGATGGTGCCGGTCAGCAAAAAGGTCAGGGCCAACCGCAAGCGACTGACCAAATAAGCCTGCGACGAAAGCGACATATGCGCGTCGCGCAAGGCTGTGCCCCTTGAACCTACGCAAAAACATGACACCTTAGGGAACACCCCCAAAGGACGATGTTATGGCCTACGCCCACTCTGACAGTCTGCCCGAGCGCAAAGACGCCTATCTTGCCAATCCCGCGCCCAACGTGCGCGAACGCCCCAAGCTCGAGGGCGGCAAGAAGTTCAAACTGGCGACCGAATTCGAACCCGCAGGCGACCAGCCCACGGCGATCAAGGAACTGTCCGAAGGGGTGCGGTCGGGCGAACGCGATCAGGTGCTGCTGGGGGCCACGGGGACGGGCAAGACGTTCACGATGGCCAAGGTGATCGAGGAAACGCAGCGCCCCGCGATCATCCTCGCGCCGAACAAAACGCTGGCGGCGCAGCTTTACGGCGAATTCAAAGGGTTCTTCCCAGACAACGCCGTGGAATATTTCGTCTCATACTACGACTACTACCAGCCCGAAGCCTATGTCGCGCGGTCCGATACCTTCATCGAGAAGGAAAGCCAGATCAACGAACAAATCGACCGGATGCGCCACTCTGCCACGCGGGCGCTGCTGGAACGCGATGACGTGATCATCATCGCGTCGGTGTCGTGCATCTACGGGATCGGCTCGGTCGAGACCTATGGCGCGATGACGCAGGACCTCAAGACCGGCAACAACTATGACCAACGCCAAGTGATCGCGGACCTGATCGCGCAGGCGTATAAACGCAATGACGCCGCCTTCCAGCGTGGCACCTTCCGCGTGCGCGGCGACAGCCTTGAAATCTTTCCGGCCCACCTTGAGGACCGCGCATGGCGTCTGTCCTTCTTTGGCGAAGAGCTGGAAAGCATCACCGAATTCGACCCGCTCACCGGCGAGAAGACCGGCAGTTTCGACCAGATCCGCGTCTATGCGAACAGCCACTATGTAACGCCGAAACCAACGATGAACCAAGCGGTGATCGGCATCAAGAAAGAGCTGCGGATGCGGCTGGACCAGCTCGTCGCCGAAGGCAAACTGCTGGAAGCGCAACGGCTTGAGCAACGCTGCAACTTCGACATCGAGATGCTTGAAGCCACTGGCGTCTGCAACGGGATCGAAAACTATTCGCGCTATCTCACGGGCCGCGCGCCGGGCGAACCGCCCCCCACGCTGTTCGAATTCATCCCCGACAACGCGATTGTCTTTGCAGACGAAAGCCACGTCTCCGTGCCGCAGATCGGCGGGATGTACAAAGGCGACTACCGACGCAAATTCACGCTGGCCGAACACGGGTTCCGCCTGCCCTCTTGCATGGATAACCGCCCCCTTAAGTTCGAGGAATGGGATGCCATGCGCCCGCAGTCGGTCTTTGTCTCGGCCACCCCCGCCGCGTGGGAAATCGAACAATCCGGCGGTGTGTTTACCGAACAGATCATTCGCCCCACCGGCCTGATCGACCCCAAGATCGAGATTCGCCCTGTCGAAATGCAGGTCGACGATCTGCTGGACGAGGTGCGCAAGGTCGCCGCTGACGGCTATCGCACGCTTTGCACCGTTCTGACCAAACGCATGGCCGAAGACCTGACCGAATACATGCACGAACAGGGCATCCGCGTGCGCTATATGCACAGCGATATCGACACGATCGAACGCATCGAAATCCTGCGCGACCTCCGGCTTGGTGCTTTCGATGTGCTGATCGGGATCAACCTTCTGCGCGAAGGCTTGGACATTCCCGAATGTGGGCTGGTGGCGATTCTCGATGCGGATAAGGAAGGGTTCCTGCGCTCGGAGACCTCGTTGATCCAGACCATCGGTCGGGCCGCGCGGAACGCCGAAGGCCGCGTGATCATGTACGCCGACCGCATCACCGGCTCGATGGAACGTGCGATTGGCGAAACCGACCGCCGTCGCGCCAAGCAGCTGGCCTATAACGAAGAACACGGGATCACGCCGACAACGGTCAAGAAGAACGTCGATGATATCCTCGCCGGTCTCTACAAAGGCTGTCTCTTATACACATCTCCGAGCCCACGAGAC
>OJEN01000684.1_pt1 | contig 10394 bp, 10 predicted proteins | sample 1593351 | NCBI WGS metagenome assembly OJEN01 (sample SAMN05416777, study PRJEB24817) | seawater metagenome | isolation source: Sea water | place: Canada:Atlantic | collected 2013-11 | reverse complement strand
TACGAGATCTAGTACGGTCTCGTGGGCTCGGAGATGTGTATAAGAGACAGAAAACTGTAGGCTATCCGTTGCTTGCCATTTTGCACCTAAGCCCCATTTTAATTGATTGGCATAATCACTCTCGCGGCTAACATCATCAACTTGCTCTAAGCTGACCGAAGAATCGTGTTCGCGCTCAGCTGTTGCAGAACCTGTCCAGGTAACAGAATCGGCAGCCAATGTTGATACCGGAATATTCAGTATGACTAAACTTAAAAGAGTGGGTAATGTGATATTTTTCATAGGTGCCTCGATAGCAATCATGCTATAGAAATCATATTTTTGATGACGATGTCGCTGAATATATATTTATACGTTACAGAGTTATTAAGATTTAAGTAGTGCAAAAAGGGGCTAAGTGAAGTGCCCCTTTTTGCTGTTTAAGATTACATACCTAGTGCGGCATCAATGCCACCTGCAACCGTTGCGGCAACTGAAGATTCAACCGTACCTTCTACACTACTTGCTACAGTATTCGCTACACTATTGGCAATGGTTTGTGTGACTGCAGCATCTAAGCTCTGTGATACTGAACCTTGAATACTGGCTTGAACACTTGTTTGAACAGCACCTGAAATAGTATTCGCAATGTCACTGCTAATCGCTGTAGCGCTATTAATACCCGTTTGTACTGCACTTGCAGTACTCTTAGCAGCAATATCAGCAGCATTCGCAGCACGACCCTGAATTTCAGCATTCGCTTGAGCACTGGTATTAGTCGCTACCTCAAGGCCGTGTGATGCCGAGGCTTTGCCCTGTGCTTGAGCAGATCCTGCGGCTGATACGCTGCTGCTAACTGCGGCGTCTTTTTTAGCATTAGCGGATTGCTGTAGGCTATTTTTATAGGCAATGGCTTGCTCTGAACTATTCGATGCTTGAGCCTTAGTCATCTTCATCTGGCTAGTAAACTCAGATCGAACATCACTATTTGTCTGGTTACTCGCATCAGAACGGCTATTGCCTTCAATGCTCACACTGCCATTCGCATCGCTATTACTTTCTGTATTACTGTCTGTATGGGCATTACTTTCATGGCTTGTATTAATTGCTACTTCGCCATTCATTTGCGTAGTAACGGTTGCCGCCTGTACAGAATTAAAACCAAACAATGCGATTAACGTTAATGCTGCTGGGATGATGTTAGTATTTTTCATGATTTGTTACTCCGTTATTAGTGTTTTCATAAGGTTGACGGAGAGCCCAGCAGTTTATTCCCAATTATTTTAAATTTTCTTATTTTTCGCTTTGATATATGCGTTTTGCCATATATGCTTAAGATAAGAATCACAATCACAGCACCGGTGTGTATTACATGTCTCCTGTACAATTTTATAAATGCTTGGCTGATGAAACACGATTACGCTGTTTACTGTTGATTATGGATCAGCAAGAACTGTGTGTATGCGAACTCATGCAAGCACTGGATGAAAGCCAGCCTAAAATTTCTCGTCACCTCGCACAATTACGCAATTGTGGTTTGCTCACCGATAAGCGTCAGGGTCAGTGGGTTTTTTACAGCATCAATACCGAACTAGCTGACTGGGCTATTAGTATTCTATCTGCAACGCTAACAGCAAATGCCGAGTTTATTTCAAATAATTTAATCAGTCTTAATAAGATGGGTGACAGACCTGAGCGCGTGCGTTCTTGTTGTACTTAGTCTTACAAATGAAGTCTTACAAATGAAGTCTTACAAATGAATAAATAAAAGATATAAAACATAGTGAAGGTAAGGAAAATAGAATGGGCACATTTGAACGATATTTAAGTATTTGGGTGGCATTGGCGATTACAGTGGGCGTTGTTTTAGGTAATGTATTTCCTGCTTTTTTTGAGTTAATTGCAGCCTTAGAATTTGCTCATGTCAACTTAGTCGTAGCATTACTTATCTGGCTAATGATTTATCCCATGATGGTTCAAATCGATTTTTCATCCTTAAAAGATGTTGGTAAAAAACCAAAAGGACTAGTACTTACCTTGGTCGTTAATTGGTTAATTAAACCTTTTACCATGGCATTTTTAGGCTGGTTATTTTTTAAAGGTTTTTTTGCCGATTGGGTCGACCCTCAAACCGCGAATGAATATATCGCGGGAATGATTTTATTAGGGGTTGCGCCTTGTACGGCTATGGTATTTGTATGGAGCCAGCTAACCAAGGGGGATCCTAATTACACGTTAATTCAGGTCTCGGTAAACGACATTATTATGATTTTTGCGTTTGCTCCAATTGCCGGGTTTTTATTAGGTGTTACCGATATTTCAGTGCCTTGGGATACGTTAATATTATCTGTTGTTTTGTACGTTTTGATTCCTTTATTAGCCGGGGCCTTCACCAGAAAGCTGGTTGATAAAAAAGAGGATCATACGTCGCTGAATCAATTACTGACTATGCTAAAGCCATGGTCGATGATTGGTTTATTATGCACGGTTATTTTATTGTTTGCTTTTCAAGCTCAGACCATTTTAGCTAAGCCTGAAGCCATTGTATTAATTGCTATTCCTTTATTAATTCAAACCTATGGCATCTTTGCGATCACCTATTTTATCGCTCTTAGAATGAAGCTTTCGTATAACATTGCCGCACCTGCTTGCATGATTAGTACCTCTAACTTTTTTGAGTTAGCCGTTGCAGTGGCTATTTCTTTATTTGGTTTACACTCTGGCGCTGCGCTAGCAACCGTAGTGGGTGTATTGGTTGAAGTCCCTGTTATGTTGAGTCTTGTTTGGTTTGCCAATAGAACGCAACACTGGTTTGGAGAACCTAATGTTTGAAATTTTTACGCAATTTGCCGATTGGTTAACCTATTCTGTATTCAACCTGACACCCGATTCTAAGCTTGGCAGTTCGGTACATTTTTTTATTGAAGATGTCAGTAAGATTTACGCTTTACTGCTAGTGATGATTTACGCGATTGCTCTTTTAAGAGCGTCATTAAATGTAGAAGCTGTGCGGGATTATTTAGCGGGTAAAAATCGGGGAGTGGGTTATTTTTTAGGGTCGGGTTTTGGTGCGATTACCCCTTTTTGTTCTTGCTCGAGCATTCCTGTGTTTCTGGGCTTTACCTCTGCGGGTATTCCCGTTGGCATTACCATGTCTTTTCTTCTCACTTCCCCACTGATTAATGAAGTCGCGATTTTATTGTTAATGAGTTTACTCGGCTGGCAGTTCACACTGCTTTATGTGGTGGTCGGAATGACCGTTGGGATTTTAGGTGGCTGGTTTCTTGATGCAATTAAAGCGGAGCGCTGGTTGCAATCGTTCGCAGCGAAAGCACTGGCCGATGGTCAAAAGAAAAACGCTGTTTCAGACAGCACGACACATAGCACGATAAGTAACTCAATAAGTGACTCTCAAGAAAATCCTAAAATGTCATTTGCTGAGCGCCATGAATTTGCAAAAGAAGAGTCCTTAGAAATTTTTGGCCGAGTGTGGAAGTGGGTCATTATTGGCGTTGGCGCGGGCGCAGCACTACACGGTTTTGTTCCCGACGGTTGGATCGAACAGCACTTAGGTGACGGCCAATGGTGGTCGGTTCCGGCGGCTGTTCTGTTAGGTATTCCTCTGTATTCAAATGCCACTGGGGTTATTCCAATTATGGAAAGCCTAATTAATAACGGTTTGCCGATTGGTACAACCCTCGCATTTTGCATGAGTACCGTTGCCGCCAGTTTCCCAGAATTTATCCTGCTAAAACAAGTGATGCAGTGGAAGTTATTAGCCACGGTTTTCTTGCTTCTATTAGTTTCTTTCACAATAGTTGGCTGGATATTTAACGCATTTTCTTCTTTCTTATAAATAGAAATATAGGTGTAGTAATTTATGAAACACATAAAAGTATTAGGCAGTGGCTGTAAAAAATGCACTAAAACCGCTGAGTCAATCGAGAGAATTGCCCTCGAGCAAGGGGTTGAAGTGACGGTAACAAAAGAGACCGATTTACAAGTTATTATGTCTTATAACGTTATGAGCACCCCTGGGGTTGTGATTGACGAACAACTGGTTCACTCCGGTTCTATGCCGCATACCGATCAAATTATTGAATGGCTTTCAAAATAAAATGGCTTTCAAAATAAAGAATTGAGGTTTTTATGACAATTAAAGTAGGCATTAATGGCTTTGGTCGCATGGGGCGTTTAACATTTCGTGCGGCGTTTGATTGGCCCGAGTTCGAGTTTGTTCAAGTGAATGATGTTGCGGGTGATGCGACTACCCTTGCTCATTTGCTAACCTTCGATTCTGTGCATGGTCGCTGGAGCCACGATGCGACTGCTGATGGTTCTGACATTGTTATTGGCAAGCAACGTATTCGCTGCACGCAAAATAAAGACATTGCCGATACCGATTGGTCGGGCTGCGATATTGTGATTGAAGCCAGCGGTAAAATGAATTCAACCGCGCTATTACAAGCCTATTTAGATCAAGGCGTTAAACGAGTTGTTGTTACCGCTCCGGTAAAAGAAGACGGTGTTTTAAATGTGGTTATGGGGGTGAACGATGATCTTTATAACAAAGATGAGCATTCCATCGTAACAGCGGCATCGTGCACCACCAATTGCCTAGCGCCTGTGGTCAAAGTGATTCATGAAAAACTGGGCATTAAACACGGCTCGATGACGACGATTCATAGCATCACCAATACCCAAACTATTTTGGATGCTCCCCACAAAGATTTACGCCGTGCACGTTCGTGTGGCGCCAGTTTGATTCCAACGACTACCGGTTCAGCCACTGCGATTACCCATATTTTCCCGGAGCTAAAAGGAAAATTAAACGGCCATGCGGTGCGTGTGCCGCTATCAAATGCATCGCTTACCGATTGTGTATTTGAAGTCGAGCGCCCAACAACCGCCGAAGAAGTGAACGCATTTTTTAAACACGCCTCTGAAAACGAGCTGAAAAATATTTTGGGTTATGAAGAACGTCCGCTGGTTTCTATCGATTACAAAACAGATCCACGTTCCAGCATTATTGATGCGCTGTCGACCATGGTGATTAATGGTACTCAAGTGAAAATCTATGCTTGGTACGATAACGAATGGGGTTATGCCAATCGAACCGCTGAATTAATGCGAGTCGTTGGTTTGGTTGATCAGATTTAGAACGTTAATTAGCATAAATAAATTCGCAGCAAGGATTAAACAGCATGACGTGGCTTGCTAAGCTATCACCTGATATTCGCCAATATATGATCGTAACCGCTAACTATTGGGCGTTCACGTTAACCGATGGCGCGTTAAGAATGTTGGTTGTATTGTACTTTTACGGGCTAGGTTATAGCCCGATAGAAGTTGCCATGCTGTTTATCTTTTATGAAGTTTTTGGTGTGATTACCAATTTAGTGGGTGGCTGGCTTGGTGCAAGGCTGGGCTTAAATAAGACCATGAACATTGGTTTATTTTTGCAAATTGTCGCGCTTTCAATGTTATTAGTGCCTGCCGAAATGCTATTAGTGCCTTGGGTAATGGCGGCACAAGCGATATCGGGTATCGCCAAAGACTTGAATAAAATGAGCGCTAAAAGCTCGATTAAGTTATTGGTGCCAGCCAATGCCGAAGGGCAATTGTATAAATGGATTGCGATTCTTACAGGGTCTAAAAATGCTTTAAAAGGAATCGGCTTTTTTCTGGGCGGTGTCATGCTAAGCCTGCTTGGATTCCAAGGTGCTATTTTGGTCATGGCCATCGCACTGTTAGTCGTTTGGATTCTAAGTTTAATCAGTTTAAAAAAGGATTTAGGCAAGTCAAAAGGCAAACCTAAGTTCACCGAATTATTTTCTAAAAGCAAAGCCATTAACTACCTTTCTGCAGCACGTCTGTTTTTGTTTGGATCTCGAGATGTGTGGTTTGTCATTGCGCTGCCTATTTATCTGGCAACCACATTTGGCTGGGATCACTGGTATGTGGGCGGATTTTTGGCAAGCTGGGTTATTGGTTATGGTTTTGTGCAAACTATTGCACCCCAAATTACCGGAACCAAAAACAGTAAATCACCAGATGGTCGCCACGCGCTGATGTGGGCTTTAGCGATTAGCATCATGCCCATCACGATTGCCTTATCGCTAACTTACGATTGGCACTCCTCCGTTATTTTATTAGGCGGATTAATGATTTTTGGCGTCTTGTTTGCCATTAACTCCTCCTTACACAGCTACTTAATTGTTAGCTATGCATCGGATGACGGTGTATCGCTGGATGTCGGGTTTTATTATATGGCCAATGCCATGGGACGTTTAATCGGCACTTTACTGTCGGGCTGGTTATTCCAAGAATACGGGCTGGCTGTTTGTTTGTGGGTGTCTGCGGGGTTTATTCTGCTAACGGCGATTATTTCTTTAGGGCTGCCTGTTACGCAAGGCTCGGTAAAAACCCCGCAACAGGCGTCCTAACTATTTTAGTTGCCTTATTATTCTTATTTACATAGGTTTGATGGCAATCGCGGTGCGTAATTTGCTCGCACCAAACGCCGACATTTTATCAAAGTCGGCGCGGGCAATTGGCACATGCTGGCAATCAATTGCGCCTTGCTTATTACTGTTACGTTCATCACTCGCCGAGGCTTCACAATCAGGATCGTGCACATACAAACAATGCTCATCGATATGCGTCACCGCTACCCAATGCGGTGCCTTGCGACCATCTAAACGATAAGTACTAATGAGCACCAATACGGCATAATCATTTTTTAGCCAGTATTCGACTTGATCTTGCGACGTGTCTTGATAGTGCAATTTAATATCAGCTCGGCTTTCGACACGTTGTTTAAACTGCTCATGCACGACTTCCAAAATGTCTTTTTTATTACTCGCACGCACGCCTTCTAAAAAAGGGGTGGTTTGAGTATTAATAAATAATTCAACTTGAAAACCCTGATCATTCGCCGCTAACGCCAAACCAAAAGGATGCGTACCGCCGTGCCCAGAGGTCATGAAAATCGACGTCGCTTGTCGCCAAATATCAAGTTCCAATGCTTGGTTCGGTTGCAGCGTTTCTTTTTGGCTTGCCATGGCCATCATCAACGCCGCGGGGCCGCAGGTAAATTCCGTCGTTTGCTGATACCAAGGCACCGGTTTTTTTATGCTCGCAGGGTTCAATTTGTGAATATCTTTTTGCATCCGCAGCGCATCGCTGTGGTCTTCATAATATTCGGTATACTCATCAAAAATACGGTAATCCAAACGTTCGTATAATTTAATCGCTCCCGCATTATTTTCTGATACTTCCAAGCGCATACTGATATGGCCCCGTTTAGCCGCCGCTTGCTCTAATCGCGTTAATAAACCTTCGGCAATGCTTTTACCACGATGCTGCGGCAAAACCGCTAACGAATAAAGTCGGGCTAGCCGAGTGCCTTTATGGCACCAGACTAATCCATAACCCACGACCTGATCGTTTTCTTGGCAGACCATTAAGATACCGTGATCAACACGAATCCAATGTTTAAAGCGACGTAAGTTTAAACGATCTGCTGCAAAACACGTCACTTCAATGCCGACTAAGGCTTCTAGATCTTTTTCATTGGCCAATCGGTACGTTAGCATGATTACGCTTTACCACGTTCTTCTAAACGACGCTGAAATTCCGACATAATTTGCATGTACAGTTCATTGCCCAAATACGCATCTTCTACTTTATGGTCGATGCTTGGGTTGTCGTTCACTTCTAAGACATAAACGTTATTGTCTTTTTGTTTAATGTCGACGCCATACAAACCATTACCCACAGCAGCACAGGCTTTTAATGCAGCCTTTAATACTTTTTGCGGCACTTCAAACGTTGGCATAGTTTCAAAACCACCGGAGAAGAAACGCTCAGATTCGTGGTTATAAATTTGCCAATGGTTACGCGCCATTTTGTAACGACACGCGTAAATAGCACGGCCATTTAAAACCCCAATGCGCCAATCGTAATCAGTGAAGCAATATTCCTGAGCCAATACCAAAGCCGACTCAGCTAACAGTTCTAATAATTTTTCTGCTAACTCTTCTTCCGTCTTAACCTTATAAACGCCATTAGAAAAAGACCCTTCTGGCATTTTCAAAACCAAAGGAAAGCCCATTTCATCACGCAGCTTTGCTACCGTTTCTGCACTCGCATCACTCACCACTACGGTATTAAGCGAAGGTACTTTTTGATAGCTAAACGCATCGTGTAAAAACACCTTATTACAGCAACGCAAAATAGACGTTGGGTCATCTAAGACCACAAGGCCGTTTTTTTCTGCTTCGCATGCCAAACGATAGGTATGGTGATCAATCGCGGTGGTTTCACGAATAAACAAGGCATCGTATTGATTAATATTACTAATCTGTGAATACGATACGATTTCTGCATTAATGCCCTGCTTAGACGCGGCTTTAACAAAGCGACTTAATGCATCTTTATTACTCGGCGGCACTTTTTCTTCTGGATTAACCAAAATCGCCATATCCCAACGATGGCGTTTTGCGCCACTGCCCATGCGCCAAACGGTTTGGGTAAAGTCTGTTAGATGATCAAGAAAAATAGCTTGTTCACTGTCAGGCAAGGCGTTAGGTGCGCAGCGCTCGATACTCACTCTGATATTGGTTTTTATGCCAGTACCGGCATCCGGATCATGACCCATATTGAGTTTAATAATCGGCGATGGGTAGGCTTGGAATAATTTTTTTGCGAACGTTTTTAAGCCTTGAGTCTGAACTTGGTTCAAACCATGAGTCTTACCAAAATAAATCCAAATGCTCTCATCTTTGTCATTATCGCTATCGTTAACAGAGCCTTCTGTAAAGCCAGAAATCAAAGGAATAAGCGACTGCAAGTCGACTTCATTGCGCAAGTTGTTAATGGTTTTAACGCTCGGCAATACCACATGCTTGCGGGCTTCTGCCAACAAGGAACAATAATAACCTTTGCTTAGATAATGCTCGGTATCACACAGGTTGATCAGCCGTGTTTGCGGCTCGTTAACCTTGGGGTAATCGCGTAAGTATTTTTCAAAACTTATGACATCTGAAAACTGATCTTTCAGCGGTGAATCTTCTGTATCAACGACAATAAGCGTTTTATACACGGCCTTTCCTTTAGACAATGTTATAGGCAGCGCGATTTTTCGCGCGACCTTAATCAACCAAAAACGTAAGTAAGAATGAAGCTAAATTTGGCATTTAACTGATCCATTAACTACTGCCGTTTTACGCCTAAGCCGTGGGGTTTACAACTTATATTTTAGGTTAGAAACAACTATTTAATTGGCGAGCGTTTTTAACCATAACTGCTCCTGTTCTGGGGTCATTAACTGTTGTGTATTACTCCGTTGAGAACTACTCGCGGTTTGGTATTTTTCAACTAAATCGGTAGTGTCTATTTGCCACTGACCTTGATTTAAACACGCGACTGCTGGGTTAGAACTAACAGGAGTGTGTTCAATCATCGACCGGCAAACATTACCTTGAGAATCTTGATAACTGGCCAACACTTCAATTTTTAACTCTGAATTAATGGTGGCGATACTGCCCGAAGGTTGAGTCTTTAATACCGCTAATAAATCCGCGTTGATATTCTGCTGCGTTGGCGGCATTAACATCCAAATACCCAAGGCAAATACCACACTGGCAGCACTGGCCAGCCCCCAACTTTGCGTAACCACCGTTTTAACTTTGTGTTTAAAAAGATCGACAACCGTTGCACTTACTGGCGCAGATTCAGGTTCAGCATTGCGTATCATATCTTCTAAGCCTGCTGGCATGGGTGTTTTATCCAGCTCACTAAAATACTCGTTCGCCATAACATCGGTGCCTTCTAGCTTAGCCAAGGCTTGCTGCAACTGAGTATCTTGCTTCAATCTTGTTTCGAGCTCGGCATGATCACTAGGGCTTAATTCATTATCTAAATACGCCGATAGTTTTTCGATGTCGTTTAAATCTGTAGGGTTAACACTGTTGTTGTTCATAATAAATCTCCTGTACCACCAAAGGCATTGCTCAGTTGTTGCCGCGCCCTTGATAATCGGCTCATCACTGTCCCTGTGGGTATTTCTAGTATTTCGGCAGCTTCTTGATAGCTGCGCCCTTCTACGGCAATTAAATACAGTACTGACCGTAACGGGCTGGAAAGGTTATTCATTTGCGAATAAACACTTGCCAACGACTTGGTTTGTTCTATTTCGTGCTCTAGTGATACACTTTTTTGGTCTAAGGCTATGTCTTCTTGCCAGCCTTCTTTTAACTCTTCAGTCGGCTTATCGCGGCGAATTTGATCTATCCACAAATTACGACAAAGGCGATACAACCAGCGATCAAAATGCGTACCGGGTTCATATTGCTGCCAGCGCTTGAGCTGTCTCTTATACACATCTGACGCTGCCGACGAATAGAGAGGTG
>OJEN01000668.1_pt1 | contig 10527 bp, 11 predicted proteins | sample 1593351 | NCBI WGS metagenome assembly OJEN01 (sample SAMN05416777, study PRJEB24817) | seawater metagenome | isolation source: Sea water | place: Canada:Atlantic | collected 2013-11 | reverse complement strand
CCTCTCTATTCGTCGGCAGCGTCAGATGTGTATAAGAGACAGACATTACCCGACCCTGCCCGAAACCCGCCCGCAACCCATCAGCGAGGCCCTGATCAGCGGTCTGAAATTTGCCGCAACCGCACTGGCCCTTAACATTTTGATATTGCCGCTGCTTTTGGCGGGACCGGTCTATATCATCGCCTTTTACGGCATGAACGGCTATCTTCTGTCGCGTGAATATTTTGAACTGGTCGCCATACGCCGTTATGATGCGCGCACGGTTGAGGCCATCCGCAAAAGCCGCCAGAAAAAGCTATGGCTTGCCGGTGTCGGCCTGACCTTTTTAATGACCATTCCGCTGGTCAATCTGGTCGCACCGATTATCGCCACGGCCTTTATGGTTCATTACTCTGTTCGCCTGGGAACATATGTCCCGGAAACTGCGGTCTGACGTTCTGCAAATTGCTGTCAGACCGCGCGCCTGAATACCGACCCAAATACCGAAACAAATGCTCAAAGGATCTGGTCATCCAATGTTTGGAAAGAAAAAAGCCAACAAAACAGTCGACAGCCGTCCGGCTTCGTCAGATACATCTCCCTCAGGAGAGTCAGGTGCTCTTTCCGCGGCAAACAATGAGACCAAGATCGAGTCTTCTGGCGTCGCCAACAAAAATAGCGTCAATACCGGCCCTGCCGTAAAAACAGAAAAACGTACTGAGCCGCAGCTTTTCAGCAAGCCGCGTACAAAGGATGAACCACAAATGTCCAGTAAACCGCACTCCACCAGCTTCCGCCCGGAAATCCCAAAACGCCCGCTTGAGATTCCAACCCGCGGCAGCTCAGGACGCCCCGCCAGCGCCAGTCACAATTCCGACGGCAAAAAGCTGACAGTTGGTCGTGATATCCGTCTGGCTGGCGAAATCGGTTCTTGCGACGTTTTGGTCGTCGAAGGACACGTTGAAGCCCAGATCAAGGATTGCGCACGTTTGGAAATTTCCAACGGCGGCACCTTTGTCGGTTCAGCCCAGGTTGACGAAGCCGAAATCAGCGGAAAATTTGACGGTGATTTGAACGCACGCCGCGTTGTGATCATTGGTTCGGCTGAAATCAGCGGCAAAATCACCTATGGCGCGCTTCAGATCGAAAATGGCGCACGCATCAAGGGCAGCCTTGATTACGTCGAAAGCAGCGATGATGGCACGTCGCGCAGCGGCAACAGTGCGGCAATCACCATTCCGCGCAAATCGGACGATTCCTGATCCCGTGTTCGCCGTGCGATCAAATATAACCCAGCCCCGAACGCATGCCTGGCGTGCCTTCGGGGTGGTGTTTCTTCTGGCTGTGATCGGCGCAGCGCTCACCGCGTGTGGCGGAAATGCGGTGCCACCAGGCACCACCAATACAAGCTACGGCAAGACAGCAACCAGCACTGTATCTGGTCCCAAAACGGGGACCGTGGCCGGCAGATCGACAAAATCGATCACACAAGACGTCCCGCGCCGTAGCCAACCGCAAAAACCCAAAACCACTCCGAAAAAAACAGCCGCCATTCCGTTTAAACCCATCGCGGCCGAAACGCTTACCGGGTTGTCGGAAAAGGCTGTTTTGGAAAAAGTCGGCGAACCGGAACTGATGCGCGGCGAAGGTGACATCCGCGTCTGGCAATATCGGTCTGATGAATGTTCGTTTGATATGTTCTTTTCGCCCGCTGCACAGTCAAATGCCAAAACCGATGACCGCGAATTGCATCATATGCTGGCCCGAATGCGCCGTGGGAACGAAAAAATCTCCATCCAGGACTGTCTTGATCAGGTGCGGAAACAACGTCTTTCGCGCGGATAACGTCTTGTGTGATCGATTTTGCCGATACGATCTGATTTCCTTGGTTGAATATTTACCTTTTGTTGGCAGGGTCGATAAGCAATCTCATAAATTCGCCACATCAGGTGACTTTATTCATCCAGTCATGGTCCCTTGGGGGCCCGTCCCGAAACTTCTAGACACGATACGCGACCTCATGAAAAAACACGCCCATCGTCTCGTCAGAACTTCGCTGGCTGCTGCCCTTATCGCGCTGGTTGGCGCTTTTGCTGTGGCCATCCCTGTCACCAGCGCACAGGCACAAAACACGCCCAAGCTGATTGATGTTTTCGGCAAGTGGGAAGCCTACACCTATTCCGAGAAAGGCCAAACCGTCTGCTATATGGGCAGTCAGCCAACCTCGGCCAAAGGTGATTACACCCAACGCGGCCGGATTTACGCGATGGTCACCCATCGTCCGTCGCTTAAGCTGCTTAACGAAGTCAGCTTCATCACCGGCTATACCTACAAGTCTGAAAGCAAGGTGGATCTTCGAATCGATTCCACTCCGTTCAAACTGTTTACCCACGAAGATTCCGCCTGGGCATCGACCAGTGAAGGCGACCAGAAATTGATCAAGGCCATGAAAGCCGGGTCAAAAATGGTTGTTGTTGGCTATTCCTCGCGGGGCACAAAAACCACCGACACCTATTCCCTGTCGGGATTTACCGCCGCTTACAATGCGATTTCAAAGGCTTGCAGCGTCAAGCCCGTGAATTAGTCAGACCGGTATAAACGTAGAAATTCGCCTTCTGCGGATGCCATTGCAACCGTGATTGCGCATGCGTGATGGCTGCAATGTGAAATTTATCATTTCTAAATTGGCCCAGCCCCGCTATATGCGGGGCTGAGTTCATTGCGTTCAATTAACGCGACGTACCGGCGCATCTTGATCGGTTTTCTGGTATAGTCCCCGCGGACACCAAAATCATGACCGTCAAATCGCCAGACACAACATGACACAATACCACCAGAACCAAGAGAGAGACCGGGATGACCGACGTCCTGACTGAAAACGCATCCTTGAAACCGGCTGAAAGCACCACCGGTCCTTCACTGTCCGACTTCGTCACGCGCGCCGCCAACGGGCAGGCAGCCGACGGGCGTCGTGATCTGGTGGGCATTCCCCGCGAAGAACTGACCGAACTGATGGCCGCCATGGGCGAAAGCAAGTTCCGCGTCAAACAGCTGTGGAACTGGGTCTATTACCGTGGTGTCACCGACATCGAGGACATGACCAACATTTCCAAGAAACTGCGTGACCGTCTGGCACAAGATTTCTATGTCGGTCGTCCGGTCCTTACTGCCGATCAAAAAAGTACCGATGACACCCATAAATGGCTGATGAAGTTCCATGACGGGAATGAAGCCGAAACTGTCTATATCCCTGATCGCAACGAAGACCGCGGTGCGGTGTGCATTTCATCGCAAGTCGGCTGCACGCTGACCTGTAAATTCTGCCACACCGGCACCCAGCTTCTGGTGCGCAACCTGACACCGGGTGAAATCGTCAGTCAGTTCATGATTGCACGTGATAGTTACGGCGAATGGCCAACCCCGTCCAACGGCATCCGCCGTCTGTCAAACATCGTGATGATGGGCATGGGCGAACCACTATTTAACTATGAAAACGTCCGCGATGCGCTGCGCATTGCCATGGACGGCGAAGGCATTTCCATTTCGCGCCGCCGTGTGACGCTTTCAACATCCGGTGTGGTGCCTGAAATCGTGCGCTGTGGCGAAGAACTTGGCGTCGGTCTGGCAATTTCACTACATGCGCCCGAAGACGACCTGCGCAATGAAATCATGCCGATAAACAAAAAATACCCGCTCAAGGAATTGATGGATGCCTGCCGGCATTATCCTGGCATGTCCAATTCGCGGCCGATCACCATGGAATACGTGATGCTCAAGGGCATTAATGACAAGCCCGAACATGCCCGTGCACTGGCCAAACTGGTCAAAGGCGTTCACTGCAAGTTCAACCTGATCCCGTTCAACAAATGGCCGGGATCGGATTACGAATGCACGCCGACCAACGACATCAAGAAGTTCGCCCAGATCCTGCTTGATAACGGCTACGAAGCCCCGATCCGCTGGCCACGTGGGCGCGATATCCTTGCCGCCTGTGGTCAGCTCAAGTCTGAAAGCCAGCGTCAGCGCAAATCACGCGTTGGTGGCTGTGCCAAACCGGATGCCGGCAATGACGGTGTGGTTGCTGCGCAATAAGCCGTCCTCCGACAAAACTTACAGACAGATCAACACCGGATGGCCCCGCTATCCGGTGTTTTTATATGGTGGGTCCTTTTCACATCCTTGCGCAAAAGTGTCACCCTGACATTGTTTTGATTGTCGAACCTCTCTGGGCAACATAGCGTGATTTTCCCCACGAAATGGTCACAAGGTTTCAGACACATGTCGTTTGGTCAGTTTTTTGCGCTCCTTCTGGTTGTCACCATCTGGGGTGCGAATTTCACCGTCATCAAACTGGGTCTTGGCGAAATGCCGCCCATTTTGCTGTCATCCCTGCGCTTTGCCTTTGCTGCCTTACCGGCCGTATTTTTCCTGCCCAAACCCAAATGCCACTGGAAATATGTGGTTGGCTTTGGCGTGGTGCTGGGCTGTATCAAGTTTTCATTGCTGTTTCTGGGCATGGATCTTGGGCTGTCGGCCGGGATTTCGTCACTGGTTTTACAGCTTCAGGCGTTCTTTACCGTCATCCTTGGCTTTTTCGTGCTCGGCGAAAAAATCGGTCCCCATCGCATCGTTGCGATGGTCGTTGCCTTTTGCGGTGTTGGCGTGTTGCTGCTGGTCTCGGACGGCTCCATCACCGCCATTGGTCTGACCCTTGTGATTGCCGCCGCAGCCGCCTGGGGGGTCGCCAACATCATTATGAAACAGGCCGGACCGATCAAGATGCTGTCTTTTGTCGTCTGGGCCAGTCTGGTGCCACCCATCCCGCTTGCGATCCTGTCATTCCTGACCGAAGACCGCGCCAGCCTTGCCCTGTTTACCGACCAGATCAGCTGGATTGGGGTTGGGTCGGTTCTGTATCTGGCCTATCCGGTGACATTGTTGGGCTTTGCCATCTGGGGCCGGTTGCTCTCGACCCTGCCGGTCGGGCTAGTCGCACCGTTTAGCCTGCTGGTGCCGATTGTCGGCATGGCAACATCGGCCCTTGTTCTGGGCGAGGATTTCGGACCAATCAAGATCGTCTCGGCCATTCTGGTCATGACCGGTTTGTTGATTAACGTTTTTGGGGCAAGGCTGATGGCGCTATTTCCAGCCAGAAACACAACTTTTTAGCCATACAGGATCATTTATATGATTCTATTTTGAAAATTAAACCCAGCGCAACTGCGGCTTTTTATTCGGGTCTTTTAAGGGTTCCACCCCCGGTGTTCGAATATCTCTGACATCAACGTTCATCACCAAAATCCCACCAAGCCCACCCACGGTAATATCGGAAAGGCGGCGACCAACATGGTCACGATCAAGCTCCGCCAAATAGGTATCACGTGATTTTTCATCGCAAAAATCAATGGTGTAGCCATGGGTAAAGCCCTGACTCATGCCGCTGCCGGGTTTTTTCGGCCCACCGCCAAAGGCAATTGCGCCGGGCACGGCCAGCGCGGCTTTTTCCATCTGGCTGATGATCAGGTCAACACTGGCCAGATCAACATCGCTGGCAACCTGCAACAGAACAATATGGCGTAACATTACAACGCTTTTTCCATCCAAACCCTACTGATCCGGCCACTGAGCAGGATCAATTACTTTGGGCAGTAAAATGAATTTCTGACCGGTTCTATTCATATGTCCGGCAAACAGGGCCGCATCTTCCCCCGGGCCAAAGAATATATCCCCGCGCACCGGCCCACGAATGGCCCCGCCGGTGTCTTGTGCCACCATCAAACGATGAAACGTGCGATCCGCATTCATCGGATCAGACGTTTCCAGCCACACCGGAACGCCCATCGCATGGAACCGGCGATCCACCGCCAACGACCGGCCAGGTTCAAGTGCCACCCCTTGCGATCCCAGCGGCCCGGCATCGGGATCGGTTTTAAGCGGTTGGAAAAAGACAAAGGATGCATTGGTGTTCATCACCGCATCGGCCTCATCAGGATTGTCATGCAGCCATTTGCGGATCGTCTGAAGCGACACGGTTTCCCGCGTTAACGCCCCGCGTTCGATCAACTCACGGCCAATCGCGTAATAGGCCTGCCCATTGGTCGCGGCATAGCCAATCCGCAATACGCTGTCATCGGGTAAAACCACGCGCCCCGAGCCCTGAATTTGCAGGAAAAACGCATCGACCGCATCATCGACCCAGACCATTTCAAGATCACGCCCCGAAAGCGCCCCGCCTTCGATTTCAGCCCGGTCGTAATAGGGTTTCAAGCTGCTGCCCGAAAGACGCCCGACCAGCTTTTTGCCTTTAAGCTCGTCACTAAACTCGCCGAGATCGACCGACACCATGTCATCAGGTTTAAGATAGATCGCTGTCTGATATTTGCCGTCCCGCGTCAGGTTGCCGCGCAGTTCCGGCTCGTAATATCCGGTAAACAGCCCCTCGGATGTTTTGCCATTGCCGACAAGATACGGGGTGAAATCACTCTGGAAGAACGCCCGTGCATCGTCTTTGCGCAGGGTATCAGCATCCAGTGCAAGCGCAGTCTCACATGGCCCACGCCACTGGCCAATCGTCCCCATACGGGCATCTGGCCCAACCCCACGGTCATCAGAACGTCGGACCATCGCCCGACATGACCGCTGAAACGCACGGACCGATCCGCGCATGTCATCGCTTTGCCAGCCATCAAGTTGGCCATACGGCACCGCGCGCAGGGTCAATTCTTCTTTTTGTGGGGCCGGTTCCTTCGTCGTTTCTGTGATCAACCCGCTGATATCGGGCCAAAACATCCAAACAAGGGCACATATTGCCCCAATGAAAATCGACAAGAAAGAAAGGCTGCGCGACAGAACCAAACGTCTTTTCAAGATGGAACCCGTTAAATGCAAAGGCCAAAAATACGAAACCTGCGCTGTTGCGAAGGCACAACATCACGCCAGTCGGATTTTCCAGAAACATGTTTAACAAGCCGATAATCTTGAACCGCTGTTTTGCCGTCAAACCGCAATAAAAAGCTGATATCCACGTGGCTCATTAAAAGTGGCCCATTAAAAAAGGCGACCCGTCTGATGCGGGTCGCCTGATATCGTGTGCTCGGCTGGAACCGGTTACGCGACGGTGCGTCAGATTACTCCGACGGTTCGTCTTCCGGGGTTTCGGTTGCCACCAGCTGCCAGTTCGGATCATTGTTTTGCGTATTGCGCGCAAACGTCCAAAGATCTTCGGCCTCAACCACCTGATTGGGATCGCCCGAAACAACGTCGCCTTCGGCATTGCGAATGACCGAGACTTCTTCGGAAACAAATTTGACCGTCACATACGCCGTACGCTCTTCAAAGCTGGCATCATGGATCGTCGCACTTTTAATTCCGACCAGCGTCGTTTCCTCATGCTCACCCTTTTCAGAGCGCGCATCGATCGCCGCAGTGAAATTCTTGTAAACCTCAGCTGACAGAAGCGGATTAAGCGCGTCCTTGTCGCCCTTGGCGAAATACTCAACAATCATTTCAAACGCCATGCGGGCGCCATTAAGGAAATCTTGCTGGGTAAAGCTCGGATCAGCCTTTTGAATTTTCTGCAACGTTGCAAACGTGCCAGATGGAACATCTGACTGCGCGTCTGCGTTTTCAGAATCCGGCAGGCGATAAACGTTATCGGACTGCGGCGCAGCGCCATTCTGGGCGGTGCTGCCATTGTCTTCGTGCTTTTGACGGCCAAAGACATCGGACTGGTTCTGTTTCTCGTTACCGGTACGACGGCCAAGAACACCGCGCAAACGCAGCACGAGAAAAACAGCGATCAGAGCGAAAAGAAAAATATCGAAATATTGCAAGATCCGGACTCTTGATCTTTGAGGTTTCAAAAAAGGTCGCGTTTAACAAAACGACCGTGGACGAGAAATGGTATGAACCCAACCAAATGCAAGGGCAACCAATCATCACACCTTAAATGTGATCATCTTCACCCTCGAAGATGTCTGTTGCAGACAAACTGCCGTAATTTCGTCGCGTTATATATTTAATTGTTCGACAATTAGTTATCTACAGAGCATAGCAGATTAATCGGAAATAACTGAAATCCAAGTTGTTTTCTGTAATAATTATTCAGATGAACATGATCTGGCGGTGACATCCGCCGCAAATGTCGAACCAACAAGCGGGTAATTCCCCAAATATCGGAGCAATAATGGGCGTGTATTTTCTGGCCATCTTTGTCGCCATGCCGATCATCGAGATCGCCGTATTTATTCAGGCAGGCGAAGTCATCGGTCTGTGGCCGACCATTGGTGTGGTTATTCTGACCGCAATTCTTGGCACCACGCTGATGCGTGCCCAGGGATTGCAAACGCTGGCCAAAGCACAAAGCCAGATGGATCAGGGTGAAATGCCCATCGGCGCGATGTTTGACGGGATTTGCATTCTGGTGGCCGGCGTGTTGCTGCTGACCCCGGGCTTTGTCACCGATACCATGGGCTTCCTGCTTCTGATCCCGCCGCTCCGTCAGGTTGTCGGCGCCAAACTGATCATGAAGCTGGTCCAGTCGGGCGATATTCGCACGAACTTTGGCGGCGGACCCGGTGGCGCTGGTGGCGCTGGTCATCCGGGCGGCTCAGGTCGCACTGGCGGCGGTCAAAACTCCCGTCGTCCGGGCAGAGGACCGATCATTGATGGCGACTTCGAAGATGTCAGCCCCGATGATAAGCCGTCATCAGCAAATGACGACAAAAAGGACAGCAACGATCCTGATCAGGGCCCGCGCAATTTGCCCCCGCACAATTCATAAGAAAATCACACGACCAAGCCCATCAGAACATGTTGCCTGTCATTTCCGGGTCATCGCCCGGTTTTGACATGGCAGCATTGATGATTGCCCGGTAGAACCGCAGAACCGTGGGCTTTACACGGCATCTGATTGGCTTGCCCGCATGGTTAAGACATGCTACCCCAGATCATCTGCCGCAGGGTTGCGGCGTCAGAAACAAGCATTTCAGCCGGTATTGTTCAATATCGAACGCCACATTTACACAAATTTGCGGTGTGCTCTGTCCTTCGGGCCTGAATGGCTTATTTCTGATCAAGACCGACTTTAATGGGAGCGAAACTTAATGGCCGAGAATACCACTGGTGCAGAGCAGGGCGGCGAACAGAAGCCCGCGGCAAATCCGATTACGATCCATACCCAGTACATCAAGGATCTTTCGTTTGAAAATCCGAATGCACCGGAAAGCGTTGCCCTTCAGGAGCAGCCAAAAATCAACATCGATGTCGATGTCGAAGCCCGCACCACCCAGGATCAGAAGCTTCATGAAGTGACCCTTAAAATCAACGTCAAAGCCGACGTTGCCGATAAGGTCGCCTTCATTGCCGAACTTCAGTATGGCGCCGTTGTGACGCTGAATGTCGAAGAACAGCACCGCCTGCCAGTTCTGATGATCGAAGTGCCGCGTCTTCTGTTCCCCTATGTGCGCAAAATCGTATCAGACCTGACTGCCGATGGTGGCTTCCCGCCGCTGATGATGCAGCAGATTGATTTTGCTGATCTTTTCCGTAAGAAATTCGCCAAACAGATGGATGGCCAGCCTGCGGGCAACGCCTGATCCTCTATTTGGTGCGATACCAAAACAAAGGCCGCCAATCTGGCGGCCTTTTTATTTTAATATCGTAATAAATAATCACTATCGACCGAAAGTACCGGGTCCAAAAGCGTGATCAGAACGGACGTGCGATCACCATAAAGGCGATAATAACCATCAGGATCGTCGGGACTTCGTTGAAAATCCTGAAGAATTTCTGGGATTTGGTATTGGCATCGGCCTCAAACGCCCGGCGATAGCGCGCCAGCATCATGTGCGATACCGTCATCAGAACCACACACAGCAATTTGACGTGGAACCAGCCTTCGGTCATCACACCGGCTGCATGGATCAAATAACCGCCAAAAATCCATGACGCGATCATCGCCGGATTCATGATGGCGCGCAACAAACGCCGTTCCATCACCTTGAATTTCTCACTGGCTTCCGAGCCGGGTGCGACCTCGCAGTGATAGACATAAAGACGCGGCAAATAAAGCAGCCCCGCCATCCAGGCAATGATGCTGATGACATGTAAGGATTTGATAACGCTGTAACTGTCCATCTCTCTCTTCTCTGAATGACGTTTGCGGGTGGGATGGTTGTCGTAATCTTCGCGATACCAAAACCATATCAGCAAACAGGCCGGTTCCTAAGCGGTAACCGGCCTTATTTTTCACGATGTCTGTGCTTATGCCCCACCGGGTTGCTTGGCAACTGCACAGGAATGTTCGTCCGGGCACCACCACCCGCGCGTTTCAACCGTGTAATCATCCGATCCGTTTTGATCGAGTTCAACTTGCGTTTGTTTCACAACCGAAACTAGTCCGTTAATGAACTTCGGATGGGAGCATACGGTGCGCACCCGTTCATAGATCGGCACGTTTTTCTCATGCGCCAGTTCGCCGTATTCGATATCAAGCTCAACCCTGTCTCTTATACACATCTGACGCTGCCGACGAATAGAGAGGTGTAG
>OJEN01000662.1_pt1 | contig 10568 bp, 8 predicted proteins | sample 1593351 | NCBI WGS metagenome assembly OJEN01 (sample SAMN05416777, study PRJEB24817) | seawater metagenome | isolation source: Sea water | place: Canada:Atlantic | collected 2013-11 | reverse complement strand
AACTGACCCACCTGATTAACGACCTGCACGACCTGGCATTGGCCGACGGTGGCAATTTACGCTACCAGTTCCGTTTAGAAGACTTGAGCAGTCTGATAGAAGAGGTGCTCGACAGTTATCGAGGTGCGTTCGCGCAGCGTGACATCACCTGCAAAACCATCCTGCCCAACCAGGCCCTGCTCCAACAGGATCCGGTGCGCCTGCGCCAGTTACTGGATAACCTGTTCCAGAACAGCCTCAAATACACCGCCGACGGCGGCAAGCTGGCCGTCTCCCTGAACCAACAGGAAGACAGCACCTGGTTATTAACGGTGGACGATAGCGCGCCCGGCGTCCCTGACGACGCCCTGCCCAAACTGTTTGATCACCTCTACCGCGTCGAAAGCTCACGCAACCGTCGTACCGGCGGCGCTGGCCTGGGGCTCGCCATTTGCCAACGCATTGTCGAGGCCCACGGCGGCACCCTTCATGCGGAACACAGCCCCTTGGGCGGTGTACACATCCAGATCACTCTCCCGGGAGTCGCCCAATGAGCCGCATCCTGATCGTGGAAGATGAACCGCGCCTGTCACAACTGGTGGCCGATTACCTGCACCACGCCCACTACCAGACCGAACAGACCGACAGCGCCAAAACCGCCATCACTCTGGCCCGTGCGCAATCTTTTCAGGCCGTGCTGCTGGATCTGATGCTCCCCGACGGCGACGGCATGGAAGTGTGCAAGGCCATCCGCCAGCACAGCAACGTGCCCATCCTTATGGTCACCGCCCGCGTGGATGAGGTGGACCGCCTGCTGGGCCTGGAGCTGGGCGCCGATGATTATATCTGCAAACCGTTTAGCCCCCGTGAACTGGTGGCCCGGGTAAAGGCCGTGCTGCGCCGCGCCAACCCCGAACCCACCGAGCAAGAACACGGATTGCAGCTTGATGAGGAGCGCTATGAAGCCATTCTCAAGCAGCCACAGGGCCAGCAACGCATCGCACTCACTGCCATCGAATTCGCTCTGCTCGCCACCCTATCCCGCCAGCCAGGTCGCATCTGGTCACGGGACCAGCTAATGGACGAAATCTACAAGGATCATCGCGTGGTTTCCGACCGCACCATCGACAGCCACATTCGCAAACTGCGCCGCAAGCTCAGCGACCGCGACGAACAGTCCCATGACTGGATTGGCAGTGTATACGGAGTAGGGTATCGGCTGGAAACGCCGTAACACCGCCTACAGCACGAATCAGGCGCCGTTGCGGTTTTGATTTTCCTTGCAGCTTGAGCCTTGAAGCTTGTGACTGCTTCTTCCACATTTCCTGCATATTCCTTGCACCTTGTTCCGTAATACTCTCTCCATCACATTCAAGGACTCAATGGAGTCACAAGGAGAGAGCCCCATGAAAAAGATCGCTATCGTTATTCTCGCTGTTTTTGCCACCTCCGCTTTTGCCATGGGTCCCGGTCACCGGGGCGGGGAAAAGATGGTGGAGCACATGACCAAAAAACTGGAATTGACCGATGCGCAAAGCGCCCAAATGACGACGGTCTTTGAAGAGCAGGGTAAAAAAATGAAAGCCTTGCACGATGAGACCCAGGCAAAGATCAATGCACTACTGACGCCCGAGCAGCAAGAAAAGCTGGCCAAAATGCAAGAAGACCGTAAAGAGCGCCGCGACGACCGCCACGAAAAGCGCAAAGAGCGTTAATCAATAACGCAGCACCACTAACAAGGAAGGCCTTCATATGAAGGCCTTCCTTGTTTATGCAGATCACGTAGGTTTTCGCAATGTCACGTATCTACTCCTCAACCATTTTCACAGTCATCTTCACAGCAGTGCCTGGCGCATATCCGTCAATAGTTGGCTCAAATAAGTCGTGAATCGCGCTGCGGCCGCGCCATCAATGACACGATGATCGTAGGACAGGCTCAACGGCAGAATCAGCCGCGGCTGGAACTGGGTCCCATCCCACACCGGCTGTGTGTCAGAACGACTCACACCGAGTATCGCCACTTCCGGCCAGTTCACAATCGGCGTAAATGCCGTGCCACCGATACCGCCCAGGGACGAAATACTGAAGGTCCCACCTTTCATGTCGGCGGGGGTCAGTTTGCGATTACGGGCTTTCTCTGCCAGCTCCCCCATCTCCAGGGCAATATCCTTCAACCCTTTCTTGTCCGCATCCTTGATCACCGGCACAACCAGGCCGTTGGGGGTATCCACCGCGATACCAATATTGATATAGCCCTTCTCAATCAAGGCTTCGCCACTGTTTTCCAGCGAGCTGTTGAAACGGGGGAATTCCTTCAAAGCTCGGGCACAGGCAGCCACCAGAAATGCCAACATGGTCAGCTTGACGCCTTCACGTTCAAGACGTTTATTCTGGTTTTTACGGAATGCTTCCAGGTCGGTGATATCCGCATTGTCATGCTGAGTCACATGGGGAATGGTCAGCCAGGAACGCGTCAAGTTCTGGGCAGAAACTTTGCGCAGCTTATTCAGCTCAACTCGATCAATATCACCAAACTGACTGAAATCGATATCCGGCAAGTCTACCGCCAGCCCACCGCCAGCGCCGCCGGCCGGTGGCGACCCTTCCAGACGTTGTTTCACATAAGCATGCACATCATCTTTGAGAATGCGGTCTTTCGGGCCTGTGGCGCTGACCTGGGATAAATCCACCCCAGTCTCACGGGCCAGCTTACGCACCGCCGGCCCCGCATGAACAGGCGTCGAAGGAGGAGCACCGGTATTGCCCGATTGCGCTCGGGAAGGTGAAGGGGAAACCTTTTTCTCCGCGTCTCTCTTTGCTTCTCTCTTTGCTTCTTTCTCAACGTTTTTGCCTGCGCTTTCTTTACCGGAGGCATTGGTCTTTCCAGCATCGCCACCTTCTTCACGATCAGGCTCTTCTTTGTCGTCTGCTGCCGAGGCAGAATCTGAACTACCGGCAACCGCCAGTGTAACCAGTGCATCACCAGTGCCAACCTTGTCGCCGACGCTAACGCTGACCGATTCCACCTTGCCGGCTTTGGGCGACGGAATTTCCAGCGACGCTTTGTCCGATTCCACCACCACAATGACCTGCTCTTCCTCGAGCTCGTCACCCACGGCCACATTCACTTCGATAATCTCAGCCCCATCAATATCACCGAGATCTGGCACTTTCACGGTTTCCGTGCTGCTTGCCGCCTGCTCTGTGGGCTGGTTGGCTTTCTCGCTGGCTTCCGGGTTGTCCTGTTTGTCCTGCTCACTGGACGGCTTTGCCTGGGGTTCTTTTTTCTTATCTTTAGCCTGATTGTCAGCCGTTCTCCCAGCTTCATTTTCCTTGCCATCATCTCCTTTGGATTCAGAGTCCGAGGCGTCATCGTCCTCCTCGGCATCCAACTCCAACACCACATCACCTTCCTTCACCCGATCGCCTACCTTCACACTGATAGAAGCAATGGTGCCGCCCTGAGGTGCAGGCACTTCCACCGTAGCCTTGTCAGATTCGATGACAATAATCGTATCTTCGGCGCTAATGGTATCGCCGACTTTCACGCTGATCTCGATGATATCAACAGGATCACTGCTGCCCACATCGGGAACATGAATTTGCGTTTTACTCACACCTTGACTCCTTATAGTGAGATCACTGATCGGTAATCAGTGACGGGTGCGATCAATGCATCACCGGATAGGGTTTATCCGTGTCGATGCCATATTTCTCGATAGCCTGCTTCACCACCGCAGCTTCAACTTTGCCCTCTTTGCGCAAGGCATTCAGTGCCGCCAGCACCACGAAGTAACGGTCCACTTCAAAGAAATGGCGTAACTTCTGACGCGAGTCACTGCGCCCGAACCCGTCGGTGCCCAACACCGAGTACGGAGCTTTCACCCAAGGGCGGATCTGGTCCGCGAAAGCGCGCATGTAATCGGTAGACGCAATCACCGGGCCAGTACGACCCTCCAGGCATTTTTCTACCCAGTTTAGCGTGCGGTCCTTCTCCGGATTTAGCATGTCATCACGGTCCATGCGAAGACCTTCACGGCGCAGTTCGTTGAAGCTGGTGACGCTCCACACATCCGCCGCCACACCAAAGTCCTCTCGCAATAATTCTGCAGCGGCTTCCACTTCGCGCAGTATCGTGCCACTACCCAATAACTGAACCCGAGGAGTTTTCTTGGTTTTCGGTTTGCCTTCGCGCAACAGATACATGCCCTTGCGGATGCCTTCTTCCGCGCCTTCCGGCATGGCACCGTGCACGTAGTTTTCATTCATCAGGGTCAGGTAATAGAACACCTTCTCGTTGTCCTCATACATGCGTCTGAGGCCATCCTGAAGAATGACTGCCAGCTCATAGCTGTAGGTGGGGTCGTAGCTGACACAGTTGGGCACGGTGCTGGCGAGGAGGTGGCTGTGGCCATCCTGGTGTTGCAGGCCTTCACCGTTGAGGGTGGTTCGCCCGGCAGTGGCCCCCAGCAGGAAGCCCCGCGCTTGCGAATCCCCCGCCGCCCAAGCCAGATCGCCTACACGCTGGAAGCCGAACATGGAGTAATAGATGTAGAACGGAATCAACGTGAAGTCATGGACGCTGTAGCTTGTGGCCGCTGCCAGCCAACCGGACATGGCGCCCGCTTCGTTGATGCCTTCTTCGAGAATGCGACCCTTCTTGTCTTCCCGGTAATACATCACCTGGCCGGCATCTTCCGGTTCGTATTTCTGACCACCGGATGAGTAAATCCCTAACTGGCGAAACAGCCCTTCCATGCCGAAGGTCCGTGCTTCATCAGGCACAATCGGCACCACGCGCTCACCGATCTGCTTGTCCTTGATCAGCGTGCTCATCATGCGCACGAAGGCCATGGTGGTGGAGATTTCCCGATCACCACTGCCTTCAAGGAAATTGGCAAACACATCCAGCCCAGGGATGGTTAATTGCTGACTAGCCTTCTGCCGGCGCACGGGCATATAGCCGCCCAGCTTGTCGCGCTGCTCTTTCATATAACGCAGCTCAGCGGAATCCGCCGCCGGGCGGTAGTAGGGCACGTCTTCCAACTGTTCATCGGTGAACGGCATGTCGAAGCGGTCACGAAAATCCTTCAGGCTTTCCAGGTCCAGCTTCTTCATCTGGTGAGCCTTATTGACGGCTTCTCCGGCACCGGTCGCATAGCCTTTTACGGTCTTGGCCAGAATCACCGTGGGCCGCCCCGTATGTTTCACCGCCGCATCATAAGCCGCATACACCTTGAACGGATCGTGGCCGCCCCGGTTCAGGCGATACACGTCATCGTCACTCATATGCTCGACCAGTTTCTTTAGCTCCGGGTTCTCGCCAAAGAAATGTTCGCGCGTGTAAGCCCCACCGTTTTTCTTGTAGGCCTGATATTCGCCATCCACACATTCTTCCATGCGGCGGCGCAGCAGGCCTTCGCTGTCTTTCTCCAGCAGCGGATCCCACAGGCGGCCCCACACGACCTTGATCACGTTCCAGCCGGCGCCACGGAACACGCCTTCCAATTCCTGGATGATCTTGCCGTTGCCGCGCACCGGGCCATCCAAGCGCTGCAGATTACAGTTCACCACGAACACCAGGTTATCCAGCTTCTCACGACCGGCCAGCGCCAAGGCGCCAAGGGATTCCGGCTCATCCATTTCCCCGTCACCCAGGAATGCCCAAACCTTACGGTTGTCCTGCTGGATCAATTCCCGATTCTGCAGGTACTTCATGATGTGAGCCTGGTAGATGGCCTGAATCGGCCCCAGCCCCATGGACACGGTGGGAAATTGCCAGAAGTCCGGCATCAGCCAGGGATGGGGGTAAGACGACAACCCTTTGCCATCCACTTCCCGGCGGAAGTTATCTAACTGCTCTTCGCTGATGCGCCCTTCCAGGTAGGCCCGTGCGTACACTCCCGGTGCCGAATGGCCCTGAAAGAACACCAGGTCGCCCTCGTTCTCGTCACTGGGGGCGCGGAAGAAATGGTTGAAGCCCACATCGTAGAGCGTGGCGGAAGAGGCAAAAGAGGCAATATGCCCGCCCAGCTCGTCGTCGTTATCCATGTTGGCCCGCATGACCGTGGCCAATGCATTCCAGCGCACCAAGGAACGAATACGACGCTCCATGAACATGTCACCGGGGATAGCGGCTTCGTCCTTGGGTGCAATGGTGTTGAGATAGGGAGTATTGAGATGGGTGCGATAAACGCCCTGTTCCTGGGCTTCGTTGGTGATGGCGTCCAGAAGCCAGGCGGCCCGCTCCGGGCCTTCACGCTCTACCACAGACTCCAGGGCTTCGAGCCATTCCCGAGTTTCGGCGGGATCAACGTCATCAAAAAAACTGCGTTTTTGCATGGGCTTGCGTCCTTTTTCGCGTTGCCATGCGCCGCCGCAGGATCACTGCAGCGACGCTGAAAGAGGCCCAAGGGTGGCTGGGCTTGAGACCTGAAGTCTCACGACATCGGGCACGGAGTGGCATCTCTGCCAAATCGCCGATGTACGTTAATACTAGCGCCGTAGACCGGTTGGCGGTCAAGTTGGCCAGTGACGAAAAAAATCAGCCGACACAACAGGTTGGCCATTTTTCCGGTTATTTCGCTATCGTGAACCCAGCGCCGGGGAATGAAAATTCGACCAACGTCGCCTCCCCTAAAACCCTATTCACTCCCGTAGATTCACACTCACAACAACATGATCCACAACGCTGCCATAATCAGCCAGATGGCCACGCAGCGCAGCAACAGGCCCTGCAGACCTTCCAGATGATCCATGGCGGTGTGCAAGGTGCCGGGGCAGGCGTCACGGTCTTCCTCCTGTGCCACATTGGTCACGGACAACATTAACGAGGCAGACGGTTGCAGCTGCCACCAGGCGCCCCGCATGCGTTCCATTACCGCGGTAAAATCCCCCGCCAGCGACATGCTGAGTATCAGCAGTTGGCGGGCAGGCAGGCTCAGCCAGTCATCCAGAGTTTGCTGCCAGCCAAGGGAGTCTGATTCACTGCAATGGCGCCGCTGGCGCTGCAGCCAGGCATGGTTCATAACAACCAGAAACGCCGCCCCGAAACCCAGCAACACCAGCCAGAAAATCGCCACGAACAGGCGCTCTTCCCGCGCCAGAATCTGCTCACTCAATTGTTGGTGGTAAGCCGGGTCGCCGGGCACGCCGTTAACGGAAAACTCATCCGTGGCCAGAGCAGCAAAACCATCCGGATCATTCATGCGACCGCGCACCAGCAGTTCATCCACGTGACGAAACTCGCTATGACTACCCAGCAACCACAGAAACAACAATGTGCCCAGGCCTAGCACCAGCAACTGTCCCCAGAAACCGGACAACCAGCACGCCGCCCAGGCGATCAACACCGCAGGCAGCAACACAGCAACCCACCACACGCGGCTGGGCTGGCCAATGCGGCTGCCGCAGCGTTGCAACCAGCGCTGGTGTCGCTCCTCGCCCGCCAGCAGAGGCGACCAACCGGCGTCCATCCGGCGTAACCCCATCACCACGATCAACACAATAAACTTCATGCCGTTTCCTCCCTGAAATCGGCCAGCTGCTGACGATAGCGCCGCCAGTCAAACGCGGGGCCTGGGTCAGTTTTTCTCCCCGGCGCAATGTGCTCATGGCCGGTAATGCGGGCATCCGTAATGGCGGGATAATGATGCTGCAATAGTCGCGTCAACGCGGTAAGGGTGGCGTACTGGGCATGCTCGTAAGAGATGGTATCCGCGCCTTCCAGCTCAATACCGAGGGAAAAATCATTGCAGTTTTCCCGCCCCTGAAACGCGGACACACCGGCATGCCAGGCACGCTTATCGCACGGCACAAACTGCAGCAGGCTACCGTCGCGGAGAATCAGAAAGTGCGACGACACCGTCAACTGATGAATGGTTTCAAAATAGGGATGATCCGCCGGGTTCAAGCAGTTCTGAAAAAATGCTTCGATATGGCCGCCGCCAAACTGGCTGGGCGGTAAACTGATGTTATGGATCACCAGCAACGAGATTTCGACCGGGTCAGGGCGTTCGTTGCAATTGGGGGATGGGCACCATTGCGCCTGGTCTACACGATGTCCGGAAAGGGTAAGCACCCGCGCAAGCTCCTTTTGCCTGCGTCGGGACGAATACGGCAGGGTTACTACACGTTACCCTGCATGCGACGCAGATCGCCAATAACCGCTTCCAGAGCCCGGTCAAACAGGGCTCCCTCTTCGATGAGTTTAACAGTCCCTTTATGCAGGGCAACGGCCAAGGTGTAAGCAGAAAACTCCTGCACCTTGATACCGCGACGGTTGGTGAACACCATTTTAACGCCAGCGCGAATGTTAGCCGCCAGCTTGGCCCGGCGAGGTTCGCCATCGTCCAGAATTTCAATCCACTGCCCGGGTGGCAGCTGACTGCATTTCTTCACCAAGAAGTGGTTCTCCGGCAATTCCGGCACCGTCTCCGGCTGGGCCGGCTCGGCGGGCTGTTCCGGTTCCACCGCCACCCGCTCAGTCTGCAGGCCTTTGAGCAACTGCTGATGCACGTCGCGGAACTTCACCAGCAGTTGCTTGGTTTCCACCGCATCATAGTTAATCTGGCTCAGGCCATTGTGCAGGGTTTTCAGTAACTTCGGGCTCAAGTCCTTCAGTTTTTCCAGCGCCGCCTGTTCCCGGTGTTCCAGCACACTCCAGACCACCGCATCGACCACCTTCACCTGCTGCTGCCATAAGACGCTATCATCGCCTTCGCGCAACCAGGTCAAGTACAGCACCTGTTGCCAGCCTTGGCGTAGCAGGCGCACTACCACATCTGGCAACTGCCGCCCGGCCATACGCTTATCCAGCACCGCCACCACTTCGCTGCGAGCCTGTTCGGCACGGGCCTTGCCTTCTTCCGCTTCACGAACCCGTTGCTCTACGCGGTCGGAGCGGGTCTTCTGGTTGTCGAAAAACTGCTGAAACTCCTGCAACAGTGAGGAGAACAAGCTGGCATCATCTTCGTAATCATCAATGATGCGGTGTACGGCCTGGTTAATCCGCTGGTACAGGTCATCCTGAATGCCCTGCTGGGGATCCCACTGGCTGCCGGCTCTGGCAAGCATGTTCAGCAATAGACGGGCTTCATGATTGTCGTTGCTAAAGAAGGTTTTATCGATGATCGCTACTTTCAGCAGCGGGATCTGCAGGCGGCCAATCAGCGCCTTGATTTCCGAGGGCAGTCCTTCGTCATCCAAAATGAAATCGAACAGCAAGGCGACCAGGTTGATGACATCGTCATCGGCCTGATCCAGTGCGTGGATAGCTTCACCGTGTTCATTGTCCAGCAATTCAGACAGATCGGTTTTCAGATCGGCCCGATCGTCACCCTCATCGTCCCCCAGGCTGCGCTCCACGCGCTGCAAGCGGTTCAGTACATCCAAAAGATCATCGGAACTCACCTGGTGGACTGACGCCGCATTCGCCACCGGCGCGCCATTCATATAAGGCACACCGTTCTGCATAACGGCCATGGGCGCCTCGCTGGCAGCCCCCGGCGCGCCGCCACCGGCCCCGCCTCCACCTGGACCGCCCTGCATACCACGCATGGTCACCAACAGTTCCTGCAGCAGCCCAAACATCTGATCGTTGCTGGGGCCACCGGCACTGCCGGCGGTGGGCATTACGCTATCAGAGCCCTGATTGGCCAGTGAGCGCGAACCCGGCTTGCGTGCCGGGGCGATAGGCGCGGACTTCATCTCCGGCAGCACCCCGGCGTCGATCAATACCTTGTTAGCTTCACTGACCAAAAAGCCGGTTTCCGCCATCACTTCCCGTTCGAACAACTTGAGAATGATCAGCCGGGCCTTGATATCCAGGGACAGCTTTTCCAGCCCTTCGCTGAAGCAGGCCACCAGCTGGCGGGGCTCCAGAGGATTATTGTGTTCGTTCACTTCCCGTTTGCTTTCAAACAGATACTCGATGCGGTGGCAAAGCACCTTGAGCTGCTCGTTACAGCCATTACGAGCCCGGCGCGCCATGTTATCCAGCGCCACCGAGGTTTCCAGCTCATCCTCATTGACCAGCGTCAGGGAATCCAGATCTACTGGCGTTTTTTCCAGTGTCTCGGTTTCCGGGGGCCGGGCCAGAGTCAGAAATTGATGATTGATGGCCTGCTTGAAACTGCCCACCAGCCCAGCACGCTGAATACGCAGCTCGCGCATGGCCTCGAAATAACGCTCTCGCTCGCTATCGGTTTCTTTCTCGGCGAGGTCAAAAAGCTTGTCATCGGCACCATCCAACATATCCCCAAGGTAGGCCGCACTCAGGGAAAGATAGCGGGCACACACCTTCTCAAGCGGCCGCGGCATACTGCCTGGCGCGACCTTCCCGGAAACCGGTTTTAGCTGTGTGACCTTAGACATTGCTCCCCCGGCAGGCGAACCCGCGACAGGCTGGATGAGATATCGAAAACGAAGAGTGTATGGCACCAACGTTTTAATACTTTAATACGTTACCACGCATAAAGAGTAAGAATTTTGAACCAGTTGGCACCGAGGGAATAGTGTGCGAGTACTCACAAACAAACGCCCCACTTTCCCTACCCCGGAAATTCCCCTAGCCTAAGGCCTTTCGGGGC
>OJEN01000657.1_pt1 | contig 10599 bp, 12 predicted proteins | sample 1593351 | NCBI WGS metagenome assembly OJEN01 (sample SAMN05416777, study PRJEB24817) | seawater metagenome | isolation source: Sea water | place: Canada:Atlantic | collected 2013-11 | reverse complement strand
CGTCGGCAGCGTCAGATGTGTATAAGAGACAGGTCGAAACTTCATAATTTTCAAAGATGATCCCCTTGGATTTCAGTAAGGCTTTGGCGGCCTTGCAGTGTGGGCAATAGTCTTTGGTGTAGAGGGTAACTTTGGCGGTCATGGTTTTTCTCCTTTAGCGTACGGAATGCCCGCGCCTCGACGGCGCGGGCAAGTGTGCAGCTCAGTTGTTTCTGGCGATCCGCTTGAGGGCGTCACCCGTCAGGAAAAGCGCACCTGCCAACAAAACGATGTCCTTGAGCAGGAACTGACCCGGGACGACGGACAGGGCCGGAAAGCCACCAAGGCTCGGCTCGGTCACGGGTGCCGTGAACAAAAAGCTGGCGGTGACAAGGAAGGTCGCAAGCGCACCGAGCGCGCCAAGCAGGGCTGCCTTGGGGAATTTCGCACCGATGACGATCAGCGCGGCGGTTGCGATTTCTGCGGTGCCGATCAGGTTGGACGCGCCTTGCAGGCTGAACACGCTGTAAAGCCAGTTCGTCAATGGGCTGGAGGCGACCAGCCCCTCAATGGCACCCGCTTCGTAGGCGGTGAATTTCATCGCACCGATCCAGCCCAATACGATGGCGGTGGAAAAGCGCAGCGTGTGCACGCCAGCGAATGTTACATTATCGGCAAAGGTTGAAAGATCCGTGGCCGGGGTTGCTTTGTCGGTTGCGTATGTCACGTGCGTCTCCTTCTTGACCAATCGGTCTTAAATTTGGTATAGCTGTGCGGCGTCAGTGCCGATGACCCAGACCTAAGAGATAAAGACCGATCGGTCAATAATTAGAATGTCACAGCTTCGCGAGGAACATTTCACATGCAGCAACCCGGTCGCCCCAGGGAATTTGACCCCGACGAAGTACTCTCGAAGATCATGCAGCTTTTCTGGGAGAATGGGTACGAGGGGACAGGTCTGAGCGATATCATCGCGGCCACAGGCATGGGCAAGGCGAGCCTCTATTCCGCATTTGGCAACAAACAAGAGATGTATCTCAAGGCGCTGGCGCGGTACGAGGCGCTTATGGTCGATTCAGCCGTTGCAATCCTGCGCGCTGGTGATCGCCCCCCGTTGGAACGCATCAACGCGTTCCTGTCCGCCCCGATCACAGCCGTGCGTGACAATGCCGACAGGCGTGGCTGTTTTCTGTGCAATGCCGCAGCAGACCGCGCGTCCTTGGACCCAAAGACCGGTGCGGTTGTTCTGCGCGGCTACGCCAAGATGCGGTCAGCAATCACTGAGGCGTTGAACGCCGACAGGCCGGACCAAGACGACGACGCAACCGCGCAGCACGCGCAGCTTGTTCTCACGGTATACTCTGGCCTACGCGTCATGGCCCGGTCGGGCATGAAGAACGAAGACCTTGAAATGGCCAAGATCGCCGTTCTGGAGAATCTGACTGGTTAGACGGACTGCTGCAAAATGCCACGTGCCACAAACCCTTGGCAAATCTCCGCTTAATTTTGACACGTTTTTGGCTGCGTCTCGAAAACTGGACGTTCGTGCAAAGCGCAGCATCCGGCACTATGGGCTGATTCCGTTGAAAAACTCTTGGTTGATCGGGTTGCGAGCGCCTGATTCAATTCTCTCAGCGAGCGGGAGGATTTGCGATGATGGGACCGAGGCAGGAAGCGCAAGCTTCGCTATTCTACGAGTTCTCGCTGGAAGGTCACGTTCCTCAAGATCACCTGCTGCGGTCGATTGATCGTTTCGTTGATCTCAGCACCATCCGCGCACATCTGGCGGATTTCTACAACCACACGGGTCGGCCGTCGGTCGATCCTGAACTGCTGATCCGGATGCTGTTGGTTGGGTATTGCTTCGGCATCCGGTCAGAACGGCGGCTCTGTGAAGAGGTGCATTTGAACCTGGCTTACCGGTGGTTCTGTCGTCTCGATCTGACAGATCGCATCCCGGACCATTCTACTTTCTCCAAGAACAGGCACGGACGCTTCCGCGAGAGCGACTTGTTGCGCCATGTTTTTGAGACGACTGTCGCGCGTTGCATGTCGGAAGGGTTGGTTGGAGGACAGGGCTTTGCGGTCGATGCCAGTCTGATTGTCGTGGATGTCCAGAAGCAGAACTCCAGCAATCCCGAGGACTGGGCGGCGCGCGATGTTGACCCTACTGATGCGCCACGCGCGGTGCGCGAGTATCTGGATGTATTGGATGACGAAGCCTTTGGGGCCGCCAGCGAGGTGAAGCCGAAGTTCACAGCCCACGTCGACCCTGCGAGCCAATGGACGGCAGCCCGGAAAGGCCCTGCGTTCTTTGCCTATTCGGACAATTACCTGATCGACACAGATCACGGGATCATTGTCGATGTTGAAGCGAGCAGGTCCGTCAAAACAGCTGAAGTGGGCGCATCACGCCGCATGATCGACCGGACCAGCGAATGCTTCGGGCTGAAGCCGAACTGGGTTGCGGCTGACACCGCCTACGGCTCTGAAGAGAACCTCGCCTGGCTCGCGTTGGATCGACAAATCCTGCCGTTCATCCCTGTCTTTGACAAATCGAAACGCCAGGATGGAACGTGGTCGCGGTCCGACTTCACCTGGGATCCCGACAATGACAGGTATCTTTGTCCCGAAGGCAAAGAGTTGAAGCGCACTCGGCAATACCACAAGGACCCACGCAACAAGCAGCCGCGAACAGGCCGCCGCAAATACCGCGCCAGCAAGATGGTTTGCAGCATCTGCCCTGCAAAGGAGAGGTGCTGTCCGAAGGTCGATGCACGTTCCGTCACCCGCGAGCGGTTCGAGGAGGTCCGGGAGTTTGCCCGCCAATGCACGGCCTCGGAGTTCAATCCAAAGGCTCAGGCGCGCCGCAAGAAAGTCGAGATGCTCTTCGCCCACCTCAAACGCATTCTCGGTCTGGGACGGCTCCGATTACGAGGGCCCTGTGGCGTTCAGGATGAATTCACTCTCGCCGCCACCGCCCAAAACCTCCGAAAAATGGCCAAACTCAAGCCCATGATACCAGCCAAAGGATGAGGAGCCATCAAGTCTCGCGCATCCAAAAGAAATCAAAGCGATAGCTTGAGACAAAGCTCCAAAGTCAGTGAGTTTTTCAACGGAATGGGCTCGAAGCCGGCATTCGCTGCAACCTCCCTGAATGACCGAACAGAAGCGCGCTTCTGGTGACGTCCCGTCTCTATTGCCGCATCGGGTTGCCTCTGCAGTCAACGGATCTCGTTCAGGCGCCTCCTGAGAAACAGGGCGTCGGCGTCCGTTGTCGCTCTTTCGATGGCTTGAGCGTAAGCCTCTCGCGCAGCGTCGACGTTCCCGGATCTGGCAAGCAGGTCTGCCCGGGCGGCGTGCCAGGGCTGGTAGTCCGACAACGCCTCTTTGAGGTCTTCTATCAATGACAGCCCACGTGTCAGGTCACCGGCACGCGCGATCGCAACGGCCCCGTTCAAACCCACGACCGGTGTGGGCTCGAACCGCCACAAAGCTGCGTAGAGTGCCGCGATCTGCGGCCAATCCGGTCCGGGATGCGACATGTGACAATCTGCAATGGCCGCCTTGATCTGGAACGGCCCCGGAGCGCGCCGGCGCACAGCTGTTTCCAGAACATGCCGACCTTCGGCTATCTTGTCAGCATCCCATAACCCGCGATCCTGTTCATCAGGAGGCAAGCTTGCTCCGTCGGGTGACACCCTCGCGAAACGACGCGCCCCAATCAGCAAGATCATTGCCAGCGCCCCTTCAATCTCTGGATCATCAGGGCGGAGTTGATTGATCAGACGCGCCAAAAACTCTGCCTCGTGGCACAGATCGCGCGTCTCATCGAGACGGTTGACGTAGCCCGTTGTGAAAATCAGGTAGACCGCCGTCAAAACCGCATTCAGGCGCTCCGCCCATTGATCGGGACCGGGGATGGCGAACGGAATACCGGTCGCCGCAATCTTGGCCTTGGCACGGGACAGGCGCTGACCCATAGTGGTGTCCGCGTCAACGAACGCCCGTGCGATCTCGACTGTTGTCAAGCCGCATACCGTTCGCAGTGTGAGGGCAACGCGCGACTTTGGCTCAAGCGCGGGGTGGCAACAGGCGAAGATCAGGCGCAGGCGTTCATCTGGGATGAAGTCTTGGTCAGGCATCAGGTCGTCGTTGGACAGTAGGGCCAATGCCTCTGTTACCCGCGTATGGCGCGACGTCTTCCGCAACCTGTCTATCGCCTTTCGCTGCGCAACCTTCAACAACCAGCCTGCAGGCGAGGCAGGCGGACCGTTTCGCCCCCAATGGGTCAGGGCCGAAACGGCGGCCTCCTGCAGGACATCTTCGGCAAGGGTGATGTCGCGCAGGCTTGCCGAAAGAATGGCCACAAGCCTGCTTCGATCCGTCTGGATGGTGCGGTCAAGCAAGGCCGCCGCCGCCATGGCATGGGCCGGTCCGGGAATGGCCTGCGGCATCCGTTCAGCCCGCCGGGTTATAGTCCATGAGGGGGCGGACTTCGATGGTGCCGAAATCGGCCGACGGGATCAACGCAGCATAGGTCAATGCGGCGTCGAGGTCGGGCGCCTCGATGACGTAATAGCCCCCGAGATATTCGCGCGTTTCGGCAAAGGGGCCATCCATCGTCTCCACCTTGCCGGCCTTTCGACGCAGCGAAGTGGCTGTTTCGACACCCTGCAAAGCTTCACCAGAGATCAGAACGCCGTCCGACTTCATTCGTTCGTTGGCGGCGAAATACCCCTTCATGAACTGGTCAAATTCGGGCGTGCCGAACTTGGGCTGTTGTGCGGGATCATTGTAGATCAAAAGCATGTACTTCATTATGAACTCTCAGAATGCAAGGGCTTGAAGGGCGATGCCGACCATGGCGATCAAGGCGGCGGTGATGTTGGTTCCATTGCCGATATAGCGAAGCGGATGACCGGCGTTGTCAATGGCGAGCCCGAAGGGGTGGGCGATGCGACCCAGGATCAGCAATGCACCGGCGGCATGCAGCCACAGTGGCGCGACGCCCGCCCCTTCGGCCAGGATCATAAGGATAAGCAAAAAGCTGCACCACTCGGCGCAGTTTCCATGCTGACGGATGCGTTGCAGCAGAAGCGCATTGCCGCCTTCGCCAGTTGATATGCCGGTTTTGCCACGGAGCGCTGACACGCGCATAAAGAGGACAAGGTAGATGACGGCAGCGGCCAACGCGTAGAGCGGGGTGATCGTGAAGACCATGGAAGGTCCTTTCTTTTAGGGTTTCGATACCCTTAGGACGCTCGGGCCGGGTGGATTTCGACATGCGCTTCAAATTTTCTGTTCAATCGCGGACAAAGCTCGGCGGTTTTCGACGGTGATCTCGATAAAAGGAGACGCTTAACGGATTTGTCTCGAAGGTCGGCTATGGGCTCTAAGCGGACATGCGGCGGTGCGGCGTCGGCAAGTCCTTGGTCGACCTTGGCTCGACGCCGCTTCCGGCTCTTACCGGACCTTCATGCCACACGCGGCGAAGGACCGGTTTGAGCCCAATGTGTGAAGTGCTGAATTGTGTATGAAAGTCCGTTTTTGTTTTTCTCGTCACTCAACCACGGAAAAATTCCGAAAATGGCTGGGAGATTTGAGAATATCTTCCGAGGGGCTGTCATTGTCCTCTCACGAACTATCGTTTGTTAGGGGTAAACTTGACAGCACCTTAGCCAAACTGTTGAGTACAGTTGACCCGAAAGGGTGTTTGAGGTCGTTTTTTTCATATTGCTATAGAGAAAGGTATTGTCGTGGCTACAGATTGGACCAAAGCTGAACTGAACGGAATCGTTGAGAGAATTTTCATGCGGGCAATAGTTGATAGAGATTACCGAAATCAATGCCTTAAAGATGCAAAAACAATGATCGAGCAAGTCGCTGAAAAGCCCCTGCCCACAGGGGGAGCAATACCAGTTTTCGTAGAGACTTTCGAAGCAAAGGTAGGCTACCACGTAATCGAGTTGCCTGATTTTTGTGACGACGGTGCAGCGCCAGATCAGGATGCCGTATTAGAGGCGTTGGAATCATACGGGAAAAGCACGGATGGCCCAGTGCAACCGTGTTTGGGGACACCACTAACTGTCGCGTTGTAAGTGCAAGGTGCGGGTTGTTGATAAGTCTGCCAACTGTTGGAGCCATGTGTGATCCCCGAATGGCTTGCGAATGCAGAACTAACTAAGGTTCTTGAACCTATCAGAAACATTTTGTCATCAGTCAGGCAAAGCGATGTAAGTTTCGATGACCTGTGCAGCAGTTCACCTTATCATGACTGGCTGCGTGATACTATGTGCACCCGTCTGGCGACATTCATCCGCAAGGCTGACGCTGATATCCGTGTTGCATTGAAACTTAGCCCTGAAGTTCAGGTAAGTTTCATCAAGCGGCTTTCCGATTTTCATAACTCTCTCTCTCATACATTCGAATTTGAGATTGGAGGGCAACGCATGGTCTATAAGCCGCGCAGCAATGATAGCCAGGAGCTTTTTTCAGGCTTGTTGGGGATTTTTGAGTGTTGCGCAGGCAAGGTGGTTTCTCCAGGTACAGTTGCCATCGGGGATGATTTTTCGATTGAACATAAAGCTGTGTCTCTAATTTCAGTTCATAGTGAGGAGCGGCACTACCAACTTGGACTGCTTGCCGGGTTGCTTTACTTAGTGAGGGGGTACGATTTGCATTATGAGAACGTCATCTTCACCCAAAACGAGTTGGTATTTGTTGATGCCGAATGCCTTTTAGCACCGTGGGGAAGCGGAGAATGGTATTTGCGCGATACTGGGGCCTTTATGGGGCTGAGTGACCAACACAATGATTTTTGGTTGAAACCTCCGAGCGTTCTCCACATACCAAATTTTATACCAATCCAGCATACAAGCGATAGACGGGAGAAGGAACCAGCACTGCTCGGCTCAACCGATTGCCTTGATGCCTTTTCTGATGGGATTTCAACCGTTGTTTCATCCTTAACTAAACAGAAATTGACAACAATTCTGGAATTGATTTCAAACTTTCGGAATGCCCGTCTTAGGTTCGTGTTTCGCGATACTGTTGCCTATGCTCAGCTTTTGCAGAGAGCCGTCCTTACAAACTTCGGAAATAGCTCAACAGAGGTTTTCAGTTATTTTCTGAAGACCCTTGGCGACAATGAATTGGGGCTACGGGAGATAGAGGCGAGCTCACTCATCGGGTACGACATACCAATATTTCATCACCGCCCAACTGAGAGAGGCATCCTCCAGTCTGGAGACTCCAAAAAGTACCACTTTCCGAATACATCTTTTGACTTGGTGAAAAAACACTTAAACGTCACGTTGAACTCCGGTTCGGACCAGTTGATTGCAGAGGTCCGTGCTTTGACTGTGAAACACTCTTCGTTGCAAAATGCCCCAATTTGAGTAGGCAGGTACCAGCAAACGAAAGAATGGGGTGACGTACCAAATGCGCCGGGAGGTGGCTTGGTAGCTCTTTGTCTCCGTCATTTAGGCAACTATCGGCTACGCTTATAGCAGTTCTCAGCTACATGATATTCGTCGGATGGCTAACAGCAGACATTGGCGCAAGCGCAGCGAATTCACACTTTGTCCGCATTGCAGACCCTGGTGAAGATCGCAGCGAATGACCGGTATCCGCCCGATAAGTATATGGCTACTCAGTTCTAACTTTCCGTTCCGAGATTAAGACAGTAACAATACTAGTCCATACAGCTTACGCGAATATCATGGCGCTGCGGTTCGGTGTATGACACCTTTCGGGTATGATCGAATACCAAACCCTCGCTGACGACCATACCGACCTCTTGCGGTCACCGCTGCTACAGGCAGCAGTTCTGACCATGCAATATACGCAGGAACACGGATCGATAGGGATCACCAAAAACAAGGCGTTCAAGCGTACCTTCGTTCAATGGGCTGTACAGAATTTTGACTGGCCAGGAGAAGGTGCGGATGAGGTGTTCCGTTATCATAAGGTGTGAACGGCGGAGCAATACTCGGCCACGGTAGCGACGGCATAGTGTTGTCGCGGGCGGCGTAAAAGTCGTCCACTTTTGCCCTTTCGGATTTCGGGAGGGCTTGGGGATATACACCGTGGACTTGTATTTGAAGGGTATCCGTCCGGTTGAGGCGCGGTTTCAGGCGATTTCGGCCTGCCAATTCCATGGCATGAGTTCGTCGATGCGATTGATCTTGTGATCGGGTAGACGCTGGAGCACCCATGTAAGCCAGGCTTGGGGATCGACGTTGTTCAGCTTGCAGGTTTCCATGAGTGTGTAGGCGATCGCAGCCGCGTTTCCGCCACCGACGGAGCCCATGAACAGATAGTTTTTTCTGCCCAATGCAACAGGGCGCATTGTCCGCTCACAAGTGTTGTTGTCCAGCTCGAGGCGCCCGTCGCTGAGATAGCCACGGGCCTTTGGCATACGGTTCAGCGCATAGCGGATGGCTTCGGCGAGTTTTGTTTTTCCAGATATTTTGCGCAGCTGCGCCTGCAGCCAAAGCTCTAATTCGTCGAAGACGGGCTTAGCCTTCGCCTGCCGCAGGGCCATGCGCTCTTCCGGGGGTTTTCCCCGTGCCTCCGTCTCGACAGCGTAAAGCTGCGCGATCTGTTTGATCGCATGCTGTGCAATGGGAGAGCCGGTGCGCTCGACCTCGTCGACAAATTTGCGGCGCACATGGACCATGCAGGCCTGTTCGTCAGCCTTGCCTTCGCCAAACAGGCCATTGAAGCCGGCAAAGCCATCGGCATGGACGGTGCCGGTATAGCCCGAAAGATGATTGGCGGGGTGCTCCCCCTTCCGGTCGACGCTGAACTGATACCAGGCGCAGGGGGGTGCCACCCCGCACCACGGGCGTTCGTCCCGGACATAACTCCAGAACCGGGCAGTTTTGGTCTTCGTGGTGTTGGCGCGCACCTGTAGTTTGACAGGGGTGTCGTCTGCAAACAAGGCTGGCCCCGCCCGAACCAGTTTGCCGATGTGCTCGGCCAGAGGTGCCAGCAGGGCCGTCGTGCGCCCGACCCAGTCGCTCAGCGTGGAGCGATGCAAATCGACCCCTTCGCGGGCGTAGATTTTGGATTGCCGTTCAAGCGGCAGGTGGTCGCAATATTTGCCGACCAGCATGTGCGACACGAGGCCGGGACCGGGCCGGCCGCGTTCGATTAGGCGGGAGGGCAGCGGAGCTTGGGTGAAGGCTTCGCAGCAAGTGCAGGCCATGCGGGGGCGGATGAACCGCCGCACCACGAAGTGACCGGGGATGTAATCCAGTTCTTCGGTCACGTCCTCACCCACCTGGCGCAGGGTGCCGCCGCATCCAGCGCATGCATCACTAGGTGACAGGACCTCATCTTCCCGATCAAGGTGATCTGGCAGCGGCTTGCGGCTGTGCTGGCGCTTGTTGGTTGGGACATCTTCATCGCCGAGCGACTGCTTGGTGTGTTGATCTTCTGCAGCCTGCGCGATCTCGCCGTCTTCCGGCAGGTCGAGAGCAAGTTGATCCATGCCCTCTGCCTTCGAACCGAAGCGCGCCTTACGATGGCCGTGAAGTTCGGCCTTCAACTTCTCGATTTGGTAAGCTTGTGACTGGATATGTTGGAGCATTTGCGCGCTGACAGAGCGCAGCTCGTCGGGGTCTTCGGGTAGGGATTTGAAGGCGTCCAGCATGGCGAAATCCATACCAGATCGCCCCATAGGAGGGAACGCAAAACAGCGTCAGAATCCATGTTTTATTGGGGTTCGCCCCTATCCCGTGACCAGCGGTCGCCAGGTTTTTTGTGGGGTCCGCCAGTCGATCCCTTCGAGCAGCATCGACAGCTGAGATGGGCTCAAACTGATCTTGCCTTCCTTGGCCGCGGGCCAGACAAACCGGCCCCGTTCCAGCCGTTTTGTAAACAGGCAGGCCCCCTGGCTATCCCACCAGATGATCTTCAAAAGATCGCCCCGGCGGCCCCTGAAGACGAACATGTGGCCGGAATACGGATCCTCGGCCAGAACCTGTTCAGCTTGGGCTGCCAGCGTATTGAACCCTCGCCGCATGTCCGTGACGCCCGCAGCCAGCCATACCCGCGTGTTGCTCGGCACCGGGATCATTAAGCCAGTCCCTCGACCATCGCCACGATCGCTGACAGGGCAGTCGGACCCTCAACCAATATCCGCCGACCATCCGACAACGTAATATCCACACGCTGCGCAGTGACGGAACTTGACGAAGGGATGGGCGAAATCGTTGCCGTTGAGGCGGGGGCAATGCCCGTGATCTCGATTGGAAGAAACGTTGCATCCTCAGGCCTCGACAAATCCAAAGCCTGCTCCCCTGATGCAAAACGAGGATCGCGAAGCCATTTATGGATCAGGTTGGTGTTCATGGCGTAGCGCCGAGCAACCTGCGCAACCGAGACACCGGGAACCCGCGCCTGCGCGCAGATCGAAAGCTTCTCATCGTCTGACCAGACCCGCTTCTTCTGACCCTTCTTGCCCGCCATCGCCCACCTCAAGATGTCCACTATCAATGGTGGACATCTAGCAGGCACTCTATCCCGCCGTCAGAGCGGGGACACCGGACGGATACTTTGAAGGTGCGTCACGCTCATTTCCAGGATGGATTGAGCGGGCGTCAGATTGCC
>OJEN01000654.1_pt1 | contig 10640 bp, 10 predicted proteins | sample 1593351 | NCBI WGS metagenome assembly OJEN01 (sample SAMN05416777, study PRJEB24817) | seawater metagenome | isolation source: Sea water | place: Canada:Atlantic | collected 2013-11 | reverse complement strand
CGAGATCTAGTACGGTCTCGTGGGCTCGGAGATGTGTATAAGAGACAGCTGAAATCGTTCAATGTCATCTTCGGCCCGGCGCTGAAGACCGGCACGTGACGCGGTCGGGCGCGACTGCAAACGCTGTGCGGTACTGGCCCCATTCAGACTTGCGATCAATTGTTCTTCTTGCGGATCAATACCGGTAAGTTCCACTTCATAGGGAATGGTCGAACGGAGATCGTTCTGCTGAACGGCTTCATCGTCGCCAAAGCCAAACCCCACAGCGCCCTCATCCGACGAACAGCCTGCAAGCAACGTTCCCGCCATTAAAAGCGGTACAAATGCAACACGTCGGCCATAAGACCGGAAGTTGTGGAACATGCAGTCTGTCAAAAAACGTCGTATCCTTTTGCTTCGTTCCAACCGGGCCTTTGGGGGCCGTTATTTTGACCGATAACAGTCTTTTGGTTTGCTATCATTTACGGCGATGGCGCCTATTGGGATCAGAACAACTTTTAAAGCAGTTATCTGAAAACACCATATTTTCAATTACTCTACAGGTCGAGGACCAGCTGTGCCAACTCGCATGTAAAAATGGCATGGCAATGACCCATAATCGCACTTGTCAGAAAAATACATTGAGCGTACCGGGGGTTGAATGCACGATGCAGCGTGCCCCCAATTGCAGGAGATCCATCTCGTGACATCGACACAGTCCAATGCAGTCATTCTTCGTAATGCCATGCCTGCCGATATTGACGGGCTTTGCGCACTTGAGACAGCGAATTTCACAAGTGATGGTATCACACGTGCATCCTTTTTGCGTTTTCTGCGCCGTAGCTCGGCGCGTCTTCTTGTCGCGGACGCCGGCGACGGCGAACATCCCAACGTTGTCGGCTACGGCTTGTTGTTGTTGCGCGAAAATTCGATAACAGCACGGATATATTCACTGGCCATTTCCAAAGACTGGCGGGGCATCGGTCTGGGTACGCAACTTCTGGCCGGGATGGAAAACCTTGCCATCGAAGCTGGCTGTCTTCGCATTCGCCTTGAAGTGCGCATCGAAAACGATACCGCGCGTGGCCTTTATGAACGTCACGGATATCAAAAAGTTTCCGACCTGCCCGGATATTATGAAGATGGTGCGGATGGCATCCGTTTGCAGCACGATCTTTATGATGTCATTGCCGAAAAATCGCCTGCGGTTTCAACCGGTGCACCGCTCATCCTTGTTGATCGGCTGTCTGACATCCCCTTTGCCGTTTCGGGTGCGCGCGTCATGCGGGTGCGCGATTATCTCGCCCTTGATCACGGGGTGCGCAACCGCCGTGTAATCAACCTGTGCCGGTCCTATGAATATCTGTCGCGCGGCTATTATTGCAGCCTGCTGGCCGCGGCCCGCGCTGAACGCGTGATCCCCGAAGCCGATGTTTTGCTGGACCTGAACTGGAAACGCCTGCAAAAGGCCGCACGCAATGATCTTGGCCCGCAAATTACCGAGGCGCTGACAAAACCGGGCGATCATCCGACCTATGTTGATGTCTATTTCGGGCGCAGTACGGATAAACGGTTTCGCCACATCGCCCAGCGGGCCTTTGATCAGTTCCGCTGCCCGATCCTGCGGCTGCATCTGAACAATAAGGATGGCAAAGCCTCTTTACGCGAAATCGAAGCCCCATCGCTAAGCCAGCTTAACAGCGGCCATATGACCGCATTCGAAGCCGCCTTGCGGGCCTATTTGCGCGGACGCGTGCGCAAACAGGGCAACGTCACCCAACCCACCGCCCTGGTGGCAATTTTGCACGACCCCGACGAAATCATGCCACCATCAGACAAGGACGCCCTTGCCCTTTTCATACAGGCCACCGCCGACCTTGGCGCACGCGCCGAATTGATCACGGCAAAGGATTTTCATCATCTGTCAGAATTTGATGCGCTTCTGATCCGCGAAACCACCGCCCTTGACCACCACACCTATCGCTTTGCCAAGCGCGCGGTCAAAGAAGGCATTCCGGTGATCGATGACCCGGACTCAATGCTGCGCTGTACCAACAAGGTCTATCTCGCGGAATTGTTGCGCACGCACCGTATTCCGGCGCCGAAAAGTGCGATTTTTGATAAGCGCCGCATTGGTGAAATCGGTCAGCAGTTTAGCTTCCCATCGGTTCTCAAGGTGCCCGACGGATGTTTTTCACGCGGCGTGCGCAAGGTGAAATCACCTGAACATCTGGCCGAAGTTGCCAGTGATATGTTCAAGAATTCCGAACTTCTGGTCATTCAGGAATATGTCGAAACCACCTTTGACTGGCGCATTGGCGTTCTGGGCGGGGAGGCAATTTTTGCCAGCCGCTATTTCATGGCACCGGGCCACTGGCAGATCGTCAAACACGAAGATGACGGCAAAAGTTATGAAGAAGGCGGGTTTGAAACCGTCGCCATCGAAGACGCCCCCCAAGACATCGTCACAACCGCCCTTGCCGCCGCACGGTTGATGGGCGACGGGCTTTATGGTGTCGATATGAAAGAAACCCCAAACGGTCCGATGGTGATTGAGGTCAATGATAACCCCAACATCGACGGCGGGGTTGAGGATGCCGTGCTTGGGATGGAGCTTTATCGCCGCATCATCGCCCATCTTCTGGGCAAGATCGCCCGTCCTTAATCACGCGGCGTGCAGACAAATCAAAGGCCGGGGATCGAAAGCGCGGATCACCCGGCCTTTTTGCTAACAAACACCGCCGCCTGCACTTTATCGCGGCCATAGCGCGCCATCAGATCAAACTCATGGCGCAGGATCGGAAATGACAGGCAATCACTGCCGTTAAACGGGTCATGATCATCGCCAATATCAGGATCGGTGACATAGACAAACCGGTCATCAAAGCCCGACACCACCACCCAGTGGGGAATTTTATCGCCGTAAATGCGGTACTGGCTGATTAGAACCAGCGCCATCTGGCCGTTGCGCATGCGGTTTTCAATCTCGGTCACGCCAAACGCGCCAACAGATACCGGAATTCCTGCCTGTTCGATCTGACGGGCAAAATCATAATGCACCAGTTCGACCACTTCGCGGCTTTTGGCTTTGCGCACGGAATCAACAAAAAGCGGCCCATCGCGACTGCGCAAAACCTCGACGTTAAACCCGCGTCGATCTGCCGCCAAGGCCAAGCCCAGCGGACCACAGCCGCCATGACCCGATGTCATGAAAATGGTGGTGGCTTCGCGCCACAATGCGATTTCAAGGCTCCTGTCCATTTCAACCAATGGATCAAGCGCATTCATCGCCATCATCAAGGATGCCGGACCACAGGTGAATGGCAGGGTCTGGTGATAAAAATGGATCGGCGATGGCAGGCGCATCGATTGGGGGACGAGCACCCTTTCCATGCGCAGAGCATCGGAATGATCGGGATAATAATCAGGATACAGCGCAAATTCACGGTAACCGGCACCATGAAACAGCGCGATGGCAACCGCGTTGCCCTGACTGACTTCAAGCCGCAAAATCGGCGCGCCGTAATCAAGGCTAAGCTCCTCTGCCTGCCCCACAAGTGCGCGCCCGATGCCCTTTTGGCGAAAGTTCGGATCGACCGCCATCGAATAAAGCCGAGCCAACGCTACGTTGCTACGAAAAACCACCAAGGCATAGCCAATGACCGCACCACCGCATTCCGCAACGCGCAGACGTGCGGTTTCACTACCGATAAAGCGTTTGAACGCCCGGCGGCTTAGTCGGTCAATGTCAAAGGAACGGTTTTCAATGTCACACAGGGCATCAAGATCCCCGTCATGTGCCAATCGAAACCCGATCTGGCTGTCATCAAGTTGGCCCAAAATCACACCTGCATTGCGCACCCACGACATTCAAAGCATGTCACGGCGTCATATCGACACGAAACGTTTAAATGCAATAGTGCAATTTCGGTAAGCGTGCCGCGCGTTTATGCCATGCGGCACATCATGCAAGCACCCAACATCAGCCGCGTGCGGAAATGCGTGGTACCAACGGCGACATATCATATCCGGCATCTGACGCTGATTTGATGATGTCTTGCACCGGCAGCTTACCCGCACTGGCCAAAGACCACAGGATCGTGCAACGCGTTCCGCTGCGGCAATAGGCAAATACCGGTTTGGGTGCCGCGGCAAGATTGGCGGCAAACGCATCGGCATCAGCATCAGCAACATTGCCACTGGCGACGGGCTGAAAAATGGCTTTCATGCCTGCGGCTTCTGCCTTCGCGGCAATTTCCGCAAATGATGGCTGCCCCGGATCTTCGTCATCCGGGCGATTGCAAATGACGGTTTTGAAACCGGCTTTGGCAATCTCGTCAATGGCCTCTATTGGCAATTGCGGCGATACGGTCAGCTCATCACTCAAGCGTTTCATTTTTGTCTGTCCCCTTACAGCAGTTGCTATAACCGATGCCATTATCTGGCGGCTATGGCAACTGCCTGTGGGAAAAATACAGACAAAAACACATCTTCCTCGATGTCCGTCCGCTAGATATCTACCGGATGGCTATCCTCATTTTCCGCCGATTACATCCGCGTCGAACAGGTCCGTATCCCCAAAACGCGATACATCGGGCAAAACCGGAATACTGCCGTCACCAGCATCACAACCCCGGCGGCAACCATCAGCCAGCCATAAGCCCCGAACGCGACAATCGCATCATCAGGTTTAACCATCACGAACGGTACGGCCAAAAGTGCGAGCCCAAGAACAATCCGAAAGACACGATCCAGTCCGCCAATATTTTTCATGGTTCTTCCTCGTCAACAGATACTGGTAAAACACCACATAACCATTACATCATAAAATAATGGAATACATTGACATGGCGCAATGTGGCGCGAAAATCTGCGCCAACAACGGAATTACGCTGCCAGTATCTTGTCGCGATGCCCGGCACGTGCCAAAAGACAAGAAACTTGAATGGGAAATCCGATACATGAGCACCCTCGCTGCGACGCAACCTGCACCCAAAATTGAACCCGCTGATGACTTTCCGGTTTGGCAGGAAAATCACCCATCTGGCACATTTTCCGACTGGCTGAAAGCATCGGTCTGTGATGACTGGAAACGGGTAACACACCATCCGTTTACCGATGCATGGGGTGACGGAGCCCTGCCCGGCGCCAACCTGAAAAATTATCTCATTCAGGATCATCGTTTTATTGACCGGTTTGTCGCCTTGCTGGCTGCGGCAGTTTCCCGTGCGCCAACGCTCAAGGACCGCATTCCAGGGTGTCAGTTCCTTGCCCTTGTGACCGGTGCTGAAAACACCTATTTCGAACGATCATTTGACGCGCTTGGCGTTTCAGACGCGGACCGCGAAAATCAACCCGACTGGCCCGCAACCAAAGCCTTCAAACAGCTGATGACCGATGCAACAAACAGCAACAGCTACACCAACATGCTTGCGGTTTTGGCTGTTGCCGAAGGCACCTATCTTGGTTGGGCAGACCGGGTCAACACGGCCATTGCCAAACGCCCGGATGACTTTTGGTATTCCGAATGGCTCGATCTTCACATCGGTGCGTATTTCGAAAGTGTGATTGCCTATCTAAACGATCAGCTTGATCAGTGTGGCCCGGGTCTATCGGCCGATGACCGCGCGCAATGCCTTGATCATTTCCGCCGCGCGACATCGCTTGAAGTTGCCTTTTTCGATACCGCGTGGGGACCACAGGAATGACGACCATTCGCCAGTTCAAAGACAGTGACGCGCCCCAAATGACGGCGATTTATCTTCGTGCTGTGACCGAACTTGGCAAACTTCGCTATCACCCGGAACAAGTCGCCGTCTGGGCAAAGCTTACCCCTGATGCGGACCGATTGACCGAATTGATGAACGATGGACGTAACGGATTTGTGGCCGTCACATCAGATGACACAGTCGTCGCGTTTGGCGATCTCGAAGCGGATGGTCACATCCAATTTCTGTATGCCGATCCTGACGTCGCCGGGACCGGCGTCGTCTCCACCCTGTATGACGCGATCGAAGCCAAGGCCACCGCCGACAACCTTGGCAAGATGTATTGCGAGGCCAGCGAACTTGCCAAAAGCTTCCTGCTGAAAAAGGGATTTAAGGTCGTCGAACGGCGCGACTTTGAAGTCGCAGGCGTTGCCATTCATAATTACGCCGTTGAAAAACGCCTGCGCGCACCGTCGGCCGCGACAGTAGCTTAAACCAACTCAGATTGACGCCAGCCAATTGCCCAATTCGGTCATACGGCGTTCCGCAAGACGCGCATTGTCATCAACGCCATATTGCCATGCCAAATCTTTCCGTTCGGGATGGTTATGCAGGGTCTCCCAGTCGTTTGCCATACGATCAAGCGCTCCCTGATCGGCAAACAGGCCCGCATCAATCAGGCGCTGCCCATAACGGCGGAAAATTGCCGCCAGTTCCGCAAGCGTATATTCCGGGTGATATTGCACGCCCCAGAATCGCAGCCCGTCATTCTCCATGACAAAAGCCTGAATGTCGCTGTAGTCGTTGCCCGCCAGAATAACCGCCCCCTCGGGCGCAACGGACACTTCGTCCATGTGAACCGTCAAGGCGGAAAAACACGCCGGTTTTCCCGAATACATCGGGTGGCGGACACCTTCCGGGGTCAATTGGATCATGCGCCCGATGCCAATTTCACGCCCCTTGGGGATGGCACGCACCTGCCCGCCAAACGCGCGCGCAACGATCTGCATGCCCCAGCAACTGCCAAATACCGGAATACCACTGGCGACCGTCGATTTCGCAAGCGGTAACTGGTTAAGCACTGCTTCGTCGTCGATATAGGCATTCAGCGCCGATCCGGTCCAGGCAATGCCATCAAAATCCGAAAGCTTTGCCCCGCTTGGCAAACAGTCAGGGCCGTCATCAGCAGGACGAATGATCGTGATATCAAGATCGGGATCAAGGTGCTTAAGGGCCGCTTCATATCCCTCGCCAGATGGTGTTCCGCCCAGAGAACGGTTAAGTTCGTTCACTGCACGCACATTGCCATCGACAATTAAAATTTTCATGCTTCCCTCATTCCAACACCTTGATCCCGCAAAAGACGCGTTTACGCGATGCCCCTAGCCGAGATCACCGACACAGGCCCGGCGGAATATCGCCGTATAGTCGGCAACCGAAAGTTCAATCGGGTTGCCACCATCAGACGGATCGCCCTTGGCCTTGACTGCAACTTCGTCGGCGCGATCAACATCAACACCGATTTCGGCCAGGGTATTGACCACCCCCAACCGTGAACGAAACGCCATAACCCACTCAAACAAGGTGTCAAAACCGGGTGACGCAAGGTCTAAAAGACGACACACGACTTTGCATTTTTCTTCAATCGCGCGGCGGTTGGCCTGCATGACATAGGGCAGCAAAATCGCATTGGTCAGGCCGTGATGGGTATCGAAAATCGCCCCGACCGGATGGGCCAGTGCATGAACACCGCCAAGCCCCTTTTGGAAGGCGGTTGCCCCCATGGATGCCGCAGCCAGCATATCGGCACGGGCCTCGATATCGCTTCCGTTATCGTAGGCGCGCGGCAAGGCATCCGCGATCAGGCGCATACCCTCAAGTGCAACACCTTCGGCCATCGGGTGATAGCCCGGCGCACAATACGCTTCAAAGCAATGCACAAAGGCATCAACACCCGTCGCCGCCGTCACATGCGCAGGCAGACCAACCGTCAGTTCGGGATCAGAAATAACGATGGCTGGCAGCATCTTGGGATGGAAGATGATTTTCTTTTCGTGGGTGTCTTCCTTGGTGATCACACTGGCACGGCCAACCTCGGACCCCGTGCCCGATGTTGTCGGCACGGCAATAATCGGCGCAATACCGTCTGGGTCTGCACGCGTCCACCAGTCACCGATATCCTCGAAATCCCACATCGGACGGGTTTGTCCGGCCATCAGGGCAACGGCCTTGGCCGCATCAAGACCCGATCCACCGCCAAATGCGATGACGCCGTCGTGGTTCCCTGCCCGGTAAACAGCCAGACCATCATCAACGTTCTTGCCCGTAGGGTTGCCCTTGACCCCGGCAAACAGGCCGGTCGGAATTCCAGCAGCCTCATTTGCGGCAATCGCATCACGCACCATCGGCAGGTCTTTAAGACCCTCATCCGTGATCAGAAGCGGCTTTTTCATGCCTGTCGCCTTGCAGGCATCAGGCAGTTCGGAAATACGGCCCGGACCAAAGCGAACAGAGGTCGGGAAGCTCCAGTTTCCAACAATCTTTTTAGTCATGTCTGTATCCTTTGCGCCAATCGGCGTCGTTAAATCTTTGTCCGCAGATGGAAGCTTTTAGGACGGGTAAGAGACTCATAGCCGACTTTCGACAACGTACACCCCCGCCCTGAATTCTTAACCCCGGTCCAAGCAAGGGCAGGATCAAGATAATCCGCCCGGTTCATAAATACCGTCCCGGTCTGAAGCTGATCGCCAATGCTCAGGGCCGCATCCTCATCCGTTGTCCAGATCGAAGCCGTCAGACCAAATTCGCTGTCATTCATCAATGAAATGGCTTCTGCATCCGATTTGACTTTCATGATGCCGACAACCGGACCGAAACTTTCTTCGCTCATCACCCGCATCGAATGGTCAACATTGATCAGAACCTGCGGTGCCAGATACGGCGTCCCTTCTGCGTTGGCAGCAAATTTTGACGGATCAATCAGGGCCTTTGCCCCGTCACGGACGGCATCGGCAATCTGACCGCGCACAAATGCCGCCGAGGACGCACGCACCATCGGACCAAGATTGGTATCCGCATCAATCGGGCTGCCAAGTCGGTACTGCCCAACAAGATCAGCAGCCTTTTCGACAAACGCGTCAAAGACGCTTTCGTGGGCGTAAATACGTTCGATCCCGCAACAAGATTGACCGGTGTTAAAGAATGCACCGTCAATAACGTTTTCCACAGCATGGTCGAGATTGACATCAGAACGGATATAAGCAGGATCCTTACCGCCCAGCTCCATGCCGGTTGCGATGAATTTATCGCCGACAGCTTTCTGAACGGCGTGACCACCGGGCACCGATCCGGTGAAATTGACAAAATCGACGCGAACATCACCCATCAGTTTTTCAGCATTGGCATGACTAAGATGCAGATACTGGAACAGTCCCTTGGGCAGGCCTGCGGCCTCAAACGCCTGCGCAAAGCGTTCTGCGCACAGCGGGGTTTGATGCGAATGTTTCAGAACCACGGCATTACCAGCCATCAAGGCCGGCACAACACCATTCACCGCCGTCAGGTATGGGAAGTTCCAGGGCGCGATGATTGCAACAACGCCAAGTGCCTCACGACGGATAAAACGGTTGAACCCGTCCTTCTCGCCCGGATGATAATCGGCAAGGGCTTCGGGCGCGATGTCGATCATGTAATCGGCACGTTCTTTAAAACCAGCAACCTCGCCTGCACCCTGGGAAATCGGACGGCCCATTTGCCAACTGATTTCTGCGGCAATTTCGTCCTTCTTTGCGACAAAGGCGGCAACGGCCTTACGCAGGATTTCCTGACGGGTTGCAACAGGTACGCTGCGCCATTCGGCTTGCGCCGCCCGGGCAACATCAAGTGCGGTATTGATCTCGGTCGCACCAGCAAGCGGGCGCTCGACATAAACCGAACCGTCAACGGGCGAGATAGTGCGTAAACTCTCAGACATAGTGCCTCACAGTTAAAGATGTGATGAGTGATTTGATCGAGGTATGAATAGGGTTGGTTCCACTCGACAGTCCCGATCAAATAATTTCGAAATAACGCTGCAATTCCCAATCGGTAATCGCCTTGCGAAACTCGCGTTCTTCCCATTCGCGTGACTGGGCGTAATGGGTGACGAATTCTTCGCCAAACAACGATTTTGCCGCTTCGGACTTGCGCAGGCGTCCGGCGGCCTCAAAAAGCGTTGCTGGCAATGTCACGTCTTCTGGGAATTCTTGTTCATAGGCGTTGCCGACAACCATTTCGCCCGGCTCCACCTTGTTCTCGATCCCCCAAAGTCCTGAACCAATCGCTGCCGAAAGCGCGATATAGGGGTTTATGTCCGCCGCAGCAATCCGATATTCAACCCGCTGCGATTTTTCACTCCCCGGAATGACCCGAAGAGCCGTTGTACGGTTTTCAACGCCCCAAGTCGCCGTCGTTGGCGCCCAGAAACCGGGAACCAGACGGGAATAACTATTTACCGTGCACGCCACCATCGACAGAAGTTCAGGCATCAGTTTCTGCTGACCGCCAAGGAACCACCGCATTTCATCGGACATGTTGTCGGGCTTATCGGCGTCATAGAATGCGGCACGGCCATCCTTGCCCTTAATCGAGACATGCATATGCCCGGACTGTCCCGGCCAGTCGGGCGACCATTTTGCCATAAAGGTTGCCATCCAACCGGCCCGCTGCGCCAAAACCTTGGTAAAGGTCTTGAAAAGTGCCGCCTTGTCAGCAGCCATAAGAGCCTCGTCGTGCATGATCGCAGCTTCGAGAACCCCCGGACCGGTTTCGGTATGCAATCCCTCAATCGGGAAATCCATGCTTTCGCCAAGTTCAAGCAGGTCGCGATAGAATTCCGAGTGCACTGAATTGCGCAACATCGAATACCTGTCTCTTATACACATCTGACGCTGCCGACGAATAGAGAGGTGTAGA
>OJEN01000652.1_pt1 | contig 10658 bp, 9 predicted proteins | sample 1593351 | NCBI WGS metagenome assembly OJEN01 (sample SAMN05416777, study PRJEB24817) | seawater metagenome | isolation source: Sea water | place: Canada:Atlantic | collected 2013-11 | reverse complement strand
TTTGCAACAGGGGCTATCAGAGCTGCTTGCTGGGTTAGCGAGCAACCTGCAGGTTTATATGATATGCAGGATGTATTGGGCTTGAGTGAGTAAAGGGCTATTTCAAAAAAATATTTTCTGTTAACATCGACTTCATATCAGGTTTTTTTAAATGCCTGTTAAATAAAAATAAAATTATTAGAGGGAGATTCCAATGGGTATTTTTTGTAAAATTGCAGCAATGTTAGGGTTCGGTTCAACGGATAAAAATGAACAAGAATCATCACCCGCTGAGCCTGAAGGAAAGGCTGCGCAATCAGAACAACAATCACAACAAAAAACTGAGACGGTAAAACCTATGGTGTCGAGTATTAAGAAGTATGTGTTAATTGGCGCAGGTCCAGCCTCTGTTAGAGCAGCTGAGACGCTACGTAAAGCAGATGCCAAGTGTATTATTACAATGATAGGTTTAGAAAAAGAGGCGCCATATTCACGGATGGCCTTGCCGTACTATTTAAGCGGGATGATCGAAGACACAGGTACGCATCTTAGAAAAACTGATAACCATTTCGAGAGTTTAAACATTGTCCATATTCGTGCCAAAGTAGAGAAAGTTGAACCTAAACAGCAGCAAGTTACTCTAGAAAATGGTGATGTATTTGAATATGACAAGTTAATGATTGCAACGGGTTCGCGTCCGGCAAATAGCCCATTCCCGGGTGCTGATAATGATGGCGTTGTGAATTGTTGGACGTTAGAAGACGGCCGAAAGATCATTGATAGCATCAAGCCAGGATCGAAAGTAGCGTTATTAGGCGCTGGTTTTGTTGCATCAATTATTATTGAACCTCTGATTAAAAGAGGTGCGGATTTAACGGTGATGATGGGGCGCACAGGCCAAATGGTTAGCCGCATGATGGATGAAACAGCAGGTGGAATGATTAAGACATGGTGCGAGTCTAAAGGCGTTACCACCATTTTGCCATCAAGCATTAAGTCTATTGAAGCAGGCCCAGCGCTGAAGCGTGATGACGATAGCTTGACCGAGTTTGACCTTATTATTGTCGCTACCGGTGTTTATTCAAATATAGAGTTTTTGGAAGGCACTGGCATAAAAACAGATGCGGGTGTTTTAGTTAATGCCGCGTTACGCACCAATGTTAGACATATATATGCTGCAGGTGATGTTGCGCAAGGTGTTGATTTTTCAACGGGTTCTAAAGTAGTGCACGCCATTCAACCAACAGCGGTCGATCATGGCCGAATTGCAGCGGTAAACATGATGGGTGGCAACTCAACTTACAAAGGCAGCTTGAGTATGAACGTACTAGATACGGCTGGCTTAATATCTACATCGTTTGGTAGTTGGGGCGGTGTTGATGGCGGTGAAACTGCCACCTTGGTTGATATGGATAATTTTAAGTATGTAAGACTTAACTTTAAAGGTGATAAATTAGTGGGTGCCATCACTGTTGGGCGAACTGATTATATTGGGGTTATGAGAGGTTTGATTCAATCTGAAGTGCCACTGGGCGAATGGAAAGAAAAGTTAATAGAAGATCCAACATTGTTAATGAATGCTTATTTAGCTCAATCTTTGGATGTTGCTAGAGCATCATAGGCAAAAAAGCGCGTGATGATATGGACAAAGGTGTATAAAATCCAGTAAAATTCACAGTCATACATATTAACAATCAAAGCGGGTAGTTCCATTCAGGTACTTCCCGTTTTGCATATCTAAAGGTGGTGTAATTTGTCTGACATAGCGATACTGGTTCTTGAAGACGGTAGTGTTTTTCACGGGCAATCAATAGGGGTTCAAGGCCTTATTATTGGTGAAGTTGTCTTTAATACGTCTATGACGGGTTACCAGGAAATCTTAACAGACCCTTCTTATTCTCATCAAATTGTTACCTTAACGTATCCGCATATTGGAAATACAGGTGTTAACTCAGAAGATGAGGAATCATCCGCTATTCATGCGCGCGGATTGGTCATCAGAGATTTACCCTTAACTAACAGTAATTGGCGATCTGAAGAATCTTTATCTGATTATTTGCGTCGACATAATATTGTTGCCATTGCAGATATTGATACTCGCAGACTAACCAGAGTGCTACGTGAAAAAGGAGCGCAACGTGGTTGTATGATCGCTGGGCCTGATGTTGATGAAGCGTTAGCCCTAGAATCCTCCAAAGAAGCAGCATCCTTGAAAGGCCTCGACCTTGCACAAGAGGTAACGACAGAAAGTGCATACAAGTGGACTGATTCAGTATGGCAATTAGACCCTAATGATAAACCTGAAACTAAGCCAGCTAGTTTTAAAGTGGTTGCTTATGACTTCGGTGTGAAGCGTAATATTTTACGTTTACTCGTTAATGCTGGTTGTGATGTTCATGTTGTACCCGCTAAAACACCGGTTGAGGATGTATTGGCCATGGCACCTGATGGTGTGTTTTTATCAAACGGTCCAGGCGACCCTGAGCCGTGCGATTACGCTATTGAGGCAATTAAAACTATTCTGGATAAAAAAATACCAACATTTGGCATCTGTTTAGGTCATCAGTTATTAGCATTAGCCAGCGGCGCATCAACTGTCAAAATGAAGTTTGGGCATCATGGGGCTAATCACCCAGTACAAGATTTAGAAACACAGCGCGTGATGATTACCAGCCAAAACCATGGTTTTGCAGTTGATAGCGATACGCTACCGGCTAATTTAAAACCGACACACGTGTCGTTGTTTGATAAAAGCTTACAAGGTATTGAACGTACAGATTGCCCCGCTTTTGGATTTCAGGGGCACCCTGAAGCAAGCCCAGGTCCACAAGATATCGTGTATTTGTTTGAAAAATTTACTGCAATGATGCAGTTGCACAAGAACTCATAAAAGAGAATTATGCCAAAAAGAACCGACATAAAATCCGTTTTACTATTAGGCGCTGGGCCTATTGTTATAGGCCAGGCTTGTGAGTTTGATTATTCAGGCACCCAAGCTTGTAAAGCGTTAAGAGAAGAGGGTTACCGCGTTATTCTGGTGAACTCAAACCCTGCAACGATTATGACTGACCCTGAAACAGCTGATGCCATTTACATTGAGCCTGTTGACTGGGAAACAGTTGAAAAAATCATTGAAAAGGAAAAGCCAGACGTTTTATTACCCACGATGGGTGGTCAAACGGCGCTTAACTGTGCTCTTGATTTAGACCGCCATGGTGTTTTAGCTAAACACAATGTAGAAATGATCGGTGCGTCTAAAGAGGCGATTGATAAAGCGGAAGATCGCGATTTATTTAAGAAAGCGATGACTAAAATCGGCTTGTCTACGCCACGTTCATTTGTTGCGCACAATATGGAAGAAGCCTTTGTTGCACTAGATGATATTGGTTTCCCAACGATTATTCGCCCCTCATTCACCATGGGTGGAAGCGGCGGTGGCATTTCGTATAACCGTGAAGAGTTCATCGAAATCTGTGAACGCGGGTTAGACCTTTCGCCAACCAATGAGTTATTGATTGAAGAGTCAGTATTGGGCTGGAAAGAATACGAAATGGAAGTGGTGCGTGACCGTAAGGATAATTGCATTATTATTTGTTCGATTGAAAACTTTGACCCAATGGGTGTTCACACAGGCGACTCCATTACTGTGGCGCCAGCACAGACATTGACAGATAAAGAATACCAAATAATGCGAAATGCATCGATTGATGTGTTACGTGAAATTGGTGTTGATACCGGTGGTTCTAATGTTCAGTTTGCCATCAATCCAGAAAATGGTGCGATGATTGTGATTGAAATGAACCCGCGTGTATCACGGTCATCTGCGTTGGCATCTAAAGCGACTGGTTTCCCTATTGCTAAAGTGGCAGCGAAGTTGGCCATTGGTTACACCTTGGATGAGCTAAGCAATGAAATCACGGGTGGGGCTACGCCAGCGTCATTCGAGCCGTCCATTGATTATGTAGTGACTAAGATCCCTCGTTTTACATTTGAAAAGTTCCCAATGGCAGATGATCGTTTAACTACACAGATGAAGTCTGTGGGTGAAGTGATGGCAGTGGGTAGAACGTTCCAAGAATCATTACAAAAAGCGTTACGTGGTCTTGAAACAGGTAAGTCTGGATTAGACCCTATTGTAGATTTGGACGAAGACGGTGTTGAGACGGTATTACGCCGTGAAATTCAACAGCCAGGCGCAGATCGTATTTGGTATTTGGCTGATGCGTTTAGAAAAGGTTTTGGTCTTGAAAGTATTTTTGATCAAACTAAAATTGATCGCTGGTTCTTAATTCAAATTGAAGATTTATTGAATGAAGAAGCGGCGTTGTCTGGTGCTTCATTAGCTTCATTAGATGAAAAAGTGATGTTTCGTCTTAAGCGCAAAGGCTTTGCAGATGCACGCCTTGCTGCCTTGTTGAATGTTGATGAAAGTGCGGTTAGGGCTGCTCGTCATGCGCTAGATATTAGACCGGTTTATAAACGAATCGATTCTTGTGCAGGTGAGTTTGCCTCACCAACGGCGTATATGTATTCAACCTATGAAGAAGAATGCGAATCGCAACCGAGTGATCGTGAAAAAATCATGGTATTAGGTGGCGGCCCAAATAGGATTGGCCAGGGTATAGAATTTGATTACTGTTGTGTTCACGCGGCCTTAGCGATGCGTGAAGACGGCTACGAAACTATTATGGTTAACTGCAATCCAGAGACTGTTTCAACGGACTTTGACACATCTGACCGCTTGTACTTTGAGCCACTAACTCTCGAAGATGTACTTGAAGTTGTTGAGCTAGAAAAACCTAAAGGGGTTATTGTTCAATACGGTGGGCAAACACCGCTTAAATTAGCTGAAGATTTGGAAGCGGCCGGTGTGCCTATTATTGGCACGTCACCGGAAGCGATTGACTTAGCAGAAGACCGAGAACGTTTTCAACAGTTAGTAGAAAAACTTGGATTACTTCAGCCACCTAATAGAACAGCGCGTGAACCAGAGCAAGCGGTCTTGTTAGCTGAAGAAATTGGTTACCCTCTCGTCGTAAGGCCATCTTATGTGTTGGGTGGCCGTGCGATGGAAATTGTTTATAACGAGTCTGAGCTACGTACATACATGCGTGAAGCGGTTAGTGTGTCTAATGACTCACCAGTATTGCTAGATCGCTTTCTAGACGACGCGATAGAAGTTGATGTGGATGCTATTTTTGACGGTGAAGAATTATTAATTGGCGGCATTATGGAACATATTGAACAAGCCGGCGTCCATTCTGGGGATTCTGCGTGTTCGTTACCGCCTTTTGATTTAAGTAAAGATGTACAAGATAGAATGCGTGTACAAACTAAGCAACTAGCTAAAGAATTAGGTGTTGTTGGTTTAATGAATATTCAATTTGCTATTAAAGGCGATGATATTTATATCTTAGAGGTAAATCCTCGTGCCTCTCGTTCTGTACCGTTTGTGTCTAAAGTTACTGGCTACCCATTGGCTAAGATTGCTGCACGTTGTATGGCAGGCCAAACACTAGCTGAGCAGGGCACAACGGAAGAAGTTATTCCGGATTATTTCTCCGTTAAAGAGTCAGTATTTCCTTTTGTTAAATTCCCTAATGTCGACCCGATGCTAGGCCCAGAAATGAAGTCAACAGGCGAAGTGATGGGCGTTGGCGACACATTTGGTGAAGCGTTTGGTAAATCTCAACGTGCTGCAGGCATTGATTTATCCGATGAAAACAATGTCATCTTCAGTGTTCGTGAAGCAGATAAGGTAAAAATGCTTGAATTAGCGAAAACGCTGGTATTACGAGGCAAGCATATTTATGCTACTCGCGGAACGGCAGAGGCATTAACTGCAGAAGGCATTGAATGTGAAGTGGTTAATAAAGTAAGTGAAGGTCGCCCGCATATTGTTGATGTGATTAAAAATGAAAGCATTCAATTGGTGGTTAACACGACAGAAGGTAAGCAAGCGATTACAGACTCTTCGTCAATTCGTCGTGAGTCGTTACAAAACAAGGCAACTTATTGCACAACAATTGCGGGTGCCAAAGCAACTATTGATGCACTTGCTGATATTAGTGTTAAAGAAGTTAGAGAGCTTCACGACTTACAAGCTAGAAACTAAAAGATAAACAGCTAGGAATTACCTATGAACAAAACACCATTAACGGTCAAAGGTGCTAAAACATTAACAGATGAGCTTGATGAACTTAAAAACGTTAAACGTCCTCAAATTACTGAAGCAATTGCCGATGCGCGTGCTCATGGTGATTTAAAAGAAAATGCTGAATATCACGCTGCTCGTGAAGAACAAGGAATGGCAGAAGCGCGTATTAGGGATATAGAAAGCAAATTAGGTAATGCGCAAGTTATTGATGTGTCTACGTTGAATGCGAACGGTAAAGTTGTGTTTGGTTGCACCGTTGAGTTAGAGAATATTGAAACGGAAGACGTGATTATTTACACCATCGTAGGTGAGGATGAAGCAGACATTAAAAATAACTTAATTTCTTATGCATCCCCTTTCGCAAAAGCATTAATTGGCAAAGAAGAGGGTGATGTGGCAGAGGTTAGAGCACCAGCCGGTGTTACTGAATACGAAATTATTGACGTACGCTACGAGTAGCTTTTCTTATCCGGGTTTTCACGGAAAAACACAGCAACAGACCCTATGCTTTGAATAACATCTGATTGAGTTTTCTCGGCAATAGTATTAATCATTTCTTTCTTTTCATCGCGGTCACTAGCAGACACTTTAACTTTAATAAGCTCATGATGATTCAGGGCTAATTCCACTTCATCTAGTACACTCGTTGTTAAGCCAGATTGCCCAAGACGAACAACAGGCTTGAGAGAGTGAGCATGGGCTTTTAGTTTTTTAACTTGTGCGTTTGAAAGTGGCATTTATTTAAATTAAAGTAGTATTAAACAAGTTATTTTACGCGAATTGCACCCTACAAGTATGACTTAAATGACAAAACACAAGAACAAACAGCAATGGTTAGATGAGCACTTTAATGATGAATACGTTAAAAAGGCTCAACAAATGGGTTTGCGTTCACGCGCAGTATTTAAATTAGAAGAAATAGATAAGAAAGATAAACTTATTCACCCTAATCAAATTGTCGTTGATTTAGGTGCAGCACCCGGTGGTTGGTCAGAATACGCCTATAAAAAAGTGGGTTCTAAAGGCCAGGTAATTGCGATGGATTTGCTAGATATAGAACCTATTAAAGGCGTGAGCTTTTTAAAAGGTGACTTTAGCGACGATACTGTCTTTGCTGAACTGCAAACCATGATCAATAATCAACCGGTAGATGTTGTATTGTCAGATATAGCGCCTAATATGAGTGGTAGTAAAGCAATTGATCAACCTAAATCTATGTATTTGGCAGAACTGGCGCTAGATTTTGCGATCAATAGTTTGAATAAAAAAGGTGCCTTTTTAATAAAATTGTTCCAAGGCGAGGGGTTTGATCAATACGTTCTTGAGGCAAGAAAATCTTTTTCCAGTGTTATCGTAAGGAAACCAAAAGCGTCACGTGCAAGAAGCAGAGAAGTTTACCTTTTGGCAAAGGGCTTGAAATTATAGTAACCTGTCCCCAAGTAGTAATGAACGAATTGTATGAAATAGAGTCAGAGTGTTGAATAACATTCAAATATAACTGAGGAGTATTGTTTTGAACGAGATGGTTAAAAATATAATAATGTGGGTGGTTATCGCTGGCGTACTAATGTCTGTGTTTAATAACTTTGGCGGCGGTGCAAAACAACAATCTAAAAATGTACTTAGTTACTCTCAATTCATTAACTCTGTTAACGCAGGCCAAGTTAGCAAAGTGGCTATTGATAGAGAACATAATATTATTGGTGAAACAACTTCTGGTGAACGTTTTACATCACGTAGCCCGGGTGATATGCATTTGGTCGACGACTTATTGAAAAATGGCGTTGAAATTATTGCGAAACCACCTGAAGAACAATCAACATTAATGTCCATCTTCATCTCATGGTTCCCAATGCTGTTATTGATAGGTGTTTGGATTTTCTTTATGCGCCAAATGCAAGGTGGCGCTGGCGGTGCTGGCGGGCGAGGTGCTATGTCGTTCGGTAAAAGCAAAGCTAAATTATTGAACGAAGATGAAATTAAAGTAACATTCGACGATGTGGCTGGTGTTCAAGAGGCTAAAGAAGAGGTTGTTGAAATTGTTGAGTTTTTAAGAGATCCAAGTAAATTCCAAAAACTAGGCGGCATGATACCTCGCGGCGTGTTGATGTCAGGTTCTCCTGGTACCGGTAAAACATTACTGGCTAAAGCTATTGCTGGCGAAGCTAAAGTTCCTTTCTTTAGTATTTCTGGTTCTGACTTTGTTGAAATGTTTGTCGGTGTGGGCGCATCTCGTGTAAGAGACATGTTCGAACAAGCGAAAAAAAGTGCACCATGCATTATCTTCATTGATGAAATTGATGCCGTTGGTCGTGCTCGTGGTATTGGTATGGGTGGCGGTAACGATGAACGTGAACAAACATTAAACCAATTATTGGTTGAAATGGATGGCTTCTCAGGCAACGAAGGCGTTATCGTTATTGCGGCAACAAATAGACCGGATGTATTAGACCCTGCGTTACTTCGTCCAGGACGTTTTGATCGCCAAGTGGTTGTGCCATTACCTGATATCAGGGGTCGTGAGCAAATTTTAAAAGTCCACCTTAAGAAAGTGCCTGCACACGATAGTGTTAAGCCGAATACAATCGCGCGTGGTACGCCTGGTTTCTCAGGTGCTGATTTGGCCAATCTTGTGAATGAGGCGGCCTTGTTTGCAGCGAGAGCGAATAAGAAAACGGTTGATATGAACGACATGGAAAATGCTAAAGACAAAGTCTTGATGGGTGCTGAACGTCGTTCGATGGTGATGAGCGAAGAAGAGAAAAGATGTACCGCTTATCACGAATCTGGACACGCAATTGTGGGGCGTTTAGTGCCTGAGCATGACCCTGTTTATAAAGTAACTATTATTCCTCGTGGCCGTGCATTAGGTGTAACGATGTTCTTGCCGGAACGCGACGCCATTAGTATTAGTAAACAAAAATTGGAAAGTCAGTTGTCTAGCTTATATGGCGGCCGATTAGCAGAAGAGATAATTTTTGGTGAAGAAGCCGTAACAACTGGTGCTTCTAATGACATTGAACGAGCATCCGCGATGGCTAGAAACATGGTCACGCAATGGGGCTTTTCAGAAAAGTTAGGTGCCTTAAATTACGGTGAAGATGAAAATGCAATGGGTCATTCAGGTGGTCAAAGCAAAATGTTTTCTGATGAAACTGTACAGCTGATAAACAGCGAAGTACGTGTCTTTATTGATCGTAATTATGACCGTGCAGAAAAACTGTTAAATGAAAATATTGATATTTTGCATTCAATGACTGAAGCGTTGATGAAATATGAGACGCTTGATAGTGATCAACTGGATCAATTGATGGCAAGAACGGCTGTTAGCCCACCTAAAGACTGGGAAGATGATAGCGACGAATCTGGTTCTGGTACTGTAGCGGCCAAACCAGAGTCTGATAAACCAGCTGAGCCTGACTCACCTGCAGTAGGGGATCCAGCAGAACAACCATAAATTCAATGAATTTTTCTGGTACAGAACTAAACCTAAAGAACCCCCATATTATGGGGGTTCTTAACATTACACCAGACTCTTTTTCTGATGGTGGGCAAAACAACTCTGTTGATAAGTCGATAAGCAACGCATTAGAAATGATTGAAGCAGGCGCTTCAATCATCGATGTTGGCGGTGAGTCTACTCGCCCAGGTGCAGTTAAGGTTTCGTTAGAAGAAGAGTTACAGCGTGTTGTTCCAGTAATTGAACGTTTAAACTCTGTATCGGATGTTATTATCTCGATAGACACCAGCAAACCACGTGTTATGCAAGAAGCCGTGAGTGCAGGCGCAGCGCTTATTAATGATGTGTTCGCCTTAAGGCAAGAAGGCGCTGTTGAGATGGCTGCTACATTAAATGTCCCTGTTTGCTTAATGCATATGCAGAAAACACCTCAGGCGATGCAGGAAAACCCCAAATATAGCGATATACTTAACGAGATAGACGCGTTTTTTAGCGAAAGAATTAAGGTGTGTGAGCGAGCAGGTATCTCAAAATCAACACTAATATTGGATCCAGGTTTTGGTTTTGGTAAATCGTTACAACATAACCTAGCCTTGCTTGCGAATTTGTCAATATTCAAACACTTTGGGTGCCCAATTTTGGCTGGTTTATCTAGAAAGTCGATGTTTGGGCTTCTCTTAAATAAAAAGGTTGATGAGCGTTTAATTGCAAGTATCTCAGCGGCTGTTGTTGCAGCTATGAATGGAGCAACTATACTTAGAGTTCATGATGTTGTAGAAACCAAGGATGCGCTTAGCGTTGTCAATGCGGTTCAGCAGCAAATTAAAATTTAAAATATTAAAGGATTATGCAAAAGAAATATTTCGGTACAGATGGAATACGGGGTGAAGTGGGTAAAGGCGCGATCACGCCAGAGTTCATGTTAAAACTTGGCTGGGCAACAGGGAAGGTGTTCCAAGCGCACGGTGATTGTAAAATAGTGATTGGAAAGGACACTCGAATTTCGGGTTATATGTTCGAATCGGCACTAGAAGCAGGGCTTGTGGCTGCAGGCGCTGATGT
>OJEN01000646.1_pt1 | contig 10750 bp, 9 predicted proteins | sample 1593351 | NCBI WGS metagenome assembly OJEN01 (sample SAMN05416777, study PRJEB24817) | seawater metagenome | isolation source: Sea water | place: Canada:Atlantic | collected 2013-11 | reverse complement strand
CGAGATCTAGTACGGTCTCGTGGGCTCGGAGATGTGTATAAGAGACAGCTTCGGGGCGGAAAACAGCCCGTAGGGGGCGGGCATATCGAGCAGGTAATGGATCAGCGTCGCCACGCTGGTCGAGGCAAAGCACAGAAGAAAGCCATACATGATTGCCTGATGCGCATAGCGGCGGGCATGGGTGAAGCGGTCTTCGTCTTCAAAGTTGCAGCCGTCGCCGTGGCCGCCCTTGAGGTTGCGCATGTTCGCGACAGAGGCGATGGCCCCGCGCAGATGCGACAGGCGCACCGGGGTGCCACCCACGGTTTGCCAGTAGCGGCGCAGCCCGATGGCGATACTGAACAGCGGGAATAGAAAAGCGGGCAGGAAGATCGCCACCATCGCATTGTGAGACAGCACCGCATAGAAACCTTCGCCTCCTGCGGAGGCCAGCGCACGGGCAGCCCAAAACAGCAGTGCAAAGCCCAAGACTGTGGCGAGCACGATGGCGAGGCCGTTTTTCTGGAAGGCTTTCCCGGCGGCACGTGGAAAGGCAAACTCTTCCCAACTGTCTTGGCGCACATCGGCCAAGGCTTGCGGCAGGTTCAGTTCAAACTCATGCGGGGCGGTGTATTGGCAGGCATAGTAGCAGCCCCGGCAATTGTGACAGAGGTTCGCCAGTTGCGTTAGATCCCCGTCCGAAAAAGCGCGTTCGGCCTGAAGGGCAGGGAAGACCGAGCAGTACCCCTCGCAATAGCGGCAAGCGTTGCAGATTTCGGCCTGACGGCGTGCCTCTTGGAGTAGATCAATTTGCATGGGCTGCGGCCTCCTTGCCTGCGATACGTCCGAAAACGGTGCCGATGGTCATGCCGAAACCGGCGAGATACCCTTGGCCCAGGATCGACCCGGCCATGGTTTCGCCCGCTGCCCAAAGGTTGCTGACCGGGCGGTCGTTGATGGAGCATTGCGCGTTTTCGTCCACTTTCAGGCCGAGGTAAGTGAAGGTGACGCCGGTCCTGAGGGAATAGCCGTAGAACGGCGGCTCGGTGATCGGCCGCGCCCAGTTTGTCTTGGGAGGGGTGAGGCCGGATGTCGCCACGCCATCAAGCTCGGTGGGGTGAAAGCTGCTTTGATCGCCGCAGGCTTCGTTGAAGTTGGCCACCGTCTGCTCTAGCGCCTCACCGGGCAGGCCCAACTTGTCGGCCAGTTCCGCCAGCGTGTCTGCCTTGATCGGCGGGAACACCGAGGGCATAAACAGGTTCAGCGATTTCGCGTCAATGATGACATAACCGACCTGATCGGGCTGGGCGGCCACCAGTCGGCCCCAAATGGCGTAGCGTTTCGGCCAAACATCCTCGCCCTCATCATAGAACCGCTGAGCGTCTTTGTTCACGACGATGGAGAAGGGCACGCAATCCAGCCGCGTCACGATCCCGCCGTCGAACTTTGGCGCGCGCCCGTCGATGGCGACGGCGTGGCACTGCGTCGGGTCGCCCACCTGTGCGATGCCTTGGTCCAGCAGGTCCGCCAATACCACGCCGCGGTTATAGGGCGTGCCGCGGATCAGGAAATTCTTCGCCGCTGGCCCCCATGCGCGTGCCAACCAGTCGGTGTCGGCCTGAAATCCGCCGGAGGCAACGACGACGGATTTGGGCGAGAGGCTCTTGGCCGCCCCCTCATGGGTATAATCCACCCGCGTCACCCGGTCGCCTTCCAGCTCCAGATGGGTGACGGCCGCTTCATAAAGCACATCTACGCCCAAACCCTCGGCGGTGCGGTAATAGGCGTTCACAAGGCTTTTGCCGCCGCCACGGAAAAACGCATTGGTGCGGGCCAGTGACAGGGTGCCCGACAGCGATGGCTGAAACCGCACACCATGTTCTTCCATCCACGGCAGGCATTCCTCCGAGGTGCGGATGGCAAGGCGTGCGAGACGTTCATCGGTCTTGCCACCCGTCACCTTCATCAGATCGGCGAGGTATTCGTCCTCGGTGTAGCTCTCGACCAATGGCCCCAGTGGCCCGTGGTGCATGCAGCGGAAGTTGCGGGTATGGCGCGAATTGCCTCCGCGGTAGGGTTTCGGCGCGGTCTCTAAGATCAAGACGCGGGCACTAGCCTCGGCTGCGGTGATCGCTGCGCAAAGGGCGGCATTGCCGCCGCCGATCACGACGATATCGTAAGCCTCGGTCACAGCAGGTCTCCGTCATAGGTCTCATCACGGGACGGCTGCGCGCGCAGGGCGCGAACGCGAACCCGTTGGGCCGCTTCGATATGCGCGCGCATCGCCGCTTCGGCGAGGGCAGCATCGCGGGCCTTTATCGCGTCGAGTATGCCAAAGTGCTCTTCCACCGCTTTTTCGGCGCGATCCGGATCGGTCAGCGTCGTTGGGCCGAGGATCATCAGCGTCTTTTGCAGCGTGTGGATCGAGCGGGTCAGAAAACGGTTCTTTGCGGCGTCCAGAAGGGCGGCGTGAAACTGGCGGTTGAGGGTAAAGGCTTCGGGCACATTGCCCAGGGTGGCAAGCTGCTGGTTCATGTCTTGCAACTCTTCAATCTCGATGTCCGAGGCAGCGCGGGCGGCGAGCCGTGCGGCGGTGCCCTCCAGCACGGCGCGCATCTCGTAGAGTTCCATCACCTCGGCGTAGTCCAGCGTGCGGATGCTCGCCCCTTGGCGCGGAATGTGTGCCACGACGCCGTCCGCCTCTAACTGTCGGATCGCCTCGCGCACGGGGGTGCGGGAAACGCCCAAGCGTTCGGCTAGTTCAGTTTCTCGCAGCCTGTCCCCGGGGTTCAGCCGTCCGGCGCGTAGCTCGTCCATCAGTTGAGCATAGGCAGAGTTGCCCTGCGGTGTGCGGTCTTCTTCGCTCATAAAGCGCCCCTACGATCACTATTGCATACAGTTGGATACAATCGTATGCAATATAGGTCAAGGCCGATAAAATACAGGAGTGGACCCCATGCGCATCGCCCAGCCAACCCAAAGCCGAGCGCTTACCCTGATCCTCGCCGGGGGTGGAACTTTGCTCTTCTGGTGGCTTGATCTGCCGCTGCCGTTTCTTTTCGGCCCTATGGCGGCTTGTCTCATCGCGGCATTGTCGAACGTACCGATCAAGGGTTTCGGACAGGTCTCGGTCGCGGCGCGCACGATCCTTGGGGTGGCGGTTGGGGCTTCGATCACGCCTGACCTTTTCCACCAACTCCCGCAAATGGCGATGTCGGTGGGGCTGGTCCCGGTCTTTATCGCGCTGATCGGGATTATCGGCGTCCCGTTCTTCCGCCATGTCTGGGGGTTCGACGGGCCGACAGCCTATTACGCTGCCATGCCGGGTGGCCTGCAAGACATGGTGATTTTTGGCACCGAAGCGGGGGGCGATCCGCGGGCGCTGTCGTTGATCCATGCCACGCGGGTGCTGATTATCGTCACCCTCGCGCCTGCCTTCTTGACGCTGGTTTACGGAGCAAGGCTGACCAATCCCATCGGCGCGCCGGTGACGGAACTGCCGGTGCGCGAGATGGCCCTGATGGCCGCCGCAGCCCTGATTGGCTGGAAAGGAGGAGAGAGGATCGGCCTTTTTGGCGCGTCCATCCTTGGCCCCATGATTGTGACCGCCGTTCTGTCACTGGCCGGCCTGATCCACAGCCGCCCGCCCGCCGAAGCCATCCTTGCCGCGCAGTTCTTTATCGGCTGCGGGATCGGCGTGCATTTTCTGGGCGTGACATGGGGCGAGCTGACGCGGGTGGTTCTGGCGGGCATCGCCTATGTACTGGTGCTCGCCGTCTTGGCCGCTGGGTTTACAGGTCTCGTTACCTGGGCTGGCTTGGGCAATCCGGTTGAGGCGTTCCTCGCCTTCGCGCCGGGCGGGCAGGCCGAGATGACGGTGCTGGCCATCGTGACCGGTGCAGACTTGGGTTTCGTCATCACGCACCACCTGACCCGCATCGTGCTGGTGATCGTGGGCGCGCCGCTGGTCGCGGGGCTTATGGCGCGTAGACGGAAGGGTTGATCATATGGTTCGGATCGCCCGCCGCATAGGCGTTCACCTGCTCAAAGATATCCGCGAATTGCTTGTCGAATTCGTCTTCGGTGACAAAGCCGATATGCGGGGTGGCGATCAGCTTGGGGTGCGAGAGCAGCGGGTCGTTGGGATCGGTCAGCGGCTCGGTATCAAAGACATCCACCGCCGCCGCGCCCAGATCCCCGGCGTCGAGCGCGTGCAGCAGCGCGCCTTCGGCAATCAGCCCGGCGCGAGAGGTGTTCACTAATACCGAACGCGGCGGCATCGCACCGAGGTCGTCGGCGGTGACACTGCCGCGCGTCTCAGATGTAAGCCGCAGATGCAGCGAAACCACGTCGCAGGACCCGAAGAACGCCGCGCGGCTTTCGGCGACGGTTTCGCCATCAGCTTCCGCCCGCGCGCGCCCGGCTTCGGAACTCCACCAGACAACCTCCATCCCGAAGGCGCGGGCATAGTCCGCCACCACACGTCCGATGCGCCCATAGCCATAAAGCCCCAGCCGCCGCCCGCGCAGGCTGCGTCCGACGCCCATCTGCCAGTTGCCTGCCTTCACGCTCGCCATCTGCTGCGGCAACTGCCGCATGGCTGCAAGGATCAGCGCAAAGGTCAGTTCCGCCGCCGCATGGTTGGCCCCATCCGCGCCTTTGTTGGAACACAGCAGCACGCCCTGATCGGTGCAGGCCGCGACGTCGACATGCGGATAGGCGCCGCGTTGCGAGATCAGGCGCAGGTTCGGCAGGCGCTCAAGCAGCCCGCGCGTCACCTTGGTCCGCTCGCGAAAGAGCACCACGCAGTCGGCATCCTGCAAACGGTCGGCCAAGATCGCCTCGTCAGGCTGATGATCCGTCCAGACGGTGACATCATGCCCCGCCAGCAGGTCAAAGCAAGGCAACCCGCGGAGGGTGTTGAACCAGTCGTCGAGGATATGAACCTTCATCCCTGCACCTATGCGGAAAGCGCGTTGATCGCTTTGCTGACCCGTTCGTGCAGGATCAGCAGATCGGGGTCGCGGTCTTTTTGCGTGTTGAGGCTGGCGATCAGCTCGGCACGCAGTTTTTCCAGATCACGGCGGGCGGTTTTGATTTTCTCGTAATTGGTCATCATTCGCTTCTCAATGGGACAACAAAACGGGGATTTTGATCTTTTCCAGCACCTCGGCGGTCACGCCACCAAGGAAATCTTCGCGAAACTTGGAGTGCTCATAGGCACCCAGCACCAGCAGCGAGGGATCGTGCCGCTCGCAATAGGACAGCAGAGTCTGTGACACCGGATGGGTTGTCGGAAAGTCCTCGTGCACCGCTTCGACACCGTGGCGATCGAGATGGGTCATCAAATCGGTGATCGGCCAGGATGTGCGTTTACCGACCGTCAGCACGCTGACCCGGCCATCGGCCTCAAGCAGGCGCAAGCTGTCCGACAGCGCCCGCGCGGCGGCGCGACCACCGTCCCATGCCAGCGCCGCGTGGCTGTGCTGCGCGCCTGCGTCATAGCCCGCGGGCACCACGATCACCGGACGCCCGGACTGCAAGGCGATGCGATCGGGGTGGTGTGTCACATGGGCGTCGTCACTCTCGGTCCGGGCACCGACGATCAGCATGTCATAGTACCGCGCGCCTTCGGAAAGCAGCATATCGACGCGGCCGGTCTCCTCGCGGAAATCCAGCGCGTCGCCCAGACCGAGGGCGGGGCGGAGTTCTTCGAACCGGCGGGTGACCTCGGCCAAGATTTCGCTGTTGGCAGCCTCCAACAGGGCGCGGGCCTCTTCGGGGATCCAGCGCGAGCGGCGGTCGATCACCTCATGCGCGGTATGCGCAAGGATCGCCGTGACATGCGCGCCCCGCCGTTTGGCGAGAGAAGCGGCATAGCGCAATGCGGCGACCGAGGCGTCGGAGCCGTTGAAGGCGACAAGCAGGTTCATTACGGGCATGTTAGCGACCCTCCCAAATGCGCGAGGGGACAAACACGTTGCCATCCGCCAGTTTACGCGCCGTCCGCAGCAGCCCTGCGGAGTTCAGCGCGAAGCCGTCCGACGTGTCATAATCCACCAGCACGGCAATCGTGCCCGACGCGTGTTCAAGTACCACGTCGGCGGGGCTTTGGGTGGGGCGGTCAAGCAGGCCATCTGCCACACTGCCGGGGGTGAGCGCACAGGAGGCAAGGCATTGCGCCCCTGTCACCGCCATGGATGGGTGCGTGTTCCACGGCATGAAATAGCGCGTCGCGATGGTGCCCCCGTCTCGGGCAGGGGCCAGCAAGCCGAACTTGGGCGTGACGGATTTTGTCACGTCTCCCATGCCCATGGCGGCCCCGGCCTGAAGGCGAATTGCCTCCATCCGCGCAAAGAAATCCTTGTTCGCGTCAAGCTCGGCCACGCTCTCGTACCCCGTCAGGCCAAAGTCCGCCGCGCGGGCGATGACCATCGGCATGGCAACATCCATGCAGGTGACTTCGATCCCGTCAAAGGTATCGCGGATCTTGCCCGTGGGCAAAAACGCCCCGGTCGAAGAGCCGACAACCCCCATGAAGTTCAGCGCCACGGCGGCACCGGCACCGGGCACGCCCGCGATCTCGGTGTCGCCGTCATAGGTGAGCACGCCGCCGGGGGTCAGCACTTTGGACAGCACCTTGGCCCCAGTGTTGACGGCGTGGATTTTGACATCCGTCACATCGCCACTGGGTTTAACAAGGCCCATTTCCACGGCCGCAGGACCAACACCCGACAGGATGTTTCCGCAGGTCGGTTTGAAATCGACCAACCGATCCTCGACCGAGACTTGGGCGAAGAAATAGTCCACATCGGCCCAACTGTCGTCTGAAGGCGATAGCATCGCGACCTTGGTGGTGACCGCCGCGCCGCCACCGATGCCGTCGATGTTGAGCGGATGGCCGGAGCCCACCACAGCGAGCAGCACTTCGGCGAGGGTTTCGCGGTCTTGGGGCAGATCCGCGCGGTTGAAGTATGGCCCCCGCGAGGTGCCGCCGCGCATGAAGAGATAGGGGATAGCAGTCTGTGTCATCTCAAAGCTCCTCAGTTCAGCGGCCAGGGCAGATCGACTGCGCCTTGCAGCAGACCCGGCGGGAAATCACGGTTGAGTGCCCCGGCCATGACGCACATCAGCGCGATGCCGCAGGCCGTCAGGATCAGGGTTTTCGGCCAATGCGCCTGTGCGCGGACCCGCAGGAAGCTGATCAAAAAGCCCAAGAGCGCGAGGATGAAGCCGACGAAATATGTGGCGACGATCAACCCCACGAACCACGCCAGCGTGCTCCAGAGGCCATAGGGCGCATCAGCGTCCTCGCCCGAGACTTCCTTGTCGGCGAAGATGGCATCGCTTTCGGGGCGCAGGATCATCTGCACCAGCAAGATCAACAGTGCAGCCAAGGCGATGCCCCCCACGACCAGCGGCACGATCTTGTCGGTCATGTTGTAATCAGGGATCAGCGAGGCATTGATCAGCGCGGCCACGACGTATCCCATGATGATCAGCAAAAAGACCAGCGGCGCGCGTTTGGAGCCGGACTGAACATCGCCTTCAGCCATGATCGACTTGGCCTGACGCAGACCCAGCACGACAGAGACCACGGTGACGATCAACAGCACGATCACAATGGGCGAGAAGACATAGTCCATCCCATCCTCAAAGGATTTGCGGAACCGGAACGACGCGATCTGAAACGCTTGGTTCGAGAATTTCTCGACCGGGTTCGACAGCACGAAGCCGATCAGGAAGGCCGGGCGCGACCAGTCGAAGCGGCGCAGGAAGATACCGATCAGGCCGATCACGAAAAGCGCGAGAATGTCTTCGAAGTTCTGCCCCGACTGGAACGCCGCGAAGGAGATCAGCATGAAAAGGAAAGGCGCAAGGTAGGTGAAGCGGATCGTGGTCAGCTTCGCGATGCCGCCCGAAGCCGCGATGCACAGTAGCGTGCCGACGACGTTGGCCAGTGCCAGCAGCCAGACAATCGAATAGGTGATGTCGAGGTTGTCGCGCAGCATCGAGGGGCCGACTTCGATCTCGCCAGACCCCAAGAGCGCGATGGCACCGATGAAGATCGCCATGGAGCCAGAACCGGGAATTCCGAATAGCAGGGTAGGGACCAAACCGCCGCCCTCTTTCGCGTTGTTCGAGCTTTCCGGCCCGATCACGCCGCGCACTTCGCCTTTGCCGAAGTTCGATTTGTCTTTCGTCGTTTGAACCGCGTGACCATAGGCGATCCAGTCAACGACTGACCCACCAAGGCCGGGAATGACGCCGACCACCACGCCGATCAGTGAGCAGCGGACCGACAGCCATTTGTTGGCCACCCAGTCACGCACGCCGTCGCCCCAGCCCGCGCCAAGCTTGGCTTCTTTGGAAATCGCCCGGTCTTGGCGCAGAAGCGATACGATCTCTGGCACGGCAAAGATGCCCAAGCCGACGATCACCAGTTTCAACCCGTCTGTTAGATAGGGGATGTCATAGGTCGCCATGCGCAGTGAGCCGCCCGCATCAGCCTCGCCGATGGTGCCGATAAGCAGACCGAGGCCCGCGGCCGCCAGACCTTTAAGCGCTACGCGACCCGCCAACACCGCCACCATCGACAGACCGAGGATCGAGATCATCAGCATCTCGGGCAGGCCGAAGGACAACACGATGGGACGCGCAACAACGATGAACAACGTCAGGAAAGCCGCGCCGACCAGCCCGCCGAAGAGCGATGAGGTGAAGGCCGCAGATAGCGCCCGCGCGGCTTGTCCTTTTTTGGCCATAGGAAACCCGTCAAGCACTGTGGCTTGGCTGGCCGAAGACCCGGGGATGCCCATTAGAACCGAAGCGAAAGTGTCAGAGGTTGGCACCACCGCGACCATGCCGATCATCAGCGCCAGACCCAGCACAGGGTCCATGCCGAACATGAAGGGCAAAAGCAGCGACAGCCCCGCGATCCCGCCGAGGCCGGGAAAGACCCCGACAGCGAGGCCCATGACCACGCCCAGCACCAGATATCCCAGAACCATAGGTTGCAGAATGAGAGCCCATGCCTGGCCAAGCGCAGGCAGAGCGGTTGCGAACAGATCCATCGCACCGACCTCGAAATGTTAGATTAAAGGGAGGGGGTGGCCCCGGGGCGCGCCCGGGGCCAAGAGGGTTTCGCTTACTTCAGCGAAACGCCATAGGCTTCTTGCAGCCAGTTGGTGACGAAGGCTTTCGCCTCCGCAGAGACGGTCGTGCCGCGCTCAGTCGCCTTTGCCGCGCCTTCGCCTACGAAGACGGGGTACTTACCGACACGTTTCTCGGCAATCTGGGCAAAGTCGTCGCGGTTGCGCACCGCGTCAAAGGCCGCCGTGTAGGTCTCGATCACGTCATCGGGCGTCCCTGCGGGCAGGAAGGCGATCTTTTGCACAGGGAAGCCTGCGATAAAGAAGGCTTTCCATGCGTCCCATGCTTCACCTTCGGTGGCGCAGCCTTCGGTGGCTTCGCAGACTTCCTTAAAGGTCAGGATGTCGGGGAAAGTGGGATCGCGGACGATGTTGCCATCGTCGTCAAGTGCGCCCCATGTCATCATCGGCACGGCTTGACCCTTTTCCACCAGATCAGCAGAGGCACCGAGGTAGCTTGACGAGGTTTGGTAGTCGATCGTGGCCTCGCCGCGCTCAAACATCAGACGGCCATCGCCACGGCCCTTGATGCCAAAGACCGGCTCAACATTCATGCCCAGCATCTCCCATGCCAGCAACGGCACGAGATCAAGGCGCGTGGCACCCTGCGAACCGTAGATGAAGTTGATGTCTTTAAGGTTATTGGCGGTGCCATCGAATTTCTCACCGTCCGCGGGGTTCAGATAGGCGACCCCGCCGGTGCCCGACGCCATGACAGGCTTCCAGTCGCTGTACTCATAGCGCACACGGGGATCGCCCAGCAGGTAGGGGAACTGGGTCGAGCCGGAGGTGCCGAAAAGAACCGTGCCCTCGTCATGCTCTTGCTCTTGGAACCAGTTGGCGCCTTTGGTTGAACCCGCGCCCGGCATGAATTTGACCACGACGGTGGGGTTGCCCGGAAGTTCTTCGGACAAGAGCGGCGCAAAGAAGTTGGCCCATTTGGCCGAGCCGCCGGTTTCCGAAAAGGGGATGACCCACTCGATGGTTTTCCCTGCAAAATCGACCTCGGCCAGCGCCGGGGCGGCAAGGCAAGCAGCAGATACAGCGGTTGCGGCGAAATACTTGATAGTCATTGGTGTCCTCCCGTAGACATTCTGTATCGGTCAGACTTTCACGCCTGCCGTAATTCGTATTTGTTTCAGGGAACGAATCCCTCCTCCAACATGGGCACACTGCCTTTCCAACCTTGCGCGAAACTTGCGCATCAGGATTAAGTTTTAATCATGCGCATTGCAGTCATCGAAGACAATGAGGCTCTGGCACAGGGAATTGCCCATCGCTTGCGCGATCGGGGCCATGCGGTGGACCTGCTGCATGACGGGGAAGATGCTGACATTTTCTTGCGACATGAGGGGGCTGACCTGATCGTGCTGGACTGTAACTTGCCCGGTTGTGACGGGCTGGAAGTTCTGAGCCGTCTGCGCCGCCGTGGCGATGGCACGCCAGTGATCCTGCTGACCGCGCGGGCCGAGACTTCAGAGCGAGTAGCAGGGCTGGATGCCGGAGCCGATGATTACCTGACCAAGCCCTTCGAGATGGACGAGCTCGAGGCGCGGCTTCGGGCCATGGCGCGGCGCAAGAACCTGTCTCTTATACACATCTCCGAGCCCACGAGACCG
>OJEN01000642.1_pt1 | contig 10826 bp, 8 predicted proteins | sample 1593351 | NCBI WGS metagenome assembly OJEN01 (sample SAMN05416777, study PRJEB24817) | seawater metagenome | isolation source: Sea water | place: Canada:Atlantic | collected 2013-11 | reverse complement strand
TCTGACCGGCGGTGACTTCGGTGTTTTGCGACTGGATTGCCGAACTGACATCCGACACCGTCATGTTATAGGAAATCATCTTGTTCGGATCGAGCCAGACGCGCATCGCGTGCTGTGCGCCAAACACCTGAACCGAGCCAACACCGTTTACACGGGCAAGCGGATCTTCGACCGTGGAAACCACAAAGTCAGACAGATCTTCGGCCGACATCGACCCGTCGCCCGATACAAAGCCAACAACCATCAGGAACGATCCCGATGATTTGGTGACCGTGACACCCTGCTGCTGCACTTCGCTTGGCAGCGACGACATCGCCCCTTGCAGTTTGTTCTGCACTTGAACCTGTGCGATATCGGGGTCTGCTTCGGGTTCAAACGTCAGTGAAATAGACGCCTGACCGTTGGCCGATGAGTTCGAAGACATATACCGCAGATAATCGATGCCGTTCATCTGCTGTTCGATCACCTGTGTGACCGTGTTTTCGACTGTCTCGGCGGACGCACCCGGATAGTTTGCCGAAATCTCGACAGATGGCGGTGCAATAGACGGGTACTGCTCGATGGGCAATTGCCACAACGAAAGTCCCCCCGCCAACATAATCACCAAGGCGATAACCCAGGCGAAGACAGGGCGGTCAATAAAGAATTTTGCCATTGAATACGTCCCTATTCGGCGGCTTTGGCGGTGTCATCGGCGGGTTTAGCCGATCCATCGTCGGCGGCAGTCTCGACCGGCTGCGGCGCGACAGCGGCACCCGGTCCAATGCGTTGGATACCGTCAACAATCAGTTGATCGCCATCTTCCAGACCAGCAGAAACCAGCCAGTTTTCACCCTGCGACTGTTCGATCTGAAGATCCTTTGACACGACTTTTCCATCGACAGCGACATAAGAATATGCCGTGCCATCAGGACGGCGCATCACAGCTTTCTGCGGCACAAGGAAGGCCCCTTCAAGACGCCCCTGACGCACCTGACCACGAACAAACATACCCGGCAGAAGTGTGCCATCCGGGTTCGGGAAAACTGCGCGCAACCGAACCGTGCCGGTGGTTTCATTCACCGTTACGTCGGAAAACTGCAAAGTTCCTTTTTGCGGATATTCCGCACCGGTCGCATCAATGATCAGTGACACTTCGACATTACCGGCATCGACACCCTTGATCCGGCCATTTTTGACAGCCTGCTTGATTTTAAGCAGACGGCCACCGGCCTGCGTCACATCGACATAAATCGGATCAAGCTGGGTAATCGTGGTCAGTTTGGCGGCCTGATTGGCGGTCACCAACGAGCCTTCGGAATAATCCGATGAACTGATCTGACCGGAAATCGGTGCCGTCACCGTTGTGTATGCAAGATCAATCCGGGCCTGTTCAAGCTCGGCACGGGCGGATGCAACTGCGGCCTTGCCCTGTGCCTCGGCGGAAACCGCGTCGTCATAGGTCTGACGGCTGACCGCCTGGGATTTCACCAGCGGGTCATAGCGCGTACGGGTTTTAACAGCCTGATCAAGACTTGCACGCTGGCGCGAAAGTTCTGCCTGTGCGGCATCAACCCGGGCCAGATAAACATCCTGATCAATCATATAAAGTTGCTGGCCGGCTTCAACGATACCGCCTTCGGTAAAGTTGCGCTCCTTGATGATGCCATCAACCTGCGGACGGATGTCCGCCTTACGGAAAGCAACGGTACGGCCCGGCATTTCTTCGACCAGCCCGACAGTCTGCGCTTCAAGGGTTACGGTGCCAACCGGTGTTGCCTGCGGTTGCGCATTGGCCTGTTGCTGACCACCTTCATTTTGCTCGCTACAAGCAGCTACCATAAGGGTAAGCGCTGCGACGCTCGCAAATTTTAAACAAGTTCGCATGGACAAATTGCTGTTCCTTCTAAGTCCCGTCAGCAAAGCATACCACGCGCTTTGCCGTTGCATTTCAAAATACTGTACGGTACAGTACACATTGTGCACTGCACGATCAAGAGCCAATAACAAACGAATTGGAAACGATGAAAGAAACATCGGAAAAGCAAGAAAACCAGTCCTCTAGAAGGTCTGCACGCCGCCGTGCCATGATGGACGCGGCATGGGAACTCCTCCTTGAAAAAGGGTTCTCTGGTGTGACGCTTAATGACGTTATTTCCCGTTCTGGCGGTTCGCGCACCACTGTGTACGAAGCTTTTGGCGGAAAAGATGGCTTGCTCGCTGCCGTGATGGAAGAGCAATGCATCGAGTTTTCCGCAGAGCTTCATATTTCGCTTGAATCCGATCTCCCTCCCCGTGATGCCCTGACAGACTTCGGTAAAAAACTGGCCAAAAAGATACTAACCGAGGAAGCCATTCGCTTCACGCAGATTCTGTTTTCTGAAGGCCAACATTTTATACCTTTGGTTGAGAAGTTTATGAAAGTCGGCCCCGATAGCACGCGGGCACGCCTGTCCCGGTATCTGCGACGCCAACATGACCTTGGTCACATTGTGGTTGATGATCCGGTTCACGATGCCGAACTGTTCAATGCGATGATCATTGGCGACTGGCAAAAACAGATCCTCAAAATGATTGATCCCCCAACATATAGTAACGCCGAGATCGAAAAACGCGTTTTACGTGCGGTTGAGGTCTTCTTATGTGGTGTCGGCAGTGAAAATTACCGCAAAACAGCGGATGATAAAAACTGACCATCCCCTGCTGGTCAGCGACTTGATATCCCCGATCCTAAAGCCCCCCTCCTGACAGCATCCTGTCAATTGAGTTCAGACCCTAAAGTAATCCGTTGCGCAATATCTGCCCTATGATTACCAAAATTGAGGTAAACGTTAGGGCAACGCTTTTGGGCCGGTATGGACCCCCTTCATGCCACGCCAGCCCTGCAAACCCCGGCAACGGGCCCGCAACGGAGATATCTGCATGCGCATTCGTACGGCTTTTTCATTGATTGGCTTATGGGCACTTTCCCTGCCTGCCTTAACCCTGCAGGCACAGGCCATCACCACAGATAAAGCACGCGATGTCATGGATGCCATCCTGATGCAAAGCGGCATTTCAGCAACTCTGTCGGATGCCACGCTCACATCCGATGGTGCCGCAGCACTGACCTATGATGACATCTCGCTGGGCCTGAGCGGCTATTCCACTCCGCGCACGCTCCGCATGAATGGTGTCCATGTCACTGTCCGTGACACCGATCAGGCCGATCAGGTCGATCTGGACATCAAACTGCCCGAACGGGCAAAAATGAATGCCGAGGCAACTTCGGACCAACGCGATCTTACCATGCGCAATGCCGGTGGGTATCTTCGCTGGGACACGGTGAAAAATGCCCCGGTAACCTTTGACGGGTTTGCCGACTTTTTGATTGGTGATGAACCGGTCACGCGCAAACACTGGCTGATGAACGGCCTTGTGTTGCAATGGTTGCCCGAACAGGCCCGTGTTTCGTGGCAAAGTGCCGAATGGACCGGCGCAAACCGCGAAAAGCGCGGCTCGTCCAAGGCCGCCAGCCTGATTGTCTATCCCGGCGACAACGGTGAAACCCACCTTGATTACGCCCATGATGGCCTATGGTTGCCCAGCCTTTTACAGCCGCGCACCGTGCGCATCAAAAGCAGCAGCGAAGGCCTGCCCTGGACCGAGGCCAAGCCGATCATTGAAAAGGGCTTCCTTGATATGCTGACCGGCACCGCACCGCGTATGGCCCGCAAGCAAATCGGCAATGCGCTTTGGCAAAAGGCCGCCGATAATGGTGCCCCGGTCAAAATCGATGAATTTTATATTGAATCACGCGGTCTTGAGGCACTTGGCACAGGTGAACTTCTGGCCCAACATGCCGCCCGATATGGCTTTACCGGCGAAATGGACTTTAACCTTCTGGGCAAGGACCTTTTGCAAAATTTGATTGGCACGCCGGAAAGCCCGACCCTTCTGGGCGCGCTTGTTCCATTTGCGGTCAATGGACTGGCATCGGGCGAACCGGGCCCCGGCGGCACGACGCAGTATGGCACGCGCCTTCTGGCCGATGGCCGCATTGTGGTAAATGGTGTTACGGTCTATCAGGCGCCAAATGGTGGTTAAGACAGAGCCCACCATGCCCCCGTTCTCGCCCGGCCCATGCAACCGCATTGTGATCTATTGCAAGAATATTGATGCGATGGCGCAGTTCTATGCCGATCACTTTGGCTATCAACCCTCCCAAAAAGACGGGGATCGAATTCTTGAACTGATCGCACCTGATGGTGGCCTCATCCTGATGCTCCATCAGGCGGGAAAGGGGCAGCGCAATGGCCAGTCGCTGATCAAGCTGGTATTTGACGTTCGCGACGTCGAACATACCCGCCAGAATTTGCTGGAACGCGGCATCAAGGTCGGGCCACTCCATCAGGCGGACGGTTATTGCTTTGCCAACATGAAAGACCCGGCGGGCAATTCGGTTTCGATCTCAAGCCGGGCGTTTGCGTAACGTGTAAGCGCATTTCAATCATACATCTTGTTGACGCCCCCACCGGAACTTCGCATGATCCGCAGACGAGACTGGCCATCAAAAGTGCCGGTCCACGCAAATCAGGGAGTTTCTCAGAATGAAGATCAATAAAACCGGCCTCCTTTCCGGACTGGTCGTCGCCGGTAGCCTTTTTGCATCGATCAGCAGCGCATCGGCCGACACCATCAAGGTCGGCATCGCCAACTTTGGCGAGCATCCCCAGCTCAATGCTGCGATTGCGGGCTTTAAGGAAGCCATGGCCGAAAACGGCTTTGTCGAAGGCACCGATGTCACCTATTCCGAAAGCCACACCAACTTTGACGCATCTCTGGTGCCCCAGATGATCACGAAGTTGCAGTCAGAAAATCCCAAGCTGATCTATACGGTCACCACCCCGGTTTCCCAGATCGCCAAACAGATTTTGGCCGGTTCAGACATTCCCATCGTATTTTCCGCCGTAACCGATCCGGTTGCTGCCAAGCTTGTCCCGTCTTGGGATGCCGGTGACACCAACATGACCGGTGCTTCGGATCTACAGGACATCGCAGCGGTTCTCGAATTCACCCGTAAACTCCTGCCCGATGCCAAACGTCTCGCCATCCCCTACAACCCGGGTGAGGCCAACGACGTTGCCCTGCTTGAAAAGGTCAAAGAACTCGCACCTGCTGCCGGTTTCTCGGTCGTTTCGGTGGGCATTGATAACGTCAATGACATCTTGCAGCGCATCACATCGGTCGCCGGTAAGGCCGATGTCATCTATACCCCGGCATCCAACCTGATCCAGCCTGCGATTGCAGCCGTGTCGGCTGCTGCCCGCCAGATCGGTGTTCCGATTGTCAATTCTGACAGCTCCGCGGTTGCCAACGGCACAGTTCCGGCCAGTTTCTCGGTCGATTACGGGCAGGTTGGCCTGAATGCAGGTAAAATTGCCGCGGAAATTCTCAAGGGCAAATCACCGGCAGACATTCCGCCGTCCGCCCCGACCTATGAAACCCACGCGCCGATGATTTCAAAATCTGCCGCGGCGGCCTTTGGGATCGAAATCCCCGCATCGTTTGACGATTGCGGCTGCATTGTCGAATAATTTCGCCCTGACGTGAACACCCATTGGCGCCGCAAGGGTCCATCCCCTTGGGCGCCAATGACATTCGGGCATGTGCCGCACGTCTTTCGGCACAATACCCCAAGGAGAAGACGGATGCTTGAAATCCGATCTGCAAGAAAAGTCTTTTATGCCGGTCAGCCGGATGAAAAAGTCGCACTTGATAACCTTAACCTGACCCTGCAAACCGGGGAATTCGGGGTTGTCATCGGCTCAAACGGGGCCGGAAAAAGCACCATGCTCAATGCCGTATCAGGCGCACTCCCCCTTGACAGCGGCCAGATCGCCATCAACGGCGATGACGTTACCGACACCCCGGTGCACAAACGCGCCAAACGGATTGCACGGGTGTTTCAGGACCCGATGCTGGGCACAGCGGCCAGCATGACTGTTGCAGAAAACATGCTTCTGGCCGATCTGCGCAGCACCGACAGGACCCTTGCGCGCGGGCTCAATGCCAAACGTCTTGCCGATTATAAGGACCGCCTTGCTGCCCTTGGGCTTGGACTTGAAAACCGGCTCGACACCAAGGTCGAATTGCTTTCGGGCGGGCAGCGTCAATCACTATCCCTGATCATGGCTGTCGGTGGATCGCCCGATTTATTGTTGCTTGATGAACATACCGCCGCCCTTGATCCGCGCACCGCCGATCTTGTGATGCAGGCCACCGTGCGCGCCGTTGATACCTTTAAGCTGACGACATTGATGGTCACCCACAACATGGCCCACGCGGTTGATTACGGCCATCGGGTGATCATGCTTGATGCCGGGCGCGTCAAACTGGAAATCGGCGGCGACGAAAAAGCCAATGTCACCGTGGCAAAACTGGTTGATCATTTCGCGGTCAAGACCGATGCCATGATGCTGGGGGCGGGAGCATAAGATCATGATGGAATTTATATCCTCGACCTTTACCAGCTACGTCGCCCTTGTACCGGTGACATTATCGCAAAGCTTTATTCTGGCCTTTGTCGTGATGGGGATCATGATCCCGTTCCGCACCCTGCAATTCCCCGATCTCACCAGCGAAGGCGCCTATCCGCTGGGCGGCTGTGTCTGCGGGGTTTTGATTGCCGCCGGGGTTAACCCGGCATTGGCGATTGTTGCTGCCCTTGCGTGTGGTTTTTTGGCCGGGTGCTGTACAGCCCTTATTCATCTGCGGTTTCGCATCCATACCCTGCTTGCCGGGATCTTGATGATGACGATGCTCTACAGCATCAATTTGCGCATCATGGGCAAATCCAACCTGTCGATCTTTGGCTCTGACACCGTTTACAACTGGGCACCCTTTGTCACGCCGGGCTTCCCGGTCAGCAAGATCATCATTGCCGGGCTGATTGGGGCGGGCGTATTTCTGGCCTTGAACTGGTTTTTTAAAACCGAAAAAGGCACCGCATTGCGTGCGGTTGGCTCCAACCCGGCGATGGCCGAGGCACAGGGCATTTCAGTCTGGGTATCGACCATTATCGGTGTCGGCCTTGCCAGCGGTTTTTCCGCAACCAGCGGGGCGCTCATGGTGCAGGCACAGGGCTTTGCCGATGTGAATATGGGCCTTGGCATCCTGATCAATGGCCTTGCCGCCCTTATGATTGGCGAGGCGGTTGTTGGCAAACAATCGGTGTGGCGGCAATTGCTTGCCCCGTTTGTCGGTGCGATCATTTATTATCAACTGGTGTCGCTTTGCCTTGCGGCAGGCATGCCACCGCCCGACCTTAAACTGGCAACCGGTTTGTTTGTTCTGGCCATGCTGGCCCTGCCCAGCCTGAAACGCGGGCGTGGTGCCGGTGGCACTCCGGCCCGTGAAAAGTTCCGCGAATAGGGTTCGCACAAACATCAAACACATACGACAAACGGCCGCCCACGAGCATGATCGGGGCGGCCGTTTGCTTTGACTTGATATCGACTTACCAGCTGTATTTCAGGGTCGCCAGAACCGTCCGGCCGTCACCGTAGAAGCGACTGCCAAACGTGTTGGATGACACATATTCGCGATCAAACAGGTTGGTGGCATTAATCGCGACGCTGACATTATCGGTCACCATATAGTTGACCATTGTATCAACCACCGTGTGCGACCCCAGAAGTGACGCATTGGCATTATTGTTGTAACGCGACCCAACAAACCGCAAACCACCACCAAATGTCAGATCACCAAACACGCCATGCTCGGGAATTGTGTGATCAAGCCATGCCGATGCGGTATGTTCCGGGACCATTTCGGGGCGGTTGCCAATATTGGTCGTGATCACATCTTCTTTGATTTCCGCATCAAGATAGGTATAGGCAAGCGTCATGTTGGTGCGGTCATCAAGTGACATTTTGCCTTCCAGCTCAACCCCGCGTGAATTGATTTCACCGACTTGACGATGAACAGAATAATCAGCATTCCACTGCGAAACATTTTCCTGCGTCAGGTCAAACAGGGCTGCTGTGAACATCGCATCCATCCCGGCAGGCTGATATTTTACGCCAACCTCGTACTGCGTGCCTTCCTGCGGCTTCGCCCCACCCGGAAGCGACGAGGTGCTGGAATAAACCGGCTGGAAAGATTCCGAATAGTTCCCGTAAACCGAAACCTCGTCGGTTGCCTTGTACGTCAAGCCAAGGCGCGATGTGAATTTGTGGTCATCACGCTCTTCGACGGTGCCGCTGCTAATCGTATCAACATCACTTTGGACATAATCAAAACGTCCGCCAACCGTCGCGATCCAGTCATCGGCAATGGTCAATTGTTCCTGCGCATAAAGACCATAGGATGACTGCGTAATTTCCGTATCTGAACTGCTGGAGAAATTGATGCATGACGTTCCGCAATACACCGGGTTGTAGGGATCAATTGGCGATGCAGTACCATCAAAGCGCTTTTCACGGTTCTGATCGCGGTTAAAGTCGATCCCGACCAAGGTCTTGCTATCAAGGTTGTCGTTAACTGCGGTGTCATATTGCATCTGGTTGTCGACGGCAAACCGGTCAAGCTCGCCATAAATCGCGAACGCAGACCTATTACCAAGTGGTGTCGTATCGTTCAGATAAACCGTTTCATAATCCAGATCGACATGGGTGTAGCGCGCATTCTGACGAAATTCGAGTTTGTCCGTAATCTGATGAGACAACGCATAGCCAAGATTGGTTTCTTCGGTATCGAAATTGTTGAAATCCGGCTCCCCAAAAAAGGCATCCCGGCTGGTTTCAATCCCGGTAGGGAAACCGTACCCAAGGTTACTTTCGCGGTTGCTATAGCTGGTCAATAACGTCAGCTCGGTCCCGGCCTTGGGCGCATAGGTAAAGGCGGGTGCTATATAAATACGATCATCTTGCGAATAATCCTGACTGCGTTCGGCATCCTGCCAAAGCCCGGTCAGGCGATAGGTCCAGTTACTGTCTTCGGCCACCGGGCCGGTAACATCCCCACCGCCGCGCAGATGATTTTCGCCAAACGTGGTAAAGACCTCGCCACTGGCTTCGTCTTCTGGACGTTTCGTCACCAGATTGACCAGACCACCGGGCCCATTCATGCCAAACAGGCTGGAGGTTGACCCTTTCAGGATATCAACCTGCTGCAAGCCATAAGGTTCCTGACGTGCTGTCGTGAAGTTATAGGTGCGTGATGACAATCCATCGCGGTACGTCGAAAGCGATGAATAAAACCCTCTCAGGCGGACATAATCATACCGCACGTCCGAGCCATATTCGCCCGCCTGCACGCCTGCTGTATAGGCAACAGCCTGCTGCACATCCTGTACATTGCGGGTTTCCAGTTCCTTCTGTGTGACAACCGACACCGCCGCAGAATCATCTAAAACCGGCGTATCGGTTTTGGATGCCGTGCGGCTGCGGTTGGCAACAAAACTGTCGGTGATTGCATCATTCGGACCTGAAAGCTCAACCCCGGTTGCCTCAACCCGCACAGGATCAAGCACCTCACCATCGGCCGCAGCCCCGGTCTGAAGCGCTTCGATCACCACCGTGCCATCACCGGTCACATCATAATTAAGCCCCGTCCCGCCGAGCAGCACTTCAAGCGCTGTATCAGCCCGAATGGTCCCGGTAACCGCGCGGCCCTCAAGACCTCGCACCAGCGCACCATCCACCGTCACCTGCAACCCCGACTGCACGCCAAACTGCGCCAGCGCCCGGGTCAGCGACTGGGCGGGAATGTCAAATTCATGCTGGTTCTCAAGGCTATTCTGACCGGCCTGCTGTGCCATCACTGGCGTTGCCAGCAATACCGGCACCAATGCTGTCGTCATCATCAAAGCACTCGCGACAAGCGCCACGCGACCACGATTTCGCATCGCGGTTGCTCCCCCATTCGTCATTCTTTTATCTCCGGTTTCACATCATATGCCTTACTCGAATTGAGAATGCAAACGCTTCTCAATTTCGCATACAAAACAAAACGACCGGGGATATGACTTTTTCAAAAAAACTTTCGAAAAATCATTCTTTTCTGGGAAAACCGGCAAAATCCTGCGCCTCGAACCGGGGGAAAGAGTCTCGCCTCATTGGTGAAAAAGGCGGTTTTATTGCCTTTCCCGTCACGAGGCAGACAGCACGGCTCAGATGATTTTTGCTTATGACGGGGATACAACCAAAACCCACGGCGTTACTTCACGCACCACCGCGTTTTGCGCACGCGCAATTGCGCGCAAGGCCAACACCGGATCAGTCAGGCGGTACACCCCGGTGACGGCCTGCCCGGCAAGGGCTTCATCGCTGATGATGATTGCCCCCTTGAAGTACCCCCGAAGACGATCAACCACATCGCCAAGCGGCTGATCCTGCGCAATCAGTTGATGATTGCGCCATGCCGCCACCTGACCTGTTGGCGTATCGCCGCGCAGAACATTTCCATCGCCGCGCACCTGTAAACTTTGCCCCGGCTCCAGAAATTCCGAATGTGCGACAAGATGGGCGGCGTTATCCACCCGCACCCGGCCATGTTCGACGGAAACCCGCGTCACCCCGGCCCCCTCGGATACATCAAATCCAGTGCCAAGCACGGTGACATCGGCCAAACGTGCCGCAACCTTAAACGGGCGCAATGGGTCTGGCGTCACCTCAAAAAAGGCTTCGCCATCCAGCAATTCAACCGCCCGCACGCCATCTTCGAACGTCACGCGAAGGGCACTTTCCGGCGCAAGCGTCACCCGGCTGTTATCGGCAAGGGTGATGGTGTTGATCTGCCCGGTGCCCGTACTGTAATCGGCCCTGTCTCTTATACACATCTGACGCTGCCGACGAATAGAGAGG
>OJEN01000636.1_pt1 | contig 10907 bp, 9 predicted proteins | sample 1593351 | NCBI WGS metagenome assembly OJEN01 (sample SAMN05416777, study PRJEB24817) | seawater metagenome | isolation source: Sea water | place: Canada:Atlantic | collected 2013-11 | reverse complement strand
CTTAATAGGGTAAACACTTAGCCTGTGATAAAGGTCTAAACGAAAACGACCGTTTTGCGCTTCTACTTTTAAGTCTCTGTTGGTTGCCGCAATTATACGAACATTGACTTGTTCTACTTTGTCTTGACCTACAGGCTGTATTTCATTGCTTTGAATAGCGCGTAAAATTTTACTTTGGGCGGCTAAAGTGAGCTCACCAATTTCATCTAAAAATAAGGTTCCGCCGTTCGCTAATATAAATTTACCTGCACGGTTTTTTTCTGCTCCGGTAAACGCGCCCTTAACATGGCCGAACAATTCACTTTCAGCAGTATTTTCCGGGATGGCGGCACAATTGACCGCGACGAACTTTTCATCGCGCCGGTCACTAAGGTCATGAATGGCGCGCGCGACCAGTTCCTTGCCGGTGCCGGTTTCGCCAGAAATCAGAACCGGCACTTCGGTTGCGGCGATATTGGCGATTTCTTCCTTTAGCGCGTACATCTGTTTGCTGTTGCCGATCAGGCGGCCATCAAGGCTGCCGCGATGGGCAATCTGGCGGCGCAGTTGGCGGTTTTCAATGACAAGGCGGCGCTTTTCAATCGCGCGTTCGAGGCTTTCGACAATGTCTTTGGGCTCAAACGGTTTTTCGACGAAATCATAGGCGCCGCTTTTCATCGCCTCGACGGCCATGGGCACATCGCCGTGCCCGGTCATCAGGATCACCGGTATGTCGCCATCGGTGGCAAGAACCGATTTGGTGAAACTGATGCCGTCCATTTTGGGCATTTTCACATCGGTCAGAACCACACCGGCGAAATCAGATGTAATATCGCCAAGCGCATCACGGGCGTCAGCATAGACCGTGACATCAAAATCAGACAGTTCCAGCCATTGCGCCAGCGACACACGCATGGCTTCATCGTCATCAACAATGATGATGTGTGCCTGACTTTTCGGCGGTGTCTGATTGTCGGTCGTCACGATGTTTGTTCCCTAAGCAGTGGTAGGCGGACTTCAAAGCACGCACCACCCGACGTCATGTTATAGGCTTTTATGCTGCCGCCGAAGTCACGCACAATGCCATATGTCACCGAAAGTCCCAACCCGACACCCTGTCCCGGGTCCTTGGTGGTAAAGAACGGATCAAACAGAAGAGCCAGTGCATCATCATCCATGCCCGGTCCGGTGTCGGAAATGCGCATGATCACATTGGACTCCGCCGTTGTCAGATCAATGCGAAGACGTTTTTTCGGGCTGTCGATCATGGCATCAAGCGCATTGCGAATGATGTTGACGCAAACCTGTTCGATCCGCACCAGATCGGCATGGACCATTAACGGCATGCGAAGTTCATGGCGTTCAAGCTGACAGTTTTCCGTTTCCAATTGCGGGCTTAGCAGCTGCAGGGCGTTATCAAGGGCGATCTTAAGGTCAACGGGTTCCAGAACCCCGGTTGATTTGCGCGAAAATGTCTTAAGCTGCCCGGTGATGGCACCCATGCGTTCGGTCAAAGACGAAATTTGTGAAATGTTCTGATCAAGTTGCTCTGTCTTGCCGCGTTCGATCATCAGTTTGGCGCTGGCGCAGAAGGTCCGAATGGCGGCAATCGGCTGATTGATTTCATGGGCGATGGCGGCCGACATTTGGCCCAATGCCGCCAGTTTGCCGGCCTGAACCAGTTCGTTTTGTGTGCCGCGCAATTCGTTTTCGGTTTTGCGGCGTTCGGTGATTTCTTCTTCAAGGCGGGTGTTGAGGCTTTGAATACGTTCGAATTCAAGGGCTTCGCGTTGGGAGGCCAGTTTTAATTCGCGTTCGCGCAAGAACAGAATGATCAACATGATCAATCCGGATGCAATGATGGTGATCAGCATTACCGTGCCCTGCCGGGCGGTGACGTCGCTCATTGAGGTCAGATAGAAAATCCGCCAATCGCTGCCGTCGATTTTCTTTACATCATAGAGAAATCGTTCCGACCCAATCGCAAGCGTGCCTTTGCCATCCGAAATCTGCCCGCCGATGTCGAGGCTATTGAGGTCTTCGCCAACATATTGACGGTTGCGTGTAATGCGTTCGCGATCCGCAGCCGACAGAGGCAGCAAGGTGCGGTATTTCCAATCGCCCCGACTGGTCAGTGTAATCACACCATCGGCATCGGCGACAAAGACAACTTCGCCGCCGTCCTGCCAGTTCTTTTCCAGCTCATCGAGTTCCAGTTTGACGACGACAACGCCAATGATCTGATCATTGCGGCTTATCGGGGTGGAAATGAAAAGCCCGGCCCGCCCGGTTGTGACACCGATTCCGAAAAAGAAGCCCTCATGCCCGGCAATGGACTGATTGAAATAGGGGCGGAAACTGTAATCTTCGCCGACAAAACTGTCGGCGGTGTTCCAGTTGCTCGACGCAATCGTCATGCCGCGTTGATCAAGAACATAAAGGGCTGCTGCACCGGCCCGGTCATTAACCTTTTCAAGATACAGGCTGGCGGTGTGGGCATTTCCCGTGCCAGCAATGGCATCAATGACCTGATGATGGCGCGAGACGACATAGGGTAAATAGCGATACCGGTCGATGGCGGCGCGCAATGAGCTGTCATAAAGGGCCAGACGGGCCTGTGCGGTTTTTTCAAGTTCATTGATTGTCAGATTGCCGGTGGAACTGACGGCAAGCCATACCACAAGCCCCGCGATCATGACCCCGGCCAGACTGAGCGTTACGCGGCTATAGGTGCTTAACCAGTAAAAAATGGCTGCCTCCCGGTGGGTCAGGGATCATTTTGGTGTTCGGCGCGTTTGTGATTGATTGGCATGTTCGTTCCGAACGGATGATTGTTATTTGTCCCCGCAGCGGAAAGTCAACTGATACAAGTATGGGCAGGGCTGGCAAAGCCATGAGAGAAGAGGCCTTAATTATGCCTCAGGTGGTTATTTTTTCGCCACATTGGGGTGTAACTTGTATAGTTATGAGAGTTACGAGAAAATTTTATCTGTCCAAAGGGTGAGGTTCAGGTGAGCAAGATCGCACTTGTAGATGACGACCGGAATATCCTGACGTCCGTTTCGATGGCGTTGGAAGAAGAAGGATATGAGGTTCTTACATATTCTGATGGCTCTGAGGCGTTGCACGCCCTGACCAAGGAAGAGCCAGATCTGGCGGTCCTGGATATCAAGATGCCCCGTATGGATGGGCTTGAGCTTTTGACTCATCTGCGCAAGAAAACGCAGATGCCGGTGATCTTCCTGACGTCAAAAGATGACGAGGTTGATGAACTGACCGGCCTTCGTCTGGGGGCGGATGATTATATCAAAAAGCCGTTTTCCCAGCGTTTGCTGATTGAACGGATTCGCACCTTGTTGCGGCGTGCGGAAATCATGCGTGCGGGGGGCGTTCGTCCGAATGGATCGGATGACGTTGTCCAGCGTGGTGACCTTGTGCTTGATCCGTCGCGCCACATGTGCAGCTGGAAAGGCTTGCATGTGAACCTGACGGTGACCGAGTTCCTGCTTATTCAGGCGCTGGCCAAGCATCCGGGGCACGTTAAAAACCGTGATCAGCTGATTGATGCGGCGTACGGCGAACATATCTATGTCGATGACCGGACCATTGACAGTCACATCAAACGCCTGCGTAAGAAATTCCGCGAAACCGATGACGAATTCAAGGAAATCGAAACCTTGTATGGCGTGGGATATCGTTATCGTGACACAGCCACTGTAGCGGGCTGACACCACGTTTTTCGGGCCGGGTTTTTCCCGGCCCGACCAAATTTGCGGGTTTGAATGAGCGACTTTGCCGCCGAAGATAACGACGACCAAACAACGGTCCAGCACGAAACGCGCACAGCACGCATAGAAGAACGTCACGGGCTTTTTTCCCCGCTGACTTGGCGTATTCTGGCGGTAAATGCGCTGGCGTTGTTCGTGCTCGTTGCCGGGATCTTGTATCTTGGCCGCTATAAGCAGGAATTGATCCATTCCGAGCTTGAGGCGATGGCGGTTCAGGCGGAAATGTATGCCGCAGCCCTTTCCACATCTGCCGTCAGTTCCGGCGATGATGCGACCAATCAGGTGAAGCTTGAAGTTGCGCGTGAAATGGTGCGGCGTCTTGTCGGCATTACCGGTGCGCGCACACGTTTGTTTGCGGTTAATGGCAATCTGATTGCAGACAGTCGCAACATCAAGTCGTTTGGGGCCGGTACCATTCAGGCCGAAGAACTTCCCGCACCGGGCGATGACGATTTTTTCGCCGAAGTCATGCGCAATCTGACCGATGGGTTGCTTGCCCTGTTTGAAGGCGATCAGCCCTTGCCGCTTTATGTCGATCCGCCGGTTGCCAGTGCGGCCGATTATCCCGAAGTGCGCGCCGCCCTTGCAGGCTATTCACGCGGGGTTGTCCGGGTGGATGGGCAAGGACGGCGGGTGTTGTCGGTGTCGGTGCCGGTCGCCCGGTTCAAACAGGTTTTGGCATCGGTGATGATGACCAAAAGTGGCGATACAATTGAAACGGCCCTGCATGCGGTGCGGCTGGATATCCTTAAAATCTTTGTCTTTGCCTTTGGGATCACGGTTCTTTTGTCGATCTATCTGGCCGGAGTGATTACACGGCCATTGAACCGGTTGGCGCGTGCGGCCGAGCGGGTCCGACGCAGCAAAAATCGCCAATTTGCCATCCCTGATTTGTCGGATCGCAACGATGAAATCGGTGATTTGTCGACGACATTGCGCGATATGACCGAAACGCTGTGGGATCGTATGGATGCGATTGAACGGTTTGCCGCCGATGTCGCGCATGAGATTAAAAACCCGCTGACGTCGCTTCGTAGTGCGGTGGAAACCGCAACACGTTTGAAAGACCCGGAACGGCAACGCCGACTGATGGAAATCATCGCCGAAGACGTGCAGCGTCTTGATCGACTGATCAGCGATATTTCCGATTATTCGCGGATGGATGCCGAACTGTCGCGGACCGAATCCGAAGAGGTTGACCTGCGCCCGCTTCTGCAAACAATGGGCGAACTTTATAATGCCAACCCCGATGGGCCGCGCATCAAGGTTGCGGTGCCGGAAAACCTGATTGTTCCCGCCCTTGAAAGCCGATTGACGCAGGTGTTTAGAAACCTGATTTCAAACGCGATTACCTTTACCCCCGAAGGTGGGGAAGTGCGCGTTCGGGCATGGCGGGATAAGAATCAGGCGATCATCACGATCGAGGATGACGGCCCCGGCATTCCGCCGGGCAAGGAAGAGGCGATCTTTAACCGGTTCTATACCGAGCGCCCATCGACCGAGAAATTCGGTCAGCATTCTGGATTGGGGTTATCAATCTCCAAGCGGATTATGTCGGCGCATAATGGCGAACTGAGCGCACAGAATCGGGTGCTTAATGATGAGGTCAAAGGGGCTGTCTTTACCATTCGGTTGCCGCTTGATTGATCTGTGACGGGGCAGAAAACCCTCAGTAATCGGTCATTTATCTATGCGTGTGGATAGGGCCCAGCGTTTGGGGTTTGACAAGGCGGTATGAGCCAAGCATCGTTTTCCATTATGTCCCAAATTCATGCAAATTGTATCCTGATCGGTGCGCATGCTGTTTTGTTGCGCGGGGCATCGGGTGCCGGAAAATCCAGCTTGTCGCTGCGCCTGATGTCAAAGGGGGCAGTGCTTATCTCCGATGACAGAACCGACCTTGTTGCGCGTGACGGACGGTTGATTGCAAGTTCCCCCTCCCAGATCGCCGGACTGTGTGAAGTGCGTGGGATTGGTGTGGTGCGTGGATTGCCTACCAAACCTGAAGGCGACGTTCGCCTGATCGTCGATCTTGTTGATGATCCGGGCGATGTCGAACGCATGCCGGTCCCGGAAACCGAGCTTGTGTGTGGCATTGAAATTTCAAAGTGGAAATTTTGCGTATCTGATCTGGCGGTTGAGGCCAAGATTGGGGTAGCTTTGGCGCTCGCAACGGGTCAGATGCAGCTCGAACCCTAAGTTCAACAGGAAACCGCTTTGCAAGAACGTTCAGAAAAATCGCCAGAAAATCCGCAAGATCGAGCCGATATGCGTGACGGTTTTGCTGCTGATTATACTGATGCCAAAAACCGGCTGGTTCTGGTGACCGGGGTTTCTGGTGCTGGACGGACGACCTCGCTTAAGATTTTGGAAGATTTCGGGTTTGATGCGGTGGATAACCTGCCGCTTCGATTGTTGCCTGCGCTGATTTCCGGGGCCAAGCACCCGGAACAACCCACCGCGATTGGGCTTGATATCCGAACCCGTGATTTTGGTGTTGATCAGTTTGTCAAAATCATTGCCGAGCTTCGCGACCAACAAGGCGTTGATCCGCTTGTGGTTTTCTTGGACGCCGAAACGTCGGTTTTGCAGCGCCGGTTCACCGAAACGCGCCGGCCCCATCCGTTGGCGCATGACCGACCGCTTGTTGATGCGATCGAGCATGAAAAACGCCTGATGGCACCGATTGCCGCAACGGCGGACATGACCATCGAAACATCGCGCCTGAAATCAGCCGAACTGCGCAAGATCCTGCAAGACCAGTTTCACATCGGTGAAACCGAAGGCATGGCCGTTTTTGTCAAAAGCTTTTCGTTCCGCCAAGGGGTGCCTGCGGAGGCCGATCTGGTTTTTGACGTTCGCTTTCTGCGCAACCCGCACTATGATCCCGAGCTTCGTCTTTTGACGGGGCTCAATAAAGCGGTTGGAAATTACATCGAAGAAGATCCGGATTTCGCCGGATTTGTCGATGGGCTGCGTGCCCTGCTTGAGCCGATTTTGCCGCGCTATGCCCGCGAAGGTAAGAGTTATCTAACCATCGCAATCGGGTGTACGGGCGGCCAACACCGTTCGGTTTATACTGCGCGGATACTAAATGACTGGATTGCCGATCTGGGATATGACGTTCATCTCAGTCATCGTGACAAGCCGGATGAACCGAATTCGGGGGAGTGAAGAAGATGGAGAAAACTGCATGATCGGGATGGTGCTTGTCACCCATGGCGATCTCGCGAAAGAGTTCGTATCTGCCTTGCAGCACGTTGTGGGCGAGCAGGAAAATGTCGAAGCGGTCTGTATTGGACCGGATGACGACATGGAACAACGTCGTGCGGATATTCTGGCCAGTGTCGAAAAAGTCGACAGTGGCAAAGGCGTTGTTTTGTTGACCGACATGTTTGGCGGAACCCCGTCCAATCTGGCGATTTCGATTATGGAACAGGCCCATGTCGAAGTGATCGCAGGGGTAAATTTACCTTTGTTGATTAAGCTGGCATCTGTTCGCGTTGAAGGCACCTTGGCCGAAACGGTCAATGCCGCCCAGGATGCGGGCCGAAAATACATCAATGTCGCATCGCGTTTGCTCAGCGGCGAAGAATAAGACTTAAAACAATAAAATCAGGGCCGGACGTGAAAAATGCGTGTCCGGCCAGTGGGGACATACCGCGGGGACATAGATGGCGCAGAAGGAAAAACGCATTTTAACAATCAGTAACCAGCGCGGATTGCATGCCCGTGCTGCGGCGAAATTTGTTAAACTGGCGGGTGAGTTTGAATCGGCGATCATGGTGCGCAACCGTGGTACCGAGGTTTCAGGTGTTTCGATCATGGGGCTTATGATGCTGGCCGCATCCATCGGCACCGAGATCGAGGTCGAGGCCGTCGGGCCTGACGCCAAAAAGGCGATTGAAGCCTTAAACGAGCTTGTCGATGACAAGTTTGATGAAGAATAACCGCTTCTTTGCGGTATAAAGAACTGACGGCTTTCAGGAAATAACAAGAACGAGTTGGCAGAAGATCTGGTTTGACAGTTCCCCCAAAAGACCAATCCATATCCGATGAAAACGCAATGGCCGGCCGGCGGATTATAACCGGGCTGGGGGCATCTGGCGGGATTGTGATTGGTCGGGCTTTTGTTCTGGACCGCCAATATATTCAGGTCAGCCGTAAACCGATTGCCGAGGATGCCGTTCAGGCCGAAAGCAAACGTCTTCATGATGGCGTTGCGCAAAGTATTGATCAGCTCAAGCGTCTGAAATCACAATCTGCCAATGCTGGAAGTGCCGCATCCGAGGAACTTGGTTACCTGCTGGATGCCTATGTTCATATGCTGACCGAATCGCGTCTGGTGCGCGGGGCGGAAGAACTGATTGTGTCGCGCAAGCTTAATGCCGTGCATGCGGTCAGTGAAGTCATTGACGTTATCGCCAATCAGTTTTCGGGCATTGATGATCGTTATATCGCCGCACGTGCATCGGACATCCGTGAAGTTGGTTTGCGCCTGATGCGCTGTTTGATCGGGGAAACTGATCGGGCGGCCGACATGGCGCCCACCGGCGCGATCCTGATTGCCGAGGATGTCAGCCCGGCGGACATGGCCCGGTTTGAACCCGGACAGTTGACCGCCTTTGTCACTGCCCTTGGCGGGGCCGAGGGACATACCGCGATTATGGCGCGCTCACTTGGTATTCCCGCCGTCCTTGGGGCGGCCGATATCATTCGCGGGGTTTCAGGCGGCGATCAGATCATTGTCGATGGGGGGCGGGGTGAAGTCATCCTTGCGCCCACTGATGCCGATATTGCCCATTATACCCAGCGTCGTGAAGATTGGCTGGCGGCGCGTAACAAGCTTGCATCCTTGCGCGATGTGCCGTCGGCGACCCGCGACGGGGTTGATATTGATTTGCACGCCAACATCGAATTGCCAATCGAACTGTCCGCCGCCCTTGAAAACGGGGCAACCGGAATTGGTCTTCTGCGCAGCGAGTTCATGTTTATGAACAAGGATTACCTGCCCGATGAGGATGAACAATACGCAGAACTTGCCGATATCGTAAAACGCATGGATGGTAAGCCCGTCACGATCCGGACCCTTGATATCGGCGGGGAAAAGCTTGCGGTTGCGCTTCAGGCGGATATGGGCACTGGGCCGAACCCGGCCCTTGGCCTGCGCGGTGTGCGGTTGTCGCTGCGCAAACCGGAACTTCTCGAAGCCCAGTTTGGCGCAATTTTACGTGCGTCCCTTCATGGTAAGGTACGCGTCCTGATCCCGATGGTGGTTAGTGTTCATGAAATGACGCGCGCACGCCATATCTATGAGGCGGTGGCTAAACGGCTGCGCAAACAGGGCCATGCAATACCCGATGATCTGCCCCCACTTGGGGCGATGATTGAAATCCCGGCCGCGGCCATTGCAGTGGATACGCTGGCGCGCGAATGCGATTTCTTTGCCATTGGGACCAATGATTTAACCCAGTATACGCTGGCGATTGACCGTACTGATGATCAGGTGGCGGGTCTTTTTGATCCGTTGCATCCATCGGTGCTGCGTCTGATCCGCGATGTGATCAAACTGTCAAACGAACGCGGTATTTCGGTCAGTGTCTGCGGCGAAATGGCCGGTGATCCGCGCTATATTCCACTGTTTATCGGGTTTGGGTTGCGCAATCTTTCGATGTCGCCGGTGAATTTGTTGTTGGTTAAGCAACGTCTGCGGCGTCTTGATACGCGCAATTCCAAACATCAGGCCGACCGTGTCATGGAACAATGGGATCAGGCCCGCATCGCCATGATGCTTGATGATTTCAACGATCTGGCCTGATCGAAACTCACCACGGGTTTTATCCTCATACAATTTATGGTGACCTTTTGATCTTGCTCGACTTTTGTCGGTCGAAAGCAGGATGCAATTTTGCGCGTTGAAATTTGATGCAAGAAAAGACTTGAAAAAGATATAAAGAAATCTTTATATGTCTTCCATCGCAGTTGAAGAAACGACTGCCAAAGAATTTATCGGCGTAGCTGCAAGACAGATGTCATTGCGGATGCGCAATTTGTGTTTGATTGGAGACGACATGTCGAACTTTACTGATTGCAAGGTCGCAGACATCTCGCTGGCCGGATGGGGCCGCAAGGAAATCGCGATTGCTGAAACCGAAATGCCGGGCCTGATGGCGCTGCGCGAAGAATATGGTGCTGCCCAGCCGCTTGCGGGTGCACGCATCATCGGTTGCCTGCATATGACCATTCAGACCGCAGTTTTGATCGAGACGCTGACGGCACTTGGTGCGGAAGTTCGCTGGTCTTCATGCAACATCTTCTCAACCCAGGATCAGGCAGCAGCAGCAATGGCGGCGGCTGAAATCCCGGTATTTGCCTGGAAAGGCGAGACCGAGGAAGAATTCTGGTGGTGCATCGAGCAGACCATTACCGGCCCGAACGGCTGGAAACCGAACCTGATCCTTGATGATGGCGGCGACGTTACGCAGCTGATCCACGAAAAATATCCGGAACTTCTTGAAGACATCAAAGGTCTGTCGGAAGAAACCACCACTGGTGTGCACCGCCTTTATGAAATGGCGAAAAAAGGCACCCTTATGGTCCCGGCGATCAACGTCAATGACTCGGTCACCAAATCGAAATTCGACAACCTCTATGGTTGCCGTGAATCTCTGGTCGATGGCATCAAACGTGCAACCGACGTCATGGTTGCCGGTAAAATCGGTGTTGTTGCCGGTTTTGGTGATGTTGGCAAAGGCTCGGCTGCGTCGCTTCGCAGTCAGGGTGCCCGCGTTCTTGTGACCGAAATCGATCCGATCTGCGCATTGCAGGCCGCGATGGAAGGGTACGAAGTCACCACGATGGAAGATGCAGCACCGGTTGGCGACATTTTCGTCACCACCACGGGCAACATCGACATCATCACGCTTGACCATATGCGTGCGATGAAAGACCGGGCAATTGTCTGCAACATCGGTCACTTCGATTCCGAAATCCAGATTGGTTCGCTTAAGAACTACAAATGGGACAATGTTAAGCCGCAGGTCGACGAAGTCGAATTCCCGGATGGCAAACGTTTGATCGTTCTGGCCGAAGGTCTGTCTCTTATACACATCTCCGAGCCCACGAGACCGTACTAGATCT
>OJEN01000627.1_pt1 | contig 10997 bp, 7 predicted proteins | sample 1593351 | NCBI WGS metagenome assembly OJEN01 (sample SAMN05416777, study PRJEB24817) | seawater metagenome | isolation source: Sea water | place: Canada:Atlantic | collected 2013-11 | reverse complement strand
GAGATCTAGTACGGTCTCGTGGGCTCGGAGATGTGTATAAGAGACAGAATAAATAGACAATAAAAAGTGTGGTCACTAAAAACAGCAGTATTTTATATACTAAAGCATGATTTTTGTACCATTTGTTAAGTAGTGTTTTCATATACAACCAAATGTAGTAAATATTACAATTTTACAACTCTATAATCTTGGTTTCATTACTAAATCTCTCAAAAATTCATTAATTTCGCAGCAATTAATTTTAAATATAAGCACTATGACTAAAGACGTAGTAATAGTATCTGCGGTTAGAACACCAATAGGAAGTTTTTTAGGAAGTTTATCTAGCGTACCTGCACCAAGACTAGGCGCTACTGCTATAAAAGGAGCTTTAGACAAAATAAATTTAAAACCAGAATTGGTTGAGGAAGTTGTAATGGGCCACGTTGTGCAATCAGGTACAGGTCAAGCACCAGCAAGACAAGCTGCTATATATGCAGGTATTCCCAACACTGTTCCTTGTACCACGGTCAATAAAGTATGTGCTTCTGGCATGAAAGCTATAATGCAAGGTGCGCAAGCTATACAATTAGATGATGCTGAAATAGTTGTTGCTGGAGGTATGGAGAATATGAGTGCAATTCCACATTATTACCATGCACGCAGTGCTACAAAATTTGGATCTGCTACGCTTGAAGATGGAATGCAAAAAGATGGTCTGGTAGATGCCTATGAACAACATGCCATGGGAGTCTGTGCAGACGCCTGTGCAACCAAATATAAATTTTCAAGAGAAGATCAAGACGCTTTTGCTGTTAAGTCTTATGAACGGTCTAAAGCCGCTTGGGATTCTGGGAAGTTTAAAGAAGAAATAGTACCAGTAGAAGTACCTCAGCGACGTGGAGAACCAATTTTAGTAGATAGAGACGAAGAATATACCAACGTAAAAATAGAGAAAATCCCTGCTTTACGTGCTGCATTTACTAAAGACGGAACAGTTACTGCTGCTAATGCGTCTACAATTAATGATGGAGCTGCTGCTGTTGTTTTAATGAGCAAAGAAAAAGCAGAGGAATTAGGCTTAAAACCTCTCGCTACCATAAAAAGTTATGCTGATGCTGCACAAGAACCAAAATGGTTTACCACAGCACCTGCCAAAGCACTACCTAAGGCATTAGCAAAAGCTAATCTTGAACTTGGTGATATTGATTATTTTGAATTCAACGAAGCATTTTCTGTAGTTGGCTTAGCCAATATGAAAATATTAGGATTAACTGATAATAATGTGAATGTAAATGGTGGAGCAGTATCTTTAGGGCATCCTTTAGGATGTTCTGGTGCCAGAATTTTGGTTACATTAATCAATGTGCTTCAACAAAACAATGCTAAATTAGGTGCAGCCGCAATATGTAATGGTGGTGGTGGAGCCTCTGCGATGGTGTTAGAGCGCGCTTAAAATTAACTTATGCAATACGGCATTTGCAATCTTGGCATTGTACCCATTCGATTAGAACCTAGCGATACAAGTGAAATGGTAACGCAGGCACTGTATGGTGATTATTTCAAGGTTTTAGAACAACGGAAGAAATGGAGCCGCATCCGTTTTGCATATGATAATTACGAAGGCTGGATAGATAATAAGCAATATATTAAAATAGAAGATGACGAATATACTGAACTCACAAATTCAAAATTGAAGTTATCTAAAGATTTAATTGAATTTGTTTCTGACAATTCCAACAACCTTTATCCAATACCCATTGGCTCGGATTTAAAAGGGCTGAATTTATTACAACATCATTTTGAAGGGAGTACAATTACTTCCAAATTTGATAAGTCTGAAATCATAAAAACCTCCTTCTTATATTTGAATGCACCTTACCTTTGGGGAGGCAAAACACCTTTTGGTATAGATTGTTCTGGTTTTACTCAAATGGTTTATAAACTGAATGGTTATAAGTTATTTAGAGATGCCTCACAGCAAGCCTCGCAAGGTGAAGCCCTAAGTTTTATTGAGGAGAGCGAACCTGGGGATTTAGCTTTTTTTGACAATGCTGAAGGAAACATTATCCATGTAGGTATTATAATGGAAGACAACTACATCATCCATGCCCACGGCAAAGTTAGAATAGATAGATTAGACCACAGCGGTATTTATAACAATGAAAAGGATATACACACCCATAAACTTAGGGTCATAAAAAAAATAGTATAAAAAAAAAGCGACTATTTTTTAGTCGCTTTTTTTTTATTATAGAACAATACTAGTTACCTGTGGCCGCAGATTCCATTTGTTCCACCTTTACTTTCATTGCTTTAAACTTTTCAGTTTCGCCAAGTACACTGTAAATATTCATTAGTGTCTTAGCTGCATTAATATTAGTTTTGTTTAAGTCCAAAGCCTTTTCTAAATAAGGAATAGCATCATTATAAAGTTGAGTACGTTTTTCTTTAAGCGCATCATATTTTTTATTGTCTGCTGCGCTAGTCCCTAAACCGTTCATTTCTTCAACAATTTCAGATTCACCCTCAAGAATAGCGACAGCCAGATTAGTATATGCATCAACATAATTAGGCTCTATAGAAATGGCTTTTTTATAATATTCTTTAGCTTGTTCTCTATTTCCAGCTTCGGCAGCCAATACACCTAAGTTATATTGTAACTCCGCATTGTTAGGATCTTTTTGGGTGGCTTCTTCCATTAAAGCTTTAAATTTTTCTCTATTTCCCATTTTCAGATAAACATTAGCCTCAGATATTAATAACCCAATATCATCAGGGTTTTCTTTTCTAGCATCTGCCATTGCTGCTAAAGCTTTTTCATCATTATCTTGAGACACATATATTAGAGCTATATTTTTTACTATCTCAGCTTTCTTAGATTCACTCTTTTTATTTTTAGAATTATTATGAGAACCAGCTCTAACAGATAAATCTCTGGTTGTTTTATTTCCGAAAGCTTCTTCTTCTCCTGTCTCTTTGTTTGTGGCATAATAATTCATTTGCTCTCCACTGTAACCCATATTTTTCAATTGAGTATAATAATCCAAAGCATTATCGTAATCTTGAGCATTCACAGCAGATGAAGCTGCATAATATAGATACAAGGTATCCTTTGGTGACATTTTATAAACTTTCTCAAATCTTTGGGCTGCCAATTTATAATTTTTATTGTTGATGGAGTTATTAGCTTTTTCAAGAAAGGATCTTGTCATTTCTTCTTTTATCTCATTAGCTTCATCAGTATATCTAAGCTTGCCCATTGATGTTTCTAAATCTTTCAATTTATCAAAAGTCATAATGGCTTCATCTATTTCTGCGTCTGTACCTGCCCCATTGGCATATAAAGCTTGAGCTTTGAGGAAAAAAAACTTGGCTTTTAATTTTTCATCCATTTCTCCTTTCATAGCCTCTGCAGAAGCTACTGCTGATTTAGCATCTGCGAAATTTGAGTCTTTTATAGCCCTTTCTATATCTTTTACTTCTCTTTTTTGAGCATAAGACATTGACGAAATTGTAACTAAAAGGACTAATACTATTAGTTTTTTCATTTTTGGTTATTGTTTATAATTAATTTTAGTTTTCATTTTCATTAACATCAAGAGTTGTGCCATCTTCATTTGGCGTAGTCGTATCAACATCTTCAGTTATAATCTCCTCTTCCTCGTCTTTCATTACTTTTGCTACAGCAGCAATTGAATCATTACCCTTGAGGTTAATTAATTTTACGCCTTGTGTTGCTCTACCCATAACTCGTAAGTCTGCCACAGCCATACGAATAGCTATACCAGATTTATTAATGATCATTAAATCATTGTCATCCGATACGTTTTTAATAGATACTAATTCACCTGTTTTTTCCGTAACAGAAATAGTCTTAACACCTTTACCTCCTCGATTAGTTATTCTGTAATCCTCTAAACTAGAGCGTTTACCGTAACCATTTTCAGAAACCACAAGAATGTCACTTTCCATATCATTTACAGCAACCATACCTATAACCTCATCGCTATCATTTCCTAACCTAATACCTCTAACACCGGAAGCATTCCGGCCCATTGGTCTTGTTTTAGCTTCTTCAAAACGAATTGCTTTACCTGATTTTAGCGCTAACATAACTTGACTCTCACCCGTCGTCAATTTTGCTTCTAGTAACTCATCATCCTCTTTTATTGTAATGGCATTGATACCATTAGTCCTTGGACGGGAATACTGCTCTAAAGATGTTTTCTTAACCTGACCTTTTTTTGTTGCCATTATGACATAATGACTGTTTATGTAGTCTTCATCTTTTAAATCTTGTGTACAGATGAAAGCCATTACTTTATCATCTTGTTCTATATTGATAAGATTTTGTATCGCTCTTCCTTTAGATGTTTTTGATCCTTCTGGGATTTCATAAACACGCATCCAAAAACATTTTCCTTTCTGAGTAAAGAAAATCATATATTGGTGGTTGGTACCCACAAATAGGTTTTCTAAAAAGTCTTCATTACGAGTTGTTGAGGCTTTTTGCCCAACTCCACCTCTATGTTGAGTTTTATACTCAGTCAATGATGTTCTTTTTATATAACCTGCATGAGAAATAGTAATAACTACTTTTTCATCTGGTATCATATCTTCAATACTCAAGTCTCCGCCTGCATATTCAATTACAGAGCGTCGCTCATCACCATATTTGTTTTTAACCTCTTCAAGTTCTTCCTTAATGATATCCATTCGACGTTCTTTCTTGTCAAGAATATCTTTTAAGTCTTCAATGGTTTTCATGAGTTCTTCGTACTCAGCTCGTAACTTATCTTGTTCAAGACCAGTTAACTGGCGCAAACGCATTTCAACAATTGCCTTTGCTTGTATTTCGGTAAGCTCAAAACGTTCAATTAACTTCTCGCGTGCTTCTTCTGCATTAGAAGATGCTCTAATTAGAGCAATAACTTCATCAATATTATCTGAAGCTATAATTAGTCCTTCTAAAATATGAGCTCTTTCTTCTGCTTTACGTAATTCATATTTTGTTCTTCTCACAACAACTTCGTGTCTGTGTTCAACAAAATGATGAATAAGCTCTTTCAAGTTCAACAATTGAGGACGTCCATTAACCAATGCGATGTTATTGACACTGAAAGATGATTGTAACGCTGTATATTTATATAATTTATTCAGAACAATGTTCGGAATAGCATCTCGCTTTAAAACGTAGACAATTCGCATTCCGTTTCTATCAGATTCATCTCTAATGGTAGAAATTCCTTCAAGTTTTTTGTCATTTACCAAATCAGCAGTCTTTTTAATCATATCTGCTTTATTCACTTGGTAAGGGATTTCATTAACAATGATACTCTCTCTGCCGTTTACTTCTTCAATATTAGCTTTACCACGCATTACAATACGTCCACGGCCTGTGTGAAACGCTTCTTTTACTCCATCATAGCCATAAATTGTTCCTCCTGTTGGGAAATCTGGAGCTTTAATGTGTTGCATCAACTCATCAATCTCAATCTCATTGTTCTCAATATAAGCCACAGTACCCTCAACCACTTCGGTTAAGTTGTGAGGCGGCATATTAGTTGCCATACCTACGGCAATACCAGATGCACCATTGACCAACAAACCAGGAATACGCGTTGGCAAAACTGTTGGTTCTTCTAAAGTGTCATCAAAATTTAACCTATGGTCTACCGTTTCTTTATCGATATCTGCTAACATATCCTCAGATATCTTGCGCATACGTGCTTCTGTATAACGCATTGCTGCAGGACTATCTCCATCAACAGAACCAAAGTTACCTTGACCATCTACTAGCATATAGCGCAAGCTCCATTCTTGAGCCATACGCACCATTGTATCATATACAGAAGTATCACCATGTGGGTGATACTTACCTAAAACTTCACCAACAATTCTTGCGGACTTTTTGTGTGCTGTATTAGACCTAACACCCAACTCGTGCATACCATAAAGTACACGTCTGTGAACAGGTTTTAAACCATCTCTTACATCTGGTAATGCACGTGACACAATGACTGACATTGAATAATCAATGTAAGCCGATTTCATTTCATCCTCAATATTTATTGGAATAAGTTTCTCTCCTTCTGCCATATTATTTTAATTAGTTTTTTTGTAGGTTTTCATAACGTGCTAATATAACTATTTTAGTAGTGTTTGAAGCAAATCAATATGTACTTTTTTGATACTTTTTATTAACAATTATTTATATCTTTTTGGTTAATAAGTATCACTTTCTTTACTTGGATTTAACTAGCTTTTTCACTCTATTCGTTTAAAGCATTTTAAAAAGGTATAGTTTTTGAACATTATAAGATGTTTTTATTATTTTTAATGCAGAAAGGATTTTAATATGGATGATAATTTTTCCCCAAGAGTTAAAGACGTTATTGCTTACAGTAAAGAAGAAGCTTTGCGATTAGGCCATGATTTTATAGGTACCGAACATTTAATGCTAGGGCTATTAAGAGATGGTGATGGTAAGGCTATAGATATATTGAGCGCTTTAGATGTAGACCTTAATCATTTAAGGCGAAAGGTAGAGATACTAAGCCCTGCCAACCCAAATATCGTTACAGTTTCTAACGAAAAAAAGAACCTGCACCTTACAAGGCAAGCAGAACGTGCTTTAAAAACTACTTTTTTAGAGGCTAAACTTTTTCAAAGTACCTCAATTAATACCGCACATTTATTATTGTGTATTTTAAGAAACGAAAACGACCCTACAACTAAGCTGTTAAATAAGCTCAAAGTAGATTATGATAATGTTAAAGAAGAATTCAAATCTATGATAACAAGTGAAGATGATTTTTTAGATACTCCGAAAGCCGAATCATTTTCGGACGACGATATAAACGACCCACAAGATGAGGCTAAGCAAAACCCATTTGGGCAATCCAACAAGTCCAATAAAAAATCCAAAACTCCAGTATTGGATAATTTCGGAAGGGATTTAACGGTTTTGGCCGAAGAAGATAAATTAGACCCAGTGGTTGGGAGAGAAAAAGAGATACAACGTGTGTCCCAAATTTTAAGTCGAAGAAAGAAAAACAATCCACTATTAATAGGAGAACCAGGTGTTGGCAAATCTGCCATTGCCGAAGGTCTTGCTCTTCGAATTGTAAAACGAAAAGTATCACGTACGCTTTTCAATAAGCGAGTGGTAACTTTGGATTTAGCAAGCTTAGTAGCTGGCACTAAATACAGAGGCCAGTTTGAGGAACGCATGAAAGCGGTAATGAACGAACTCGAAAAGAATGATGATATCATTTTATTTATCGATGAAATTCACACTATAGTTGGAGCTGGTGGAGCAACAGGAAGTTTAGATGCTTCAAATATGTTTAAACCAGCATTGGCAAGAGGAGAAATTCAATGTATTGGCGCCACAACACTAGATGAATACAGACAGTATATTGAAAAAGATGGAGCTTTGGAACGACGTTTTCAAAAAGTAATAGTTGAACCAACTACTGTGGAGGAAACTGTTGAGATCTTAAATAACATAAAAGGTAAATACGAAGAACATCATAATGTTGACTATACTGATGAAGCGATTGAAGCATGTGTAAAATTGACTAATCGCTATATGACGGAACGCTTTTTACCAGACAAGGCTATTGATGCTTTAGACGAAGCCGGATCGAGAGTACACATCACCAATATTGATGTACCAGATCAAATTCTAGAACTTGAGAAAAAACTAGAAGAGGTTAAAGAAACCAAAAACAGCGTTGTTAAAAAGCAAAAATATGAAGAGGCTGCCAAGCTTCGTGACGATGAAAAACGTTTAGAAAAAGAGCTTTCCACAGCTCAAGAAAAATGGGAAGAAGAGACCAAACAACATAGAGAAATTGTAACTGAAGATAACGTTGCTGATGTTGTTTCTATGATGACGGGTATTCCTGTAAATAAAATTGCACAGACTGAAATCAATAAACTGTCAAAATTACCAGAACTTATTAAAGGAAGAGTAATTGGTCAAGACCAAGCTGTTGGGAAAGTTGTTAAGGCCATTCAGAGAAACAGAGCCGGACTTAAAGATCCAAATAAACCAATTGGCTCGTTTATATTTTTAGGGCAGACAGGTGTTGGTAAAACGCAGTTGGCTAAAGTTTTGGCACGAGAATTATTTGACAGTGACGAAGCATTAGTGAGAATTGACATGAGCGAATACATGGAGAAATTCGCCATATCTCGTTTAATTGGAGCACCTCCAGGATATGTTGGTTATGAAGAAGGCGGACAATTGACTGAAAAAATACGTCGCAAGCCTTATGCTGTTGTGCTTTTAGATGAGATTGAAAAAGCGCATCCAGATGTATTCAACATGCTACTACAAGTATTGGATGACGGTTATCTAACTGATAGTTTAGGTAGAAAGATTGATTTTAGAAATACGATCATCATTATGACGTCTAATATTGGAGCGAGAAAACTAAAAGATTTTGGTACAGGAGTAGGTTTTGGAACTTCAGCGAAAGAAGCCCAAGAATCTGATTATGCCAGAGGAGTAATTGAAAATGCACTGAAGAAAGCATTTGCACCAGAGTTTTTAAATAGAATAGATGATGTGATTGTATTCAATGCCTTAGAAAAAGAAGATATCAATAAAATTATTGATATTGAATTGGTAAAACTTTTCAAAAGAATTAAGGATATAGGCTACGAATTAGAGTTAACTGATAAAGCAAAAGATTACATTGCCGATAAAGGTTTTGACAAACAATATGGGGCAAGACCTTTAAATAGAGCAATTCAAAAATATGTTGAAGATGCTTTAGCCGAGGAAATCATTAATTCTAAGATTCAGGAAGGTGACACAATCGTAATGGATTTAGACACCAAGAGTGATGCATTGAAAATTAAGATAAAATCTTCGAGCAAAACAACCGAGTCATAATTGCAATTATAATATAGAATCCAAAAAGCTCTCCATTATTTGGAGAGTTTTTTGTATCTTAATACAATCAATCATTCCCAAAAATGGAAGAAAGTAAGATATTAGAATTTGGCAAACTCACTTTTTATGACAATTATGTTGTAGCTGTAATGAATGAAGGTGTAAATATTGGAGACAAAGAAAATGAAACCCTCATAAAAGTAGCCGAAGCACACTTTTCAAAACCTTTTATCTATATAACACACAGAATAAATTCATACTCAGTTGACCCAAATATTTACTCCAAAACTGCAAAATTAAAGAACTTAACTGGTTTTGCGGTAGTATCTGAAGGCTACATGGCAAAAACCAATGCCCAAATAGAACGACTTTTCTTCAATAAACCATTTGAAATTTTCTCTACTTTAGATGAAGCTATAGAATGGACTCAGACCGTTTTGCATATTTAATTGAATAAAACCTTTTTATCCATAGCAAAGCTGTCTATAAAATCCTGAGACTTGTGCATTAAATCACTCATTATAACATCTTCAGAAACAAATGCAACTTCTTTCCTGTATAAAAGTAAAAATGATTCAATACTGTAGGAAGACTTTAAAGGCTTCCTAAAGTGTAAAGCTTGTGAAGCATTAAACAATTCTATGGCCAAAATCTGCTTTACATTTTCTATTAAATCATAGGCTTGGGTGGCTGCATTAGCTCCCATACTCACATGATCTTCCTGTCCATTTGAGGACACAATTGAATCTATACTTGCTGGTGAAGCCAGCTGCTTATTGGCACTAACAATACTTGCAGCAGTATATTGCGGAATCATAAAACCAGAGTTCAATCCTGGATTATCCACCAAGAAAGCTGGTAATCCTCTAAGACCCGATACTAATTGAAAAATTCTTCTTTCAGAGATATTTCCTAATTCCGCCATAGCTATTTTAAGGTAGTCTAGTACCAAAGCCAATGGCTGACCGTGAAAGTTTCCTCCAGAAATAATTTCATCTTCTTCAATAAATATATTAGGATTGTCTGTTACCGAATTTATTTCAGTAATTACAATTTTCTCAACATAACTAATTGTATCCTTTGTAGCACCATGCACCTGTGGTACACATCTAAAAGAATAAGGGTCTTGTACGTGCTGTTTTGTTTGTGTTATAATTTCACTTCCTTCCAAAAAGCTCCTAACACTTTCTGCGGTTTTAATCTGTCCATTGTGTGGCCTAACCAAATGTACCAACGCATTAAATGGGTCTAATCTCCCATCAAAAGCATCAATAGACATAGATGCTATAAAATCTGCGAAATAGGATAGCTTATAACTTTCCAACAATAAATGAACTCCATAAGCACTCATAAATTGAGTACCATTTAATAAGGCCAAGCCCTCTTTGGACCTCAATGTAATTGGCTTCCAATTATATTTATTTAAGACGGTTTTAGAGTCTACAATTTCACCATTGTAATACACTTTTCCTTTGCCTAATAATGGTAATGCCAAGTGCGCTAAAGGTGCTAAATCACCAGATGCTCCCAAAGAACCTTTCTCATATATTACAGGCAAAATATCTTCATTGTAAAATGCTATAAGTCGTTCAACAGTTTCTAGCTGCACTCCGCTATGACCATAACTCAATGATTGAATTTTAAGCAACAACATCAGTTTAATTATTGGTTTTGGCACCAAATCTCCCATACCACACGCATGTGACATCACTAAATTTTCTTGAAGCTCCGATAAATTTTCTTTCGAAATTTTTACATTATACAATGAACCAAATCCAGTGTTTATACCATATATAGGTTCATTTTGGTTTTTCATTCTATTATCTAGATATGTTCTACAGTTTTCAATTTTTGAAATTGCATCATCAGATAATTTTAACTTCAAATTTTCATTTATGATGGTATGAATTATTTGCAAATCTAAATTTGCCGAAGATATAGAATGGTATTGTTGCATTAGCTCGTATTTTTTAACCTTCCAAAATTGAGAATATTTTTGAATAAAACCATATAATGTTAATAATTCGTATGAATTCCTTAAATTTCGACGTTATTTAAATGCTGTCTCTTATACACATCTCCGAGCCCACGAGACCGTACTAGATCT
>OJEN01000602.1_pt1 | contig 11230 bp, 9 predicted proteins | sample 1593351 | NCBI WGS metagenome assembly OJEN01 (sample SAMN05416777, study PRJEB24817) | seawater metagenome | isolation source: Sea water | place: Canada:Atlantic | collected 2013-11 | reverse complement strand
GGCTGAGGGCTTCGATTTCGGCGGGGGCATACATGTCGCAGCCGATGATCGGATGACCAAGCTCGCGACAGTGAATGCGAAGTTGGTGGCTGCGGCCGGTGACCGGGCTGAGTTCTAGTCGGGTCCGGTTACCGGGAATGTCTCGCTCAAGCACTCGGTAGTGGGTTAGCGCATTTTTGCCAGTCTCGTGGCATACCTTCTGCAGGGGCCGGTTTGGCCAGTCCGCAATCAACGGCAGATCGATACTGCCGCTGTCGTGTTCCACAAGGCCATGCACAACGGCTTGGTAACGTTTTTGAACGGTGCGCAGCTGGAATAGTCGACTCAATCGACTTTGCGCCTGGGCGGTGAGTGCAAACACCATGATGCCCGAGGTATCCAGGTCCAGACGGTGAACCAGCCGAATGTCCGCGTACTGGGCCTGCAATCGGCGAACAGCGCAATCCTTGTTCTCCGGCGCACGACCGGGGACGCTTAACAGGTAAGCGGGCTTGTTAATCAGCAGAATATGCTCGTCCCGGTACACCGTCCCCACGCGTTCATGACACAAGGGAACGATGTAATAGGGCGCGCTTTCAGCCCCAGAGGATGTGGAAGACATCGCTGTACTGCTCGGCAAAGTGAACGGTGAGCCCCTGTTTCAAATAGTCGGGCAGTTCATCAAAATCCCGGCGGCAGGCTTCTGGAAGAATCACTTCCTTGATACCCACCCGCCGGGCTGCGATGACTTTTTCGCGAATGCCGCCAACCGCCAATACTTGCCCGGTAAGGGTCAGCTCACCCGTCATGGCAACCTTGCGGGGTACCCGCTTTTTCATCAGCAGTGAGAGCAGGGCGGTGGTCATGGTGACGCCGGCGCTGGGTCCGTCTTTGGGCGTGGCGCCTTCAGGGACATGCAAGTGCAGGAAGGCGTCGTCGAGTCTCTCCGGATCCAGAGAAAATTGCGCCAGATTGCTCGCCACATAGCTATAAGCAATCTCAGCGGACTCCTTCATCACATCACCGAGCTGCCCGGTAAGCTTGAACCCACGTTGTTTGCTGTGAACTTGGTTGGCCTCGATAGACAGGGTGGCACCGCCCATGGATGTCCAGGCCAGGCCGGTAACAACCCCGACACCGCGTTGAGTCTTTTCTGTCTGGAAATACGGTTGGCCGAGGAAATCGGTCAGGTTCTTGCCAGAGATGCTGAGTTTCGTTTCGCCAGCTAACAGTTTTACCGCGGCTTTGCGGATGATCTTGTTGAGCTGTTTTTCCAGGTTGCGGACCCCGGCTTCGCGGGCATAGCCTTCTACGATCAGGCGCAGGGCGCTGTCGCTGATACGCAGTTGGCTGGGTTTGACGCCGGCACGTTCCAGCGAACGGGGCCATAGATGTTGCCGTGCAATAGCGACTTTTTCTTCGGTGATATAGCCGGAGAGGCGAATCGTTTCCATACGGTCAAGCAGGGCGCCAGGAATGCTGTCCAGCGTGTTGGCCGTACAGATGAATAGGGCGTGGCTTAGGTCTAGCCGTTCATCCAGGTAGTGATCCAGGAAATCCTGATTTTGCTCCGGGTCGAGCACTTCGAGAAGCGCGGAAGCCGGATCGCCCTGAAACGACTGCCCCAGCTTGTCGATTTCATCAAGCATGATCACCGGGTTGCTGGTGCCCGTTTCTTTCAGGGCCTGGACCAGCTTGCCGGGCATGGCACCGATATAGGTGCGCCGGTGCCCCTTTATTTCCGCCTCGTCGCGCATACCGCCCAGGCTGAACCGGTAGAACTGGCGATCCAGCGCATCGGCGATGGATTTGCCGATGCTGGTTTTGCCGACACCGGGAGGGCCCACCAGCAGAATGATGGAGCCCTTCACTTCGCCACGCAGGGCGCCCACAGCAAGAAACTCAATGATGCGATCTTTTACATCATCGAGGCCGCTGTGGTGCTCCGTGAGCACGGTTTGGGCATGATCCAGGTCCAGATTGTCGTCGCTGTATTGGCCCCAGGGGACGCTGGTTAGCCAGTCCAGATAATTACGGGTCACGCCGTATTCCGGGGAGCCGGTTTCCAGTACGGACAATTTCTGCAGCTCATCGTCAAAACGCTTTTGTACCGGTTCAGGCGGAGCGAGGGCATCCATACGTTCACGGAAGGCATCGGCTTCAGCGGTTTTATCGTCTTTGCTCAGGCCCAGTTCACGCTGGATGATTTTCAGCTGTTCGCGGAGAAAGAATTCGCGTTGGTGCTGACTGACCTTTTCGTTAACCTCGTCGGAAATTTCGCTTTGCAGCCGTGCCACTTCCAGTTCTTTCTTCACCAGCGTCAGGACTTTTTCCATGCGTGGTTTCAGCGGTACGGTTTCCAGAATGGTTTGTAATTCGACGCCGTTGGCACTGGTTAGTGCGGCGGCAAAATCGGTGAGCGGAGAGGGCTCGCTGGGTGAAAAATTCTGTAGGTAGTGGCGCAAGCCTTCGTTGTACAGCGGATTGAGCGGCAGCAATTCCTTGATGGTGTTGATGATAGCCATGCCATAAGCACGAATGGTTTCATCCGCTTCTGCCCGCGGTTCCGGGTAACTCACATCAGCCATGAACGGATGTTTGCGGCTCAGCCAGCTATTGATACGAAAACGTGCCGTGCCCTGGGCAACCAGCTGAAACTGATCATTTTCTTCATTGAGAGCATGAACTTTCACCAGACAGCCGAACTCGGGAAAATCTTCAACGGTCACCGAGTCCGGGTTCTTTTCACCCACGTACACCAAGCCCAGGGATTGGTGTGGGGTCTGGCTGACCCGCTCCAGGGTCTGTTCCCAACGTTTTTTGTCCAGCATCACTGGCTGCACCAGCCCCGGCATAAAGGGGCGATGTTTAACCGGAATCAGGTAGATGCGTTGCGGCGGTGTGTGGTCCGGTACAGCAAGGCCGCCGGCTTGCGGTTCAACATTGGCTGTATCGTGATGGGCGCTATCGTTGTCGGTCATAATCCTGTCACTTCCATGGTCCGTGGTAAGAACATGGTGGCGAGGCCGGAAAATTCAATTGTCGATGATTAACAGATCCGCACACAGGGCCCTGGGGGTTTTGGTTCGGCGCTCGACCACGCGGCTGTTCAGCTTGCCCGCTTCGCATTTCTCTGCCAGTGCATAGAACGGTGAGCGGCCCGGGTCGGCAATGATGATCTGTTTGACGCCAGCGCGCAGGCTACGGCGAATCAGGTTGTACAGCACCGGCGTGAGCTCATCCCAGAAACAGATGTCTGCGCCGGCGACGATATCCACATCCGCCAGCCGCGCTCGTGTCAGCTTCTCGAAGCGAGCTTGCAGCGGTGTCACGTCTACCTTGTTGATACTGGCGTGCAAATCCAGGTAGGGGTACACGTCCGGGTCGGCATCGACTGCGGTAACCCGGCAACCAAAGCGTTTTGCCGTGAAAATGGACAGTGGGCCCCAGCCACAACCGATATCCATCAAATGCTCATCAGCAGTCAGCTTTCGCTTGGTCAGGTGATCCATAATCAGGTAACTGGAATTCCACACCTTGTTGCCGTGAATTGACGGCGTGTGGTTGGCCCGTTTCAGGCGCCGCACTTCCTTGTGGCCGGAACGCAGCAGGGTAATGCCGCGAGTGCGAATGGTATGGGGTTCTCCAGCACGTATAACTGTTCCTGACATAATCGCTCACCAGCGGCAAAGTTTGGAAACAGTACGGTCAAGCCCCCTGTGATTCAAGTATGAAATCACGGGCATAATACAGGGATGACGTTACCAATGATAAAAACACAATGATCAGAACGGGTATCGTGGGGCTAGGTGGCCTGGCAGCTGGACGATCGCGATATATTCGTGCCGTCGCTGCGGTGGCCAAAATGGGGACGGTATACGCGTCCGGGCTGCGCAGTGGGAATAAAGCTGCTTGCCATCGCCGTGGAGCGCAAATCCTGGTCGCTTTGTGCCGCCGCAATGGCGCGTTCTGGGTCAAGGCTGCACAATTTTTTAGTTGCCGGCCTGATGTGTTGCCGCTGGAATATATCGAAGCGTTCCAGCAGCTGCAGAACGACGCTCAGCCTGTTTCTTTCCCGTTGATAGAGAGAACCTTGCGACGCTCCTGGGGTGCAGACTGGCGTGATCAATTTGCCTGGCTGGATGAAACCCCTGTGGCGGTGGCGTCTATCGCGCAGGTGCACCGGGCACAGCTCAAGGATGGCCGAGACGTGGCGGTCAAGGTGCGATTACCTGGCGTGAAACGAATTTTCGAACAGGATGCCAAGGTCTTTCAGGCGGTGGCGGCGTTGGTGGCGCCCACATTCCGTGAGTTCGATCTGCAGCAAGCCATTGAGCAGTTGCTGATAATGACGGCCATGGAGCTGGATTTTCGTAACGAAGCCGCGAACACGATGCGCTTTTCCCGTCAGCGCCATCACGAGCGTATTCGTATTCCGGATATCATTGAGGGCTTATGCGGTGAATCGGTGCTGGTCACCAGCTGGGAAGGTGGGAAGCGATTACGCAATTATCTGGACGACAACCCTGAAAAAGCTCAAGACCTGCTGGGTGTGTTGCTGACCAGCTATCTTCAGCAGGTGACTCGGTTTGGCGTCTACCAGGCAGATCCGCATCCGGGCAACTTTCTGGTTAATGATGCTGAGCAGGTGGTGATTCTTGATTACGGTGCCATCGGAGTGCTCACGGCGGACGAGGTGCAGCGATACTCCCGCCTGCTGTATGGGCTGATGGGCTTTGAAGGGCCAGTGGATATTGGTGAATTATTCATGCAGGCCGGGTTCAAGGGCGGCAGCCCGGAAACCCTGAAACAATTGGCGCTGTATGTGCTGACCGATCGCCTCAATGAACAAGGCCCTATTGGTGCCATGGGCGAATTGATGAGCAGGTTTCGGGAAGAGCGCATTAGTATTCCCGATTCCTATATCGGCATTTCCCGGGTGCTGATTACGCTGGGCGGTATTTTGATGAGTTACCAGGTGCCGTTCGATTGGACTCCGCCGGAGCAGCGCACCGGCGGAAGTTAGCCTCGATCAGGGCCGTACCTCGCGCCAGAAGGCACGGAAAGCGTCGGCGCTTTTACCCGGAGCTTCAACCATGGGGGCATGACCAATACCGTCGAGAATGACAGCGCGGGACTGTGGCAATTCCGCAAGGAAGGCGTCCACGTTATCTAGTCCTAGCAAGCGGTCTTCTCGTCCCCATAGCACTAACGTCGGTGTCTGAATTTTGGGCAACAGATTTTTGCCCTCCAGAGCCATTCCTGGGTCACGTTGCAGGTCGCCCCATACTTTCTCTGCCACCTCTGCATTTTCCGCTTTTTTCTGTCCCATAATGTCAATGAAGAATCCGGGGATATAGGGCGGTTCTTCCATTGCCCATTTTAAGGTGGTCTGAAATTGTTCCGGTTTGTGTGGAATAAGTGGATTGCTGTCACTGTTGGCGAGAATATTTTTGAACTCTTCGGTTTGGCGGGTGAGCCCAGCTGAATTGACCAGCCCCAATGAGAGAACCCGATCGGGTGCCTGTTGTGCAATAGCCAAGGAAATGGCTCCCCCCATAGAGTTACCCGCTACATGAAAATTTTTGATTTCCAGCGCGTCCATCAAGACCAATAGGCGGGCAGCTTGAGCATCCATGGTGTAATCAAGGTCGAGATTTCGGGTGGTGTCTCCATGGCCAGGCAAATCAGGGACGATAAAGAAGAAATCACCTTCAAGTTCATTGGCGAAACGAACCCAGTTACTGGAGTCGGCACTGAAGCCGTGGATCAGTAAGACGGCTTCTTTGTCGGTGTGGTTTTCGCCGTTTTGCTCGCTGGCAAGCAGGTGCCACTCGATACCGTCTGCTGTGGTCAGTGTCTGGTCATTAAGCCCCGCTCGATTTTTTTCAATATTCAGGCCTTTGTCGTAGGCCCAGTGCGCCACTCCTTCACAGCCACTGAAAAAAAACGTAGACAGGATCAGAAAAAAAAGATGTTTCGGTTGCATGCCAAACTCTCCGTCATATGCCGTGAAACCCGATGCAAGAACCATTTGGGCTTGAGTGGCAAGCAATAGGGTTACCTTGCCAAAGTGGGCCAAGCATAGGGGAAACACAGGCAAAAAAGCCTTCTGAACGGGCCATTTGTATCAATCAGAACGGTTTTCTAGCGGGATTTAAGGTTCCAGATGCCGGCAGCCACAATCAACAGAGTGCCGAGAACAGTAGTCAGGACAAGGGTTTCTCCCCAGAACATCCAGCCAAGCAGTGCCGCCCAGATGACGGAGGAGTAATTATAGACACCGACCTGGCCAGGGCGGGCAATTTGATAGGCGGTGGTCATGGCGTACTGCCCGCCGGTGGCAACCAGGCCGATGGCGAGAAGCCACAGGTAATCGGTGCCGGCTGGCAGGGTAGTGGCCCATAGCAAGGGGAAAGCCGAAAACAGCGTGGCAAACAGTGCAAAGTAGAAAACCACACGTTGGGCGGGCTCGGAAACCGCCATGCGACGGATGCTGACTTTGGCGATACTCATGATGGCCGCACCCGCCAGTGCCACCCACATTACGGGATCGATGTACCCTTGTCCGGCGCGCATGATGATAGCAACCCCGATAAAGCCAGCAACGATCGCGATCCAGGTATGCAGACCGATACATTCCCTGAGCCATAACCAGGCGATGACCGGCAGGAAAAACGGCACCGTCATTTTGACAAGTACAGCCTCGGCCAGGGCAATATGGCCAATGGCGTAAAAAAAACAAAACATGGCGCTGACGCCGGTGAAGGCACGGATCAAATGCAGATGCACAAATTGGGTTCGCAGCTGTCCAAAGCCACCGCGAGTGGCAATGATGGGAAGCAGGAACATCAACCCGAACAGGTTGCGTGCAAACACAATGACTTCGGTGTCGAGATGATCAGAGAGATGCTTGATCATGGCGGCCATCACCGCCAGCAACCCCTCACCAAGGATCAATAGCAGGGCACCCTTCAGGGGTTGATCATTCATTGGCAAGGTATCCGGTGATGAAGGGGCCGAGGGTAAAGGGTGCCATGGCCAGGCAGAGTGATCCGACGATTGTACTTGTCGACATATTCGCAGCTGAGGTGGCCTGATAGCCTAGGCTGTGAAGCTCGCTCAGAATAGGTTGAGGCTTTCGGTCAATCGGGGCGGCATTCTAACGCCGTCCCCGGCGGGACGCCATGCCATACCTTGGAAGGACGCAAAGCAAGTATGCGCTGTTTTATCGGGATTCCTGTTACCGGCACGTTGGCAGACCAGTGTGGGGCTCTGTCTCATAGCATGGGCCGCGCGACGCCCGTGGCCAACCTGCACCTGACTCTGGCATTTCTCGGCGAACAGTCCGAATCGTCTGTGCGCGAGCTGCATGGTTCGCTGGCAGCGCTTGCTGGCAGACACCGAGCGTTTCAGCAGTTGCTCAACCGTTGTCATCCCTTTCCCCGGGACCAAGGCCCTTTTATGGCATTGACCGGTGCAGCATCTCCGGCACTCCAGCAACTGCATTATGAGCTTTCCCTGTGCCTTAAAGAACACGGCTTGGCGCTCGAAGAGCGGCCGTTTCGCCCTCACATTACGCTGGCCAAGCCGGGGACAGCGAAAGCGCCATTCAATGCTATCGGAGAGTGGGTGTTACCGGTGGATACGTTGTGGCTATATCGCAGTGAGCTGGGTGAACCGTTTCCGACCTATGAGCCACTGGCACGGTTTTCCCTGAGAACGGGTTAAACCGTTGCTATGATGCCCAGCAAGGCATTGCCAGCAACCCGCGAGCATCCAACAACTTGAATTCCTCGCTATCACCCGCATGCTTGATAGAGTATGCATGCAGTGCAACAAGGAGAGCTTACCGATGCAGCTACTGAGCAACAGCCTCACCGATCAAGCACCGATCCCGGAAAAATTTGCCTTTGCGGTGATCGACCCGGATACCCATGTATCGCTGTCGACCAATATCAATCCGCACCTGGCTTGGAAAGGCGCCCCGCAGGGCACTCGTTCCTTTGCGGTAGTGTGCGTGGACCCGGATGCGCCCAGTTCAGCAGATGACGCGAACCAGGAAGACCGGGAGATTTCCGCCAGCCTGCCACGCGCGGACTTTTACCACTGGACCCTGTTTAACATTCCGGCGGAGCAGAGCGAAATCCGCGAGGGTAGCCATTGCCAGAGCATCACCCCGAAGGGTAAACGCGGCCCGGCCGCCCCGGATGGTCAGCGTCATGGGTTGAACGATTACACCAGCTGGTTTGCCGGCGACGCCGACATGGAAGGGCAGTACTTTGGCTACGATGGCCCTTGCCCGCCGTGGAATGACAGCATCGTGCACCGTTATGTCTTTACGGTCTATGCGCTGGATGTGGAGACGTTGCCAGAGAGCAAGGATGTGAGTGGTGCAGCGCTGGCTGAACAGATCAAGGCGCATGCGCTGGATCAGGACAGCCTGACGGTAAGCTATACGTTGAATCCGCGTTTGGCTGACGAGTGAGTGTCGCAACCCTCGTTCGTGTTGAAAGCGTTTCACTGTGAGTGTTGGATTACGCCTTTCAGGCTAATTCAACCTACAAGAGAGCGAATGCCGCGCTGACCCCACCGAAAAGACACAAAAAAGGCCGCGAAAGCGGCCTTTTTGCATCCCCCTTTATGCTAGGGGATTTATTTGGTCGGAGTAGCAGGATTCGAACCTGCGACCCCTACGTCCCGAACGTAGTACTCTACCAAGCTGAGCTATACTCCGATGGCTGCGCATTCTAGCAGCCAATTCAGAAAATGCTATACCTAAATACGGCGTGGGCACATGGCTGCGCAGTTTCTGGCCAATCCGGCGATCAGCGGGCAAAATGCGCGCCCGCATGTGTTTCACCCATGTATTTCACTATGGATACAGGACTCAAATGACACCGTTTATCCATCCCTGGGGGCAGCTTGAACTGCAGCGTTGGCCCCGCCGGCGAAACGAGACTTTACAGGCTTGGGACAACGCGGATCTGTATCTGCTCAATACGCTGGCAGAGCGTGGGCTGTCTGGATCGGAGGCCACCAAAACCGCCAACACATTGGTGCTGAATGATCAGCAGGGCGCACTGGCATTGGCGTTGCAACAGAGCGCCTCGCCGGGCGATGCGTCGGTGGAAAGCAGCGGCGATTCCTTTATGGCTCTGGCTGGCGCCCAGGCCAATGGCGAAGATAATGGGCTGACAACGGCAACGCCGTTTCTGTGGCCCTTCGATCCGCCCGGGCAGACGCCGGATCAGATCGTTATGCGTGTGCCCAAGTCCGTTGCGCTGCTCGAATGGCAGCTGCACTGGCTTAGCCAGCATATACCGCAGGGCGTGCCTGTGTGGTTGGCGGGTATGGACAAACACTTGCCCCGACAGCTGGTGCCTTTACTGCAACGTTATCTCGGTAACGGCCGCGCCGAGTACGGCTGGAAAAAAGCCCGCTTGTTCAGTGCGCAGGCACCGGGGCAGGTTCTGGCGGAAACGGGCTATCCCTCGATGGTGGAGGCCAAAGACTGGCAATTAACCGTGCATGCCGGCGTGTTTGCCCAGCAACAGCTGGATATTGGTGCGCGGTTCTTCCTGGAGCATTTGCCACAGGCTTTGCCTGCGTGCACACGGGTAGCGGACCTGGGGTGTGGTAACGGGGTGATTGGTCTGGCGGCATTGCAGGCGAGCCCAGGCATTGAGATGACGTTCTGTGATGAATCCTGGCTGGCGCTGGAAAGTGCCCGAGACAATGCGTCGCGCTATTGTCCCGATGCGCAGGCCCGCTTTCATCATGGCGATGGTTTGGCGGGGCTGGAGAATGATTTCGACTGTATCCTGCTGAACCCGCCTTTCCATGACGGCCATGTGGTCGGCGATCATGTGGCCCGGCGGCTGTTTAATCAGGCGGCACGGGCCTTGGCACCGGGTGGTGAGTTACGGGTTATCGGTAACCGGCATCTGGACTACCACAAGGTGCTGTCGCGCCGGTTCGGATCGGTGGCGGTATTGGGCAGCAACGCCAAGTTTGTGGTGTGGCGTTGCCAGCAACCGCTGACCTGATGTTAACAGGCCCTAGTCCGGGAAGTTGATGTGGTTGAAATCACTGACTACAGGGTGGCGGCTTTGCAGCCCGGCCTGTTCGCGGTCGAGCAGGCAAGTGTGTAAGCCCGCTTCGGCAGCGGCATCGAGTTCTGCTTCGATATCGGACAAAAACAGCAGAGTGTTGGCTGGGCGGCCGATGGTCTGCTGGATGTCACGGTAGCTGTCTGCGGCCTGTTTGGGGCCAGTGGTGGTATCGAAATAACCGGATAGCAGCCCGGTGAGGTCGCCGGCATCGCTGTAGCCGAAAAACAGCTTTTGAGCGGCGATGGATCCGGAGGAATAAACATACAAATCCAGCCCGCTCTCGTGCCATTTCTTCAGGGCCGGGGCTGTGTCCGGGTACATGTGGGCGGTGTAATCGCCGTTTTCGTAGCCGGCCTTCCAGATCATTCCCTGCAAGGCTTTCAGCGGGGTGGCCTTGCGGTCTTCCTCAATCCAACGGCGGAACAGGTTGCTGGCTTGCTCCGGGGTGCCAAGCGTTTTCCCGGCTTCGGCTTCGGCGGCTTTAATCTGTTGCTGTACGGCTGAATCGTCCCAATGGGCATCAAGAAAGGCAGGAAACTGCTTGGCGGCATAGGGAAACAGTACGTTTTTCACAAACGCAATACTGCTGGTGGTGCCTTCGATATCAGTGATGATGGCGTTGATCATATATCTCGAGCCTGCTGTGGGAGCGTGCCTGCACGCGAAGAATTCGGCGGTATAGCGGCTGTTGCGTCAGTCCAGTCGATTGAAGCGCTGGGCAATATCGCTGCCGGTAAAGTTGGCTACCCAGCCATCCGGGTTGTTGAACAGGCGAATGGCGACAAAACGGGGACTTGGCCCCATATCAAACCAGTGCGGGGTGTTGGCCGGCACGCTAATCAAGTCCCCCTTTGTGCACAGCACCTCGTAGACCTTGCCCTCGATATGCAAGGTGAATAGTCCCCGGCCTTCCACGAAAAAACGCACTTCATCTTCACTGTGCCGATGTTCCTCGAGAAACTTCTGCCGGAAGAGGGCTTTGTCCGGGTGATCGGGCACCATGCTGACCACGTCCACGGTTTGGTAGCCTTCGTCGGCGATCAGTCGGTCAATGTCCGCCTGATAGGCTTGAATCACTTCTTCCTGCTGGGGGGCTTCAGACAACGACTGGTTGGCTTGCCATTGTTCATAGCGTA
>OJEN01000596.1_pt1 | contig 11313 bp, 8 predicted proteins | sample 1593351 | NCBI WGS metagenome assembly OJEN01 (sample SAMN05416777, study PRJEB24817) | seawater metagenome | isolation source: Sea water | place: Canada:Atlantic | collected 2013-11 | reverse complement strand
CAGTTTATGAAAACTGCCTCTTAACTTGTGACCAAATTTAGTTGACCACAACAAGGCAAAGAAAATCGAAGCAATCAAAAGTCACTTTAAACGGACCGATAAGAACAGGTTAGAAGACCCAAAGAGCTCTTAGATACCTAAAAAGTATTAATTTAAGTTAAAGCAGCTGACTTCAGTTAGCCAGCATTGAAGTACAATATTTAAACCAATCAACCCTTCTCCGCAGATTCCACTCTGGCGTTCAATATCATATCCGCCGCTTTTTCAGCGATAGCGATAATCGGGGCATTCGTATTGCCGCTGATTAAAGTAGGGATAATCGAACCATCAACCACTCGCAGCTTGTCGACTCCGTGCACACGCAGTTCACTATCAACCACGGCCATCGGATCGCTACCCATTTTGCAAGTGCCTACTGGGTGATAAACCAATCCCAGTTTGTCTTTGCATTTTTGTAGCAGGGCTTCGTCTGATTCGGCTTCTGGGCCAGGGTGGATTTCCTCAAGGCGATGTTCATCAAAGGCTTGGCTTGCAAGGATTTTACGCGCAACACGAATGCCATCTACCAATGTTTTTTGGTCTTGGCTATCGCTTAAAAAATTGAAGTCAATTTTGACGGGGTCACTAGAGTTTGCCGATCTCAATGAAACCGTTCCGCGACTCTTAGGGCGTAAGACACAAGCGTGCAGTGAATAGCCATGACCAGATAATAAGCCAAAGTCACGGCCACAATCGTCAAATAGCAGCGGCACAAAATGCATTTGAATATCAGGCACTTCTACACTGGGGTTGGACTTAAAAAACCCGCCAGCCTGAGTAAGCGAGTTGGCTAAATTACCTGTTTTATTACGCATGTACTTAAGTGTATCGGGTAGCATGTTCAGTAAACCTCTGGGGCCAATAGAAAAGCCGTCTTTCTTTTTACTGGTTACCAATACGCAGGCATCCACATGTTCTTGCAGATTTTTACCCACGCCGGGAAGGTCGCGGATGACTTTAATGCCGTGTTGAACAAGTTCTTCTTTCGCGCCGATACCCGACAACATAAGCACTTGTGGCGAGTTGAACGTGCCGCCACACAAGATCACTTCTTTGCGCGCAGTGACTCGTTGTAACTGCCCAGCCTGTGTATATTCAACGCCGTAAGCAACCTTTTTTTGGCCTTCAGTTTTGAATAAGACCCGCTGTACCAAGGCTTCGCATTCGACAATTAGGTTATTGCGTGTTCGTGCAGGCTTTAAATAACCACGAGAAACTCCACAGCGTTCACCATCTTTAATGGTGAACTGGTAATAGCCTGCACCTTCAAAGTTGGGGCCGTTAAAATCATCGGTCGCGGGATAGCCAGCTTGTAAGCTACCTTTTAAAAAACAGTCATTAAGAGGATAGCTATTGTGAGTATTTGAGACGTAAAGAGGGCCTTTGTCGCCATGAAACTCGCTTGCACCGCGTTCATTTGTTTCTGATTTTTTGAAGTACGGAAGCATATCGTCATAGCTCCAGCCTTTGTTACCTGCCGCTTGCCAATTGTCGTAGTCGCTGCGATGGCCGCGAATGTACACCATGCCATTAACCGCACTACTGCCGCCCAGGGTTTTGCCGCGAGGGCATAATAAAGGCTGACCATTACGAATATCAGGCACAGATTCAGCATTGTATTGCCAATTGTATTTTTTGCTGAACATGAAATAAGCAAGTGCGCCGGGTATTTTAATTAGGGGGCTTTTGTCTTCAGGCCCGGCTTCTAGTAACAGTACGGAGTTATTTGTATCTTTCGATAGGCGGTTGGCGAGAACGCTCCCGGCTGAACCGGCACCGACAATAATGTAGTCAAAGCTGACTGAGGACATAGCACTTACCTTTTTTTATTTTTAATGTTCGACAAGTTATCTAGAGAATTATTGTAGCGGTCTATTATGCGCATAGATATGTTGAAAAGGGCTATGTAGTTTGTTAATTTCGGACATCTATATTTCAAACATGCAGGCAGGGCAGCCAATTATAATAAAAGCCCGCCTTTAACGATTAAGGTCTGGGTATGAGCACAAGGCATTCAATTACTGGGCTAACTGAAGTTCTAAAATGGGCGGAGAATAAGGGCTATTCTCGCTTAGCTTTATTAGAAGACACACAAATTAACGAAGAGCGCCTGTCGGATGTAAAAGCAACCTTATTGCCCTGTGAAGAACTTTGCTTTTATCGCAACTTATTAAACATTTCTGGCGATCCACACATTTTATTAGAGGCGGGGTTTAATCTAAATATTGCGACCTATGGGATCTATGGTCTTGCCCTGATTAGCAGCCCTACCTTTGAAAAAGCCATTGCCTTGGGCTTGCAGTTTATTGATTTTACCTACACCTATAATCGAGTGGTATTTTTTGAAGACGCCCGCCATGCCGGTATACAAATCACTCAGATAAATGATCTTGGTGTACTGCAGCGGCCAATGATTGAGCGAGATGTTTCCGCCGTTTTCGTGCTAATCCAACTTTTATTGCCTGAAGAGCAGGCCGTTGAAGAAATTTGTTTTGCTTGGGAGAGGGATCAGGATCGGCCTCTGCAGTATTTCGAGGATTTATATCAGTGCCCCGTCCATTTTAATTCCGCTGTGACTGAAGTGCGGTTTGCAAAATCTTATTTACAGCATGAATTACCGCAGCATAATGTGTTGGCGATGGAGCTTTGCCGAGAGCAGTTAGAACACATTCGCCCCCAGTTGATTGTTGAAGAAGGCGTGCTTGAACGAGTCCAGCAATACCTTTTGAAAACCCCTTTGTACCGGGCATCAATGGAAGATTGCGCCAAAAGCTTATCAATGAGTTCACGTACCTTGAGACGCCAATTGAGTGAGGCTGGCATGTCTTATCAGTTAGCTCTAGATGAGTTTCGGCGCTTGTTGGCAGATAAATATTTAAACGATACCCAAATGACGCTAGCAAAAGTAGCAGAGCGTTTAGGGTATAGCGATGCGGCCAACTTTAGCCATGCTTATAAGCGCTGGACCGGATTAGCACCACGCAAGGATAAAGCATGATGCTAAATCTTTAGTGCTAAACCTCTAATGCTAAACGAGTCGCTTGATCGATCGCTGCTTTAGCATCCAACTCTGCAGCCAAGTGCGCGCCACCCACTAAGGTAACGGTTTTACCCGCAGCCTCTAAAGGTTGTTGCAGTTCAGTTAACGACAACTGACCCGCACAAAGAATTATATTATCAACCTCAAACACCTTAGCTTGATTATCGATCAATACGTGAAGGCCTTGGTCGTCAATTTTTTCATACTGTACCCCCGGAATCATGGTTACACCGCGATTTTCTAGCATAATTCGATGGGTCCAACCCGTTGTTCGACCTAAGCCTTTGCCAACGTAAGTTGCTTTTCTTTGCAACAAATATACTTCACGACCTGACGTTTCAATTTGCGGTTTTAAACCGGCCACACCGCCGCGTGGATGATTTTCGAAATCAATGCCCCATTCTTTGGCGAACACCTCGCGGCTAAGCCCACTGGATTTGCCAGAATGCATTAAAAACTCACTGACATCAAAGCCAATACCACCCGCACCGATCACCGCGACTTTTTTGCCAATCTCGCGCTTTCCTAAAATACAATCAGCGTAGCTGACTACTTTTTCGTGATCTATCCCTTCAATATCTGGGGTTCTGGCGACAACACCGGTGGCTAAAATAATGTCGTCAAAACCTTCATCCAGCAATTCTTGCGCACTGACTCTGGTATTCAGCCTTAAATCGACATGGTGTACTTGTATCAATTTGCTAAAATACCGTAACGTTTCAGCAAACTCTTCTTTGCCGGGTATTTGTTTGGCAATATTAAACTGACCGCCAATAACATCCGCACCTTCAAACAAAACAACCTTGTGGCCTCTCTCTGCTGCGGTGGTGGCATACGCCAAACCAGCTGGGCCTGCGCCCACAACGGCGATTTTTTTAGTTTGAGAAGCTGCGGTTTTAATTAACAAGGTTTCTTTACAAGCATAAGGATTAACCAAACAGCTTGCCGGTAAGCCAGAAAACACATGATCCATACAGGCCTGATTACACGCAATACAGGTATTAATCTCATCTTCACGGCCTTGCTCGGCCTTTAGCACCAATTCGGGGTCCGCAAGCATTGGCCTTGCCATTGAACAAATATCCGCATCACCTTCTGCCAAAACACGTTCGGCAACATCCGGCATATTAATTCGATTACTGGTAATCATAGGGACTTTTAAATGCGCCTTTAGCTTGGCCGTTACTTTTGTAAACGCAGCCCGAGGTACCATGGTCGCAAGGGTCGGCACTCTAGCTTCATGCCAAGTAAAATGGGTACTAATAATATCAACGCCGATCGCCTCCATCGCCTTAGCCAAGGCTAATGTTTCTTCAAAAGTACTGCCTTGCTCCAACATTTCCATTGCCGCAAGACGATACACCACGATAAAATCTGGCCCAACCGCTTCGCGCACAGCGGTCATCACCTCAATAGGGAAGCGCATTCTATTTTCGTACGAACCGCCATATTCGTCTTCACGCTGGTTGGTGAACGACAACAAAAAAGAACTTAACAAATACCCTGCCGAGCCAATAACCTCAACGCCATCGTAACCCGCCTTTTTCGCTAGCCTTGCGCTGTTAGCAAAGTCTTCAATGTGTTTTTGTATGTCAGCCTTGGTCATGGCTTTGGGTGTGATAGGGCTAATTCGCGCCTTAATTGCCGACGGTGCAACGGCACTGTTATGAAAAACATAGCGACCACTGTGCAAAATTTGCATGCATATTTTACAATCAGGCTGCGCCTTATGCACCGCATCCGTAACTACTTTATGATTTTCAGCATCTTGTTCTGTGGCCATCATGGCACCGCCCGGAAACGGATTACCTTCGTCGTTCGGAGATATGCCACCGGTGATAATCATGCCCACTCCGCCTCTTGCCCGCGCCGCATAATACTCACCCATTCTCTCGAAACCATTCTTAGCTTCTTCTAGAAAGGTATGCATGGAGCCCATTAATGCTCTGTTTTTTATAACCGTATGGCCTAAGTCTAAAGGACTGAATAAATGCGGATATTTTTCGTGTGCATAAGACATAGTTTTCTCACATAAAAGAAAAAGGGGGCGCTGAACGTATTTTTTAAGGAGTATTGTAGCGGTGCAGAATGAGCAGAGACATGTTGAAATGGGCTATGTGCTTTGTTAATTTCGGACGCACAAAGCCTTGTCAGAGAAACTGGTTTTTTAAAACAACGACAGTTGATCGACTTCTACGGTGTTTGTTTTATCTTTTTGTGTCTTTTTATTGGCCGTTTTACGCTTAGATTTTCGTTTACGGCTGCCGTGTTTTTCATACAAGGCTTTTGCTTGCTCCCAAAACTCGGGGTTACGCTGTTTAAATTCGGTAATTTTTGCCCGTGCTTCACGCAATGCAATAACGTGGTCAACAATCGGTTGCGGGTAATCTTCACCAATAACGCAGCCTAGTTGCTGCTGTTGTTTGAGCGGCAGCGTCCAAGGTTGGTGAATAAAATCATCGTCGTAATCTGCTAGTTCTGGCACCCAGCGTTTAATAAAAAGTCCCTTTGGGTCTTGGTCTTGTGATTGCTTTACCGGGTTGTAAATGCGCAAGGTATTAATGCCTGTAGTGCCCGATTGCATTTGTATTTGGCTGTAATGAATGCCGGGCTCGTAATCGGTAAAGCACTGCGCTAAATGCCATGCAGGTCGCTGCCAATGAAGCCATAATTGGTAAGATGCAAACGACACCAACATGGCGCGCATTCTAAAGTTTAACCAACCGGTGTGGCGTAAACAGCGCATACAGGCATCGATAAACGGATAACCTGTATTGCCCGTTTTCCAAGCACTGAAATATTCTTCATTAAACTCTGCTTCGCGTAAGCCATTAAAAATCGGCAGCATGTTATGAGTTTCAAACAGAGGTTCGGTTTCCAGTTTTTGCATGAAATGACAATGCCAATGCAAGCGACCATCAAAAGATCGTAAAGATCGCTTCCAGGTGGATTGAAGCTCTGGATTTTTTACGTGTTTACGAAGCCGCTGCACAATTTCTCTTAACGATAAGGTACCAAACGTGATGTGTGGGCTAAGTCGAGAGCAGCTGGTGAAAGCGGTAAGTGGCGATGACATATCGTAAGAATAACGCTTGCCTCGCTCGTTAAGAAAACTTTTGAAATGTGCTACACCTTGGCTTCGACCACCGTTTTGCAGATGCTGGTTTTCGTCGTTTTCAAGTACGGTAAGGTGAGGATTTAAAGATTCAATATCGGTAGTTGTATCAATAGTGGTGGTCGTCTCTGGTTTTTCACCAAGTATTTTTTCTAAGCTTATTTTTTCTAGGCTTATTTTTTCTAGATAGGCAGGCGCAACTGATTTGTCACGCGCCATAAACATTTCCCAATAATGAGACCAATGGTCACGATCATTAAAGCGCCTAAAAACACCAAAAACCTCTGATTCATGCCATTTTATCTTATTTTTAATACACCATATGGTAACGTCTTTATCGCGCTGATATGTCCATAAATTGCCACTTTCTTGATGAGAATAAAGCCCGACAATATTAAAGTTTTGCGACAACCTAGTTAGCACAGAAATAATATGATCGTGCTCTAGCCACAACCCCTGCCCTAAATTCAGCAATGCTTGATTCAACTCCACAAGAGATTGGGCAATAAAGCGCCAATGGCGCGCAGAGCTATCTGGCAACTGCCAATAATCAGGTTCTATTACATATAAAGGCAAGACCTTAATACCTTGATCTTGCAGCGAAGCAGCCAAGGTGAGTGGTTCATGATCGTGAATTCTTAGGTCACGCTTAAACCACACGAGAGCGACAGACTCTTTTAGTTCGGCCTCTATTAATTCGGGCTCTTTTGACATACGCACTTTAAATATATTGTTTCAGTTAGCAAACCACCATCAGAACGTGCGCAGCGGCTACTATTGCTGTGACCTGTAACCGTAATCGAAGATAGTAACTTGGGCGTTTTACCGTGGTCATTAACCGCGATTCTAGCAAGTAGAGTGCGATAAACCCTAAGGCATTGACTATTAATATCACAGCGGTATCAGCCAATAAAAACGCAAACCAAGCCAGTAAAGTGATGATATTAGTGGTTATTGCTATGGCTTTGACCTTGGTAGTTTGGTTAACAACCTGTCCCCATAAAGTTCCTGCCATAAAGCTTAAAATAAGTATGCCGTAGGTTAAAAACCATTGTTCTCCTGTTACGTTTAAAAATTCATAACCCAAAAAAGTAAACAACAAAGCAATTAAAAAAGGCAGCGCACCCGCAAACGTTAGTGCTTTTATCAATGTCGCTTTATTCATAGTTTTCGATCGCCTTAAATCTATTCTTAAATCTATTCTTCAGTTTAATCAAGATTCTCAGTTTACCGGTTTTAGCCTCTTTGTTAGAAGCTATTTTATACAATTAAGGCAGATACCTTTACGTCATCTGCTAATACTCAAAGATAAAAAGGCTTAATAAAAAATTAGAGTTTTGAGCAACAAACCTGTTACGTCTGTGTTTCTAGCGTCGCGACTAATTCTTTAAATAAATCATGCTCTACTAACGGTTGTAGCGCTGGATCATCTTTAATATCAACAAGGTAGCTGTCGCGACGATAAAGTGCTTCTCTTAAATAACGTATGGCTTCGTCAATTTGACTCATCGCTGTGTAAGCACACGCTAGTTGGTAAAAAGCATGGCTGTTGTCTTTATCAATCTTCAGCGCTTGGTGACATAAATTCACTGCCCACTGAGGTTCGTTTAATTCTAATACGGCATCGGCTTTATACGTTAGGGCTTCACAGTCGGTTGGTTTTAATTTCAAAATATCGTCATAAATAGATATTTTATTCGCTGGGGACGGCTCTTGTTGGGCTCGTAACCAATGCGATTGCAGCTCTTGTGTGAGCTCAATTTCTTCACGGTTTTCTTCAATGTGACGTGTTTTTTGCTTCAGCAACGATTCCATATTTTCGAGACGAACTTCGTATTCTGTAATCAGTCTGGAAATTTCTTCGTCAGCAAGGGAGTGAACACGTTCTTTCATTTCGCGTATAGACGTCCAGCCTACAACCACGAGTACCGAAGATGCCGCCGCTATGAGGTAAAAGAAATAGGTAATGGTGCTGGTTGCGTAGTCGACACCGCGGTCAACAGAGCGGTGTTCACGATCAACAATTTGTTGTATCAGTTCGGTTCTAACATTGGCTTGATCAATACGTAACTGCCTGATCTCATCCAACACATACCGTTCGATAAAAGGGGAATAAAGGGGTTTTTCGAGTGTTTCAATTGTTTCTACTACGTTCGCTTCTGCTGCTTTAGCTTCTGCTATGCTAGTTTTTTCTGCCGCCATTGCTTGGAAACCAAGCAAGGCGGTGAATACAAATACAATAACGCTGGTTACGATGCGAGGCATATGGCTCTTCCGTGGTCGTGCACTTCTACTAATGATGCGTGCAAGCTTTTAACAGTTTCTTCATAGTCTGATTCATTAACTATAAACTGCATATCCACTTGGCGCATTGTTTGATGTAGAGCAAGAACACTAACAGCTTTTGCCGCTACTGCTTTTACTGCTTTCGCAAGTATACCCGGAATTTTCATATCACTACCAATCGCAGATACAATGGCAACCTTTTGCTGGTCGACTTCTGCGGTTGGATATTTCTCTTCTATCGCTGTCCGTATACGTCTTACCGTTTTTAAACTGGCTGATAAGTAATGCGTAATGGTGTTAGCGTTGATGTCTTTGGAGACTATGTGCGCACGATAACGTGTAATAATCTCAAGTAAGTCTTTGTCGTAACCATGCAAGTTACCCGACATATCTTGGTCAAATACTTGTAAGGCAAACACACCTTTACAGCCTGCAATGATTTCTACGCAGGGTGAATCACTTACATAATCACCGGTAATGAGTGTTCCCGTATGGTCTGGCTCAAAGGTGTTTTTCACTCTTAAAGGAATATTGTTTTGGCGCAAACCTTTTGCTGCCTTAGGGTGAATCGCCTCCATACCTAAGCTGGCTAGCTGATCGGCCACGTCATAATTGGTACGACCAATCGGTACGGCATTGTCTTCACCAACAAGGTTTGGATCGGCGCTGCTAAGGTGAAATTCTTTGTGAATCACCGCTTCGCGGGCATTGGTTAATACTGCCAAACGGCTAAAGGTCATCTCACTGTAGCCACGGTCAAACGACGACATTAAACCGCTGTCACTGTGGGCATAGCCAGTGACGATCGGCAGCTGTGAATCTAGATCAATGTTATCGAATGCTAAGCGAATGCGTTCATCTAACGATATATGCTTGTTAGTTCGCCAGCCGGTTAGGTCAACAAAGCAGGCATTAACGCCATCACGACGTAACAGTTCTGCGGTATTCCAAGCGCTGTGAGCTTCACCCAAACTGGCTAACATTTCGCGTACGGTTTCTAAATGCGATTCAAGCTCAAAGTGCCCGTGCTGGCACAAGCTTTGTAAATCCAATAAGCATTGCTTAGCATCGGTTAAGCGTTCATTTAAAAACTTGTTCGCTTTGACCAGCAAAGGACCTTCTATGAATAAGTCGCCATTAATGCTGTAGAGTTCTTGGGTAAGCTCTTCGAACTTCTGTATCCAACCTGAATCTTCCATGCCATTTGCAAAAAGTTCATACACCCCTGGCTGGCCAGTTTTTTTGTGTTCTAACAATTGGTTGGTTATGCCGCTGTATGCAGAAACAACAAAAACCCGCTGGAATAATGTTTTTCTTGTGCCACCTAATACAATGTTATTACGAACCGACTGGTAATCTGACATTGACGTACCACCGATTTTTTCGATGGTGTGTGTGTTTTGTTCACTCATGTTTAACCTTTTCAAAAATCATTCTTAGTGTTTCACACTCGCTCGTGTTAATAATTGTTCGAGCCAAGTGCGAATAAAATGCATTGTATTGAAAGGGAATTAGAGGGTTTCGGCGTCTAATTCGTAAGCACCTTCTTTATTATGCACTTCTTTACCGTTTAGCGGTGGGTTGAACACACACGCCATGGTCATTTCTTCAGTCGCACGTAAAATGTGTTTATCGTGCTTGTCTAGTACGTAAATTGTTCCGGCTTCTATTGGAAATACCGTATTGTCTTCTAATCTTACAATTTCACCGCGACCGGCTACACAATATACCGATTCTAAATGATTTTGGTAATGCATTTGGAAATCAGCACCCTTATAAATAGTGGTAATATGGAAGGAGAATCCCATATTATCTTCTTTTAATAGTAAACGAGTGCTTTCCCAATTATTGTCTGGCGATACGATACGACGATTGGTTTGATTGGCTTCGGCCAGTGTTCTAACGATCATGTGATACCTTTAAAAAATTATGTCTAAATTGCGTATTAACTATTCCAAATTATTAACAGGGGACATCCTCTCGACATCCCCGTTAATTTAAAGCAATTACATTACGTACTAGCTTGCTTGAAAGTAAATTTTCTCTTCTGGAATTTCATATTCCTTAAAGCACACTTCTTTAATAGACTCACGCAAAATAGCCACGCCTTTCTCTAAGTTTTCTTGCTTGATCGTTAGAGGACAAAACAATTTAACAATTTGATCATCGGCACCACTTGTTTCAATAATTAAGCCTTTCTTGAAAGCATTCTTAGTGATCTTTCCAGCAATCTCACCGTTTACACAGTTAATACCTTGGAACATGCCACGGCCTTTAATGGTGAAGTTACCTTCGCCATACTGAGCAACAATATCGGTTAACTGTTCTTTAACGTAATCGCCTTTCGCTTTGACTTCGTTAGAAAACTTATCGTCGCTCCAGTAATGATCTATCGCTTGCTTAGCCGTTACAAATGCAAGGTTATTACCACGGAACGTACCGTTATGCTCACCGGGCTTCCACTGATCTAATTCTGGCTTCATCATAACAACGGCAAACGGTAAGCCATAACCGCTCAAAGACTTAGACATGGTAATAATGTCGGGTTTAATGCCTGATTCTTCAAAGCTAAAGAAAGTACCTGTACGACCACAACCTGATTGAATATCATCAACAATCATTAACAAGCCATGCTTACGGCATACTTTTTCTAGGTTCTGCAGCCATTCATTACTGGCAACGTTAACCCCACCCTCACCTTGAACTGGTTCAACTAATACTGCTGCTGGCGAGTTAATACCACTACTTGAGTCTGATAACAGCTTGTCTAGGTATTCGGTCGTATCAATACCATCACCTAAATAACCATCAAATGGTAGACGGTGAATGCCAT
>OJEN01000572.1_pt1 | contig 11547 bp, 11 predicted proteins | sample 1593351 | NCBI WGS metagenome assembly OJEN01 (sample SAMN05416777, study PRJEB24817) | seawater metagenome | isolation source: Sea water | place: Canada:Atlantic | collected 2013-11 | reverse complement strand
CCTCTCTATTCGTCGGCAGCGTCAGATGTGTATAAGAGACAGATATTGTGCAGGGGCCGACTGCGCCTGTTGCGGCGCGACGATTTGTTGTGGGGGTTTACGGCTGACGCGCACATTCAGGCTGTCATCCTCGGCGTAATCCCGCTTGACCTGCAATTCGGTCAGATCGTTTTCATTCAGCAACTCGGCGAGCGCCTGGATAAAAGCCACATCGGCGTCATGGGTGTTTTTTGTCATATTTTCCTCAGCCAGTCTAAGTCGATCGGGCGCTGCCTGTGCCCTTGAATTGCTGCCTTATAGGGCATGGGCGCAGCCATGAAAAGCAAGCAGTTGCCTAACGTAAGCTTGGCCGCGCAAAGCGCGGGATCGGGCAGCGGATCGGGGCGAGGGATATGGGGGATGTGACAGGGGGACGCGGGCGCGGGAAAATGCCGGTGTGAAACATATGTTTCGTCTAGTTTTCCCGCGCGCGTCGAGGCTTGGCCGTCAGATTGCCAGATATTCGGCACGCAGTTCGGCGTTGTTCAGCACCTCTTCGGCGGTGCCGTCAAACACCACGCCGCCGGTATCAAGGATCACCGCACGATCCGCGAGTTTAAGCGCACGCACCGCGTTTTGTTCGACGAGAATGGTGGTGATGCCTTGGGATTTGATCAGCGACAGGGTCTTTTCGATCTCGTCCACGATGACGGGGGCAAGCCCTTCATAGGGTTCATCCAGCAGCAGCACCTTGATGTCACGGGCCAGCGCGCGGGCAATCGCCAGCATCTGTTGCTCGCCGCCCGATAGGGTCACGCCCTCTTGCTTGCGGCGTTCCTTGAGGCGGGGGAATAATTCGTAGATGCGGTCAAGCGACCAGCCGATGGGCGGGGCGATCTGCGCCAGTTGCAGGTTTTCCTCGACCGTGAGACCCGCGATGATGCGGCGGTCTTCGGGGACCAGCGCCAGACCGTTTGCGGCGGCCTCGTGGCTGGCCATCTTGTGTAGTGGCTGGTGGTCAAGCCAGACCTCCCCTTTGCGCAATTCGGGGTCGCCGATCTGCGCGATGGCCCGCAGGGTAGAGGTTTTCCCCGCCCCGTTGCGGCCCAGAAGCGCCAGGATCTCGCCTTCGTGCACGTTAAAACTGACGCCCTGCACGATGTAGCTTTCGCCGTAATAGGCGTGGATGTCCCAGACCGAAAGATAGGCGGGGGCGGTGGCGGCGTGGTTGGCGCTGTTCGAGAAATCGGGTTTCGTGTTCATAGTCTTGTCCTTGCAAAGCCTCTGGTGCGGTGCGACGCGGGATGGGCGGAGCCCCCGCGCGTCAGGCGGCGTCCTGGGATTCGCCCAAATACGCCTCGCGCACCTTGGGGTGGCCTTTGATGTTGTCAGGGGTGTCTTCGACCAGCGGGGTGCCTTGCGCCAACACGGTGATCCGTTCCGCCAGCGAGAACACCACATGCATGTCGTGTTCGATGATGGCGATGGTGATGTCGCGTTCGTCCTTGATCTGCTTCAGCAGGTCGATGGTATTGTTGGTATCGGCCCGCGCCATGCCCGCTGTGGGTTCATCCAGCAGCAGCAGGCGCGGATCTTGCGACAGGCACATCGCGATTTCCAACCGACGTTTGTCGCCGCGCGACATAGAGGCCGCGTGCATATGTCGCTTGTCGGCGAGCTTCATCTCGACCAGCATCTCCTCGGCTTTTTCGATCACGTCACGCTGGCTCGACATGGCGGTGAGCGCGTTCATCTGGAACGCCCCGTCACGTTTGGCAAAACAGGGGATCATCATGTTCTCCTGCACGCTGAGATCACCAAAGATCTCGGGCGTCTGGAAAACGCGGGAAATCCCCATCTGGTTGATCTCGTAGGGTTTGCGCCCCAGCACCGACTGCCCGTCGAACATGACCGATCCGGTATCGGGGATCAGCTTGCCCACCAGACAGTTCAGCAGCGTGGATTTACCCGCCCCGTTCGGCCCGATGATCGCATGGACCGAGTTTTCCGCGACGCTGAGGTTCACGTCACTCAGCGCTTGCAACCCGCCGAAACGTTTGCCGACATTTTTGACTTCGAGAATGGCCATCTGTTCAGCTCCTTCTTATTCGGCTGGGGGTGTGTTGCGTTGTGCGGCGGCGTCTGCCTCGACCGATCCGGCGTTCCGGTCCTTGCGGCGGAACACGCGACCGATACGTTGACCGCCTTCGACCAGACCACCGGGCAGGAAGATCACGACCAGCATGAACAGCAGGCCCAGCGTCAGGTGCCAGCCCTTGCCCACAAAGGGGTGGATCAACATGATCAGCGTGTCTTCCAGCCCGTCGGGCATAAAGGCGAACCAACCGTGCAGCACGTTATCGTTGATCTTGGAAAAGATGTTTTCAAAGTACTTGATAAAGCCCGCGCCCAGAACCGGCCCCAGAAGGGTGCCCGCACCCCCAAGGATGGTCATCAGAACAACCTCGCCCGAGGCGGTCCACTGCATCCGTTCAGCACCGGCAAGCGGGTCCATCGCGGCCAGCAGGCCACCGGCCAGACCGGCATACATGCCAGAGATGACAAAGGCCGCCAGCGTGTAGGGTTTGGTGTTCAGGCCGGTGTAGTTCATCCGTTGCTGGTTCGATTTCACCGCCCGCAGCATCATGCCGAAAGGCGACCGGAAGACGCGGATCGAGATATAGAACGCCAGCAGCATGATCACGGCACACAGGTAATACCCGACCGAGAAGGTGAAGGACCACGCCCCGAAATCCAGCGTCGTCGCCGCATTCATTTGCGCCCCGAACAGATTGGGGTAGCTGGGTGCATTCGCGCCATCAAGGATACGCGGATCGCTCAGCGCGATTTGCAGGCCGGTTTCCCCGTTGGTGATCGGCGTCAGCACCGAATAGGCAAGGTTGAACGACATCTGCGCGAAGGCCAGCGTCAGGATCGAAAAGTAGATCCCCGACCGGCGCAGCGAGACAAAGCCGATCACGACAGAGAAAAGCCCCGCCACGATCACCGACAAAAGGATCGCGGGGATCACGTTCATCGACAAAAGCTTCATCATCCACACGGCAGAGTAGGAACCGACCCCCAGAAAGGCCGCGTGACCAAAAGAGAGGTATCCGGTCAACCCGAACAGAATGTTGAAACCGATGGCAAAGATGCCAAAGATCACAAAGCGTTGCATCAGGTCAGGGTAGCCCGCGTTGAACTGCGCCAGCCCTGATCCGGCGGGGAAGGGGTTGAGGATGATAGGGGCTGCCATGGTCAGGAATGCCACCACCAACAGCAGGAGAAAGTCTTTTTTCGTGAGTGAGTGCATGGGTTATTCCTCCATCACGCCTTTGCGGCCCATCAGGCCACGGGGGCGTGTCAGCAAGATGAGTATCGCGACAACGTAAATGATGATCTGGTCAATGCCGGGCAGGATGTTCTTGACCTCGTTCATAGAGGCAAAGCTTTCCAGAATACCCAGCAAGAACCCCGCCAGAACGGCACCAGGCAGCGACCCCATGCCGCCGACCACGACGACCACAAAGCTCAGCACCAGAAAATCCATACCCATATGATAGTTGGGCGAATTGATCGGCGCGTACATGACACCGGCCAGACCGGCGACAGCGGCGGCGATGCCGAACATGATGGTGAAACGTTTGTCGATGTTGATGCCCAGCAGACCGACGGTCTCGCGGTCGGCCATACCGGCGCGCACGACCATCCCGAAGGTGGTGAACTGCAAGAAGGCAAAAACGCCGCCGATGATCACGGCCGAGAAAGCAAAATAGATCAGGCGCCAGTAGGGGTAGATGATCGCATTGGGATCAAAGCCCAGCATCACGCCAAAGTCGAACGACCCGCGAAACGCCTCCGGGGCGGAGGTGGGGATCGGGTTCGCGCCGTAGAAATACTTGATCACCTCTTGCAGCACGATCGCCAGACCGAAGGTCACGAGGATCTGGTCGGCATGGGGGCGCTTGTAGAAATGTTTGATCAACCCGCGCTCCATGACAAAGCCGATGGCCAGCATGATCGGCACGGCAAAGAGGATCGACAGGGGAACGGACCAATCCAGCATCCAAGCACCGGCGGTCTCTCCGAACCAGTCCTTGATATAGAGAATGTCCTCGTATTTCGGCTTGCCCAGAAAATCGACGCCGGAGGGTTCCGATGCCTTATGGCTGAGCGTGAAAATCTTGCTTAGCGTGACGGCGCAGAAGGCACCGATCATGAACAGCGCCCCATGGGCAAAGTTCACGACACCCAGCGTGCCGAAAATCAACGTCAGACCAAGCGCGATGAGCGCATAGGCTGAACCTTTGTCCAACCCGTTAAGAAGTTGCAAAAGAATGGCGTCCATCGCGGTGCCCTCGAATTTTTAAGAAGTGAAAGGCGGAAAAGCCCGCCGGCAAGGTAAGGCAGGGGTCGCCCCCTGCCTTAGACTTGGTTTACGCGCCGGGGTTGCAGTCGCCCAACTCGCCGCCCGCAAACATCGGGTGGTCAGGTGCATAGGTGACCTGATCGGCTGGGGTGACTTCGACGATTTCCACGAGATCGAATTCATTCTCGGGGTTCTCTTTGCCGCGCACGACCACAACGTCCTTAAAGCACTGGTGGTCATCGGCGCGGTACAGCGTCGGGCCGTTGCCCAGACCGTCGAATTCGAACCCGGCAAGGGCTTCGCCGACGGCGCAGGGGTTGAACGACCCGGCACGGGCCACCGCATCCGCGTACAGCAGCGTCTGCGCATAGCAGGTCTGAGCCGCCTGGCTGGGGGGGAAGCCGTATTTTTCGCCGAAGGACTGAACGAAAGCGTTGGTGCCTTTGTAGCGGTCGCCCATCTGGTTCTCGAGCTTCCAGTCCCAGTTCTGCGAGCCGACGATACCGGTGATATTCTCACCCGCACCACGGGCCATCAGCTCTGAATAGAGCGGCACGACGATCTCGAAGTTCTTGCCGTTCACCTGCTTTTCACGCAGGCCGAACTGCACGGCGTTGGTCAGCGAGTTGACCATGTTTCCGCCGTAGTGGTTGAGCACCAGAACATCCGCACCGGAGTTCAGGACAGGGGCGATATAGGACGAGAAATCGGTCGCGGCGAGCGGCGTGCGCACGTCGTTGATGGTTTCCCAACCCATGGCTTCGGTCGCGGCCTGAATGGATTCCTGCTGCGTCCAGCCCCATGTGTAGTCGGCTGTCAGGCTGTAGACCTTGCGATCATCGCCATAGAGATTTTTCAGCACCGGTGCCAAAGCCGCAGCGGACATATAGGCGTTAAAGAAGTGACGGAAGCCATTGGCTTTCTTGTCTTTACCCGTGGTGTCGTTCGAATGGGTCAGACCCGCCATAAAGATCACGCCGGCCTCTTGGCACAGGCCCTGCACAGCAACCGCCACGCCCGAGCTTGAGCCGCCCGAGATCATGATCGCGCCGTCTTTCTGGATCATCGACTGCGCCGATGCGCGGGCCGCGTCCGATTTGGTCTGCGTGTCGCCGGTCACGAACTGGACTTTCTTGCCCATGATCCCGTTACCTTCCAGCGCCTTCGAGCTGAAGGTGTTCAGCATACCGCCGTCGCCCTGACCGTTCAGGTGCTCGACCGCCAGCTCGAACGCGCGCAGCTCATCTGCGCCTTCGTCCGCATAGGGGCCCGATTGGGGTACGTTAAAGCCAAGCGTCACCGTGTTGCCCGTTGGCGCGTTGGTAAAGCCGGAATGCGCGGCCGCGCTTAGATACGTCGGCAGCGCCAGACCGGCCCCGGCAGCAGCGCCGGTTTTGATCACGCCACGACGCGTCAAGTTAGAAAATGACATGTATTTCCTCCCAAATGTTGAAATCACGGCCCGATTATTTTTCCGGGTCCATGATGCACAGAGGTGCAAATATGATATGAGAGGAAAACTGAAAACCGATCAACAAGCCCCTTGATAAAAACAACTATTCTGTAAATATATTCGCACGGGTTGTGAGGGAGTTGTAAATTTAATGATATTGCAGCGCAGAAAGCCGTTGATAACGCGATATAATTCGCGCGGGGGTGCCGCGTGACCCGCGATGCGCTGACCGGCAGCCGTATCCGTGAACGTCGGGTGATGGCGGGGCAGAAACAGGCGGATCTTGCCAAGCGGATCGGCATCTCGGCCAGCTATCTGAATCTTATCGAACACAACCGTCGCAGAATCGGCGGGAAGCTGCTGCTTAACATCGCGGCTGCCCTTGGGGTGGAGCCGACGGCCTTGACCGAAGGGGCGGAGGCTGCGCTGATCGCCACCCTGCGCGAGGCGGCGGATGATGCGCGGCTCAGCGGGCCGGAGGCGACCCGCGCCGATGAATTTGCCGGGCGGTTCCCGGGCTGGGCCGATGTGCTGGCCAACGCACAGCGCCGGATCGCCACGTTGGAGCGTACGGTCGAAACCCTGACCGACCGGCTGGCCCATGACCCGCATCTGGCGGCCTCTATGCACGAACTGCTGACGACCGCTGCCGCGATCCGGTCCACCGCGTCGATTTTGGCCGATACCAAAACGCTTGAACCCGAATGGCGCGACCGGTTTCACATCAACATCGATCAGGACAGCCGTCGCCTTGCCGATAGCGCGCAGGCGCTTGTGGGCTATCTTGAGGCCGACCCCGAAATCACCCCCGCCGCCGATTCCCCGCAAGAGGAGGTAGAGGCGTTTCTGGCCGCGCATCGCTATCGTTTTGCCACGCTCGAGGTCACCGAAGGGGATGCGGATGCCATCGACAAGCTGATCCAGACCGCCCCCGAACTGCAAAGCGTGGCCGCGCATCACATCGCGCGCGATGTGTTGCAGCAGATCGCCATCGACGCCGAAGCCCTGCCGATCACGCGGCTGACACAGGCGCTTGACCGGCTTGGACCCGACCCCGTCGCGCTTGGTGCAGAGCTGCGCCAGCCCGTGGCCCGCGTCTTGCGGCGCATGGCAACGGTGCCGGAACTGGGGGCAGGGCTGGTGATCTGCGACCGGTCGGGCACGTTGATCTTTCGCAAATCCATCGACGGTTTCGTTGTGCCGCGCTTTGGGGCCTGTTGCCCGCTCTGGCCGCTGTTCGCTGTTCTGGGCAGCCCGGGCATGGTACAGAAACAACGGGTTGCGCAATTGGGGCGGGGCCATTCCGCCTTTGACTGCTTTGCCACCTGCGAAACGCAGAATGTGCGCGATTACAACGCGGTACCCTTGCTTCATTCGGTGATGTTGATCCTGCCCGCGGGGCCGGACAGCGCGCCCGCGCTTGATGTTGGGGCCACCTGTCGCGTCTGCCCGCGCGCGGCCTGTCCGGCGCGGCGCGAACCGTCGATCCTGAATGACGGGGTATAGCGCGGGGCAACAGGCTTTTGACAGGGCAGGGTTTTCCGTGCATCTTGCCGCTCGGCCTACCGAGATCGCGGCACAAGCGACCAGGGCCACAGGGAGGGATTTTGCCAATGGGCAAGCATGTGGTGCTCGTGGAAGACGAGACGAACATCGCCGAGGCGATACGATTTTTACTCGGCCGTGAGGGCTGGCGCGTCGAAACGCTGGCCAATGGCGCGACAGCCGTGGAGGTGATCCGCAACGCCAGCCCCGATCTGGTGATGCTGGATGTGATGCTGCCGGGCAAAAGCGGTTTCGAAATCCTGAAGGAACTGCGTGCGGATGCGGCGCTGGCCGATCTGCCGATCCTGATGTTGACCGCCCGTGGCCAGACCCGCGACCGCGAAATCGCACTAGAGGCCGGGGTCAGCCGGTTTATGACCAAACCGTTTTCCAACGCCGATATGCTGGCAGCCGTGCGCGATCTGACCGCCGCAGGCACCGCAAAAGCATGAGCAAGCCCCCCGGCTCGCCGCTGTTTCTGGAACGGCGCAGCTACCGGTTTCGCCGCATGATGGATGCCGTCCGGCTGCTACCCTTGCTGGTGCTGGCCTTCTGGATGGTGCCGCTGCTCTGGCCCGTGCAGGATGCCCCCGTGGGCGCGGCCGTGCCCATGTCGCACGCGCTGCGCTATGTCTTTGGCGTCTGGCTGGCGGGAATCGTCTTGTGCTTTCTGCTTTGGCGGCGCACGGCGCGGCAGATTGCTCAGGAAGCGCAAGACTGATGGTGTCGCTGAACCAGTTGGTCGCGGTCTGTCTGCTGTATGTGGTCGGGCTCTTTGCCGTGGCCTTCGCGGCAGAGCGTGCGGCGGCACGGGGGCGGGGCGACTGGCTGTTGCGCTCTCCGCTGGTCTATACGCTGTCGCTTTCGATCTATTGCACCGCCTGGACCTTTTACGGCGCCGTTGGCTATGCCGCGCGGTCGGGGTTGGAGTTTGTGACGATCTACCTTGGCCCGTCGCTGGTGATGATCGGCTGGTGGTGGGTGCTGCGGCGGTTGGTGCGCATCGGGCGGTCGCATCGGGTGACCTCTGTCGCGGATCTGATTTCCTCGCGCTACGGCAAATCGAACCTGCTGGCGATCTTGGTCACCATCATGGCGGTGATCGGGGTGACGCCCTATATCGCGCTGCAACTTCAATCGGTTACCCTGTCCCTGTCGATCTTTGCCAGCGCCGAGCCGGGGGTGACACCGGGCAGCGATCCGCTGAATTCCGCACAGGCCGCCTTTTGGGTCGCGGTGGGGCTGGCGCTATTCACCGTGCTCTTCGGCACCCGCAATCTCAACGTGAACGAACGCCACCACGGCGTGGTCATCGCCATCGCTGTCGAGGCGGTGGTCAAGCTGCTGGCCCTGCTGGCCGTCGGCGTTTTCGTGGTCTGGGGGCTGGCGGGCGGCGTCGATCAGGCGCTGGCGCAGATCGACCGATCGGCCCTTGGTCAATGGCAGGTCGAGGGCGGCCGTTGGGCCGCGCTGACGCTGCTGGCTGCTGCCGCCTTCATCTGCCTGCCGCGGATGTTTCAGGTGCTGGTGGTGGAGAATGACGACGAACGTCACCTGCAAACCGCCAGCTGGGCCTTCCCGCTGTATCTCATGCTGATGAGCCTGTTTGTCGTGCCGATTGCCGTGGTCGGGCTGGACCTGCTGCCCGAAGGGTCGAACCCCGATCTGTTCGTGCTGAGCCTGCCGCTCAGCCAAGGGCAGAACAGCCTTGCGATGTTTGCCTTTCTGGGGGGCTTTTCCTCGGCCACGTCGATGGTGATCGTGGCGACGCTGGCGCTGTCGACAATGGTGAGCAACCATATCGTCATGCCGATCTGGCTGACCTACGGGCAGAACACGGTGCAGCAATCGGGCGACGTGCGTCATGTGGTGATCCTGTCGCGTCGGCTGTCGATCCTGCTGATCATCTCGCTGGGGTATTTCTATTACCGGCTGTCGGGCGGCGGCGGTGCGTTGGCGGCGATCGGGACGATCTCTTTCGGGGGGGTCGCGCAGTTCCTGCCGGTGTTGTTGGGCGGTATCTTCTGGCGCGGGGCCACGCGCACGGGGGCCGTCTGCGGGCTAAGCGTGGGCTTCGCGATCTGGGTCTATACGATGCTCTTGCCCAGCTTTGGCGCAGGCGCGGCGCTGTCGGTCGCGACCTTTCAGGACGGGCTGTTCGGCATGACCTGGCTGCGCCCCGAAGCCTTGTTTGGAATCAACGGCTTGGACCCCACTGTTCACGCAGTGATCTGGAGCCTTTCGCTCAATGCGCTGGTCTTTGTCGCCGTGTCCCTGTTCAGCTTTCCGGCCCCTGTCGAGCGGCTGCAAGGCGCGCAATTTGTCAATATCTTCGACCATTCCACCGCCGCCCGCGGGTGGAGCGCGTCCGTCGCGGCCAGCGAGGATCTGATGATCATGGCGCAGCGGATTTTGGGCCCCGCCGAGGCGCAGGGATTTTTCCGCGCGCAAGCCCAGTTGCAGGAAAAATCGGATGGTTTGCCAGAGCCCACGCCGCGTTTTGTTCAGGCGCTGGAGCGTGAATTGGCGGCCTCGGTCGGGGCGGCGACGGCCCATGCGATGGTGTCGCAGCTGGTCGGCGGTGCTTCTGTCTCGGTGCAGGATCTGCTGGCGGTGGCGGACGAATCGGCGCAGATGCTGGAGTATTCAAGCCAGCTTGAAATCAAATCGCGCGAGCTGACCGATACCGCCGCGAAGCTGCGCCGCGCCAATGACAAGCTGACGCAACTGTCGCATCAGAAAGACAGTTTTCTGAGCCAGATCAGCCATGAACTGCGCACGCCCATGACCTCTATCCGGTCGTTCTCCGAGATTCTGCGCGACGCCCAAGGGCTCGGGCCCGAGGAAAAGACGCGCTATGCCTCGATCATCCACTCCGAAACCATCCGGCTGACGCGGTTGCTGGACGATCTGCTGGACCTGTCTGTGCTGGAAAACGGCGAGGTGTCGTTGAACCGTCAGCGCGGGTCGCTGCGCGATGTGCTGGATCAGGCCGTGACCACAGCGCGCGCCGCCAATACCCGCGCGATCACCATCGACCGCGATCTGCCGGGCGAGGAGGTGATGCTGGAGACGGATCTGGACCGGCTCGTGCAGGTTTTCATCAACCTTATCACAAATGCGCAGAAGTATTGTGTTGCCGACGACCCGCAGCTGTCGATCCGCGCCCACCAGCAGGGGCCCCGCATCATTGTGGACCTGATCGACAATGGCGCGGGGATCGATGCTGCCTCGCAGGAATTGATTTTCGAAAAGTTTAGCCGTTTGCCCGGGCAGGGCGGCGAAGGGGCCGGTCTGGGACTGGCGATATGCCGCGAGATTATCAAACGTTTGCAGGGGGATATCTCGTATCTTACCGAGGTGTCGGGCACCGGTTTTCGGGTTGAACTGCCGTTGGCGCAGAACGGGGCCTAGGGCGATTTTTTCTGTTCTCTAAAGGGAATCGTAACCTCTCTGCGTCATTTCATAGGGGTGAAATGGCAGTGATGGAGGCGTGCGATGGTGTAAGGGATGTGAGTTTCGTCAAATGATGCCGGGGACATCAGTCGCAGGGTGACAGCGCCGTCTTGGCGCTATCCGTTGGTATGGCTTCGGCAACGGCGCGGCTGGCCTGATCCTTGGCGGATCGACCCGTGGCGCGTTGACCGGTGGCGCGTTGACCCGTGGCGCGATGATCCGTGGCGCGTTGCGGTTACGCGTAGGGGGCGCTGAGCACGCCGCGCATGTGGCTTAGGTCGTAGCCACCGGCCCGTGCGGCCTCAATCAGCGCGTCTGCCGGTTGTTCGCCTGCCTGACCCAAGGCCCAAGCGATGGTCGACCGTGTGCCCGAGGCGCAATAGGCCAGAACAACCTCGTCCTGCGCCACGCCGATCTCGCGGTTACGGGCAATGACATCAGGGGTCATCGTTTGGTGCGTTAGCTCTTGCACCGCAAAGCGCAGGCCAGCCGCCTCTGCCGCGGCCTGGATGGCGGCATGCTGGTGGCTGGGGGGCACTTCCGCGTCGGGACGGTTGCACAGGATCAAGGTAACGCCAGCCTCTTTGATCGCCTCCATATCGGAGGGGTCGATCTGAGGGGCAGCAAAGAAGCGGGGGGTGATTTGACGAATATCCATAGTTTGACTTATCCAGCCGCCCGCGTTGTGTCTAGTATCTGTCTCTTATACACATCTCCGAGCCCACGAGACCGTACTAGATCTCGT
>OJEN01000554.1_pt1 | contig 11878 bp, 12 predicted proteins | sample 1593351 | NCBI WGS metagenome assembly OJEN01 (sample SAMN05416777, study PRJEB24817) | seawater metagenome | isolation source: Sea water | place: Canada:Atlantic | collected 2013-11 | reverse complement strand
GTCGGGGTTGGTGCAGGATCGCGGCGTGGTGATTGCGGCGATTGCGTTGGCCGCGCTGCTGTGGGGCGGGGCGGCGCTGTTGTTTTCCACGCTGGACGAGGCCAAAAGCGAGGGCGGCAAAGCAACGCCTGCCAGTTTCTCTATCCTGAAGGAGGACGCGAACCTGCGGCGGTTCATTCTGGTGCGCGGGCTGCTGGTCGCCACATCGCTTGCGCCGCCGTATTTTGTGGTACTGGCGGGGGGCGAGGACCAATCCGCCCTCGGCCAGCTTGGCGCGCTGGTGCTCGCCTCGGCCTTGGCGTCGCTGTTAAGCTCGTACGTCTGGGGGCGGCTGTCGGATCAATCGAGCCGTCGTGTGCTGATGTTGACCGGCATTGTCGGGGCCTTGGCGATGGTCGGTGCGGTGGCGCTGGCACTGCTTGGGATGGCGACGCAGATCTGGGCCATGCCGCTGGTGCTGTTCATCCTGATGATCGCCTATCACGGGGTGCGGCAGGGGCGGTCTACCTATCTGGTGGATATGTCGCCCAAGGACCAGCGGTCGGCCTATGCCGCCGTGTCCAACACGGTGATTGGCGGGCTGCTGTTGGTCGCGGGCGTGGCGGGGGGCGGTGCCGCGCTGATCGGGCCGGTGGCAACGCTGGTTCTATTCGCCGTCATGTCCGCAGGGGCCGCGATTGCGGCGCTTGGGCTGCACGAAGTCGAAGCGGCGGATTGATCGTCGGGGCTGCGAGGCGTATGACTGGGGCGCGCATTTGATCCAAAGAGGTTCGCCCATGTCCAAACACAACCGCAACTTCGAGCTGACGATCAGCGATATCGACCTGATCGAGGCAGCGCTACATGTGACCAAACGCGATCTGTCGATGGATGCGCTGGACGAGACCGCATCGATGCTGCCCGCCGATGCCGCCAAAGACAGCCTGCGCCGGATCGACGATCTGCTGGGCCGTCTGCACAACCAGAAAATCTTTTATCGCCCCGCCAAGGGCACCTATCTGGGGGGCTGAGGATGACGGCGCCGATGTATCTGGAGACGCCCCAAGGGCGGCGGCTGGCCTATCACAAGACCGAAGGCACAGGCCCCTGCGTGGTGTTTCTGGGCGGTCTGAAATCCGACATGATGGGCACCAAGGCGGTGTTCCTTGAAGACTGGGCCAAACGCGAGGGGCGGGCGTTCTTGCGGTTCGATTACTCGGGTCACGGGGAATCCTCTGGCGCGTTCACGGAGGGCTGCATTGGCGATTGGGCCGAAGACACATTGGCCGCGGTAGAGGCGTTGACCGAGGGCCCGATCCTGCCGGTAGGATCATCCATGGGCGGCTGGCAATCGCTGCTGCTGGTGCGCGCGCTGCCCGCGCGGATCGCGGGGCTGGTGACCATCGCCGCGGCCCCTGATTTTACCGAAGACGGCTATTGGGCCAGCTTCACCGAAGCGCAGAAAAAGACTCTGGCCGAGACGGGGCAGGTCGAACTGCCATCCGATTATATGGAGCCTTACATCATCACCCGCCGGATGATCGAGGACGGGCGCAAGCAGCTGGTGCTGCGCGATCCGCTGCATCTGCCGTTCCCGACGCGCTTTCTGCAAGGCACCGCAGATACCGCTGTCAGCGTCGCCACAGCCGTGCGTCTGCTGGAACATGCGCAGGGGCCGGATATGCAGTTGCAACTGGTCAAGGATGCGGACCACCGCTTTTCCGACGACCGCTGTCTGGAGCTGCTGATCCAAGCGGTGGAAGAGGTCTCTGCCACGACCTGAGGATAAGGGGCTTTGCCATGCGTAAACCGGCCAGCATGTGGAGCCTTGAAACCTTTGGGCGGGTCCGGCTGTCGCGGCATTTCTTTATGCGCGATTTCATGTACTCCGAGATCTCGGGGTTTCACGGGCAGCCCAATATCCCCGACAATCCCGATCTTGCCATTGAAAACGGGCGGGCCTTTTGCACGACCCTGCTGGACCCGCTAGAGGAAACCTTTGGCCGCATCGCCGTGCGGTCGGGGTACCGGTCGGCGGCGCTGAATGCCTATGGCAACCGGCACAAGCTGAATTGCGCGGCCAATGACAACCCGATCGAATGTCACATCTGGGACCGTGGCGCGGGGGCGATTGCGGGGGCGACCATCGTGATCCCGTGGTTTGCCGACCAGTATGATCAGGGGCGCGACTGGCGTGATCTGGCGTGGTGGGTGCATGACCATCTGCCCTATTCCGAGATGTGGTTCTTTCCCAAGCTCGCCGCCTTCAACCTGACGTGGAGACCGCAGCCGCTGCGCAGCATCTCAAGCTATATCGCGCCGCGCGGGATGCTGTTGCGCGGCGGGAAGTCGCCGTCGGAGCCCCTGGCGCAGCGCCGTGCGCGCTATGGCGATTTTCCGCCCTTGCGTGGCATCGCCTATCCGTGATGAGGTGCGGCGCAGCAGCAGTGTCCCGAAGTGACGCGAATTTATGACTAGTGACAGGGACATACATGGCTGACCCTCTTGTTCTTCTGCCGGGCCTTATGTCTGACGCGCGGGTGTTCTGGCCGCAGATCGCCGAGCTGTCGGCGAAAACCGCTGTGACTGTCGCCCCGATTACCCAAGGCGAGCGGATCGAGGAAATCGCCTCTGGTCTGCTGGACCAGTTGCCCAAGCGTTTTGCGCTGGCGGGGTTGGGGTTGGGCGGTGCTGTCGCGCTCGAGATTTTGCGCCGTGCGCCGGATCGGTTGACGCGGTTGGCGTTGATCGATGCCAGCCCGCTGGCCGAAACGCCGCAGAGTGCCGCCGCGCGCGAGATGTTGATCGTCAAGGTCAAGTCGGGGCGGCTGGCCGATGCCATGCGTGAAGAGCTGAACCCCGTCTGGCTCGCCCCCGGTCCGAACCGCGCGGCGATTTTGGAGATCGCGCTGGATATGGCCGACACGCTGGGGCCGGAAGTCTATGTGCGCCAAGCCCGCGCCTTGCAACGGGCCCGTGACCAGCAGACGGTATTGCGCAAGTGCAAGGTGCCGACGTTGGTGATGTGTGGCGAGGTGGGCAGGCTCAACCCCGTCAAACGCCATGGTTTCATGGCTGAACTGCTGCCCTATGCGATTTTGCGCGTGATCGAGGGGGCAGGGCATCTGCCCACGCTGGAACAGCCCGAAGCCACGACTGCCGCGATCAAGGAATGGTTGAAGATGCCCCTGACCCCTGCGTGATCGGGACGGGTCAAGTGCCGGTTAGCGCAGCGCCTCGGTGATCGCCTTGCGCTGGTCACGCGGAACGATGTGCACGGGGCGTTTGGGCGTTGCCGTGTCCGGATCGATAAAGGGGTTTACCTTCCAGCGGCCTGTCACCTTGGCCCCGGCCGCCCGCGACAGCGCCCCCCAGATCAACCGTGGCAGCCCTTCGTTCCGCAGTTTGCCCGAGGGCGTCGGGATATAGCCGGTGCCGACGATCGGCCCAAGCGGGGCAGGGTCGGACAGGGTACGGGTCATGATGCTGGCAAAGGCGAGCTTGGGCTTGCGCAGCGTGTTGAACATCGGCGTGCCACAGCAAGAGGCATACCAGCGCAGCAGATTTGTCTCTCCGAAGGAAAACACTGACAATTTGTCGAAACCCTGGTCGAAGTGGAACCTGTCGGGGGTGGTCTGGAACAGTTGGATCGCCCGTGGCGCGGGGTCGGGCTGGTCGAGGTAGACCTCGGCCGCGCGGCAATCGATGCAGTGGCATTGGGCATGGCTGCCGCGCGAGGGTGTCACGCCGCGCAGGGTCCCTTTGACCGTGCCGCAGGCACAGGCAAAGGGCAGGTCACGCGGCGCGGCGGGCATTATGCCGTCGACTTCTGTGCGGGGACCGAGGTTTTACCCGCGCTGGCCGGAGCCGCAGGGGCCTTGGGGGCTGTCGCCTTGGCCGTGCGCTGGTTGTCGTCGATGAACTTCAGCACCAGCGGGCGGATATTCTCGCGCCAGCTTTTGCCGGCAAAGATCCCGTAGTGCCCTGCGCCGTCTTCAAGGTGGCTTGCCTTTTTGTCGTCGGGCAGACCGGTGCAGAGGTTCAGCGCCGCGATGCATTGACCGGGGGCCGAGATATCGTCCTTGGTGCCCTCGACCGTTTTGACGGCGACATCGGTGATCTTGCCGATGTCCACGGGCTGACCCTTGATCGAGAAGCTGTTGGTGCCGATCTCGTTGTCCTTGAAGATCCGCTGCACGGTGGAGAGGTAGAATTCAGCGGGCATGTCCATCACGGCGAGGTATTCGTCGTAGAACTTGTTGTGTTTGTCGTGGTCGCCCGCCACCCCTTGTGCGACACGCATGATCTGGTCGCGGAAGGCCTTGGCATGGGTTTCGGCGTTCATCGTGATAAAGGAATTCAGCTGCAGCAGACCGGGATAGACCTTGCGGCCCACGCCCTGGTGCTGGAAGCCGACCTGCTGGATCATCATCTCTTGCAGCTGGTTCATGTTCACGCGGTGACCGAAATCCGTCACCTCTGTCGGGCTGGCCGCGGTGTCGATGGGGCCGCCGATCAATGTGAGCGAGCTTGGTTGCGCCTTGGGGTCCTGTTCCGCCAGATAGGCCGTCGCGGCGAGGGTCAGCGGTGCGGGTTGGCAGACGGCAATGACATGCACGTCGGGGCCCAGATGGCGCATATAGTCAACGAGCCGCAGGGTATAATCCTCTACGTCGAACTTGCCGGCGCTGACGGGGATGTCGCGGGCGTTGTGCCAGTCGGTGATATAAAGGTCCGCGTCAGGGATCAGGCTGATCACGGTCGACCGCAGCAGCGTCGCATAGTGGCCCGACATGGGCGCGACCAGCAGGATCTTGCGCTTGGGCGCGTCGCGGCCCTGTACGACGAAATGCACCAGATCGCCAAAGGCACCTTCCAGCTCTTTCTCGATCAGGACGGGATGATCCGCACCATCAACGCCCACGGCGGGGGGGATATCCCAATCAGGTTTGACCACCATGCGCGAAAAGCTGCGTTCGGTCACTTCGCCCCATGCGGCCATCCAGTTCAGCGCAGGGTTCGGGATGGCGGCAAAAGCGGGATACGATGCCATCGCCAACGCCGTGGCACCCAGCCACTGGTTGGTGTTTCTCATCGTTTCCATTAAATCGTAAGATGCCATATACTTCATGTAAGGGGTCTCCTGTTGGGGGCCTTGTGCCCGGCATCTTGTCAGACCCTCCCCCAAAGGTCGGCGCGATGCTGCAGGTGCAAACATAGGGAGGAACGGTTACTATGACAATAAAAACAACCAAGACCGACGCAGAGAGCTCCAAGGCACAGGAACGTATGGAGGAAAACCTGCGTAAGGTCGAAGCGCTTGGCGCGCGGCTGTCGCAGATCATGGTCGGGCGGGACACGCATCAGGCGAGTTTGGACGGCCCGAATCAAGAGCTGTTTGCAAAGGCCGCCGCGTCCTATTGGACCGAAGCCGTACAGAACCCCGCCAAGATGATCGAACAGCAGGTATCCTACTGGAGCAAATCCGTCGGCCACTTTATGGAGGCGCAGCAGGCGCTGGCCAAAGGCAAGCTGGCCGCGCCGGAAGATACCTCGCCCGAGGATCGCCGCTTTGCCAACCCGCTGTGGAAGTCGCACCCCTATTTCAACTTTGTCAAACAGCAGTACCAGATCAACGCAGAGGCCTTGGGCCAAGCGGTGGATCACGTGGCCGATCTGGCCCCGCATGAAAAGAAACGGCTGCAATACTTCAGCCGCCAGATCATCGACATGATGAGCCCGACCAATTTTCTGGCCACCAACCCCGATGCGCTGGAGCGCGCTGTCGCGACCGAGGGCGAAAGCCTGATCCGCGGGCTGGAGAACCTGATTGCCGATCTGGAGGCGAATAACGGCGAGCTGATCGTGCGGCTGGCCGATGAAAGCGCGTTCGAACTGGGCCGCAACATCGCCACATCCCCCGGCAAGGTCGTCTATCGCAACAATCTGTTCGAGCTGATCCAATACAGCCCCAGCACCGAAAAGGTCGACGCCACGCCGATCGTGATCTTCCCGCCCTGGATCAATAAATTCTATATCCTTGATCTCAAGGCCCAGAACAGCCTGGTGAAATGGATCGTGGATCAGGGCTATACGCTGTTTATGGTGTCATGGGTCAATCCGGACCAAAGTCATCGTGACATCGGCATGGGCGACTATATCGAGGACGGGTTCCTGACCGCGATCCGCGAGGTCAAGGAGATCACCGCGCAGGAACAGGTACACGCCGTAGGCTATTGCATCGCGGGGACCACGCTGTCGCTGACGCTGTCCTTGATGAAGCAGCGCGGCGATACATCCGTCAAATCCGCGACCTTCTTTACCGCGCTCACCGATTTTTCCGATCAGGGGGAGTTCCAGCCCTTCCTGACCGATGACTTTATCGACGGGATCGAGGCAGAGACCAAGGACAAGGGGATTCTGCCCTCGGTCATCATGGCGCGGACGTTCTCTTTCTTGCGGTCGAATGATCTGGTCTATGGCCCCGCGATCAAAAGCTACATGCTGGGCGACACGCCGCCGGCTTTTGATCTGCTGTATTGGAACGGCGACGGGGCGAACCTGCCGCAGCGCATGGCGATGGAGTATCTGCGCGGGCTTTGCCAGCAGAACAAGCTGGTCGAGGGCGGCTTTGAACTGTTGGGTCATCGTCTGAAGCTGGAGGATATCGACGTGCCGCTGATCGCCATCGGCTGCGAGACCGACCACATCGCGCCGTGGAAAGACAGCTATCGCGGTGTGCGCATGATGGGCAGCGCGGACAAGACCTTTGTGATGACCCAATCTGGCCATATCGCGGGGATCGTGAACCCGCCGAGCAAAGGCAAATACGGCCACTACACAAACGACAACCTGTCGTTGGATCACGAGGACTGGCTGGAGGGGGCAAAGTTCCAGGAAGGGTCGTGGTGGCCCCGCTGGGGCGCGTGGCTAGAGAATCGCTCTGACGGGAAAGTCGATGCCCGTATTCCGGGTGAAAAGGGCCGTGATACCTTGGGCGACGCGCCGGGGACCTATGTGGTGCGCAAGGCAAGGGGCTGATCTGATTAGTCAATTTTTTATGGGGCGGTGGGCCGGAATGGCCTGATGCTGCATTGCAGAAAAAACTTGCAATGCCGCACCGCAGCATCTATCTATGGGGTAGTCATAACGTAGCGGTAGACGCCGCTTGACCCCAGAAGGAGAGTTTACCATGACGAAGACACCAGATTTCGCCGCGATGATGAAAGACATGATGGGTGCATTCCCAGTTGACACATCCGCAATGAACGACGCGTTCAAAACAACCGCGACACTGAACGAAAAGCTGTCCGGCGTAGCGCTGAACGCTGCCGAGAAATCCGCCGAGATTTCCAGCAAATGGACAAAAGACACTCTGGCAAAAATGTCCGAGATGTCGAAAGCCAAGCAAGAGCCAGCAGATTACGCCAAAGCAATGACCGAGTTCACCTCGGCCTCTGCTGAAGTCGCGTCCGAGCATATGGCCGCTTTCGCTGAAATCGCGAAAAAGGTCCAGATGGACACAGTCGAGCTGATGATGGCTGCGGGCAAAGACATGTCCGAAGAAGCAACAGCTGCTGTGAAAAAAGCGACATCCGACGCGACAGCCGCCACAAAGAAAGCCGCTGCGAAGTAATCGCACCGGCCTTTGGTTCAGGTAAAGATTGATCAGGGCAGACTTTGCGGTCTGCCCTTTTTTGTGGCACCTATCTTTTTCATTTAAGCTGCCCTAAGCTGCAATGCAGCATGCTATTTGGGAAGGATCTACCGTGACCGAAACAGTCAAGCCCCTGCTTATCAAACGATATGCCAGCCGCCGCCTGTATAATACCGAAACCAGTGACTATGTGACTCTGGATGATATCTCGGGGTTTATCCGCGACGGGCGCGAGGTGCAGATTGTCGACCTGAAATCAGGTGACGATCTGACCCGCCAATATCTGCTGCAAATCATCGCCGAACACGAAAGCCGCGGTGAATCCGTGCTGCCGGTGGATGTGCTGAACGATCTTGTGCGCAGCTATATGTCCCCCGATGCGAGCGTTGTGCCGCAGTTCCTCAAGACATCGTTTGACATGCTGCGCGACGGTCAGGCGCGGGTGCTTGAGAACATGAACACGATCAACCCGATGGCGAAGATGCCCGGTTTCGAGGTCATGCAGGCCCAGCAAGAGGCGTTCATGAAGGCGATGACCGGCAATATGCCGACGCCTTGGAACGGCATGGGCAAGACCGACCAGCGCCCCGCCAGCGCCAAGGGCGATGACGCCGAAAGTCTGGATGCGATCAAACAACAACTCGCCGAGCTGCAGGAAAAACTCTCCAAGCTGAAGTGACGGCGATTGGCCCCCGTTTGAACGGTTAAAGCCCACCCGCTGACGGGTGGGCTTTGGTGTGTCTGCCGGATGCCTCCGGCGGGAGTTTATCTGGCAAAATGAAGCGCGGATCATTTCTTTTTCCCGAAACCGGAGAGGCCGCCGGGCAGACCCATGCCGCCCCCCATACCGCCCAGACCACCAGGCAGTTTGCCGCCCATCTGTTTGGCCGCGGCTTCCAGCGCCTTGGGGTCCATCTGGGACGGGTCCATGCCGCCGGGCATGCCGCCTTTGCCCATCATGCCCTTCATGGCTTGTTTGAGCATGCCGCCCTTGCCCATTTTGCCCATCTTTTTCATCATGTCGCCCATCTGGCGGTGCATTTTCATGAGCTTGTTGAGTTCGGACACTTCCAGACCTGCGCCTTTGGCGATGCGCTTTTTGCGGCTGGCTTGAAGCAGCGCGGGGTTGGCGCGCTCTTTCTTGGTCATGGATTGGATCAGGGCGATCTGGCGTTTGAGGATCTTGTCATCAAAACCTGCGTCTTCGACCTGTTTCGCCATTTTGCCCATGCCGGGCATCATGCCCATCATGCCTTGCATGCCGCCCATCTTGATCATCTGTTCAAGCTGCATCTTGAGGTCGTTCATGTTGAACAGACCTTTGGACATGCGGCGCATCATCTTTTCGGCCTGTTCGGCCTCGATGGTTTCTTGGGCCTTTTCGACCAGCGCGACGATGTCGCCCATGCCAAGGATGCGGCCCGCGATGCGTTCGGGTTCGAAGGTTTCGAGCGCGTCCATCTTTTCGCCCAGACCGACGAATTTGATCGGCTTGCCGGTGACCGCACGCATCGACAAGGCCGCGCCGCCGCGCCCGTCACCGTCCATGCGCGTCAACACCACGCCGGTGATGCCGATGCGGTCATCAAAATTCTGCGCCGTATGCACGGCGTCCTGACCTGTTAGACCATCGACCACCAGCAGGGTTTCACGCGGGTTGGCGACGTTGCGCACCGCTTCGACCTGCGCCATCAGTTCTTCGTCGATCGAAAGACGGCCTGCGGTGTCCAGCATATAGACGTCATAGCCGCCAAGGCTGGCTTGGGTCTTGGCGCGTTTGGCGATGGCGACGGGGTTTTCGCCCTTGACGATGGGCAGTGTATCGACACCGATCTGCACGCCCAGAATCGCAAGCTGTTCCATCGCGGCTGGCCGGTTCACGTCAAGCGAGGCCATCAGGACCTTTTTGCCATCGCGTTCTTTCAGGCGTTTGGCAAGTTTTGCGGTTGTCGTCGTCTTGCCGCCGCCCTGCAGACCAACCATCAGGATCGGGGCGGGCGGGTTATCAATCTTTAGCGCGCCGGGCTCGCCTTCGCCTTTCAGCGTGTCGATCAGCGCGTCGTGGACGATCTTGACGACCTGCTGGCCGGGGGTGATCGATTTGGTGACGGCCTGACCGGTGGCCTTGTCCTGCACCGCTTTGACGAAATCACGCGCGACGGGCAGGGAAACATCGGCCTCGAGGAGGGCGACGCGGACTTCGCGCAGGGCGGTTTTCACATCCTCTTCCGAGAGGGCACCCTGTTTGGTGAGACGGTCAAAGACGCCGGAGAGGCGTTCGGAAAGATTCTCAAACATGGGCCATGGCCCCCTTCGATCGGTTGCGGTGCCCCTCAGATAGGATGCCCGCGTTGAATACGCAAATGCCCCCACGGGCGTAACACGCTGGTGGGGGGCGATCTCTGGCCGCGCCAGAGACCGGAAGACATGGTGCTTCCGGAGATTGCGGATCGTTTAGGCGAGCGGCGGGTCTGAGTCAACCCGCCGCGCCGCCCGAGGATTATGCTGCCTTGAGCGCATCCACAGCTTCGTTCGCGCGGGCGATGGTGCCTTCGGCATCTGTTGCCAGCGCGTCGGCGGCCACGATGGTCACGTCGGTCATGCCCATGAAGCCCAGAACGGCCTTGAGATAGCCGGTGTTGAAATCCGCCTCGGACCCGGCGGGCACGCCACCGGAGGCCATCGCCACGATCACGCGCTTGCCTTTGACCAGACCTTCGGGGCCGTTTTCGGTATAGCGGAAGGTAACGCCGACACGGGCGACCAGATCGATCCACGCCTTCAGCGACGCGGGCACGCTGAAGTTATAGATGGGCGCGCCGATGACAATTGTGTCGGCGGCCAGAAGCTCTGCGACGAGCTTGTCGGATTCAACCAGCGCTTCGCTTTGTTCGGGCGTGCGGTCTGTCTCGGGGGTGGCGCGGGCGATGGCCCATGTTTCGGTGATCTGGGGCAGGGGTTCGAGAGCCAGATCGCGGACGGTTACATCATTGTCGCCCAGTTGCGCGATGATCCGGTCGGTGAGGCCGCGGGTCACAGAACTGGTGGTGTTGGCAGAGGAATCGATACGCAAAATAGACATGGGAGGATATCCTTTCGTGTTAACTTTCTTGCCTTTACATGACCCTTGCTCGTGCGAACGCAACTGGCGAAACTGCGGGTGATGTGTTCAATAATGCACAGTCGGGCAGACGAGGGGCCGAGAATGGACAATTGGGAAGAAATCAAGACGGCCTATCAGGTGGCGCGCATGGGCACCGTCAGTGGCGCGGCCGAGGTTCTGGGTGTCCATCATGCGACGGTGATCCGCCATGTGGATGCGCTGGAGCGACGGTTGTCGGTAAAGCTATTCCAACGGCACGCGCGCGGTTATAAGACGACGGAGGCGGGCGAGGATCTGCTGCGTGTGGCCTCTGCCACGGATGACCAGTTCAGCCAGCTTGCCAGTCGCATCAAGGGGCGCGGCGAAGCGGTGTCGGGCGAGCTGGTCGTGACCTCTCTGATGGAGCTTTCAAGCTGGATGACGCCTTTGTTGGTCGCGTTCCAGAGGGAAAACCCGGATGTGACTCTGCGCTTTCTGACCGGGGAGCGATTGTTCCGGCTGGAGTATGGCGAGGCGCATATCGCGATCCGCGCGGGGCAGGTGCCCGAGCAGCCGGACAACGTCGTGCAGCCTTTCTATCAGTTCCAGATGGGGCTGTTCGCGCATAAGGACTATATCGCGGCCTTCGGGATGCCGTCGGGGGTCGAGGAGTATGGCAACCATCGGTTTGTCGGCCATGATGACGCGCAGATGCGTGCGCCCTTCTTCAAATGGATGCGCGAGGTGGTGCCTGCCCATGCGATCTCCTTCCGCGGTCTCCATGCAGACGCGCTCCGCGTTGCGGTGCTGGAAGCGGCGGGGATCGGGTTTGTCGATCTGATCGAGGGGCGCGCCAACCCCGATCTGGTCGAGGTGCATCCGCATCTGCCGGAATGGGATTCGATGCTGTGGCTGGTCACCCATGTTGATCTGCACCGCACGCCGAAGGTGCAGGCCTTGCTGTCGTACCTGAAAAAAGCCGTCAAGACGGGGCTGTGATGCGATCTGATCTGCAGGGGCATCTGGCGATGCTGGCGTTTTCGGCGCTGGTGGCGGGATCGTTTTCGCTTGGGTCGCTGTCGGCCAATCTGATCTCGCCCACGGCGTTGAATCTGTCTCTTATACACATCTGACGCTGCCGACGAATAGAGAGGTGTAGA